>SL_3KL_010_SEDDRAFT_10001854_pt1 | contig 19338 bp, 18 predicted proteins | sample SodLakKL_010_SED_2_FD_10381 | JGI IMG/M metagenome (IMG submission 10381) | reverse complement strand
AGCCGTCCTCATGTCCGCCAGCACCGTCATCGTGGCGCTGAACGCCCAGCTGCTTCGGCGGGTCGAGCTCTGAGGAGGGGAGCGGGGCGTCGGGTCGGACCGGAGCCCGCCTCGCACCCGCCCTCCTCCACCCTTACGTTTCGTCATCCCCACCTCCCCAGGAGTTGAGATGGCCGAAGCGCAGGAGAAGAGCCGTTCCAGGGTCCGTCGTTCCCATGCCGACACCGACGGTCCAACCCGACCACAGGTTCCCTTGCCTACCCACGCGGAGCAGGCCCGCACTCTGGTGAGCCAGGCCTCGGAGGGGTCGCTGGCCACCCTCTCCCATCGCCGCCCCGGCGATCCCTTCGTCTCCCTCATGCCCTTCGCCGAAGAGGAGGACGGCAGCCTCCTTCTCCTGGTGAGCAACCTGGCGGTCCATACCCGGAACCTGGATGCCGACCCCCGGGCCTCCCTCCTGGTCCGGGAAGCGGAAGCCGGGGACCGGGACCCTCTGGGTCTGGCCCGGGTGACGCTGGTGGGAGGCACCGCCCGGGTGGGCGCGCCTGAGCTCGAGATGGTCCGATCCCGCTACCTGGATCGGCATCCCAACGCCCGCTACTGGGTGGACTTCTCCGACTTCTCCTTTCGCCGCATGCGGGTGGAGGAAGCCTACTACGTGGGCGGGTTTGGGGTCATGGGGTGGGTGGATGGAGAGGCCTACGCCACCGCGGAGCCCGACCCTCTTCGGGATGCTGCAGCCGGAATCCTGGAGCATGTCAACGAGGACCACGTGGACGCCCTTCTCCTCCTCGCCCGCCACGCCGGGATCGAAGCACCGGAAGAGGCCCGGATGACAGGGGTGGACCGACTGGGCTTCAACCTGCGCGTCCGGACGGAGGAACGGGTCCAGGGGCTGCGCCTGGCCTTTCCGGGGGAGGCCCGCACCGGCGCCCGGGTCCGGGAATGCCTGGTGGCCATGGTGGGGGAAGCCCGGGAATCCCAGGAAGGAGAGACCGACGCGGGCGACGCCTCCCGCTGAGGGGTCAGCCGCGTCGGCCCACCGACTTCGCCATCTCCACCAGCCCTGCCTGCTGCCGCCTCAGACGGAACCAGAGGAAGAGGGCCGCAGCGGCCAGGACGTGGACTCCGATTCCAGCCGGGATGGCCCACAGGTAGAGGAGCCCCCCTCCGAGGGCCAGGATCACGGCCACCACCAATATGATGGTGCTCCACCGATTCACCTGGGCCCGCACCTCCTCGGGACTTCGGCCCGCCACGGCGTCGATCATGGCCTTCTGCGCCCAACTCGAATCCTCCCCGAGCTGCGCCTTGGCCTGCCGGGCCCGGAGATGGGCCGGCTCCTTCCCTGGGCGAAACCCCTTGATCCTGGGCTGGCTGGGGCCCCTGCCCTTCTTTCCCTTCCGTGACATGGCGTGGTCGTCCCTATGCGGTATGGAGCTCTTTCGGTACGGAGTTGTGCGGTGTGGAGCGCCTGCGGCCTCTCCCGCGGGGAAATCTACTACAGTGTCGGTGCGCCGGTAGCTACCGAGTGGATCGGGGTGCGGCACACTCCCGCCGCTACCCGCCCCGAGCCGTTAGCCACCCCAGGGCGCCGGCGGCGTCTCCACGGGGCGGGTCAGATCGAACTCCACCCGGTAGCGGAGTCCCGTTTCCTCCCGCCGGAGTCCGTAAACGAAGGTCTCCTCCGGGCGGATTTCGAGGTACCAGAGTTGGCTGGCCCTGGCCGGCACGGCCTCGACGCTGAATCCGTCCGCCGGGAACTCCTGTCGCCAGACGGACCCTGGAAGCCGGGTGTCGCCTCCATAGTCCGTGTTCGCCGCGTCCGGCGTCCCGTCCTCGAGGCGGTGATCGTGATTCAGGCGCAGGCCTTCTCCGGTCCGCGTAACCACCCAGGTCCGGGAGCGGTCATCGTCCACGTGGAGGGGGATCCGGACTTCCTCGGGCCCGCAGTGCCGCACGTGCATCACGAAGCGCTCCGCTTCCCACCACCCATCTTCCGGCGGGGCTTCCATCACATGGCCTTCGAAGGCTTGCCCGCAGAGGTCCTGCAGGCGGTCCCAGAAGATCTCCTGCTCCGGGAATGGGGAGTCTGGTGAGCAGCCCGGAAGGACAGCGAGAAAGACGAGGAGCACAACCGCCAGGGAAAAGGCATTCCGGACGCCGCCGGTCCCCGATTCCCTGCTTCCCTGGAAACCTCGGGGGTTCATGGTCGGTATGGTAGGGGAATTATCGGGGAGTCTCATGGGATTCCTCGGAGGATTGGAAGGACATCCACCCTGGGACAGGAGGGTTTCTGAAGACCCCCATGGTACGGGATCGCGGGAGGAAAGACGAGCGTGCCCCATGGATCCCCCGGTCCACCTCCACCCTCCTGGGTACCCTGGGGCTGCTTGCCCTGGGAGGCCTTCTCCTCTTCCTGATTTTTCGGCAGGACGGCCCGCCGCGGGTGGAGGCTCCGGCCCCTGAAGTGGTGGACCGGGACCCGGAGCTCCCGAAACTACCCCCTGCGCGCCTCGCCGCCCCCGTGGTCTACGACCTGAGTGCCGTGATCCGGGAGCTGGAGGAGGCAATCCCCCGAAGCTTCGGCGACCTCGAGGAGCGGAAGGCGCATCCGGAGCATGACCGGGTGGAGGTGGCGTTCCGGGCGGAACGGAGCCCATTCCAGGCGGAGATCAGTGGAGACGTCGCCCGCATCTCCACCACTGTGAGCTACGCCGGTCGGGCATGGTACGATCCACCCCTTCTCCCCTCCATGAGCGCCGGCTGCGAGGTGGAGGACGAAGGGGAAATGCCTCGGGCCCGGGTCACCCTCTCCTCACGCCTGGGGCTGGATGGGGACTGGATCCTCCGGTCCCGGGCCCGGGTCGACACGGTGGAGGCGGTGTCCGAATCGGATCGGGATCGGTGTCGGGTCACCCCCCTGCGGGTGGATGTCACCGGGACGGCCCTCCGCGCCGTCCAGGGCGCCCTGGAGGGACGGACGGAAGAGATCGACCGCCGGGTGGCGGAGGTGGGGGTGCGAACCCGACTCCAGGAGATCTGGCACACCCTGGAGGAGCCGGTGGAACTCACCGAAGATGTGTGGCTCCTGATCAAGCCCCAGGGCGTGACCCAGGGCCGGACGCGGGGCGAAGGGTCGCGTCTCATCATCGACGTGGGATTGACCGCCTTCCCCGTCATCGTCCTGGGCCCTCCCCCCCCCACCATCCTGACCGACCTTCCCGGACTGCAGGCCGGGGACGTGGGGGAGAACGCCCTCATCTCGGTGGAGGGACGCCTCCACTACCCGGAAACCGGAGCCATTCTCACCCGGGAACTCCAGGAGAGGGAAGTGGATCTCGGCGGGCGCCTGGTCCGGATCAGGGAACTCTCCCTCCAGGGAATCGGGGACGGTCGGGTCGCCCTGGCCGTCGACTTCGAGGGCACCGCCCGTGGACGCATCTTCCTGGTAGGCACTCCGGCGCTGGACATGGAACAGGGGGAGATTCATGTCCCGGATCTGGATTTCGACCTCCGGACGCGGAATGTCCTGGTGGGTGGACTCGACTGGCTCGCCCACGATCGGCTGGTCGCTTTCCTCAGGGAGCGGGCGCGGATCCCCGTCGCCCAGGTCATGGCCCCAGCCCGGGAACAGCTCCTCCGGGGACTGAACCGGGATCTCTCCGACGAGGTCACAGTGGAGGGAGAGGTCCTCTCCACCCGTCTCCTGGAGGTCCAGGCCCACCGGGACGCGCTGGTGGTCCACGCCGAGGCCGATGCCCGGGCCACCTTCCTCATCCGGCAGGACGGGTAGTCCGGCCCCTCCCATCCACCCCGGTCCCTACGACCCGCCCGACCGGTCCCCTCCACCCGATCCCATGGGGGGAACGCCCGGATGGGTTCCGGGTTCTGCGTCCCATGAGCCCCTCCTCCCCCATTCTCCACCTCGACCTGAGGCCCCACTCCCGCAACCAGGTGACGGACCTCCGTCCCCTCCTGGAGGGGGCCGTGGCCCGCGGGGATCTCCCTCGGACCCACCAGTACTTCTGCATTTCCCATCACACCACGGCCGGCTTCCCCGACCGCCAACTCCGCCTCCGCATCGGTTCGGATGCGGAGGGACTGGACAAATTCCTGGAGGCCCTTCGGAACATCTTCCCCCCTGAGGCCGGCTACGAGCACGATGAACTCCAGCGGAGAACGGAGCTCTCCGAGGCCCAGCGGGCCCGGGAGCCCCTGAACGCCGATGCGCACCTGGCCTTCATCGGGGGCGGGTTCACCAACTGCGTCTTCCACTCCGCCGGGAGCGGAGAGCCCCTCTGGTTCGTGGATTTCGACGGGACCTACCAGACCCGGGGCGGCGAGACGATCCGGCGCCAGCGCCGGGTCACCATCCTGGCCCTGGACGAAGAGGTGGTGGGCGCCCGGCTCCAGTTCGAGGTTCCTGTTCCCGAGGGCGCGGCAGCCCTCCCGCTGAGCCGTCCTGAACTGGGGATCCTGAGAGCGGTGGAGCGAGCCCTGGAGGAGATGGAAATCTCCATCGGACGTCTCCATTTCCATCTGGAAGACCCCCATGCCGGGGCGGGGATCACCGTGAACGAAGCGGAGGCCCTTCTCATTCAGCGAGACCTGGTGGACGTCCTCACCTCTCCCCTCCGATTTGCCGCAGGTGGGAACCGAGGGGATGCCGAAGAGGAGAGCTCGCGCGAGGCAGGCGCCCGGGGCCTCGCCCGAGCCCTGGAGGCGCTGGGGTTCTCACCGGAACGACGGGAACGGCTCCTGAGCCGGGCCCTGTCCAGCGCGTCGCCGCGAGTCCTCAGGATCCGGGGGGATGCCTCGCTGGGGGTGGCCCCCGCCCCCGGCGACCTCCCCGGGGGCCCGGGTCGGATCCTCCTGGGGCGCTACCAGAGCCCCATCCTCCTCCAGCGAACGGGCACGCCGGAGGGCATACGACGATTTTCGGTGATCATCCATCCATTCAGGTGAAGGAGTCAGATGAGGGAGCGCCCCTGACTTCCATCCACGGGAATACAGGTTCCGGTAACCAGCGAAGCCCGAGGTGACGCCAGGAAGGTCACCACGTCGGCCACCTCCTCCACCGAGCCGAAGCGCCCCAGGGGAAGATTCTCTTCCACGAACGCCACCATCCCCTCCGGATCCTCCTTCACCCGCCGATCCCAGCTCCCACCGGGAAAGCGGATGGACCCAGGCGCCACGCTGTTCACCCGGATCCCCTCGGGGGCCAACTCCAGCGCCATGATGCGGGCGGCGCTGATCATCGCGGACTTGGTGGTGTTGTAGATGGAAAGGCCCGGCCCTCCGGCCTCCCGACCGAAGATGGAGGCGATGAAGACGATGGAGCCTGCCTCTCGCTTTCGAAGCTCGGGAATGGCGGCCCGGGTCACCCGGAAGGCGCTGGCCACATTCAGATCGAAGAGCTCCCGCCAGTCCTCGTCGGTGGTCTCCTCGAAGGGCTTCCGGCGGTTGCCTCCCACGTTGTTCACCACGACGTCCACACCGCCATAGACCGTCACCGCGGCCTCCACCAGACGGCGGCCGGCATCGGGCTCCTCCAGGTCCAGGGGCAGGGCCGTCACCTCCCCTCCGGCATCACGCATGGCCTGAGCCGCAGCCTCCAGCGCCGAGCCTCCCCGCGCGCAGGTCACAATTCGGGCGCCCTCCGAGGCCAAGGTGGCAGCGATCCCTCGCCCGATGCCCCGGCTCCCGCCGGTGACGATGGCGACCTTCCCCTTGAGCTGCAGATCCATTCCTTTCCTCCTCTCATGGTGGCTCCTCCGCACCCGGGCGTCGTGTGGCGATGGGACGCAAGGAACAGGCGCGGCGGGGAGACTGCGACCCGTGAACCCCGCCTGCGGTTCCAGGGGCGATGCCTGCGGGAAGCCGAAGCTCGACTGACGATCGTCGGGGAATCCCTTCCCCCGGAGCCGGAACCCCTTGCCCGGAGAAGGGTGAGACCGGATTCTGTCCACCCCAGGGGCTCCCACCAGAAGGCCATGGACTCCGGGACCTTTTCCCGAAGCCTCTCCCCCATCACACCTCCTCCCCCCGCCCGCCCGCTCCATGGACCTTCGCCAGATCGGGACCCTCTACGTCCACGAAGTCCGCTCTGCCCTTCGGGAGCGCACCATCGTGGTGGGGAGCATCGTGATTCCGCTGGTCATGTATCCCGCTCTCCTCTGGGCGGCCTTTGCCGCCCTCTCCTTCGTGGGGGGGCAGGCCGACCGCCTTACCTCCCGGGTGGCCATCCAGGGACTCCCCGAGGCCCATCAGCCTCTGGCCGATTCCCTTGCGGCCCACTCCAGGATGGATCTCACGGAGTGGGAGGGGGACCCCGGGTCCGCCCGGGAGAGCGTCGCTCGGGGGCGCCTGGACGTTCTGGTCACCTTCGCCCCGCCCCCTGCGGATGGAAGCGCCCTCGCCGACAACCTGCAGGTCATCCTGGAATACAACAGTGCCCGGCAACGAAGCCTGGGAGCACGAAACCGGGTGGAATCGGAGCTGGACCGGTACCGGGAAGAATGGGTGGAAACAGCCCGGCGGGACCTGGGGGTCTCGCAACGGGCCTGGGCGGACTTCGCCGTGGGCCAGACCGACATGGCGACCCCGGAGGAGACATCCCGCTTCCTCCTGGCCCTGGTCGTCCCCTTCCTCACCCTCATCACCGTGGCCCTGGCCGCCTTCTACCCGGCCATCGATGCCACCGCCGGGGAACGGGAGCGCTCCACCTGGGAAACCCTCATGACCGTGGCCGCACCGCGTGGTAACGTGGCGGCGGCCAAGTACCTCTATGTGGCGACCTTCGGAGCCATGGGAGGGATCCTGAATCTCACCGCCCTGGCCCTATCCCTCCGGTGGATCCTGGAGCCGCTGACCGAGGGGGACGCCCAGGAACTCGCCCAGGGCGGGATCCCCCTGGAAGCCCTCCCCGTCATTGCCCTGGGGACCCTCCTTCTGGGGCTCTTCGTGGCGGCCGGGATGCTGGTATTCGCCGTCTTCGCCCGGAACTTCAAGGAGGGCCAGTCCATGATCTCCCCCTTCTACATGGTGGTCATCCTTCCGGCCCTCTTCGTCCAGTCGCCGGATATCGAGTTCACCCCGGCTCTGGCGGCAGTCCCCATCGTGAACGTGGCCATGCTGATCCGGGAGGCGATCCTGGGGAGCATCCCCCTTCTCCCCGCCGTGATCACCCTTGTCACCATGGGCGCCTGCGTCGGGGTGTCGGTGACCTTCGCCCAGTGGGTGATGCGTAGGGAGGAGGTCCTTCTGGGCTCGGGTAGCGGGGGGCTGTGGGCCTTCCTCAAGCGGCAGTATCGGAATGGAGGGAAGAGAGCGTGAGTGATTCGCCGGTTCGGACCCGGAGCCTGTCCAAGGTCTTCTATGACGACAGCCGGGGAGAGGTACAGGCGGTGGACCGGGTGGACCTGGCCTGCGATCGGGGCGAAATCCTGGGCCTCCTGGGAGCCAACGGTGCCGGCAAGACCACCGTCCTTCGCATCCTTTCCACCGTACTCCAGCCCACGGCCGGCCAGGCCTGGATCATGGGACACGAGGTCCGGGAGGCCCCGGAGCAGGTCCGTTCCAAGCTGGGCTTCTATTCCGCCTCCACGGCCCTCTATCCCAAGATCAGCCCCAGGGAGACCCTCCGCTTCTTCGCGAAGGTGAACCGGTATCCCCGGAAACAGGTAACGGATCGGGTGGATGAACTCGTCCACCGCTTCGGGCTGGAGGAGTATGCGGACACCCGCGTGGAGAAGCTGTCCAGCGGAATGAAGCAGAAGGTTTCCATCGCCCGGACGGTGGTCCACGACCCCCCGGTCCTCATCTTCGACGAGCCCACGGTGGCCCTGGACGTTCTCAACGCCATCGAGCTTCGGGACATCATCTCAGGGCTCCGGGACGAGGGGAAGGCCATCCTCTTCTCGACCCATATCATGAGCGAGGCCGAGCAGCTCTGTGACCGCATCGCCATCATCCACCACGGGAAGATCCTGGCCACCGGCACCCTGGAGGAACTCCGGGCCACCACCGGGCTCCGCTACCTGGAGGAAATCTTCGTCCACTATGCCCGGATCCGGGATCCTGAGGAGGAGGTCCGCACCAACTCCGGGGGGGATCCGGTCCCGGCGGAGGACCCCGATCCCGGGGTGACCGAGGGCGCGGGAGAGGCGACCCGGTGAGGCTGACCCCGGCCGTCCGGGCCATCTTCGCCCTGGAGATCCTCACCCTGGTCCGGGATGTCCGGACCCTCCTGATCTCGGTGGTTCTTCCCGTGGTGCTCATTCCAGGACTTCTCCTGGCCGGGAATCTGATGGAGGACCGACGAGTCGAGCGGGAGGAGGCCCGGACCTTCCGTTTCACCATTACCGGAACGGACTCCGTATTCGCCTCCCAGATCACGGCGGGAATCCAGGGAGAGGCGCCGGGGAACGGCGGAGCAGAGGGGCGCTTTCGCCCGGTGGCCACCCCCGACCCCCAGAGGGCGCTGGAGAAGGAGGAACTGGACCTCTACCTGGAGACCTTCACCCCGGCGGAATGGCGAGCCCTGGAGGCGGTGGACACGGCGGGGACCCTTGATGTCGAGGGCATCCCCGAGGAGGTGGAGGGCGCGCGGGTCCTTCGGATCCGCTTCCACTCGAGTCGGACCGCCTCCCGGGAGGGAGCCCAGCTCCTCCGATCCCACCTCCTGGAGACCCGCAGCCTTCGTCGGGACTCGATCCTGGTGGACGCGGGGTTCCCTGTCCCATCAGCCCAGGTGGCGCCGGTGGAACGGGTGGATGTGGCGTCGGAAGAGGAGGTCCAGGGGGCACGGCTGGGGCGATTCCTCACCCTCATCCTCATGGGCCTCATGCTGCTGGGCGGGTCGGCGGTGGCCACCGACAGCCTGGCGGGAGAGAAGGAACGGGGCACCCTCACCACCCTTCTCACTTCCGCCGCCTCTCGCAGCGAAATCGTCACCGCCAAGCTTCTGGCCATCGTGGCCATCACCCTGGTCATCGCCCTGGTGCAGGTGGTGAACCTTTGGATCTACCTGGGGCTCGGGGTCATCGATGCCGCCCGGGGCTTCGCCGTCACCATCACCCCGGAGTTGGCGGCCGGCCTGTTCCTCCTCTACCTCCCCATGGTAGTGCTCACCGCCGGCGTCCTCCTGCTGACCTCCGCCCACGCCCGTACCTACAAAGAGGCCCAGCTCTACCTGACCCCCGTGCTTCTGGGAATGAGCATCCCCGCGCTGGCGCCCCTCCTTCCGGACATCTCCATCCGGTCCGCCATCGTCGTGGTCCCCATCGCCAACCTGGCCATCGCCGCCCGGGACCTCCTTGTGGGGGAGGTCCACGCACCCTGGGTCATGGCGGCCTGGCTCGTCACCGCCGGGGCGGCGGCGTGGGTGGCCAGGCGCTCCGTTCTGGCGCTCCAGGACGAATCCCTCCTCACCGGCGACACCTCACGGGAGGAGTTCATGGGGGGGGCCGACCTCTTCCGGAATCGGGTACTCCGGTGGTTCGCGGTCTTCTGGGCGGTGAAGGTCCTCCTGGACTTCAACCTGGGCTTCGATGATCTCCGGATGGCATCGCTGGTGGGGGTGGGGGTCGTCTTCCTGGCCTTCCCCCTCCTGGTCATCTGGAAGTTCCGCCTGGATCCCCGGGAGGCGCTGGCCCTCCGGATGCCCCGGGCCGGGGTCTGGGTCGGGGTGGCGCTGGGCGCGCCGGCGGGGGTGGTGGCGGCAAGCTCCTTCTTCCAACTCATGGACTTCGTCCTCCCGGTACCCCGGGAACTCCTGGAGAACTTCGGTCAGGCGCTCCTCCCCGAGCACATCCCCCTCTGGCAGCTCCTCTTCTTCCTGGCGGCAATCCCGGCCATCACCGAGGAGCTCACCTTCCGGGGCGTCCTCCTCCACGGACTCCGACGCCGTTTCGGGCCCGTGGGGCTGGCCCTGGTGGTGGGGCTCATTTTCGGGTTCTTCCACTTCCAGATCTTCCGGATCCCGTCCACCGCCCTCCTGGGGGTGATCCTGACCGCAGTCACCCTGATGACCGGGTCCATCTTCCCCGCCATGCTCTGGCACTTCCTCAACAATGCCCTGGCCCTCTATCTGGCGACCACCGGCGTGGAGGTCAGCGGAGAGAACCTGTGGTGGGCTTTGGGCTCGGTCCTGGTGCTGGCCCTGGCCTTCTGGATCATCTGGATCCATCGGACCCCCTATCCGGACGTGGCCCCCCCGGACCCGCAGGGCCGGGCTCCGCGGGCGGCTACCCTCCGAAGCGGCGAGCCTTGAGTCCGACGCTCGCCCGGGCGATGTTCGAACGCTATCCATCCCTTCTCACCCCCAGCACCGACCCCCAATGCCCGATTCTCCCAGGAAGCGCCTCATCGTCGTGGGCGACCGCGTCCTCATCAAGCCGGAAGCCGCCGAGGACCGGACCCGGGTGGGGCTCTACCTCCCCGCCACCGCCGTGGACAACCAGGCGGTGCAGAGCGGAACGGTGGTGGCCACCGGGCCAGGAAACCCGGTGGGCGTGCCTACCGAGGTGAGCGACGAGCCCTGGCAGCAGGCCCAGGGATCCTCGGAGCCCCGCTACGTCCCGGTCCAGGCCAACCTGGGGGACCACGCCATCTTCTTCCGGAAGGCGGCCGTGGAGATCACCTTCGAGGATACCAAGTACCTGGTGGTTCCCCAGCAGGCCATCCTGGCGCTGGTGAGGGAAGGTGAGGAGCCGGACGAGGACATCCTCCCGATCTGAGCGCGGGTCGTGCGAGGGGGCTCCTCTTCTGTCTCGTATTCCTCATCGCCCACTCAGCGGGGGCGGTAGGAGGTCTGCAGGGTCAGCCACCGCCCCCCCGCGTCCTCCATCCAGTTCTCCTGGAGGACGGTTCCGTCCTCCATCCGGTGGTAGTCGATTCCCGTCACCACCCCCTCCTCGGGGGAGTACTCCACCCGGAAGTGGCCGTCGCCTACCAGCACGCCCCGGAAGCGGAGGGGATCCGCGTCTCCTCCGAAGACCCAGGCCTCGTACGCATCGATGCTGGGATTCCAACGCTGCATCACGTGGGCCTCCCACCGAAGGGCGTCGGGGTGCTCCCCGGTGAACTCCACCCGCATCCAACTCCCCCCCAGGACCCATCGATACTCCAGCTCACCCTCTCCCACGCGACCATCGGGGAACTCGCTGATGGTGCGCCATTCCCCAATGAGGAAGTCGATGGCCTGATGCTTTGCAGAGAGGACCTCCTGGGCTCCCAGGGGCGTCCCGGGCCAGATGGCTGAAAGGCCGAGTCCCGCGAGGAGCGCGAGACCCACCATGTAGCGTGGAGATGGAGTAGCGGCGGATCGGTGCACGGTTCAACTCTCCCCGGCGAAGGGCATGCTGGCGGCGATTGAGGACCTGAGGAAGGTGCGCGGCCCCGTGGAGAGACCACGGCCATCCAGGATAGCCGCTGAGCCTCGCCCGGTTCAAGCTTTCCCCTGTGGGCGCCTGGCGGGGAGGCTCTTGGGGAACTGGAGGTGGCCTTGAGCGCCGGCGTGGGATACCGTGGGTTCCATGAGACTCCTCGCGCTCGTCTGCCTTGCAGGGACCCTTGTGTTGAACGTCCTGGCCAATCGCCTCCCCCTGGGGGGTCGGACCACGGGGGAGCTTTCGGCCCTCTATCCCAACCTCTTCGTCCCCGCAGGCGTCACCTTCTCCATCTGGGGGGTCATCTACCTCCTCCTCATGGCGTGGGCGGTGGCCCAGTTTCTTCCGGGGCGGAGAGCCATCGCGCTCCGGATCGCGCCGGCCTTCGCCGTCACCTCGCTACTCAACGCCGGTTGGCTTTTCGCGTGGCACTTCCAGCAGGTGGGACTATCGGTGGTGGTCATGGTCGCACTCCTCCTGGTCCTTCTACGGGTCAACCACCTCCTGGTAGCGTCCGCCGGGACCCCGTCGGAAGGCGCTGGGACCCTCCCCCGAGCGGCCTTCGGGGTCTACCTGGGTTGGATCTCGGTGGCCACCATCGCCAACGCCACGGCCCTGCTGGTGGCCCTGGAGTGGTCAGGCGCAGGGGTTCCCGACGCCGTCTGGGCGGGAATCCTGGTGGGGGTGGGCGCCGTTGCCGGGGCCTTCACGGTGATCCGCTTCCGGAACCCCTGGGTGGGGTGGGCAGTGGCCTGGGCCCTCCTGGGAATCGTCATGAACCGTTGGGACGACCACGTGGGCATTGCGGCCACCGCCCTGGTCCTCATGGTCCTGGTGGCCGTGGTGGCCGTGGTGGCGGCCCGGTCACCGCACCTCGAGCCCGCGGACTGAGGGGAGCGAATCCTCACCCGTCCCCCCGACGCCCTCGTCCCGGGCACCACTCCCCCCTTATCATTTCTACATTTCCGGCATCCACCCCGATGCCTCCGGACGGTACTTCCGACGGGCTCAGACCCCGTGGGCGGTGCCCCGCCTGATCCTGACGCCTGAGCGGGAGGACCCCATGACATGGACACGCAGGGACTTCATCCTAGCCTCCGCCATGACCGCCGCGGCCGGCGCCCTCCCCTTCCCGGGCCCGTTGGGCGCGACCCACCGCCGGGACTTCCGGGTCCTGCGTCGAAATGTGGGGATCTTCTCCCTGAGCGGCGGGACCATCGGATGGCTGGTCAACAACGAGGGGGTCGCCGCCGTGGACAGCCAGTTCCCCGATTCGGCCCGGACCTTCCTGGACGGCCTCGAGGGGAGAGGTGGACGGCGGCTGGATGTCCTGGTGAACACCCACCACCACGGAGACCATACCGGGGGAAACACCATCTTCCGCGAGGAAACCCAAAGGATCGTCGCCCATGCCCGGGCCCGGGAGCTCCATGCGGAAACCGCCCGGCCCGAAGGGGATGCGGGACTTGCTGACGAGACCTTCCAGGACGCCTGGAGCCTGGAGGTGGGCGACGAGCGGATCCACGCCCGGCATTACGGCGCGGCCCACACCGGCGGTGACTGCACCGTCCACTTCGAGCGGGCCGACGTGGTCCACATGGGAGACCTGGTCTTCAACCGGGCCTATCCCTTCATCGACCGTGCCGGTGGGGCCTCGGTCCAGGGATGGGTGGACCTCATCGACACCGTGGTGGCGGCGCACGGTGCCGATACCCTCTTCGTCTTCGGCCACGCCCGCCCCGGATTCGGCGTCACCGGCTCCCGGGAGGACCTCCGGGTCCAGGGCGATTTCCTCAGGGCCCTCCTGGAATTGGCTGAAGCCGCGGTGCAGGACGGCCGCTCCAGAGAGGAAGTGATGGCCACCGCATCCATTCCGGGGTTCCCGGACCATCGGGCCCTGAACGAGCGCCTGAACGCGGGGGCCGCCCTGGCGGTGGCCTTCGACGAGGTCACCGGGGCGGAGTGAGATCGTACGGCCCCGGGGTGGCCGCCTGGCCGCCCGGCGCCCGATCTCGCACGACCTCCGGATGAATCGGGAACCCCCACTCCCAACCCGCAACTCCATGTCAGCTTCCATCACACGCCGGAACTTCCTCCGCGCCGGCTCCCTCGCCGGCGCATCCCTCCTCCTGGGGGGGTGTGGGCTCCGCGGGGCGCCATCCGCCCCTTCTCCCGTGCGCCGCGTGCGACCCCTGGCTCCCGTCCGCGTCCGGCGGGATCGGGTGATCCGCACCGTGGCGGGGATCCGACCCTACAGGCCCGCGGGGTTCGTGGTGCGGGCGGCCCAGCTCGGGGACCGGACCCTCATCCACAACTACGGTCATGGCGGGGGCGGGATCTCCCTGGCCTGGGGGAGCTCGGAACTCGCGGTGGAGTTGGCGGGGGAGGCGGCGGCCGAGCGGGAGACACAGGACTTCGCCGTCCTGGGGTGCGGGATCATGGGGCTCACCACGGCGCGGCTCCTCCAGGATCGGGGATACCGGGTCACGATCTACGCCCGGGACCTCCCCCCGCACACCACCTCCAATGTGGGCGGCGGTCAGTGGTCCCCCTTCACCGTCTTCCAGACGGGGGAGACCTCTCCCGCCTTCGACGTACAGTACGAGCGGGCGGCCCGCCTCTCCCACAGCCGATACCAGACCATGGTGGGCTCCCACTACGGCGTGAGGTGGATCGAGAACTACTTCCTCCGGGACCAACCCTCGCCGGGGCGCATCGGGCCCATTGCCGACCTCTTCTACCAGGTCGAGGAGTTCGGGCCGGGGGAGCACCCCTTTGCCAGCCCCTGGGTCGGGAGGCAGAGCACCATGCTCATCGAGCCCAACACCTTCCTCCCTGCCGTCACGGAGGACTTCCTGCTGCGGGGCGGGCGGATCGTTCCCCGGAGCTTCGATTCCACGGCAGAGATCCTGGCGCTGGAGGAGGAGGGGATCGTGAACTGCACGGGCATCGGGAGCCGGTCCCTCTTCGGCGACTTCGATCTGGTCCCCATCAAGGGGCAATTGGCGATCCTCCTCCCCCAACCCGAGGTGGACTACATCGCCCTTGGCGGAGGGTCCTACATGTTTCCCCGGACCGACGGCATCGTCCTGGGGGGTTCCCAGGAGCGGGGGGAGTGGTCCACCACCACCACGCCGGAGGTCCAGGATCGGATCCTGGAGGGGAACCGGTCCATGTTCGAGGGCATGGCCCTTCCAGGCCAGACCGGCGGGATCGGGGAAATGGGGTGAAGGGAGGACATCGGCGCTTCATCGGGGCGGGCGCGGGCTCCCCGCGCTGCCCTCCCCTTCCCTTCCGCCTCGGCCGAACGTGGGGCGTCGCCTCTCTGGCTCTCCTCTCTATCCTCCTCCTCTCCCCTCACCCCTTTCCGACTCCACGGCTCCAGGGAGCGGATCCGGGAGCCGGAACCGCCCACCAGTCCCAGTATCGTCTCGTGGAGAACCCCGGCGAATTGGAGGTCCGGTTCTCCCCTGAGGAACTGGACCTTCTCGAGATGCTGAATCGGGCCGACCGGGACCATCTCCCTCTCCTGGACTCCCTGGTGGTCCCGGATCGGTTCAGGGACCATCCCCTGGACCACGCCCCCCTTCCCCGTCGGGTGGGGGAGTTGGCTTCCGAGGCGAAGGCCCTCGTGGTGCATCAGCCCGGGCAGGTCTTCGGAGCCTACGAGAACGGCGGGCTGGTCCGGTGGGGACCGGTGAGCACCGGCCGGGCCGAACACCCCACCCCCTCGGGCCGCCATGCACTTACCTGGCGCTCCCGTGGACGCCACAGCACCGTGAATCCGGAGTGGTACATGGAGTGGTACTTCAACTTCCACAATGAGCGGGGGCTCTCCTTCCACCAGTATGCCCTTCCTGGATACCCGGCCAGTCACGCCTGCGCCCGTCTACTTGAACGAGATGCCCAGTGGCTCTTCGAGTGGGGGGAAAGCTGGGAACTGGACGATCGGGGATGGGCGGTGCTCGAAGAGGGAACCCCGGTATGGATCCTGGGGAAGTATGATTTCGACGCCCCGCCCCCATGGCTGGATCCCGAGGATCCACATCCACCTCTTGAGGTGGCACTTCCCTGAGGAGGCCCCGTGGCTCAAGATCCCCCGCTGGAGGGTCCGGATCCCGAGGGATCCTGCCCACCCCCCCTGGGCTGGGTGTGGACCCCCGACTACGAGGTGGACATCGGGGCCCACGTATTCCCCACCGTGAAGTACCGGAGGGTGAAGGAGCGCCTGGTGGCGGAGGGGACCCTCACGACAACCGGACTCCGGCAACCGAAGCCCGGCACCCGGGAGGAACTCCTGGCGGCCCACACCCCGCAGTGGGTGGAGACGGTCCTCTCCGGCTCCCTCTCGCCGGGAGAGGAACAGCGCCTGGAACTCCCATTCTCGCCCGCCCTCCTACATGCCTCGCTCCTATGCTGCGGCGGGACCCTTCTCACCGCCCGTCTGGCTCTGGAGCAGGGGGTGGCCGTCCACCTGGGGGGCGGCTTCCACCACGCCTTTGCCGGACATGGCGAGGGGTTCTGCCTCCTGAACGATATCGCCGTGGCCGCAGCGGTTCTGCGCAGGACGAAGGAGCTGACCCGGGTGGCGGTGGTGGACCTGGATGTGCACCACGGGAACGGAACGGCCCATATCTTTCAGGGCGACGCCTCCGTCTTCACCTTCTCCATGCACCAGGAGCGGAACTATCCGTTGGAGAAGCCCCCAGGGGATCTGGACGTCGGGCTGGAGGACGGGACGGGCGACGAGACCTACCTCTCCCTCCTCGAGACCCATCTTCCGAAGGTGCTGGCCCATGGGCCCGAGCTGATCCTCTACCTGGCCGGCGCCGACCCGTATCGGGAAGACCAACTGGGCGGCCTGGCTCTTACCCTGGAGGGGCTCCGGAACCGGGATCGGCTTACCCTGGAGATGGCCCGTCGGGCCGGAGTACCCGTAGCCGTCACCCTGGCCGGTGGCTACGCCTTCCGGCAGAACGACACCGTGGAGATCCACTGCGGCACGGTACGGGAAGCGGGGCGGTTCGTGAGCACCAACGAAGGCTGAGCCGCTCCCCTCGCCTCTGCTGCTCTGGCGGGGGCTCCCGTCGCCTCGTCTGCCCTCAGCGGCCTCCCAGCCGGATTCCTGCCCCCACATAGATCGCCCAGTTCCCGTTCTTTGCCTCTTCCCGGACGGTCCCGGTATCGAACTCGGCCAGGGTGGAGACTCCGAATCCATACCGGAGCCCTCCGGTGAGGAGGACGGGACCGGCCAGGAGATTGGCCCCTCCGCCCAACACCCCGCCCACGTCCACGGTGTTGGTGCTCACACCGGGGAGATCGTCACAACTCACAGATGAACCATCCACCGAGCAGTCGANCTGGATCCCCAGGTAGGGGCCGGCATACAGGTGGGGAGTCAGGCTCGAACGAGGCGTCAGGCTGAGGCGAAGAAGAAGGGGGACCTCGAAGTGGCTCAGGTCCAGTCCATCCCGAACATCCGACTGGGCGCCCCGACTCACCACCAGGGCCTCGGGCTGAAGGGAGAGGGGGCCCATGAAGGGGAAGAGGAAGGAGACCCCGACCAAGGTCCCGGTTCGGCTGTCCACGCCGTCCACCCCCCGGAGGGTGGAGAATGTGGCCCCGGCCAGAGCGGTGATCTGCGTCCCCTGTCCCCGGTTGGGACGATCCTGGGCCTCCAGCGGGGAGGCCGCAAGCACGACCGAGAGGAGGACCGCCAGGGGGAGGGGTGCGGAAAGGAAACGAAGGGGGGGGCTGGGGATCACTGGACTCTCCGAAGGGGAGGAGCAGACCACGGAAGACGCGGCTGCGAAAGGCCGAGCGGTGGTGGAACGAGGCGTCTCGTCCCTGAGCTATACTCGGCCGATTCCCCCCCAGTTCCTTTCCTGGCTGGATCCCCGCTGGATTTCCGCTGGATCCCCCATGGGTGCGGGGCGCTCCATGCCGGCCCTCACCCGCAGGACGGCCCCCACCCGGAGTCGACCAAGCGGTCGCTCCGTGGTGGGGGCCGGATGGGTCCCCGGCAAGGGTGTCACCTCGCCGGGGACCTCGCCTGGCACAGAACGCCCCTCAGAAACCCCTTCCGAAGAAGACGGCGTTCAGGAAGAGGTGGTTCGTCCCGTGCCAGAAGGCCCGGAAGTTGGGGTTGTCCAGGAAGCTCACCACCCGCCCCTGCCCCGCCCGGGCGGCCAGGATGGAGGCCGACCCCTGGAGGAAGGGGAGCTGGGCCTCGTGGATGTATCCGCTGAGGAGGGGCTCCGGGGAATAGCGTCCCACCGTCAACCCCGGGTCCTCCAACGGCTCCAGGTAGAGGTTGTGGGCCCGGAAGGTGGGTACCGTGGCTCCGTACCCGAAAGCGATGGGGTGGGTGGGGTCCAGCTCCACCTGGAAGATGCTTCCCCCGATGACCTGGGCTCCGGCCCGGTCTCCCCGCTCCGCGTAGTTGGGGGTCCCCAGGTCCACCTCCGCCTCGCGAACGGAGGCGGCGAGGAGCCCCTGGGCCATGGGCCAGCGGGCCCCGCCCTCGGTGGTGATGAGGAGGCCGCCTCCCCGGACCCACTCGGTGATGCTGCGGGTGGCCGCCTCGGAGAGGCCGCCGATGTTACCGGCCATGACCAGGGTGTTGTAGCGGGACAGATCCGCCCCCGCCACGTCGGCCACGTCCACCAGGGAGACGGGGATCCCCATCCGCTCGTTCAGGAGGTGCCAGGTCTCCCCCACGGCATACGCCGCCGACCCCCGCCCAGCCAGAAGGGCCACCCGGGGAAGGTCCAGGACCCGGGTCGCCCCACCCCCGGGCCAGACCTCACCCTCGGGGAACCCGGAGCTGAGGGCGTGGATCACCACGTGGTCCTCCCGGGCCGCCTCCTGCACCAGGCGGTGGACGTCCTCGGGGGAATACCGGGCCCCTTCCAGGCGGTACTGGACAGGGATGAGGATGGAGCCCCGCTCCACCTCCAGCACCGTCCCATCCGCCGTCCGGATGGAGAAGGGGCGGTACGTCACCCGGGGAAGGATCCCCGCCTCCAGGAATCGGTTCAGGGCCCGAGGGGCATAGAACCGGTTCCACTCCATGAGGTAGGCGTAGTCCGTTCGACCGCCCCGCACCTCACCCCCGTCCAGCGCCACCGCCCCCAACTCGCCCCCCACCAGCCCCGAGGGGACGGAGGTGAGCTCGGCATGGGAGACTCCGAAGGCCAGGGTCATGGTCCAGGTGGAGACGTCGTAGAAGAGGGAGTCGGGGAAGGTGGTCCGCCGCTCCAGCGCCCCGTTCACGAGACGGGCCTGGGGCTGGTCCAGGGGCACGATGAAGGCCTCGCCGGGCCGGAAGGTGTTGCCGTCGCGCTCCACCGAGGTGGCCAGATCGTGGATCCGGATCCGGTTCCGCTGGAGCACCTGGGCCAGCTCCTGGGCCCGGGTCCGATCCCCGTCGAGACTCACCAGCCACCCGCCCGTCGGGGTTCAGGGAGGGATCGAGGAGCACCACCGTGTTCTCCAGCATGGCCTCCACCCCCGCCCCCTGCCCCGCCGCCAGGTGATGGAGAGTGAGGATCCCGGCATCGGAGCCACTGGCCTCGTTCCCGTGGACGGAGTAGCCCAGGTAGATGATGGTGGGCATCCCGGCGAGTTCAGCGTCAGAGACGCCCCCGGGGTCATCCGAGAGGCGGAGGTTCGCCTGGCGGATCTCCTCCAGCCGGGCGTGGTTCGCCGGGGAAGTGACGATGGCATGGACCAGCGGCCGCCCCTGATACGTCCGGCCATGGGTTCCCATGACCACCCGATCGCTGGCCTCCGCCAAGATCCGGACGTACTCCACGATCTCGTCGGGGCGGATGTGCCGCTCCCCGATGTCCACTCCCATCACGTTCCTGGGAGTGGGAACATCCGTGAGGTAGGATGTTACTCCCGGCGCCTGGTACTCCATGGCGAAGGGCGGCTGGGCCTG
>SL_3KL_010_SEDDRAFT_10001853_pt1 | contig 19340 bp, 14 predicted proteins | sample SodLakKL_010_SED_2_FD_10381 | JGI IMG/M metagenome (IMG submission 10381) | reverse complement strand
AACGTGCGGTGCATCCGAGCACCCGAGCCTTCACACCACGGGCCCCGGACCGACCACCCGGACCGGGTGTGAAGCCAGCAGTGCACCCGAGCAACCGAGCCTTCACACCACGGGTCCGGGGGCAGCCACCCAGCCGGGTGTGAAGCGTGCGGTGCACCCCTGCACCCGGGACTTCACACCAGCGGGTCCCGGAGCAGCCACCCAGCCGGGTGTGAAGCGTGCGGTGCACCCCTGCACCCGGGACTTCACACCACGGGTCCGGGGGCAGCCACCCAGCCGGGTGTGAAGCGTGCGGCGCACCCCTGCACCCGGGACTTCACACCGCGGGTCCCGGACCGGTTGTTGAGCCCACCCGGGCCGACCTGCACCTCCGCCCCATCACACCGGAACACCGGAACACACAAAGGACTTCAGCGCGGCTCCGACCGGCCGACGAGGAGGGGACGCGAGCCAGGGAGGTGAGGGATGAGTGGCACCCTCTTCGCAACCAGCGCCTCGGTCCAGAGGCTGCAACGTCCTGCTGATGTCGTGCGGTTCCTCAAGCCGGGACTCGTCCCGGTCGCCGGTGCGCTGTGGCTGTGGAACCTCTTGCTCCTGGTCCGGTGAGGCCGGGCTCCGCCCTCATCCACGAGGACCGTGCTGGCCCGACTCAGCGTCGGCGTCGTCGGCCGCGGCGCCTCGTGCCGACCTCGGCGTGCAGTGCGGCAGCGGCCGCGACGACCTGCTCCTCCGACAGCAGCACGGCGTCCGCCGCGGGCCCCAGGGGGATGTAGGTGTCGACCGAACGCACCGACGCCAGCCGCTGGGACGCTCCCGACTCCGCCAGCGATGCGATCACGGCGTCAGCGATGCCGGCCCCGGTCGCACGCGCTTCGTCGACGACCAGTACCCCCGCGACGTCCGCAGCGTGTTCATGGACCGCGGCGATCGGTAGCGGCGAGAGCCAGCGCAGGTCCAGCACCCGCGCGCGGATCCCGTCCTCGGCCAGCCGACGGGCCGCCCGCAGCGACATCCGCAACCCGTTGCCGTAGGTGACGAGCAAGAGGTCCGCCGGTCCGCCGCCGTACACGCCGACGTCACCGGGCAGCAGTACCTCGTCGTCGGCCGGGTAGGTCTGCAGCCAGCCGCCGTCACCCTCCTCGTAGAGGTCGCGCTCGTGGTACAGGGCGATGGGCTCGAGGAACGCGACGACCCGTCCGTCGACGGCGGCCATCCCGACCGCCGCCCGCAGCATCCCCACCGCGTCGGCGGGCCGGCACGGCACCGCCAACGCGAGCCCGGGGATGTCGCGCAGCGCACCGAACGCGTTGTCGTTGTGGAAGTGGCCCCCGAACCCCTTCTGGTAGGCGAGCCCGGCGATCCGGAGCACCATCGGCGTGCGGAACGCCCCGTTCGAGAAGAAGCTCGTCGAGCAGGCCTCGCCACGCAGCTGATCGAGCGCGTTGTGCAGGTAGGCGAGGTACTGGATCTCGGGGATCGGCAGCTGGCCGAGCAGGCCGATGCCCTGGGCGAGCCCCAGGATCGAGGTCTCGTCGAGCAGCGTGTCGAACACACGGCCCGTCCCGAAGCTGGTCTGCAGCCCCGACGTCACCCCGTACACGCCTCCCTTGCGGCCCACGTCCTCACCGAACACGACCACCTCGTCGCGGGCGAGCAGCTGATCACGACAGGGCCGCGTTGAGGTTGGCCGCCAGGGTGCGGCGCTGCGCCGCCGTCGCCTCCTCCGGCAGCCCCTGCCGGAAGGCCGCCTCGCGGACCTCGACGGGTGCCCGGCGCCGCCCCGCCTCCCGGACGGCCGACGGTGTGAAGGGTGCGAGCGGCGCGACGATGTCGGCCGCGTCGGCGAGGTGGGTCGCATCGGCGGCGACCTCCTCCGCTTGGGCACGGATCCGTCGGCGCGTCTCCTCGATCAGCGCGCCGAGCTCGCCCCTGCCGACGACACCGAGCTCGATCAGCCGACGAGCGGCCCGAGGCAGTGGGTCGCGGGCCTCGTCAGCGTCGATCTCGGCCGCGGCGCGGTAGCCGGACTCCACGTCCGAACCGGCGTGGCCCCACAGCCGCACCGTCTCGAGGTGGAGGAACACCGGCGTCCGTCGTGCGCGGCAACGTTCGACGGCCCCGGCGACGATCGCCCAGACCTCGTCGATCTCCCCGCTCGCCGGGACGTAGGTCAGGCCCGACATGCGCCCGAAGGTCTCCGCGATCCAGCCTCGAGGCGTCGTCACCGAGATCCCGATGCCGTTGTCCTCGCACACGAACAGGATCGGCATGGGGTTGCCGACCCCTGCGCCCACCTCGCCGCGTTGATCGCGCTCAACGCCGATGCGTGGTTCGCCGACGCGTCACCGAACGAGGTGACCGCGATCGCGTCGGCTGCCACGGCGAGCCGCTGCTCGAGCCGCCGGGCCCGCCCGATCGCGACGGCGCTGCCCATCGCCTTCGGCAGCTGCGACGCGATCGTCGAGGTCTGGGGCGGGATCCACAGCTCCCGGCTGCCCCACACCTTGTGCCGCCCCTGCGCGACCGGATCCTGCTCGGCGGCGCAGAGGGAGTACAGCACGTCCCGTTCCATCGAGGCCACCCCGCCACGGCGCGCCCGCGCCAGGACGAACGCCCCGTCGCGGTAGTGCAGGAACGCCGGATCGTCGGGACGCGTCAGCGCTCCCACCAAGGCGGTGTGCTCGTGTCCCGCGGACGAGATCGTGTAGTACCCGACCTGGCGCGACCGCAGCTCCCGCGCGACGACGTCGAGGTGGCGCGACGCGACCTGATCGGCGAACACCTCCACGAGTTGCGTGCCGGTCGGTCCGCCAGGCCGGACCTCGGCGCCGGGGTCGCGCTGCTCGGTCGGTTCCAACGCCTCCGAGACCGCACGATCCAGGGCCGCTTCCGCGAGCGCGATGCGATCCACCGCCCTCACCGTCCCCGGAACGCGCGCAGATCGCGGCTGCCACCCGGCGGTGGGTTCGGACCCGGACGCGGCGACGACGAGGTGACGTCGGTGCCGCGACAGCTCCAGCAGTAGTGGACGAGCCGGATCCCGGATGGGGTGCGCACGCCGGCGCGGCCGGCCTCCTCCAGGGTGGAGGTCGGGACCCCTTCGAGGTCATCGGAGCCGCAGAGGCCACAGACCAGCCGGGTGTCCCGATCCCACCGGTGGCCGCAGTGGCCACAGGTCAGCATGATCGCCTCTCCCTGGCGATCGCCGGTGAGGTCATCGTCCTCGCCGCAGATCGGGCAGGCGATGATCGGCACCGTCGCCTCCTGACAGCCGGACTGGGGACGTTGGCTTCGCCAACAGCGTAGGCCGTGCCGGCTACGGGCCCAGCACCGGCAGGCAACAGGTGGGCGAGCGTGGACAGCCCAGGCTGGGCCTGGCCGGAGCGTGAGGAGGGTGCGAAAGGCCCTAGCGGCCGGGCCGAACCCGTGCCATGGTCCGTGACATCGCTCCGGCATCCAGCGACTGATCAGTGAACCTGATCATCACGGTCGCGTTCGGGTGTGAGCCTGGAGCACGACGTGTGCAGCGCTCCGCTGGTGGAGACCGGTGGGGGCGGGCTCATGAGCCCGGGTCGATCGCCGAGCCTCGATGCTGGCACCGGACCGATCACGACGGAGGATCCGCCCCTCCGTGTGGTTATCGCTCATGGCCGACGGTGAACGGATCACCAGTCAGGAACGAGCATGGGGAGCAGCACAGCCATCTCACCGCGTCGCGGGTCCGATGTCCCCTCCGACCCGAACGACGACGAGGTACCCGAGGTCTTCGAGCGGTGGGTGCACCGCCGTTGCCCGGAGCCGCTGACCGATGGTGGCCGTTACGCACCCGAGCCTCCGGAGGGGCTGTTGGAGCGGCTGTCCACCATCGACCGGCCGATGCACCCGGCGACCTCGTTGGAGCTGGGGCTGGGCCGATCGTCGACGTATGCGCGTGCGGCGAGGCTGCTGCTGTGGGCCCGTCACACCCCGGAAGGCCCACGCTGTCGTTCGTTCCGCTCGGCCTACTACTTCCTGGCAGATGCGCCACCCGACGCACTCCCGGCGACCCCACCAGGACCCCACCGATGACCCCCACCCTTCACCGCACCCGGTCGACGGACCGAGAGGTCGACCTGCCGGCCCGCTGAGGTCCGCCGCAGCCAGCTCGCCCCGACGGCCAGGGTCCCAGCGAAGATCGCGTGAGACGCGCAGCTGTGCACCGCAGGGAGCGGGCTGCGGCCGCTACTTCGACCAGCGTCGCGGCATGCGTTCCAGGTAGTGCACCTCGATCGCGCGGAGCAGGTCCGTGCGCACGGCGGCCACCGGTCGCCGCTCGAGGGCGAGGTCGGCTTCGAGGCCGCTGATGACCGCAGCCAGCTGTCGGGCTTGCAGGATCTCCTCGATCCACCGGGAGAGGTCCCTGCGGCGGGCGTGAGAAGTGAGGGTGGCGTCGGTGACCCGGCGCAGGCCGCGGTGGAACTCCCGCACGTTCCTGGCGACGCCGTCACGACCGTCGGGGCCGAAGCGGAAGGCGTGCTCGTCCGAGAGGCGCGCGTCGGTGTACTTGTGCCAGTGCCGGACGTGTTCGACGAGCCGGCGTCCGACCTGGAAGGTCACCGGTGGCCCACCGTGGTCGGCGACCAGCACGGCGTGACCGAGCGCGAGCCCATGCAGCTGCTCGGCGAGCTCGGTGGGCTGACCGAACCAGCCGAGGGCCGTGGCGAGCGCATCGGCTGCGCCCTGCCCCTCACCTGGCAGGAGCACCGCCGCGTCCAGCCGGGCCTGCACCGACGAAGGGAGGTCCTGTGGCCGGTGGGTGGCGAGCAGCTGGCCGCCACCGGGAGGTGGCCGGCCCAGGTGATCGGGCCCCGTGGCACCGAGGGCCGCGTGCGCCTCATCGAGGACCAGCCAGTGCGGGGACCCGCATGCCGCCTGGAGGGCGTGCACAGCCGGAAGGAGCCGCTCGAGGTAGCCCAGCTGTGCCTGCTCATCCACCAGGGAGAGGTCCAGCACGACGCTGCCGAACCGGTCGGCCAGCAGGGCGATCACGTCCGCCGTCGACGGCGGATCCCGCGTCCCGCCGAGCACGACGATCCCGCGACGTGACCCCAGCCCGATGTGGTCGCCCTCCCGATCCACCACCAGCACCGCGTACCGCAGCCCGACGAGCTGTTCGACGAGCATCCCCACGAGGTAGGACTTGCCCCCTCCGCTCCCACCGGTGACCAGCAGCGTGAGCTGCGACGTCGGCAGGCTCACCGGGCTGCCATCCGTGGTGGTGCCGAGCTCCAGACGCCGTCGAAGGGTCGGGACCCGCTGCTCGCCCGAGACGATCGGACCTTGCAGCAGCGCCACGATCCCGTCCCCATCCGGCTCCTCCAGCACGATGTCGGCGCGCTGCCGCAAGCTCGCCACGCCGTTGGCGACCGCGACCCCGACCTCGCAGACCTCCAGCAGCGGAAGGTCGTTCTCCGCGTCACCGACCGCCAGGGCACAGTGACGCGACACCCCGAGGTCGCCCAGGACCTCGATGAGTCCGGTGCCCTTGGTCACCCCGCTGGGCAGCACCATCAGCGCCGAGCGGTTGCGCACCAGCTGGCAATCCAGGCCCAGTCTGCCCACCTCAGCGAGCACCGCCGGGGCGTGCTCGACGTCACAGGCCACGATCACCCGTCCCGACCGGAACGCGATGTCGCGATGCGCGAGGGCGTGCCCCAGCGCCGGGTCGATGGGCATCGCCACATCGGCGACGTCGTCACCGGTGGCGATCACCGCGCCGTTCTCGGCCACGACCGCGTCGAACTCCACCTCGACCTCGGGGAACACCGCACGCAGCTCGGCCAGGATCCGGCCGGTCACCAGCACCACACGACGGCCGGCCTCTCGGTTCTTGCGCACCGCCTCCAGGACCGCCGCATCCGGACGGTCCCCCTCGGTGAGCGTGCCGTCGTAGTCGAGCGCGAGGACCTGGAACCCAGTCAACCGGGCTCCTTCCACCCTGGCCAGCATCCGGTCCCCCGAGTATCCCCGTCGTCCCGGCCGCTGTCCGGGGCCGGATGCCCCTCCTCGGCCCCGCGTCCGACCGTCAGCTCCCGACCTCGGCCGGACAGCGCAACGACCGGGGACCGTCGCCCCTACCCAGCCAGCAGCGGATGTGGTACGCACATGAGGTAGGTGCCGGGTCTCGACGCTGCGACGGGCCGATGGGCCCAGCGGGGGAGCAACATGAGCGACACCACGACCGCACCGCAGCGGTTCACCGTGCAGACCGTCGGCCGCGCATCGGGCGTCACCCGCACGCAAGCACGGTCCCGACGTGAGGCGCAGACCCGTGCAGGCGAGCCGCAGCCCCGCTCTGTCGATGAACTCGCGATGGTGCTCACCGAACTCTCCTCGACGATCTCGTGGCTCGAAGCCATCGCCGCCCGGCACCCGAAGGAACCCGAGCTGCAGGCGCGGCTGCGGCAGGTCGGTTCCCAGATCGCGTCGATCGGCCACGATCTGCTGACCGACGACCTCCCGCACGAGCTCGACAGCCAGGCCGCCGGGCCCGATACGGCATGACGAGGCACCCCTGGCCTGCGTGACCTGACTGGCGTTGCACACGGGCGCGACGTGGCGATCGAACGATCACGGGACCGATCGGTGCCGACCTGTCGTCGAGTACGACGGAAGTCCGGTGGAGGGGAGCCCTACGGCCCGTGCGGACGCTCCTCCGGTGGGGCATCGTGGATGTCCCAGGGGGATGAGCTACGGCCATGTCCCTGGGGGACGGACGTAGCGGCGTGCCGGTCAGGAGCGTCATAGGTGCCCGATCCGACGACGATCCGACGACGATCCGACGGCGCGACGCTTCCTCGCGGAGCTGCACGAGATCGTCGCCGGCCCGGCGAGGTGAGGAGGGACGACGGCGGTGGATGAGTGGACGCTGAGCTACGTGGGGTACGACCCGCAGGACGAGGGGTTGCGGGAGGCGCTGTGCACCCTGGGCAACGGGGTCCTCGCGACCCGTGGGGCGGCGCCGGAGTGCCGCGCCGACGGCGTGCACTACCCGGGGAGCTACCGCGCCGGGGTGTTCAACCGCCTGGCCGACGAGGTGGAGGGTGTCGAGGTCAGCAACGAGTCGATGGTCAACGTGCCGAACTGGCTCGTGTTGCAGTTCCGGATCGACGACGGCCCCTGGATCACCCCGGACGAGACGGACCTGGCCGAGTACCGCCTCGAGCTCGATCTGCGTCGGGGCGTGCTCACGCGGCACCTGCGTGCCGAGGTGGCATCGGGGCAGCAGCTGTCGGTGACGCAGCGCCGGTTGGTCCACATCGTGGACCCGCAGCTCGCGGCCCTGGAGACCACCTTCGGGGCCCACGGGTTCTCCGGCCGGCTGACCGTCCGCTCCGCGATCGACAGCGCCGTGCGCAACAGCGGCGTCGAGCGCTACCGCGGCCTGGCTGACCGCCACCTCGACCTCGTCACCCGCGAGGAGGTCGATGCCCACACGGTGGGGGTGGTCGCGGAGACCACCCAGTCGCGTCTGCGTATCGCCGAGGTGGTGCGTACGCGGGTGGTCGGTCCGGACGCCCCGGATGACGATGCGCTCACCCGCCGGTGGTTCGACGAGGACGGGCTCGTCGGGCACGAGCTCGAGTTCGACATCGCCGACGGTGGGACGGTCACCGTCGAGAAGGTCGCGGCGATCGTCACCTGCGGGGATCCGGCCATCAGCGAGCCGTACAGCTCGGCCATCCGCAAGCTCGGGCAGGTTGCCGACTTCGACGTCCTGCTGCGCTCGCACGTCGCCAAGTGGGACCAGCTGTGGGACCGCTTCGAGATCCGGTTCGGGGAGCAGGAGGCGATCGAACGGATCCTCAACCTGCACACCTTCCACGCGCTACAGACCGTTTCCCACAACACGATCGACCGCGACGTCGGGGTGCCGGCACGCGGCCTGCACGGCGAGGCGTACCGGGGGCACGTCTTCTGGGACGAGGTGTTCATCCTGCCGTACCTGAACATGCGCATGCCGGTACTGACCCGCTCGCTGCTGATGTACCGCTACCGCCGCCTCAACGAGGCGCGTGCTCGGGCACGCAGGGCGGGCCACGTCGGGGCGGTCTTCCCCTGGCAGAGCGGCTCCGACGGTCGCGAGGAGAGCCAGGAGATGCACCTCAACCCCGTCTCGGGGGAGTGGAAGCCGGACAACTCGCAGTACCAGCGCCACATCAACCTCGCGATCGCCTACAACGTGTGGCAGTACGTGGAGACCACCGCCGACCTGGACTTCCTGCGCTACTACGGTCTGGAGCTGCTGGTCGAGATCGCCCGGTTCTTCTCGAGCATGGCGGTCTACGACCGGCTCGAGGACCGCTACCACATCCGCGGCGTGATGGGGCCCGACGAGTTCCACGACGGCTACCCCGACCGTGACCAACCGGGGCTGGACGACAACGCTTACACCAACGTGATGGTGGTCTGGATGCTCCAGCGCATCCCCGCGCTGATGCAGATGCTGCCGGAACACGCCCGCCACGACGCCTGTGACGAGCTCGACCTGACCCGTGCGGAGCTCGACCGGTGGGAGGACCTGACCCGGCGGCTGTACGTCCCCTTCCACGACGACGGGATCATCAGCCAGTTCGCCGGCTACGGCGAGCTCGCCGAGCTCGACTGGGACGACTACCGGCAGCGCTACGGCGACATCCAGCGTCTCGATCGGATCCTGCACGCGGAGGACGACACCCCTAACCGCTACAAGGTCGCCAAGCAGGCCGATGTGCTGATGCTGTTCTACCTGCTGTCCGCTGAGGAACTGCACCGCATCATGCGCTCGCTGGGCTACCCCTGGACCCCGGAGCGCATCCCGGCGACGATCGAGTACTACCGGACCCGTACCTCCCACGGGTCCACGCTGAGCGCGGTCGTGTTCGCATGGCTGCTGACACGCTCCAACCGCGCCGGCTCCTGGGAGCTGTTCGAGTACGCCCTGAAGAGCGACATCGCCGATGTCCAGGGTGGCACCACGCGAGAGGGGATCCACCTCGGGGCGATGACCGGCACGCTCGACCTGGTCCAGCGTGGCTACACCGGCCTGACCGTCGAGGAGGACGAACTGCACTTCGATCCCACGCTGCCTGCCGAGGTCGCCAGGCTCGACCTCCCCCTGTACTACCGAGGCCACCACCTCCAGGTGTCGCTCGACCAGCAGCTGTTGCGGCTGAGCGCACCAGCCTCGGCTCTGCCCCCGGTGTCGATCAGCTGCAACGGCCAGCACGCACGGTTGCGGGCCGGCGAGACCGTGACGTTCCGACTGCGCCCGACCGCAAGCCCACCGGGGCTGATCGCGGACCAGACCAACGACCTTCGTCTCTAGCGCGAGCACGCCAGAGGTGGGATACCTGAGCCTGACCGTGCTGGTCGGAGGCGACCCCGCCCGTCACCCCGATACGCACCGAAGACGGGTTCGTCGTGGCCGCCGCACCCATCGGACATCGACGTCGGAAGGTCCCACCATGGATGGGTTCGGGTTGACCGAGGAGATCCGCCTGCTCTGCGAGAGCGTGGGCCGCTTCGTCGAGGAGGAGGTCATCCCGGTCGAACGAGAGGCACTCCACCTCGACCACGCCGACCTACTCGGCGAGCTGATGGCCAGCGCCAAGGACAAGGGCCTGTGGGCGCTCGGCCACCCTGAGGAGCTCGGGGGTGGAGGGTTGTCGTTCCTGGCGTACGTCTACGTCAACGAGGTCATCGGACGGTCGGCCCCCGCGGCGGTCGCCCTCGGGACCCACACCCTGCAGGACGCCCTGATGCTGCAGCGCTTCGGCACCGACGAGCAACGGCAGCGGTGGCTGAATCCCCTGGTGCAGGGCGAGATCTTCGCGAGCGTGGGGATGACCGAGCCCGAGGTGGCAGGGTCCGACCCCAAGCTGATGCGCAGCCGCGCTGTGAAGAACGGCAACGACTGGGTGATCGACGGGCACAAGTGGTTCGTCTCCTGGGCGGACCGCTCCTCGCTCATCACGGTGCTGGCCAAGACCGACCCCACCGCACCGATGCACCGCCAGTTCTCCGCCTTCCTGGTCCCGACCGACACCCCCGGGTACGCCGTCGAGCGGCTCATCCCGATGATGGGTGAGCCGTCGAGCATGTACGGCGAGGTCCGCCTCGACGGCGTACGGGTCCCGTCGAGCCACCTGCTCGGCCAACAGGGCGACGGGTTCATGATCGCCCAGGTACGCCTACAGCCCGGCCGCGTGTTCGACTGCATGCGCTGGCTGGGCCAGGCCGAGCGTGCCTTCGAGCTGCTGTGCTCATGGGCCAACGACCGCCACGCCCACGGATCGTTGCTGCGCGACAAGGGCGAGATCCAGCGCTACGTCGCCGAGTCCGCCGCGCAGATCCAAGCCGCCCGGCTGTTGACCCTGGACACCGCTCGCATCATGGACGCGGGCGGCGAGGCGCGTGTCGAGACCTCGATGATCAAGTTCCACACCGCACGCATGCTGCACGACGTCATCGACCGGGCCATCCAGGTCCACGGTGCCGCCGGGCTCAGCGCCGACCTCCCACTGGAGCGCATGTACCGCGACGCACGAGGTGCCCGGCTCTACGACGGACCCGACGAGGTGCACCGCATGCTGGTCGCACGCGCGCTGCTCGACGACCTCCCAGCCAACGCCCCATGGATGTGACCCGACCCCGGCCTGCACGAGGTCCGCACGGTCCGCGCTCTCGCAGCTCAGCGCCCGGGAGTCGATCATGAACCGCAACGTCTTCATCATCGGGATGGACAGCTACAACCTCGCGACCCTGCAGGGGCTGCGTGAGGCGCATCGCTACAGCTTCCATGGGTTGCTGCCGCTGCCGCAGGTGCTCAAGGCCGACGCCTACGACTACGAACAGCTGCTGCACGACGCCGATCAGCAGCTGTTGGCGTGCGAGCACAGCGTGGACGCGCTCGTGACCTGGTGGGACTTCCCCTCCTCCGGGCTGGTGCCGACGCTCACCGAGCTGTGGGACCTCCCCGGCCCGGACCTGTCCAGCATCGTCGCGCTGGAGCACAAGTACTGGAGCCGGCTCGAGCAGCGCGCCGCTGCTGCCGACCACGTGCCCCCGTTCGCGGCGTTCGACCCGTTCGACGATGACGCGCTCGACGGGATCCACCGCGACGGGCTGGGGTTCCCGTTCTGGGTCAAGCCGGTCAAGTCGGTCGGGTCCTACCTCGGCTTCCGCATCGAGAACCTCGAGGACTTCGAGGAGGCGATGATCCGGACGCGTGCTGGGATCGCCCAGCTCGGCGACCCCTTCCAACAGGTCATGGACCGGGTGGACCTACCACCGCCGGTGCGCCACGCCGGAGCGCTGACCTGTCTCGCCGAAGGCATCATCGGTGGGCAGCAGTGCACCGTCGAGGGCTACGTCTCCAACGGGCGGGTCGTCACCTACGGGGTGATCGACTCGATCACCCACGAGGACAGTTCCAGCTTCCGCGGCTACCAGTACCCCTCCCGGCTATCCACACCGATCCAGCGGCGCGTGCGCGACATCGCCGCAGACGTCATCGGCCACGTCGGGCTCGACCACTGCTGCTTCAACGTCGAGTTCTTCTACGACGAGGTGGCCGGACGCATCTGGCTGCTCGAGGTCAACACCCGCGCCTCGCAGTCCCACTGCGACCTGTTCGCCAAGGTCGACGGGGCCTCCAGCCAACGGGCCATGCTCGACGTCGCCCAGAGCCGCACACCACGCATGCCCTACCGCCGTGGCGACCACCAGGTCGCCGGCAAGCTCTACCTGCGCACGGACCAGGACGGCCTGGTCCGTGCCGTCCCCGATCACGAGGCCATCCGCGCCGTGCAGGAGCGCTTCCCCGGCACCCGCGTGGACCTCGCGGTCGAGGTGGGCACGCACCTCTCCGACCTCAACATCCAGGACTCCTACACCTACGAGCTCGGGCACGCCTCCGTCGGCGCGGACAGCCACACCCAGCTCGATGAGCGGTTCGACCAGATCACCACGATGCTGCCCTTCGACATCGAGCGAGGGCGTCCGGGTCGGGCAGATGGTCCTCGGGACCGGGGACCTGTGGCCGCACCAGCTCCTGATGTGGCTCCGTAGCTTCGGACCAGGACCTACGGTTGCGCACACCCACGGTTGAGCACACCCACGGTTGAGCACACCCACGGTTGAGCACACCCACGGTTGAGCACACCCACGGTTGAGCACACGTCGAGCACCCCACGGCTCCCGATCCGAACCATCCCGACCCTGGAGGTCCCCCGTGCCCCCGATCTGCATCGATGGGAACGAGGCCGCTGCCCGCGTGGCCTACGCCCTCAGCGAGACGATCGCGATCTACCCCATCACGCCGGCCTCGCCGATGGGTGAACAGGCCGATGCGTGGGCGGCGGCCGAGCGACCGAACCTGTGGGGGGTCGTCCCCGGGGTGATCGAGATGCAGTCCGAGGCGGGTGCGGCCGGGGCCCTGCACGGCGCGGTGCAGTCGGGCTCGCTCGGGACGACCTTCACCGCGTCCCAGGGCCTGCTGCTGATGCTGCCCAACATGTTCAAGATCGCCGGTGAGCTGTCCCCCGCGGTGATCCACGTCGCTGCCAGGACCGTGGCCACCCACGCGCTGTCGATCTTCGGCGACCACTCCGACGTCATGGCGGCACGGACCACCGGCTGGACGATGCTCGCCTCCGGGTCACCTCAGGAGGCGCACGACCTCGCCGCGGTCGCCCATGCCGCCACATTGGCCTCCCGTGTCCCGGTGATGCACTTCTTCGATGGCTTCAGGACCTCCCACGAGCTCGCCCTGGTCGACCCGCTGAGCGAGGACGACCTGCGTGCCCTGATCGATCCGTCCGACGTGATCGCCCACCGGGCCCGTTCGCTCGACCCCGACCGTCCCGTGCTGCGGGGCACCGCCCAGAACCCCGACGTGTTCTTCCAGGCACGTGAGGCGGCCAACCCCTTCCACGACGCGGTCCCCGGCATCGTCCAGGCCGCCATGGACCACCTCCACGAGCTCACGGGCCGTCGCTACGGCCTCGCCGACTACCACGGTGCCCCCGACGCGGAGCGTGTCGTGGTGCTGATGGGGTCGGGCAGCGGCGCGGTCCGCGAGGTGGTGGACCACCTCGTCTCAGAGGGTGAGAAGGTCGGCGTGCTCGTCCTCCGGCTGTTCCGCCCCTTCCCCACCGAGGAACTGCTCGCCGCGCTCCCCGAGACAGCCACGCGGATCGCCGTGCTCGACCGCACAAAGGAGCCGGGCGCGGTCGGGGAACCGTTGCACCAGGACGTGGTCCACGCCCTGGCCACCGCGACGATGACGGGACAGCGTGACACGCTGCCGGACGTGATCGGTGGGCGCTACGGGCTCTCGAGCAAGGAGTTCACCCCGGCCATGGTCGCTGGCGTCTTCGCCGAGCTGTCCGCCGACGAGCCGAAGCGCCGGTTCACCGTCGGGATCGTGGACGACGTCACCCACCTCTCGCTCACCGAGCCTGCGGGCTACGAACTGCCGCGGCCCGAAGGTGAGCTCTCCGCGGTGTTCTTCGGGCTGGGCTCCGATGGCACCGTCAGCGCGAACAAGAACACCGCGAAGATCATCGCCGAGCACACCGACCAGCAGGTCCAGGCCTACTTCGTCTACGACTCGAAGAAGTCCGGCGCGACCACGGTGTCGCACCTGCGCTTCTCGCCCGAGCCCATCGACTCGACCTACCTGATCGAGCAGGCCGACGTGGTCGCCTGCCACCAGTTCGGGCTGCTCGAGAAGCTCGAGGTGCTGTCCGTCGCCAAGCGCGGCGGCACGGTCCTGCTGAACGCGCCCTTCCCCGCCGAGGAGGTGTGGGACCGGCTCCCCGCGGACGTCCAGGAGCTGCTGATCGAGCGCGAGCTGCGGCTCGTCGCGATCGACGGCTACGCCACCGCACGCGAGGCCGGGCTCGGCGGTCGCATCTCGACGGTGATGCAGGTCGCGTTCTTCGCCGCCTCCGAGCTGTTGCCCATGGACGACGCCATCGCGGCGATCAGCGATGCGGCGGAGAAGACCTACGCGGAGCACGGCCCCCTGATCGTCCAGCGCAACCTCGACGCCATCAAGGCCGCGGCGGACGCGGTCCACGAGGTCCCCGTCCCCGCCGAGGTCACCGCCAGCTGGCGGCGCACGGGGGTGCTGGACCGGGCCCTCGAGCTGACGCCGTCCGACCGGTCGGACGTCTCCGACCTGGTCGAACGCGTCACCGCCCGCATCATCGACGGCGAGGGCGAACTGCTGCCCGTGTCCGCCCTGCCCGTGGACGGCACCTTCGAGACCGGTACGGCCCGCATCGAGAAGCGCTCGCTCGCGCCCGAGATCCCGATCTGGGACCCGGACCTGTGCATCGACTGCGGCAAGTGCGCGATCGTGTGCCCCCACGCCGCGATCCAGATCAAGGTGTTCGAGGCGGAGGACGGCCTGGACGACGCCCCGGAGTCGTTCCTGTGCAAGCCCTTCAAGGACCGCGACCTCACCGACCACCTGTTGACCGTGCAGGTCGCCCCCGACGACTGCACCGGCTGTGGTGTCTGCGTCGAGGCCTGCCCGGCGGTGTCCAAGGAGAACGTCGGGCACAAGGCGATCGACATGGAGCCCGCGGACGATCACCGCGAGCGGGAGCGCGACAACTTCCGCCACTTCCAGGCGATCCCCTACCCCGATCGCACCGGCATCCGCAACGACACGGTCAAGCACACCCAGACGCTGCAGCCGCTGTTCGAGTTCTCGGGCGCCTGCGCGGGGTGTGGCGAGACGCCCTACCTCAAGCTCATGACCCAACTGTTCGGCGACCGCACCGTCGTCGCCAACGCCACGGGCTGCTCGTCGATCTACGGCGGCAACCTGCCGACGACCCCGTGGGGCACCAACGACGCGGGCCGCGGTCCCGCCTGGTCGAACTCGCTGTTCGAGGACAACGCGGAGTTCGGGCTGGGCATCCGGCTCGGGCTCGATGAACAGCGCGTCGTCGCCGAGCACCTGCTCCGCCAGCTGGCCGGAGAGCTCGGCGACGACCTGGTCGACGGACTGCTCGCCGGCGTCTCGGCGGGGGACGAGACCGGGATCGCCGAACAGCGTGCACGCGTGGTCGAGCTGCGCCGCCGCCTCGCCAGCCTCGACGGCGAGCGTCACAGCCAGGCGCGCGCGCTCGAGGCGATCTCCGGCGTCCTGGTCCGGCGTGACGTGTGGATCGTCGGTGGCGACGGCTGGGCCTACGACATCGGGTTCGGCGGCCTCGACCACGTCCTGGCGTCGGGCGCGGACGTGAACATCCTGGTGCTGGACACCGAGGTGTACTCCAACACCGGTGGGCAGGCCTCGAAGGCGACCCCGCGCGGCGCGGTGGCGAAGTTCGCGACCTCCGGCAAGGGCACGCCCAAGAAGGACCTCGGGCTGCTCGCGATCCAGTACGGGACGGTGTACGTCGCGCAGATCGCGCTCGGCGCCAACGAGATGCAGACGATCAAGGCGTTCCGCGAGGCCGAGGCCTGGCCCGGCCCGTCGTTGCTGCTCGCCTACTCGACCTGCATCGCGCACGGGGTCGATATGCGACACTCGATGGGTCGGATGGACCTGGCGGTCAAGACCGGCTACTGGCCGCTCTTCCGGTTCCACCCTGGCGCCGACGACGACACCCGGCCCTTCCGGCTCGACTCCAAGGCACCTAAGGAGCCCGTGGAGAGCTTCCTCAGCACGGAGGGCCGCTACGCCGTCCTCGAGCGCAGCGACCCCGAACGTGCGCAGCAGCTACGTGCCCTCGCGCAGCGCGACGTCGACGAACGCTGGCGCTACTACGAGCAGCTGGCTGGTGTCGAACGCCAGCTCACCGACGACCCGGAGGTGACACCGTGACCGACACCAGCGGCCCGTCAACACCCGGCACCCCGACCACCGGCCCGGAGACCACCTCGGAGGGTGAGCTCGAGGACCTCCCGAGCGACTTCGAGCGCATCTCCGGCGCGGGGCGGGTCGTGCCCAGCGGTCCCGGCCCCGAGGGCGAGCCGGACCTGACGACCAGCTACCTCGGCATGTCCCTGCGGTGTCCGGTCGTCGCGTCGGCCAGCCCGCTCACCGGCGACCTGCCGTCGTTGCGCGCGCTCGACGCCGCCGGCATCGGGGCGGTCGTGCTGCCGAGCCTGTTCGAGGAACAGCTCGAGCACGAGATCGCCCAGGTCGAGCGCTACCTCGGCATGTCCGCGGACGCCAACCCGGAGGCCACGTTCGGGTACACGCCCGTGCTCGACGGCTACAACAACGGCTCGGTGCGCTACCTGCGTCTGATCCGTGAGGCGAAGAAGGCCGTGTCGGTGCCGGTGATCGCCAGCCTGAACGGGGCCACCAAGGGCGGGTGGACCGCCTACGCCCGGATGATCGCCGACGCCGGCGCGGACGCGATCGAGCTCAACGTCTACCAGGTGGCCGCCGACCCCGACCGCACGGGCCGGGAGATCGAGTCCGAGACGCTGGGCATCGTCGAGTCCGTCGTGGGGGCGTGCGAGGTCCCCGTCGCGGTCAAGCTCTCGCCCTACTTCTCCTCGCTCGCGAACCTCGCTGGGCGCCTGGTCGATGCCGGCGCCTCCGGCCTGGTGCTGTTCAACCGGTTCTACCAGCCTGACATCAACCTCGAGACGCTGTCGGTCAGCCCCCACCTCGTGCTGTCCGACTCCGACGAGCTGCGCCTACCGTTGCGCTGGATGGCGCTGCTGCACGGTCGCGTCGACGCGTCGCTCGCCGCGACCACCGGGATCCACACCCGCCTCGACGTCGCCAAGGCCCTGCTCGCGGGCGCGAACGTGGCGATGACCACCTCGGCGTTGCTGCGCCACGGCCCCGACCACGCGAGCGCCCTGGTCGACGGGCTGCGCGGGTGGATGGCCGAACGCGAGTACGCATCGGTCGCGCAGATGACCGGCTCGGTCAGCCAGGCCACGGTCTCGGACCCTGCCGCCTTCGAGCGCGCGAACTACCTCGACACCCTGACGCGCTACGCCAGCACCTTCCTCCACTGAGCGGCGTCGGCTGAGCGGCGTTGCGCCTCGCCACACATCCCAGCGGTAGGGTCGGTGCGCGAACCGCGCCGACGGGAGAACCGTGACGACCCGCACACTGACCTTCTCAGGCAGCACCGGCGCCGAGCTCGACGGCGTGCTGCACGTGCCGGACGACGACGCGCGCGGCAGCATCCTCCTGGCTCACTGCTTCACCTGCTCCAAGGACCTGCACACCATGACCCGGCTGGCCCGGGGGCTGGCCGACAGCGGCTACGCGGTGCTGCGGTTCGACTTCACGGGGCTCGGCGAGAGCGAGGGGGACTTCGCCACCACGACGGTGGCGAACGACGTCCGCGACGTCGTGCACGCGGCGACGGCCCTGATCGAGGAGGGCTTCGGCCCGTGCGGGATGCTGGGCCACAGCTTGGGCGGGGCCGCGGTCCTGCTGGCGGCGCAGCGGATCCACACGGTGCGCTCGGTGGTGACGATCGGCGCGCCGTCGTCACCATCGCACGTGCGGCACCTGTTCGAGGGCGCTGAGGACGCCGACGGCGACGGTGACCGTGTCCACGTGCGCATCGGCGGCCGCGGGTTCGAGGTGGCACGTTCCTTCCTCGATGACCTCGACGACCACGACCAGAAGGGTGCCGTCGCGGAGATCGGCCGGCCGCTCCTGGTGCTGCATGCCGTCGACGACGAGGTGGTCGAGGTGGGTGAGGGGGAGCGCATCTTCGCGGCTGCCCGTCAGCCCCGAGCGTTCGTACCGCTGCTCGGCACCGACCACCTGCTCACCGACCGTGCCTCCGCCGAGGTCGCGCTCACCTGGGCCCGGCACTGGTTCGACGCGACCCTGTAGACCCGCGGAGCGCGGCCCCGACGCGGGGGAGCACACCGGGGCCGCGGGGTGGCTGAGGCGGCTCAGCCACCGAGCTCGAGCGCACGGACCTCCTCGAGCAGCCGCAGCCACACCTCCGACATCGTCGGGAACGACGGGACGGCGTGCCACAGCCGGTCGATGGTCACCTCGCTCACCACGGCGATGGTCGCCGCGTGCAACTGCTCCCCCACCCCGGGTCCGACGAGGGTCGCGCCGAGGATCGTGCGCCGTTCACGGTCGATCACCAGCTGCGCCGTGCCGTCCGTGCCCTTGCCCAGCAGCGCGCCGCCGGCGGTGTGGCCGACGTTGTAGCTGACGGTGAACACGTCGTGCCCCGCCTCTCGGGCCTGCGCCTCGGTCAGCCCCACCGCGGCGACCTGGGGGTCGGTGAACACCACGCGCGGGATCGCCGAGGTGTCCGCCCAGGCGGGATCGACGTCGATGCCGGCCAGCGCGTCGCCGACGAGCCGGCCCTGGTACTTGCCCTGGTGGGTGAGCAGCGCGCGGCCGTTGGTGTCCCCGACCACGTACAGCCAGTCGTGGCCGGACACCCGGAGGTGGTCGTCCACCTCGAGGTAGCCGCCGCGGCCGGGCTCGACCCCGACGGCGTCCAGCCCGAGGTCGTCGGTGGGCGCACGCCGGCCGACCGCGACGAGCAGCTCGTCGCCCGTGAGCTCCTCACCGCCGTCGAGGGTGACGGTGACCGGGCCATCGGTGCCGTCGCGCCGGACCTTCTGTGCACGGGCACCGAGCCTGACGGCGATGCCGTCGGCCTCCAGTGCCGCGGTGATCTCGTCGCTGACGAACGGCTCCTCGTTGCCGAGCAGCCCGTCGAGCGCCTCGATCACGGTCACCTCGGTGGCGCCGAGCCGCTTGACGGCCTGGGCCATCTCGACCCCGATGACCCCACCACCGAGCACGAGCAGCCGCTCGGGGATCCGCTGCGCGGCGGCGATGTCGCGGTTGTCCCACGTCACGGCGTCGGCGAGCCCGTCGATCGGCGGGATCGCTGCCCGGGTCCCGACGGCGATGACCACGCCGCGGGTCGCCTCGAGCTGGGTGACGGTCCCGTCCTCGGCGGTCACCTCGACGGACCGCTCCCCGGCGAGCCGCCCGTGCCCGCGGATCAGCTCGACCCCGGCCGAGGTGAGCCAGTTCACCTGCCCCGCATCGTCCCAGCCGGAGGTGAAGGCGTCGCGCAGCCGCAGCACGGCATCGACGTCGACCTCGCCGGTGATCGCCTCAGCCGCGGCCGGGATCCGCTTGGCGGCGGCGAGCGCCTCGGTCGGGCGGAGCAGTGCCTTCGAGGGCATGCAGCCCCAGTAGCTGCACTCCCCGCCGACCAGCTCTGATTCGACGATCGCGACGCTCAGGCCGCGTTGCGTCGCGTAGTCGGCCGCGTTCTCACCGGCCGGGCCGGCCCCGATGACGATGACGTCGTAGGTGTGCACGTTGG
>SL_3KL_010_SEDDRAFT_10001852_pt1 | contig 19349 bp, 14 predicted proteins | sample SodLakKL_010_SED_2_FD_10381 | JGI IMG/M metagenome (IMG submission 10381) | reverse complement strand
TTAGAATCCATTAATAAAAATTTTTCACCATCCTACACAGAATTCATTCTTGATGAACTAATAAGACCAATAGCTAAAACTTGGTTTCGTAGTGAATTAGTTGGCTTTGGAGATATTTTACAGAGAAAAAAAAGTGAAAAGCCTTATTTGCTTGTCACAAATCATTCCGGTATGGCTTTTCCCTGGGATGCTATTACATTTAGTTATAAGTTGTATGAAAAATACGGGCTTTCGCAAGCTACATCAAGAGCATTAATAGCTCCTGCATTAACTGATAATCTTTTCATGAATCCTTTTTTAATCTCAAGTCTTTGGAAGCGTTTTGGAGGTGTACCTGCAACATACCTCAATTTTGAAACAATGATGAGCCAAAAAGAGCATAACGTTCTTGTATATCCTGAAGGAATTGATGGCATAGGAAAAGGGTTTAATAACAGATATAAGCTTCAGGAGATGCGAACATCATTTGTTAAAATGAGCATAAAACACAGATGTGAGATAATAACATTTTCATCCATTAACGCAGAATTTATTAATCCATTTTCTTATTCATGGCCTTGGCTTAATAAAAAGGTACGTCGCTTCGGTCTTCCCTTTTTACCATTGGGATTAACAACCATTTTAGTTTTTTTTCAGCCATGGATGTTTTATATAGCATTACCGGCAAAACTTTACTATGTATTAGGAAAAAGATTCCGCCCTTGGGAAATGATTGATAAGCCAATTGAAAAAATAACCGGCAAAGATCTTAAAACAATAACCAATCATATAAAAGAGGTAATGCAAGAAGATATAAATTTTGCAAGAAAAAAATATGGAAAAAAGCCATACAAATGGCGGGAATTATTTAAAGAAGCTATAAAAAACCGTCGCAAACTCCATTATTTTATGCTAATGAACTGGCCATTTCTTTTTTCCGAATATGACAGAAGATTTATTGAAGGAAATATTAACTCAATTCAAAACATAAATATTTTTACAATCTTAAAACTTATATTTAAAAAACCACTCATTATAGCTTTCTTTCTTCCGATAATCGGATGGTTTATCATTTTCATAAAAAGTAGAGCTGCATCAAAAAACCAGAAAAATCTCTAAAATATTCATTAAAATTTTTAAATTACGTGTTTTACGTAAAAAAAGATTTGCAAAACATAGTAATTTAGCATCGCTTAATTACAAAAACTAATTAGTGCTCTTTTTCATAGTTAAAAAGTTTTTAAATGCATTAATTATTGTTTTTTGGTTCTTGGTTAAGGTTAATTGGGTTTGAAGCCACCTTGTTGGGAAACTAAGGTGGCTTTTTTTTGGTTATAAATTCTTGCATCTGAATAAAACAAAATATTTATCTAATAAAAAAAGCTGCCTCATTATTGAGACAGCTTTTTTTATTAGAGCGACAAAAAACTATTACATCATGCCACCCATGCCTCCCATACCCGGTCCCATTGGTGGTTGTCCGCCACCTTCATTTCCGGATTCCTCTTTTATCTCAGCAAGGACGCACTCTGTAGTTAAGAGCATACCGGCAATTGATCCGGCATTTTCTAATGCGACGCGTGCTACTTTTGTAGGATCAATTACTCCTGCTTCATAAAGTTTTTCATACTTTTCAGTACGAGCATTAAATCCATAGTCATCTTTATTATCTTTAACTTTTTGAACAACAATTGAACCTTCAACTCCTGCATTTTCAACAATTAATCTTAAAGGTTCTTCCAGTGCTCTCTTAACAATATCAACTCCAATTCTTTGATCATCATTTTCAACATCAATATTTTCTATCGCTTTTAATGCCCTGATATAAGCAACTCCTCCACCCGGCACTATACCTTCTTCAACAGCCGCACGAGTAGCACTAAGAGCATCGTCGCATCTATCTTTCTTTTCTTTCATTTCTACTTCGCTAGCTGCACCGACATAAATAACTGCGACTCCTCCTGCTAATTTTGCAAGTCTTTCCTGAAGCTTTTCTTTATCATAGTCGGAAGTAGAGTTTTCTATTTGTGCTTTTATTTGACTAACTCTTGCCTTAATAGCTTCAGCATCACCTTTTCCGCTAACAATTGTCGTATTATCTTTATCAATAGTAACTTTTTCAGCTCTTCCAAGGTGAGACAAATCAGTATTTTCCAGTTTAAATCCCTGTTCTTCAGAAATTACTGTACCGCCTGTCAATATAGCTATATCTTCAAGCATAGCTTTTCTTCTATCACCAAAGCCCGGTGCTTTTACAGCAGCAATCTTTAATGAACCACGCAGTTTGTTAACAACTAATGTTGCTAAAGCTTCTCCATCAACATCTTCAGATATAATAAGCAATGGTTTTCCGCTTTGACCAACTTTCTCCAAAATAGGGAGAAAATCTTTCATCGTACTGATCTTCTTATCATGTATTAGAATATAAGGATCTTCATAAACCGCCTCCATTTTTTCTGTATCAGTAACAAAATAAGGAGAGATATAACCTCTGTCAAACTGCATTCCTTCAACAAGGCTAACACTAGTTTCAGTTCCTCTTGCTTCTTCAATAGTTATAACACCTTCTTTTTTAACTTTGCTCATTGCTTGTGCAATAAGTTTACCTATCGAAGAATCGTTATTTGCTGAAATAGTAGCAACTTGTTCTATTTTTTCACTAGAATCGCCTACTTCTTTTGATTGAGCTTTAAGATTTTCAACAACTTTACTAACAGCTACCTCAATACCTCTTTTTATTTCCATTGGGTTAGCACCTGCTGTAACATTTTTCAGTCCGTTATTAAAAATAGCTTGCCCCAACACAGTTGCTGTGGTAGTTCCATCACCGGCAACATCAGCAGTTTTACTGGCTACTTCTTTTACCATTTGAGCACCCATATTTTCTATAGGGTCTTCCAGTTCAATTTCTTTTGCAACAGTAACTCCATCTTTAGTCATTGATGGTGCTCCAAATTTTTTGTCAATTATTACGTTGCGTCCTTTTGGACCAAGCGTAACTTTAACTGCATTTGATAGCTTATTTACTCCCTTTTGTAACTCTTTTCGGGAATCAAAGCCAAACATTATATGTTTTGCCATATTAAAAATTTATTTTCTGGTTAAACAATTATTTAATTTATATTTTTAATTAATTATATTATTGCATAAATATCGCTTTCACGCATTATCAGATAATCTTTACCGTCAATAGTAATTTCCGTTCCGGAATATTTTCCGTAAAGAACTTTATCTCCTGTTTTTACGGTAACGGGTTCATCTTTTTTTCCATCACCGCATGCAACAACAGTTCCTTTTTGAGGTTTTTCTTTAGCTGTATCAGGAATGATTATGCCTCCAGCTGTTTTTTCTTCAGCTTGTTCAGGTTCTACCAAAACTCTGTCTGCCAAAGGTTTTATATTAACACTTGCCATATCTTAATATTTTTTAAAGTTAAACATTAACATTAATATTTTTTTACGATTTTTAATTAATCATTTTCTGTGCCAAACTAATTTTTATAATAAAACAGTGGTCAATTTTGCACAAAAACTAAAATAATAAAAAAAAATGCCAAAATGATATGACATTATGGCATTTTTTATTTTTTTCAAATACTGACAATTACTCTTCGGGTTCTTCCGGAGTAATTTGAATTGGTTGTTGTTCTTCTGCCGGTACTTCAACTGGTTCAGATGCCGGTTGTTGTTGAGCCGGAGCTTCTGCAGGAGATGAGAAATCAATAGGACCTGCATCTTCAGCAGGTATCATTCCTTGTATTTCACTTTGCTGAGCCTGTTGCTGTTCTCCTCCTCTTGGTATTACATAAGAAGATACTAAAGATAAGACCAACAAAACAATAGCCAAAGTCCATGTTGTTTTCTCAAGAAAATCCGTTGTCTTTTTAACTCCCATTACTTGATTGTTAGTTGAACCGAAAGTTGAAGATAGCCCACCACCTTTTGCATTTTGAGCTAGAACTATAAGTACTAACAATACACAAGTTATAAGTACTAACGTTGACACTAAAATATATGCTCCCATTTTTATTTATTTTTATCGTTTTTTATTTGTTCTATTTTTTTTGCAAAGTAACTACTTTTTTTTGGAAATTTCAAACTTAACTTATAATATATATTTTTTGCACGTTCAAACCGACCTTGTTTTAAATATATTTCTGCTAGTGTTTCACTAACTACATCATCTTTAAACTTAACGCTTTCCTTTGATAAATCTTTTTTATCATACTGCTTTTTTTTAATAGGACTAATACGTGGTTCCTTTTCAATAAAACAATCAATAATTTCATCCACTTTCGATTTTTTTGATGTTTTATTTATTATTTTCTTAGTTGCTATTACCGGCGTTTCTTTTTTATTTTCTTCAAAATCACTAGTTTGTTTTTCAAATTGCTTTTTTTTGTTTTCAATGACACTTAACCTTTCCCTAACAATTTTTTTTAATTCTTGCTCATTGTTATTACTACTTTTTATTTCATTTTGTTTATCAACTTGAACGGGTTTATATTGGGTTATCGGTTTTTTTTCTGAAATATCTTTATCATTGTTTTGAATACTCTCATTTTTCTTTTTATTAAACTGCTTTTTTTCGGAAATAAAATCTTGAAAATTTCTTCTATCAATAGAATAAACTGAAGCCAGGTTTACTTGTTTTTCAAAAGAAGATTTTTTATTGTTTTGATAACACTTTGCAAGCATTATTTGTATAGTTTGGCAATACGGGTATTTTTCGCATAACTCTTCCATTACGTTGGTTGTTTCATCTTCAACGTTATATGGATCATTAATTATATTTAAGAAGTCATGATTTTGCATGTTTAACAATAATATTTAATATACCTGTTACCAATCAACGACAGACTGATTAAAAATATCTTCCACTAACTCTTCAGTAATAATGCTTATTGCTTGATCTTCTACCTGAGATAAACTTTGTCTACTGGGATAATCATAATATCTAGAAAAAGTTCTTTCAAAAGAGCTATCAGGGTCATAATAATTATCAAACACAACACTTACAGATATTGTTAATCTGTTTTGTGCGGCAACATCACCGGCTTCAACAGAAACCGGTCTTGTTGAATATTCAGAAATATATCCTTCAAAATGCAAATCTCCACCTGACTCTACTAAGTTTAAACTGGTTCTTCTAACAAAAATCTCTCTAAGCTCTTCGGTAAACCTTTGGCTTAATGTAGGTTGCACATTCCGTGCATGATTAGGGAAGTGGCTGATTGATATTGTTTCAGCTTTAGCAGGAATAGATGCTCCTGTCATTGAATAAAAGCCACAACTGACAAACAAAAAGCCTACACATGATATAAATAAAACTAATATAAATAATCTTGTATGCATGCTAATTTTTTATTTAAAATAAATTAATTTTATAATTTAACATTAAATATTTTTTCTTTACCTTGACGTAAAATTACAATATTTATTTTATCTTTTTCATTTATTTTTTTTATTGCATTAACATAAGAATGAATATCTTTAATGTAATTATCATTAATTTTTGTAATAATGTCACCTGTTTGGATACCGATATTTTGAGCGGGTTTATTGTTAGTTGTATTTTTTATTTTTAATCCTTTACCTTCAAATTTATGGTCTATATCAATCCCTAAAAAAATATCATCAGATGGTTTTATTAGGTTTTCATCAAAAGTTGTTGAAGTAAAATCAAGTTTTATTTCAATATTATCAATATATTCAATCATTTTATGTGCAAAACTCAGCACTTTAGCTTGCCCTTCAAAGTTAATTTTATCATAAGTATCGCTTGGTTTGTGATAATCGTCGTGAATACCGGTAAAGAAAAAAATTGCAGGAATTCTTTTAAAATAAAAAGCTGTATGGTCTGATCCACCAATTCCTCTTGGAATTTTTCTAATATTAAAAGATTCTGTTTTATTCTCATCAATAATATTTTCCCATTTCGAACTTGTTCCTGTGCCAATTAACATAAGGTTATTATCTTCTAACCTTCCAATCATATCAAGATTAAACATATAGTTTACCTTTTCCATGTTATATGCGTTACTCCGAGTAAAATAAAAACTTCCTAAAAGCCCTTTTTCTTCGGCAGAAAAAGTAATAAACAAATAATTATTATTGTTAAGTTCGCTGTTTTTTAAATATCTGGCAGTTTCCAACACCCCGGTTACACCACTTGCATTATCATCTGCTCCATGATGAATTTTCGGTTTACCTGAATGTTGAGATGTTGGTCCTCCATAGCCAAGATGGTCGTGGTGAGCTCCTATTATAACAGTTGTTGGAGCATTATTATCAATATACCCGGCAACATTTATTCCTTTTTTATTTTCTTTAACTACCTCAACTTCAATATTAACTTCAATATCAAAATTATTTTTCTTTAAATGTTCATAAACATCTATTTCGGCAAAAATAACGGGAATTTCTCTTTGGTTTGCAATTCTTTTTATATTTATTCGAGGATCTAAACGCAGATTTCTTGAGTTTACAAATATAATTCCTTCAGCTCCTTTTTCGATAGCTTTGTCAATCTTTTTTTCTGCAGCCTGTTTTGCAGTTATATCTAATTCTTTATACAATTTCCCGGGGAGGAAATATTCCATTACAAATATATTTCCTTCAATATTCTCATAAAATTGATAATCATTCCAACCAATATAATTATCATAAAACCCATATTCAACATAAACTACATTAGCATTAACTATTGTATTAGCTGATTGAGGCATTATAAAATAATCATCATCAAGATTATACATAACCTCTTCTATTTGTAGCGTATTATTTTCGGTATATGTTAATTTATTGGGAAAGTCAAAATACTGAAAAAAAGAATCATCAAAAAGGGGAGCTATTCCAATCTCTTGAAATTGTTTTTTAATATAATTTACAGCTTTTTTTTCTCCTTTTGTTCCGGCTTCACGACCTTCCATTTCGGCAGAAGCAAGTACAGAAACATCTTTTTGTAATCTTTCTGTTATGTTTTCATCAGAAAAATCAAAATAAATGTTTTGAGAAAAAACCGCAACCACAAATAGTATCACAAAACATCCTGATATAAAAGAGACTATTGTTGTTTTGTTCATATTAAAATATTAAAATCATCAAAAATAATTAGACATAAAAAAACAAATATAGTTTAAAAACAAAGAACGTAAAGGAGTTAAGCCTTTACGTTCTTTGATATTTTTGGATAAAGAATATCTGTGATTAAAGCCCTAATACATCGCGTCCTTGTTTAAAGACTATATCAATCGGAATTCCTTCTTCTTCAATTCTATCAAGGTCTTCTTGTAATTGTTCTCTAATAACTCCTTCATTTTCGACCAACTCTTTAGCTTTTTCATAATCGCCATCACCTTGTATTTTAAGAACTTGTTGTACAGATGACTTAACCGCATCTTTCATATTTTCAAAATTAACTCTGTATGTTCCATCATCTTGTCTTGTAAAGGCTTCTTTACTTTCAAAATAATTAAATCTCAACATATTAGCTTGCCCGTGAGCGCTAGCTGCACCAAAACGGCTGGATCTGAAAATACCTGCAAGGAAAGTCACATAATTATCCATTACTTCGCCATCTGTAAGCTCTCCCCTTTCATAAAGTTCAGTTATCAAATATAATCCAAGTATATCAGCTTTTGCTTCTTCAATTGGCATATAATAATCTCTCAAAGCTTCTCTGACTGTGCCTTTACCTGTAACGGTTTGTCTAATTCCCATACCGTGTGCAACCTCATGGAATGTAACATTTTCAAAGAATGCATCAAAAGTAACATGTTTTCTTTGTTCTTCATCAATAAGCAATTCAGATATTGGAATTACAATCTCATCAAATTTTGCTTCCATTGAATTTTTTAATTGTAGTTTTCTGCTACCTACTTTTTCATGCACTTTTTCATCATTTGGCAAATTAACTGCTATAGCTTTCGTAGCGGCATTACAGTCTCCTGCATAATAAACTGCATAAAAAACACTGATATCCGAGTCAGTACCGGGCACTTCGCTTTTATATTTCTCTTCAACCGGGAGATTTTCTTGAAGTTCAGGTAGCATATCAGTAAATCTGTCAAGTTTTTCACTCCACTCAACATCCTTAACGAGAACAAAAGCCTGATGAGCTGCTTTTGCTCCAAAAAGCATATCTTCGTAGTTTTCTATTGGTCCTACAATAACATCAATATTTGAATCTGTAACTTTCATCCATGCAAAGTCACTTGGTCTGTAGTCATCGTTTAAAAGAGCTTCAGCTCTTAAGTTAAGATAATTTTTTAGAGCATTACTTTCAGCTAATTCGGCAGCTTTTTTTAACAATTTTGATGCTTCTTCATGCTTTTCCTTATATGCTTCTGAATAAGGAATTGTTATAAGATTTCCTTCATCATCACGTCTAACAAGAGTATAAAGGTTATCTTTTTCAGGATTATCCCACTCTTCAAATTCTTCGCGAGTCATATCAGAAGGATAGAAATTTGCACCACGGAATTTATCTTCATATCCTGAGAGAAATGGTGCATTTCCATCAAGCCTGTCCCAAGGACCATAATTAATTTTTGCATATTTTTTCGCATATTCGTTTTCTATTCCTGCCAAAAATTCATTTTTGTCACCATAATACGACTGCATCCAAAATATTTCGTCCATTATATCAGCTACATCAATTAAAATTCTGATAATTTCTTTTTCATTTTCAGTTAATCCTGAAAGGTCAACTTTTAACTCAACCTTCTCGTATTTATTAACATTTTCTTTCATTTTACAATTAAAACAAATCGCTTTATTTATTGTACATAAGATATCTTTTTCCTCTTCAGTCAGCCAATTAAGGTCTTCTACTGGAATTTCCTTATCAAACTCAGATAAATCTTTACCTGTTTCTTTTTTGAATTTAATTGCTGCAGAAATTAATTTAACATTTTCTTTTTCTCTTTCAGTAAGAGCACTCACATTACTTTCAAAGGTTGGTTCTTCAATTTTCTCAAGAACTCCTTGAATGCTTTTCACAAATCTTTCTTCTTTTGTTGCACAAGAGCTAAATACTAAAAGAATTAAAGTAAAAGAAATTAACGCAGATAACACTTTTTTCATAATAAAATTTTTTTTTATTTAACATTTATTTAATTAATATAAACCGGTAAGAATAAAATATTATTATATAGACAGCCTAAAAAAGTTGAATCTAATAATAAATATTAATCTTAAAAATTACTTTCAAGTTGTAAAATTACAAAAATAATATTAAAAAAATCATAAATGCTAATTTTTATAATTTTTCAAACTATGGATTTCTTATACAACGAACGGAAAAGCCGTTCGACTTATCCTTAGTATCTCGTCCTATTTCAGAATTATTAAGATTAAGGTAGCGTCTCCAAGCACTCGTATCACTTTCAGTTGAAACCCACCAACGACAGCCACCTTCAAAACCCAAAAACATACCGGTAGTTGAACGTCTTCCACTCGGCAGAGCTGAAAAACCATATTGGTCATTACATGTTATATTACACCAATTGGGATCATCATCAATTTTTAATCTATCCCCTTCATCAGTACCTCTATAACCGGTTGTTACTTCATCATAAGGAAATTTTATTTCACAATCATCGTTTCCGGCATCATTACAAATATATCTTTCTAAATAAGTCCAATCATCATGGTTAGGGATTCTCCAGTCGTCCGGACAAATACCTTGTTCTTTTTTTCCTCCACTATTATCCATTGCAGCACTCCATTGATAAAGTAGTCCAAACTCCTCTTCATCATCATCCTCGTGAAAGCCACACCACCCAACATCAATATTATTTTCCCAGTTAATAGAAGAGCAACCATTATCATAGCGAAGATTTTCTGCAAACCAGCATTGGTAACCAATTTCAACTACCTCATAAGTATGTCCATTATACTCTACCCCACCTTCAACTCCTTCACAACCTGTTAAAGCAGCGGGCTTACACCAAAGCTCATGCCATTCGCCTTGCACGTATGTCTCAACACAATTAGTTTCTGTATTAAAAATTATTAAAGATTCAGCGGCATCATCAATATTATTTCTCTCATTTGTTTCCATACGAGGAAGTAAAAACCCTTTATCTTCTGATATTAAGTCTAACACTGCTGAGGGGTCTGCAGTTTGATCTTCTTTGTCACTTATAACAATTCTTTGCTGAGAATTAACAGTTAATGCTTTAGTCAATAATAATAACAGCATTATTAATATTTTGATTTTTTTCATAGTTTTATTCTTATTAAAGGTTATTTAATTAACTAAAAACTATTACCAGTCTTCAGTATGTGATAAAGGAAACTGTCTTATATCTCCCGGCCAAATAATTCTGACGGCACCGTGACCTCCGTCGCCTTGCCAGGTACTTCCTGACGTATAATTTTGTCCGCCTGATCCTCCTCCATAATTTCCCCCATAGCCGGCGTAGTGCATTCCACATTGATTTCCATTATCTCCGCATGAGCCACCTCTTCCTCCGGTAGTTTCGGCATTAAGACTACCAAATCCACCTATTCCATTTTTCCCATGGCCGGTCAATCCAACACCGCCACCTCCACCACCTCTATAAGCAGTGCCTTGTCCACCGCCTCCGGCTCCTCCTTCTCCATCACAACCTTCTGATATCCAATCATCCGGACTTTCACCTCCATTGCCTCCATTTCCTGCATAGCCACCTGCACCACCTCCGCCACCGGAAAATCTTTCATCCGTTCCTGTAGCATCTCCACCTTTTCCACCACATCCACCACCGTCACTATCATCACAAGGGCAACCTCCTTCTCCTCCATATCCTAATTCTCCGACAGTACCTCCTTTACCTCCTTCGGCATAGAATATCACATCTCCGAATACCGTTGCTTCCCCATATTCACCTTGATGTTCGCCATCGCCGGGACAAGGAGCTCTGCTTCCAACAGTAATGGGTATTGTTGTTCCCGGAGTAACTGAAATATTATTTTTATATGCAAGAGCGCCTCCGCCACCACCACCTGCTTGATTTCCATCATCATGACGATTAGATTTCGCTCCTGAGCCACCACCACCGACTAAAACAACACTAATACTGGTAACATCATCAGGCACAGTCCATTCATATGTTCCCGGTGTTGTATATTCAATCTGCCCACCTTCAACTCCCGTAATAACTTCTACTTCAAAATCAACACAATCAGTTGTTTTGCATGCACCTTCCGCTCTAACATAGTAGTTTGTTGTAACATCAGGGTCTACCTTAATAGTATCTCCCGTACCGATATGTGTTACACCACAGCCATCTTTATACCACTCCCAGCTGGCATTAGTTCCTAGAGAACCACCTTGAACCACAAGCATTTTTTCAGTGGATTTGCACACAATGTAAGGTCCGGAAATATAATCGGGGGTTTCAGACTCAACACAATCATCAAAGCACCAAACGTCATGCCAATCACCATTTAAAAATAACTCCAAGCAAATTGTTTCCGTATTAAAAATCAATAAAGATTCAGCAGGGCCATCAATGTTATTTCTGTCTTCTGTTTCCATTCTTGGAAGCAAAAAGCCCATTTCACTTGATATTAAATCCAACACTGCTGAAGGGTCTGCAGTTTGATCTTCTTTATCACTTATAACAATTCTTTGCTGAGAATTAACGGTTAATGTTTTAATAAAAATCATTAAAAAAACTAAAAAAAGGGTTCTGATTATTTTCATAATTTATGTTTTTTGATTAAAAGATTTTTTTTAAATATCCCTTATACATCTTACCGATTGTGCCATTGCTTTGCTCAAGTTAACCCTTCTCATTCCGCTTCTAGTGTGATCTATTTGTCTAAGCCATGCTCTTGTGCCTGAAGGATCTGAGCTCCAAATTCTCGTACATCTGTTAAAGTAATTATAACCTCCACCTGTAAAGCGATAACCCGGAGGTATTGCAGAAAATCCATAATCATCAGTTCCATAATGTTCTGCATGAGTTTCTTCTTCGCAATTCCATCTTGGAAACTCATCAACTCTACACTCTTCCGGCACCATTGAGCATTCCGGGTGGTCTTGAGTTCTGCATGATTTTAGTTTTCTTCCTGCATTATTACCTCTCCATCCATCTTCGTCCCATATTGGGTCACCGACACCATAAGTATCATCAATTGTTCCCTCAAGAATTTTCCAATCATCATCTGACGGGATTTTCCAACCATCAGGACAAACATCCATAGCAACCGACCATTGGTAAAGGATACCATATTGTTCATCAACATCATGTTCACTATATCCACACCATCCATTATCCGTATTGCTTTCCCATTCAACTTCAGAGCAACCGTTATCATATCTTAGATTTTCTGCGAACCAACACTGATCTCCAATTTCCACAACTTCATATAAATGACCTTCATAATCTACACCCGCGCCAATACCTTCACAAGCTCCTGTAAAAACCTCATTGTCTTTACACCAAAGCTCATGCCATTCGCCTTGCACGTATGTCTCAACACAATTAGTTTCTGTATTAAAAATCATTAAAGATTCAGCGGCATCATCAATATTATTTCTCTCATTTGTTTCCATACGAGGAAGTAAAAACCCTTTATCATAGGAAATTAAATCTAAGACTGCCGAAGAATGAGTAATTTGATCAGCTTTGTCACTTATAGAAACTTGTGAATAATTATTTGCTGAGGATAATAAGAGTATGCAAAAAATTAACAAATTTAGATTTTTAATCATAATAAATAGTTTTAAGAAGTTATCAATAATCAATTATTTTTTAAGCAACGTACAGAATAACCAAAAGATTTATTATTATTTGATTTACGGTTAATGTCACTATTAATGTTAAAAAAGGTTCTGTCATAAGTAGTATTTCCTGATTCGGTTGATGTCCAAAAGTCTGCTGATCCACCCAATGTAATTAAAGCTCCATTACTATGTCTCATACCACCCGGTAGTACAGCAAAACCAAATTCATCAAGTCCCCAGTGGGATCCACTGGAATTCCAGCGAGGATGGTCATCTGTTGCACATTCGCCACCAAGAGGAGAGTTTACCTGGCGACAAGATTTTAGTTTTGCACCTTCATCCGTTCCTCGCCAATCTTCTTCATCAGCTTCATCTGGGTCCATTCCGGCATAAATCTCCAATACTTTCCAGTCATCATCGGAAGGAATTCTCCATCCATCAGGGCATATTCCTTGTGCTCCTTCTGTTGTTTCTCCGCACATAGCCTGATTCCATTGGTACAAACCTCCATAAAAATCACAATTAGTTTCATCCTCATCCTGACAATATTTTTCAATATCTTCACAGCTGGTTCCTTGATGAACCGGATTATTGCTTGCATCTCTGCTATCTATTCTTGTTCCTACGTTTAAGTTCTCTGCAAACCAACATTGGTCTCCAATTTTAACTGTGGCATAATCATATCCATCATAATTATAATCCTCGCCACACTCAAATGATTCTTCCGGTTCATCACCGTGACACCAAACCTCATGCCATTCAGATTCGACATATATTTCAAAACAATTAATTTCTTTGTTAAATATCAATAATGCTTCTGCCGGATCATTTATGCTACTTCTCTGCTCTGTTTCCATACGCGGTAATAAAAATCCTTTATCCCCGGAAATTAATTCTAAAACCGACGATGGGTGAGGTGTTGATTCATTTTCGTCGCTAATAACAACTCTATTTTGCGATATACTTATATATGCAAATAATAAACATATACATGTTAGTGAAATTTTTGCTTGCATACTTATTTTTTTAATTAAACTTTTAAAATCATAATTTATATATCTTTTATACACCTAATGTACCTACCATTGTTTTTACTATAGGTATTTCTAAAGATTGTAGTTTCATTGAAATTTAAATTTCTATGCCAGGCGGTATTTTGGTCATTTTCGGTAGATAACCACCAACCTCCATAAGTATTAATATTTATAAAAAAAGGATTTGTTGCCTGATAATAAAGGTATCCACCGGGGAGTGCTGAATAACCGATTGTATTAAGAATAGTTTCATCTTCAATTAATCCGCTTTCATTCCATAATCCTTCATTATTACATGCTATTCGAGCTCCTTCATCATTTCCTCTGTAGTTTTTTGTTGAATAATCAAAAGGGAATTCTGTTTCACAGTTATCATGACCTGCATTTGAACAAATATACTGCTCCATTTCATTAAAATCAAAATGGGTAGGAATTCTCCATCCGTCAGGGCATATTCCTTGTACTCCTTCGGTTGTTTCTCCACACATAGCTTGATCCCATTGATACAAACCTCCATAAATATCACAATTATTTTCGTCATCATTATAACAATATTTATTTATATCGTTACAATCATCACCTTGATCAATAGGATTATTGCTTCCATCTTTACTGTCAATCCGGGTTCCAACATTTAAGCTTTCAGCAAACCAACACTGATTGCCAATTTCAACTACATTATAATTCTGCCCCTGATAATCCACCCCATCCTCAAAACCTTCGCAAGGACCTGTTAAAGGAGGAGCTTCATAACACCACACTTCGTGCCATTCATCAGACACATAAATTTCAACACAATGATTATCAATATTATAAATAATTAATGATTCAGCCGGATTATCAATTTTATCTCTATTGGAGGTACTTATACGAGGGAGCAAGAAGCCTTTATTATCGGAAGCTATATCTAGTATTGCTGATTTATGAGGAGAGTAATGTTCTTCGTCACTTATTAAAACCCTACCTTGTGAAAAGACTGTAGTTGCATATAAAAAAAATATGCAACTACAAATCAAAAGTAATTTTGCTTGCATAAAAATATTTTATTAATTAATTATATATTTTTAATATAATTTACAAAGCAAATATAAAAAAAATTTATTTAATAAAAAAATTATAGATTATCAGATATAAAATTTGTCATCAAATTATATAAATGCGTTCTTACATTAGCACGATTTATGCTATGATTATGGTTAGGATAAATCATCATTTCAAAATCAATATTTGCTTTTATCAAGGCATCTGCCATTTCAACGGTATTTTGATAGTGAACGTTATCATCTGCTGTTCCATGAACAATAAGATAATTTCCTTTTATTGAATCTACATGATTTATCGGAGAGTTATTATCATATCCTTCAGGATTTTCCTGAGGTGTTCGCATAAATCTTTCAGTATAAATAGTATCATAAAATCTCCAGCTTGTAACGGGAGCTATAGCAATAGCCATAGAAAACACATCATTCCCTTTAGCAAGGCAAAGAGTTGAGAGGTATCCGCCATAGCTCCATCCGAAAATACCAATTCTATCTTCATCAACATATTCTAGGGATGAAAGATATTTGGCAGCTTCAATCTGATCAATAGTTTCATATTTTCCTAATTGCAAATAAGTCATTTTTTTAAAATATTCGCCTCTTCCTCCGGTGCCTCTATTATCAACAGAAACTACAATATACCCCATTTGAGTCAACATTTGAAACCATGCACCATTTCTTGCATTCCATCTATCAAGTACCGTTTGAGAGCCGGGTCCGCCATAAACGTATATAAAAACCGGATACTTTTTATCAGGGTCAAAATTATCAGGTTTTAACATCCAACCATTTAATTCAATATTTTCTGAGGTTTTGAATGAAAAAAAATCAACAGGAGAAAAGCCAAATAATTCTGTAATAGATTCTAATTTTTTGTTGTCTTCCATTATTCTCACAAGCTCGCCATCAGCATTGTAAACAGAATATACAGGTGGCGAATTAATTGTAGAATGATTGTTTACATAGTATTTAAACCCTTTACTAAATTCCGGTATGTTATAACCATCATTATCGGTTAATCTACGCTTATTATTCCCATCAAAATCAATAACATACAAGTGATTAGAAAGTGGTGATACTTCATGTGATGTGTAATAAACGAGATTTTTTGACAAGTCAACACCCAAAAACTCTGTAACATCCCAATCTCCCTTAGTAATTTGATTAACTTTTTCACCATTCATATTATAAAGATATATATGATTATACCCATCTTTTTCAGATGTTATTACAAAATGTTCATTGTCATCTAAAAAAGTAAGGTCATCAGTTATATCAATGTAGTACTCATTTTTTTCTTCATATAGTATTTCCGACTTTCCGGATTCAACGTCAGCAATAAGAATTTCCAGCATATTTTGGTGCCGGTTCATTCTTTGCACTGAAATTTTATGAGAGTCATTAGTCCATTTAACACGAGGGATATATTGATCCGCTTCATCTCCTATGTCAATTTGTTTAGTTTCATCAGTTTCAAAATCATAAACATGTATTGAAACAACTGCATTCTCTTCTCCTGCTTTTGGATACTTATATCTGTATTTTTCAGGATAAAGTTCTCCGTACATCATCATTACAAACTCTTTTACATGACTTTCATCAAATTTATAATAAGCGATTCTTCTACTATCCGGCGACCAAAAAAAGCCTTGGGTAAATGCAAACTCTTCTTCATATACCCAGTCGGTTGTTCCGTTAATTATTTTATTTTTAATTCCGTCCTTAGTAATAGCCGTTATTTTTCCAGACTCAATATTTTTATTATAAATATTATTATTCCGCACAAAAGCTATATTTTCGCCACATGGAGAAAAGGTTGCTAACCTTTGTTTATCACCCTCTGCCAAAATTTTAAGTTTTTCATTTTCTATATCCCATAAATAATACATTGACTTTCTTGAGCGTCTATATATTTGTTCGGTTTCCACAGCTATAAGAATCATTGACTCTTGCTTATTAAAACTATAGTCATATATCCTGGCGGGATTATCATTTTCGTTGTTTAAAAATCCATCAGTTGTAAAAATTGTCTTTACAGCTTCTTCTGTTTCATATTTGTATTTATTAATTTGGATTCCTTTTTCTACAACAGTATAATGAACACCATCATTCATTGACCTTATATTATGTATGGTGCCGGGTCTAAAAACATCCTTGTTCCATATTTTATTTACGGAAATTTCTTGTTTGCCGGAAAAGACCAAATTAGAAACGAAAAGGAAGAGAAGAGTAAGTTTAATTTTATTCATTTTTAAAAAAATTAGTTAAGTAAATTAGTTTTATTATTGATTTAAAAATTTTTTTATGCTATAAATATTGCACAATATCAGACAGCAAATATAAAATATTTTTATTTTTTCGAGTTAAATGCGATTTTTTATTTTAGTATGTTTAATATTCTTATATTTGCTCAAATTATAACCCCTAAGATTATTTATTCAACTTAGAAGTAAGAGTTATAAAAGTTTAATTTAGCGATTTTTATAGTCGCTTGTTTTTCAAATAACTAACTATTAAATATTATCAATAAAAGAATCATTAGTATATTGATAATGAGATGAGATTAAATTCTTATTATTATTTGTTTATTTTTAAACAAGTTATGGGTTTTTAAAAAAAATAATTGTTTAACTTTAAATTTTATTGTGTTATGGTTACAAACTTTAAAGATCAGCTCACATCAAAAAAAGCTATTGAGCTGGAATCCAAATATGGAGCACACAACTACCATCCACTACCTGTTGTATTATCAAAGGGAGAGGGTGTTTTTGTTTGGGATTTAGAAGGAAAGCGTTATTATGATTTCCTTTCAGCTTACTCAGCTGTAAATCAAGGTCATTGTCATCCAAAAATTGTTGATGCAATGATAGACCAATCAAAGAAGCTTGCTTTAACATCAAGGGCTTTCCATAATGATGTTTTAGGAATTTTTGAAAAATATATTACGGAATATTTTGGTTTTGACAAAGTATTGCCAATGAATACCGGAGCAGAAGGTGTTGAAACTGCTCTTAAGCTATGCCGCAAATGGGCATACGAGAAAAAGGGTATTGCTGAGAACAAAGCAAAAATCATTGTTTGTGAAAACAATTTTCATGGACGAACAACAACTATCATTTCTTTTTCTTGCGACCCTGATGCTACAAAAAATTATGGTCCATACACACCGGGATTCATAAAAATTCCTTATAATGATACTAATGCTTTAGCTGAAGCATTAAAAGACCCTGATATTGCAGGATTTTTGGTTGAGCCGATTCAAGGGGAAGCCGGAGTTTTTGTTCCTGATGAAGGGTACTTAACAAAATGCCGTGATCTATGTAAAGAAGCAGGCGTTTTATTTATAGCTGATGAAGTTCAAACCGGTATTGCTCGTACAGGTAAAATATTAGCTTGCGACCATGAAAATGTAAAGCCTGATATTTTAATTTTAGGAAAAGCTATTAGTGGTGGGCTTTATCCTGTATCAGCAGTTTTAGCTGATGATGACGTCATGCTTGTCATACAACCAGGTCAGCATGGTTCTACTTTCGGTGGAAATCCTGTTGCTGCTCGCGTTGCTATGGCTGCTCTCGATGTAGTTAAAGAAGAAAAATTAGCTGAAAGGGCTGAAATATTAGGAGAAGTATTAAGGCGCGAGTTAAGAGACATTGATACAGAAATGATATCTATTGTAAGAGGTAAAGGATTACTTAACGCTATTGTTATTACTCCAAAAAACGGCAAAGACGCAATGGATGTTTGTTTAAAAATGGCAGAAAACGGCTTGTTAGCCAAGCCAACTCACGGTGACAAAATTCGTTTTGCTCCTCCTTTAGTTATAACTGAAGATCAGCTTATGGAGTGTGTAGAAATAATTAAAAAATCTGTTCTATCATTTGAATAATCAAAACAAAAACAGTTTTTTAATAACTAATAAAAAAGCCTTCATGTAAAAAATTCATGAAGGCTTTTTTTATATTAACAATTTAAAGTACTATCCTGCAAAATTTACTTCCGAATATTTTTTATAAATATTGAATCTTCTTTTTGCATCTTCCTCAGCTCTCTTAAATAGTTCCTTAGCTATTTCAGGGTTATTTTTCATAAGAGAACTAAAGCGTACTTCAGAGTTTAGGAATTCAGAAAACTTATTCCAATCAGGTTCTTTCGAATCAAGTTGGAAAGGATTCTTACCTTCAGCTTCAAGAGCCGGGTTATATCTGTATAGTTGCCAATATCCTGCATCAACGGCATATTTCATTTGATTTTGAGTTTCTTTCATTCCATTTCTCATACCGTGATTAATACATGGGGAATACGCAATTATAACCGAAGGTCCGTCATAAGCTTCTGCTTCTCTAATAGCTTTAAGCGTTTGGCTTTGGCTTGCTCCCATAGCAATTTGAGCAACATAAACATATCCATAAGAAAGAGCCATAAGACCGAGGTCTTTTTTGCGGATACGCATTCCTGCCGCAGCGAATTTAGCTATTGCTCCAACCGGAGTTGCCTTAGAAGCTTGCCCACCGGTATTAGAGTATACCTCTGTATCCATTACCAGCATATTTACATTTTCGCCGGTTGAAATTACATG
>SL_3KL_010_SEDDRAFT_10001851_pt1 | contig 19354 bp, 14 predicted proteins | sample SodLakKL_010_SED_2_FD_10381 | JGI IMG/M metagenome (IMG submission 10381) | reverse complement strand
CCCCCGCTGGCCCCGCCGGAGCGGCGGAGCAGCGGGTCCCCTCCATCCTCAGCGCCCGTTCTTTTCCAGGATGCGGATCCCCGGAAGCTCCTTCCCCTCCATGAACTCCAGGAAGGCGCCCCCGCCGGTGGAGACGTGGGTGAACCGTTCCTCCAGGCCGAGGTGCGTGATGGCGGCCACCGTCTCCCCACCCCCTACGATGGTGGTGGCCTCTGACCGGGCAAGGGCACGGGCCATGGAGAAGGTCCCTTCCGCAAAAGGCTCCCATTCGAAGGCGCCCAGGGGGCCGTTCCAGAGAACGGTCCGCGCTTCGGCGACCCTTTCCTCGAACAACGTCAAGGTCTCTGGCCCGACGTCCAGGATATGCCAGCCCCGGGGCACGGCGTTCACGGGGGCGGTCTTGCGTTCGGTATCGGGATCAGGCTCGGCTGCCACCACCGCGTCGACGGGAAGAACCAGCTTGTCACCGGCCCTCTCGGCCAGCCGCGTCGCCTCGGAGAGGCTGTCCTCGTCCACGAGGGATTCCTCCACCTCGATCCCCCCTGCAGCCAGGAAGGTGTTCGCCATGGCGCCTCCGACGAGGACCGTATCGGCCACCTCCAGGAAGCGCTCGATCACGCCGATCTTGCCGGAGACCTTCGCACCACCGAGAAGGACGACGAAAGGATGCCTGGGGCTGTCGCGCACCTCCTCGAGCGCCTCGATTTCCCTTGACATGAGCTGACCCGCAAAGGCCGGAAGGTGATGCCCCACCCCCTCGGTGGAGGCATGGGCACGGTGCGCCGCACCGAAGGCGTCGTGGACGTAGATCTCCGCCAGTTCGGCAAGCTGCCGGGAGAATTCCTCCTCGTTGCGGGTTTCCCCCGGGTGGAATCGCGTGTTCTCCAGGAGGACGACGTCCCCCGCTTCCCGCTCCTCCAGGGCCGCCTTCACCTCCTCCCCGACGCAATCGTCCAGCTTGTGCACCCGTGACCCGAGGAGTTCCTCCAGGCGGCGGGCCACCGGGTCCAGGCGAAGTTCTTTCTCCACGGTTCCGTCCGGCCTTCCCAGGTGGGAGCAGAGAATCACGATTGCCCCGCGGCTCTTCAGGGTCTCGATGGTGGGAAGGGTCTTCTTGATGCGCGTGTCGTCTTCGATCCTGCCCTCGTTCAGGGCAACGTTGAAGTCGGCGCGCACCAGCACACGTTTTCCCTGCAGATCGGGGGTATCATCGAGGGTCCGGACAGGCATGATGGCCTCCGTTCAAAGATCGAAAAAAAGGAAAAGCATCAGGTAGCTCACCAGTGGGATCACCAGGGCGAAGAGGAGGTTGAAGATCACTCCTGCCCGCGCCATCTGGGGAATGCGCACGAAGCTGCTCCCGTAGACGATGGCGTTGGGTGGCGTGGCCACCGGGAGCATGAAGGCGCAGCTCGCGCCCAACGCGGCCGGAACCGCCAGAAGAAGGGGGTCCTGTCCGATTTCCACGGCCAGTGCCGCCAGCACCGGGAGAAAAGCCGCCGCCGAAGCGGTGTTGCTGGTGAGCTCCGTGAGGAAGATGATGACCAGAGTCACGACCCCCATGATGGCCAGGACCGGCAGGGTGCCCACCCCCGAAAGGGCGCCGCCGATCCACTCCGCCAGCCCGCTCCGGGTGATGGCCCCCGCGAGGGAGAGCCCCCCTCCGAAGAGGATGAGCACGTTCCAGGGGATCTTCCGGGCGTGCTCCCAGTCCAGGGCGAACACCCCCTGCTTCCAGTCCACCGGGAGGAGGAAGAGGAGCAGCGTGGCCGCAATGGCGATTCCGGCGTCGGTGATCCCGGGGAGGACTCCCTCCAGCGCCGGCCGGGCAATCCAGGTGATGGCGGTGAGGACGAAGACCCCCGCCACGAGCCGTTCCCCCACACCCGGCGTCTCCATCTTCGCCAACTCCTCCTTGATGACCTTCCCCATCTCCGGAACCCCGCTTCCCCGGACCCGGAACATCCACCGGGTCAGGACGAACCAGGTGAGGGGAAGCATGAGCGCAGCGAGGGGGACCCCCACCAGCATCCACTGTCCGAATCCGATTGAGATGTCGTATTCATCGGCCATGAACCCGGCGAGAAGGGCGTTGGGCGGCGTCCCGATGAGCGTCGCCGCGCCGCCGATACTCGCTCCGTAGGCGATCCCCAGCATCAGGGCCACGCCGAAGTCGAGCTCCCCCGGGTCGTCGGGCGCTTCCGGATGCTTCCGCATCACCAGGTCGACCACCGACAGGGCGATGGGAAGCATGAGCACCGCCGTGGCGGTATTGCTCAGCCACATGCTCAAGAAGGCGGTGGCCAGCATGAATCCGCCCACCACGCGAACCGGCTCCGAGCCCACCCAATGGAGCAGGTGGAGGGCCACCCGACGGTGAAGGTCCCATCGCTGCACCGCCTGGGCGATCATGAATCCCCCCATGAAGAGAAAAATGATGGGATTCGCGAACGGGCCCGCCGCCGCCTCGACATCCCCGAGCCCCAGAAAGGGGAAGAGGACCAGGGGGATGAGGGCCGTGGCGGGAATGGGGATGGCCTCGGTGATCCACCAGGTGGCCATGAGAAATCCCACCCCGGCGGTGCGCCAGGCTTCCGGCTCCATCCCGGAGGGGGGTGTGGTGAGAAGGGTGCCGAGGAGGAGGAGTGGACCCAGAAGCAGTCCAACGATCCGGCGCGTCCCGGACGGGCCGTCCGCTCCTGGTTCGTCGCTTGCTCTACCGTGGCTCATCCGCTTTAGCGTAGAAAAGCCGGGCCGGCCAGCTTGATGGAGCGCTCCTTCTGATACGAACCGGCGACCAAGAGCACCGGGTTCGAGTACCATGGGCCGCCCGCCCTGACCGAGGCTCCGGGACCGCGGTAACAGCAGAGCCCGAAGACGAGGCCCCTTCCCAAGCTCGTCCTACCCAGGGCACTTCCAGGGAAGACGAAGGCGTGGTGGGCCCTCTCCGGGTCGAACCGGAAGAGAACGGGGTTCAGGAGACGAGCGTGGAGAACGGAGAGCATGCGGACCTCCAGGGAGCCGGGAGGGGATGAAGAAAGGTGAAAATTCCTCCTGCATATCATGTAGCAAGAACCCTTCCAGAGACATCCAGAAGGCTGTTGAACGACGTGCGCGCTGCCGCCTAGACCGAGAGCGCCCCCTGAGCCGAGCACCGTCTGGCTGCGGGAGTGGGCGTGCGGGATGCCCTCGCCGTCTTCATGGGGACAGGAATCGGAGGGGAAATCGTGGCCCGATGGCCCACGCGTAGAGCGGGCCGTCGGGTGTGCCGGGGAGGTGTCACGTGAAAGGCAGGGCGGATCAAGTATCCTGAGAGCGCCCCTCCACGGGATCCTTCACCTCGGCACGGATACGGGGAAGGGCCTTCGGATGCTCTCGCTGAAGCCACCCCAACAGCTTCTCCCGCACCTCGCAGCGGAGTTCCCAGGCCGCCGGCGAATCCGCTGCGGACATGAGGCAGCGAAGTTCCATGGTCCGGGGGCCGGAATCGGTGACGTGGAGTCGCCAGACCTCCCCATCCCAGTGGGGACTCTCCCTGAGGATCCGCTCCAACTCCTCACGCACCGCATCCACCGGCACAGTGTAGTCGGTGTGCAGGAAGACGGTTCCCAGGATGTTGGCTGACGTCCGGGTCCAGTTCTGAAAGGGGTTCTCGATGAACCAGGAGATCGGGAGTACCATCCGGCGAAGATCCCAGATCCGGACCACCACATAGGTCAGGGTCACCTCCTCGACCCACCCCCACTCCCCCTCCACGATGACCACGTCGTCGAGGCGGATGGGTTGAGTGAGGGCGATCTGGATTCCGGCCAGGAGGTTCCCCAGGGTCCGCTGGGCCGCCAGCCCCAGAATGAGTCCCGCCAGCCCCGCCGACGCCAGGAGGCCGGTGCCGAAGCGACGCAGGGGGTCGAAGGTCATGAGGACCCCTGCCAGGGCCACGAGCCCGATGACCACCAGGAGGATCTTCCGGGTGATCTCGAGCTGCGTATGAACCTTCCTGGCCCGGAGGTTGTCCCGCACTTCCATCCGGTATCGATCCCGGATCAAGGCCTCACCGGCCCGGACCGCACCCGCGGCCAGCCAGCCCAGTAGGAGGATGAGCGCCACCGAGAAGAGGCGCCCGATGGGCCCGTCGTCGGAAAGGTTCGGGAAGATCGCCGGAAGGACCAGGTAGGCCCCCAGAATCGGGACCCCCCAGAGGACCGGCTTTGTGCAGTGGCGCAGGAAGGCCTGCCGGGGACTCAGCGGCGTGCGTTCCAGCCCTCGGTCGTCGCCGCTCACAGGCCCTCCATGAACCCGGACGGAAGGGGCGGAACGTATCGTTTCAGGGGCTCCACCTCGTCGCCCTCGCCACGCCCCTTGGCGGCGTCCAGGAAGGTCCGAACCCACCAGTGGATGTCCTCGCTCCGGATCCGGTCCTGGAGAAGGGCCATCCGACGCCGACGCTCCTCCTCCGATAGACCGCAGGCACGCCGGATCGTGGCGGCCACGTCCTCCACGTCGTAGGGGTTCACGAGGAGGGCGCCTTCCCGAAGCTGGGAGCTGGCCCCTGCATGCTCACTGAGGATGAGAACCCCGTCGGACTCGGGACTGGCCATGCAGAATTCCTTCGCCACCAGGTTCATCCCGTCCTTCAGGGGTGTCACCAGTGCGATGCGGGCCATGCGGTAATGGGCCAGGAGTTCCAGGCGGTCCCACTGCCCGTACCGGTAGTGCACGGGCGTCCATCCCGGCCGGGAAAATTCGCCATTGATTTCCCCCACCAGGCGATCAATTTCCGCCTTCATCCGGTGGTATTCCGGGATGTCCTCCCGGGACGGGACCACAAGCTGCACCAGGCTCACACGTCCCCGGAGTTCGGGGTATCGCCGGAGGGCCAGGCGAAAGCCGCGCAGCTTGTGCGGAATGCCCTTGGAGTAATCCAGGCGATCGACACCCAACAGGATCAGACCTCGCTTCGACGGCCCCGTCCCAGGCGGACGGTGGGCCACGTCCAGCTCTTCGGCCTTCCGGACCACCTCCGGAGTTCGGGAAGCGTCGGCAAACTCCTCCACGTCGATGGAGATGGGGAAGCTTCCCACCGTCACCGTGCGCCCCGCCACCTCCATGGAGACGAGACGTCCCCGCTCCCGCAACTCCAGGCCCGGGATGAGGGAAGTCACCGTATACAGGAAGTTGTCCCGGTCACGGACGGACTGGAAGCCCACCAGATCGTAGGAGAGGAGGGAGCGGAGGAGGGGGAACCTCCAGGGGAGCTTCAGGAAGAGGTCCAGGGGGGGAAAGGGGATGTGGAGAAAGAACCCCGCAGGGAGGGTGACCCCCAGCTTTCGGATCCCCTCCCCCACGCTCATGAGGTGGTAGTCGTGGATCCAGAGGAAGTCACCCTGCCGAGCCTCACCGGCCAGCGCCGCGGCGAACTTGCGGTTCACCGACGTGTAGGCGTCCCAATATCGGGGGCGGAAGTTGCAGCGCCCCTGGAAATCATGGAAGAGAGGCCAAACGACCTGATTTGAGAACCCCAGGTAGAAGCCTTCTTCCTCCTCCGGTGTGAGGCCCACCCCACGGAGTTCGTAACCCAACGCCTCCGACTCCGTTCGGAGCACGTCGTCGATGTCCTCCGTATCTCCCTCGCCCACCCCGGGCCATCCCAGCCAGAGACCGCCGCTCCGTCGGAGGACGGGCTGGAGGGCGGTGACGAGCCCCCCTGACCCCCGCTCCAGGTTCCACGCTCCCCCGGGAAGCGGACTCAGGACCACCGGGAGTCGGTTGGACACAACCACCAGGCGGTGGAAGTCGGTTCCGGATGGGGCCGACGACGCCAAGTCCCGGGCCTTCATGGTTCACCTCACGGAGGAGTCGGACGAACGAATCCCCATGCTTCAAAGGGTAGGCTCCCTGGGAGGCTATTCTTGTCCTTCCCCCGAGTTCCACTCCACGGGGCGGGAGAGGGGGAGGACTCCCAGGTGTCACATCCTGGGGAGGGCGGGAAGGGAGCCCCGGAGCCCCGATTGAGCCTCCGCGTCTGCCCCCGGGTGCCGCCGGGCCTTCCGGAGCTGGAGGAGGCTCCGGGAGCCCAGGCGGAGTTTGGCGGGAAAGGAGGTGTGTGCACGCAGGTGCAGGTTGTCGTATCCGTTCCGCCGGATTTCGTGATGGATTCCCTGGTATACCCGGGCCGCCACCGCCACCGGTCCCTGGAAGAATCGGGGAAGCGCCGGGATGGCCGGGAATGCGGCTTCGTATTCCGCGTCGGCGGCGGCCATGAGTTCCTCCATGAGGATATCCCACCTCTCGGGGAGGACCCCGGACTCCACTGCCTCCCCCAGCGCTCCGATCCCGATCCCATGCCGCTCCAGCCATGCCTTGGGGAGATAGACCCGCCCCTCCCGGAAATCCTCGCCCACGTCCCGAAGGATGTTGGTGAGTTGCATGGCATGTCCCATGGCCTCCGCCCGCCGGAGGACCCAGGGGGTGTGGGTTCCAAAAAGCTCCGTAAGCCAGAGCCCCACCACCGATGCCACCCGGTAGGAGTATCGGCGCAGATCCGCCAATTCCTCATAGTGGGGTGGCGCCAGGTCCATGGCCACACCTCGGATGAGTTCCTCGGCGTAGAGAAGGGGGACCCCCCGCTCCGCCGTCTCCCCGAGGACTCCGGTGAGGAGGGGTACCCCAGTGTCCTCGCCACCATAGGCGGCGCGGGTGAGCTCCATCCAGGCCTCAAGCCGGGCCTCCAGGATCTCTGGGGGGAGGTGGGGTGCCCGATCCACCAGGTCGTCGGTGAAGCGGCAGAAGGCGTACACCCCTGCCACGAGCCGACCCTCCTGCTTCGGGAAGAGCCGGGATGCAAAGCGGAAGGAGCGCCCGTGGTGGGCAAAGTAGCGGAGCCATTGCTCCTCGCTCCCGAGTGCTCGGGCTTCGGCGCGCACCTCCTCAAGGATCCGACCCCGGTGGGGCGCGCCGCCCGTGCCCGGCAGCCGATCGAAGAGCACGGGATCCCCCTCCGGAAGCCGGACCTCCCCGGGGGTGGAACGGTCCAGTTCCCCCTCCTCTCGCGCCATGGCCTTCCGCGCCATCTCCACCCATTCCTCCAGGACGATGGGGAGGCGACGCTCGTCCGGGCGACCCTGGAGCCATTCCACCACCACTCCGTCCACCTCGCCCCGGAGTCGGGCCAGCGCCCGCCCCATGGGCGATGAACCGGAAGCGTCCTTGCGGAAGAGGAGTTCCCGGACCTTTCTCGGGGCATCGGCACCGGTGGGAAGGTCCCTCAGGTCCTGGATCCCGGCCTCCGTCAGGGGCCAGGTCCACTTCTCCTGCCCCAGGTCCTGAAGCGCAGGCTTTCCGGACTCGGTGGACGGGCAGAGGTCCAGGAAATCGTCCACCATCTGGTAGAGACACCCTATCCGGACTCCCATCCGGTAGTCTTCCTCGGCACCGTCTTCGTCCCCTGCCAGTGTACGGCCCAGGGCCAGGGCACAGCCGAAGAGTCCCCCCGACTTCCAGGAGACAATCTCCCGATACTCCCCCTCGCTCAGCCACTGCCCGCGGCTGGCTCCCTGTGCCTTTTCTCCGGCCACCGTCCGCTCCACCGCCTGCGCCATCCGCCGGACGAAGGCAAGGGAGCCGGTTGCCGCCGCCAGGCGATACGCTCCGGTGAGAAGGTGGTCGCCCTGCACCAGGGCTGCATCCAGCCCCCGCTCGGCCTGGAGCGAAGCCACCCCCCTTCGGCAGGAGGCCTGATCCAGGATATCGTCATGGATGAGGGATGCCTCATGCACCATCTGGATGGCCAGCGTCCCCTCCCAGAAAGCCTGCGGGAGCTGGCCCACCTTCGAGAGTTGGGCACCTGGGGGAAGGGCCGCTGCCGTCGCCAACAACGGGCGGAGTAGCTTGCCCTCCACCTTCGCCCTTGGAAACCCCGGGATCATCGCCCACCGACTCCCGACCTCGGACAGGGCGCGGCTCACCCGCTCCCGGAGTTCCCGGCCATCGCCAGCCTCAACGCCGCTCATGCCCCCTCCCCAGCCGCAAGGGGAGACGGGCCGGAGAGGGTCCGAGCTCCCCCTGCAGCCGGGGAGAATTTTCGGTGGATTCCCCAGGCCAGGGCGCAGGCCAGCACCGTTACCGCCAACGCCAGCCAAAGTCCCTCCACGACCAGCATGCCCACAGGCATGAGAAGGGTCGCCCCGTAGTAGGCCAGAGCCCAGGAGGATGACAGACCCGCCCCCCACTTCCGGACCCCCAGGGCCTCCATGGCCCCCATGAGAATCACCCCGGTGGCCATCCATCCTGCCAGGTTGATCCAGGGCATTCCGTAGTATGGGCCCGTGTCCGCCCATCGCCAGTAGAAGGGCATCTGGTAGCTCATCGCCGGATCCAGCGCCAGGTCCCACATGGTGAGGAGGGCCGCTGCGAAGATGATCCGTGGGGCCCACTGTCCAGCGTCAGGAAGGGTGGCTCGGGCCATTAGCCAGGCCGGAAGGGCCATGAGGAACCAGGAAAGGGGGATCACCCAGGGCACCCGTCCGCCGATCTTGGCTCCCAGGAGATGGGTATACTCGTACTCACCGAAGGGAAGCCCGGTCCCCGTCCCAAGGTGCTCCGCCAGAAAGGAAAGGAGGCACACCGCCAGCGCTGCCGGGACCCAGCGCAGGCCGGCGCGAAGCACCAGGACCCAGAAGAGCACTCCGGCTCCCAGGAGGATGTGGGCCTGAGCGAAGAAGTTGTAGGAAATGCGCCAGAACCCCAGGAGCGCCTCGGGAACCCGCTGCGGATGGAGGCCGAAGACCGCGTATCCCACAATGGCCACCAAGGTGAAGATCAGGAGGGCAGCGACCCCCCACCCCTCCGGCGCCCCGAACCAGGAGGGCCGGCTCCACCTCATCCGAGTTTCCGCCACAAATCCCCCCCCTCGTCCTCGGTTCGATTCCGGCCCCACTCCAGGAAGGATTCCATGGAAGGGATGATTTCAAATGACCGGAAGGGAGTGCTCACCCGGCCCGGCTCGAAGGTCTCGCTGCTCACGCCCCCGAAGACCAGGTCATAGGGGAGATGGGATCGGTAGAACTCCCGGAGTACGTCGAGACAACGTCGCATGTGGGCTGCAGATCCGGGGGGCGAAAAGGACACACAGATCAGACTCGCACCCTGCGCCCGCTGGATCGCGGCGAATTCTTCCGCCGGAGTGTCGGCCCCCAGGTAGAACACGGTCCATCCCGCTTGCTCCAGAAGGACCCGAGCGCACATGGCACCCAGATGATGGTGGTCTCCCTCCATGGCTCCCACCACGGCCACCCTGTGCGACCCGTCCCCATTCCGGGAAGGGGTGAGCATGGCCTGCGGGCCACTCCCCTGGGAGAGGCAGATGAGGGCCTCCATTGCGGCTTGGCTGGCCATGTGCTCCTCCCCAATGCGCAAGCGACCTTCTCTCCACGCCGTTCCCACCTGCGTCATGAGGGGCCGGACCGCACGATCACAGAGACGGGCAAGGGATAGATCCGGCCGGGAACCCAGTTCCCGCAGGAGCGCAGTGATTCTCCTTGGGTAGCCCCTGACCAGCCAGCCCATGGAAAGAGAGACGATCCGGTCGAAGTCATCATGACGAACCGCGTCCCGAACCGCCAGCCAGACATGTGACTCATAGGGCGCGAAAGGGGTGAGGTAGGTCGGCACTCCCCGCTCCTTCGCGAAGCTCATCACATCTCGAAGGTAGATCCGCCGGTGGCCACCGTCCGTCTTCTTCGTTCGGAGTTCGCCGCTGTCACTCCATCTTTTCACCGTGGAGGGATGGACGTCAAGAAGATCCCCCACCTCAGTGGTTGTCAGAAAGAGTTCGGAGTTGAATCCCTGCATGGTTCCTCCGGGACGGAAGCGGACCTTATCGACGTGACGACGACCGGAGGGCAACATATGGTCGAATCTGGGGAGATGTCAACAATATCTCCACCATCCATCTACAATTGCTCGACAAGCAAGGCCCATTCCGAGACTCCGGTTCCCAGGCGAAGGGTGGGGGCGGCACCGCCCGGGGCGCCGCCGACACGCAAGCGACGGCCCAACGTCAGTGCCGAGAGGACTCTTCCGCCAGCCGGGCCACCGCCCGCGCCATCCCTGGAAAAATGAAGGTGTGCAGGGGGAAGACCGCGTACCAGTAGAGAATCCCTCCGAGACCCTCCGGCGCAAAGAGTGCGCTCTGCACCAGTCGGGTTCCCTCCCCTTCCGGAATGGCCTCCCATTGGAGCCAGGCGCGGCCAGGGACCTTCATCTCGGCGCGCAATCGAAGAAGCCGCACGGGCTCGATGGCCTCCACCCGCCAGAAGTCCACCGCCTCGCCAGCCTCGAGGGTCACCGGATGGCGACGCCCACGCCGTGTCCCCGGCCCTCCGAAGATCTGGTCCAGGAAGCCACGAACCCCCCAGGCCCAGTCCCAGTAGAGCCAGCCCCGCTCCCCCCCAAGTGAGCTGAACGCCTGGAACACCGCGGCGGGCGGTGCATCCACCTTCAGGGTCCTTACTTCCCGGAGGATCCCCTCCCGGTCTTCGAACTCGAAGGTCTCGCCCATCCCCAGGGCACCACTCCAGCGGGTGCTGACATCTCCCGTCTCGATCCGTTCCAGGGCAAGGCCAACCGCCTCCCGGTAGAGGAGGGGCCGGATCTCCGGAAAGAGGTCCCTGGACCGGGTGACATCCCCCACCACCGGCTGTACCACCCCTTCCACCAGAGGGAGGGCGATGTCGTTGGGAATGGGGGTCACCAGTCCCACCCAGAGACCGGAGAGCCACGGCGTGAGGACAGGGACCGGGACGATGATCCGCCGCAGTCCCCGCACCTCGGCGTACTCCACCATCATCCCACGGAAGGTGAGAGGCTCGGTTCCCACTTCCAGGACTCCCAACGCCTCCTGTCGTTCTGCCGCAGCCACCAGGTAGAAGAGGATATCCCGGATGGAAATGGGACGGACCTCGTTCTGGATCCAGCGGGGCGCCACCATGGCCGGAAGACGCTCGGTGAGGTAGCGCACCATTTCGAAGGAGGCTGACCCGGAACCGATGATGGGGCCGGCCCGGAGTTCCGTCGTGGGAAGACCCTCCCGGAGGATCCCACCGACTTCGGCCCGGCTCCGGAGATGTTCGGAACGGGTCTCCTCCTCCGTCCCAGGAAGAATCCCTCCCAGGTAGACCAGGAGGGGGAGATCCCCGGCCGCCTGGACGAAGTGGCCGGCCGCCTCCCGGTCTCGCTGGGCGAAGTCGGCACCGCCGTACATGGAGTGCACCAGGTAGAATGCAGCATCCATCCCGTCGCAGATCCCCTCCAGGCTCTCCGGATCCATGAGGTCCCCGGTTCGAACCTCCACCCGGTCCTGCCATGACTTCCCCAGGAGCCGACGGGGATCCCGAACCAGCACCCGGACTTCGTGACCCCGCTCCACGAGTTGGCCGATGAGTCGGCCGCCGATATACCCAGTGGCCCCGGTAACCAGGATCCTCACGACGGCACCGCGCTATCCGGGTGCGCTCCCAGATTGGCGATCATCATCGGGGGATCCCCTTCAGGATTCCGGAGAGGAGGGGGAGAACCTGCTTCTTCCGGCTCACCACCCCGTCCAGCCGGAAGACCTCGTCTTCCTCCACCACGGGATAGGGGATGGCCGACACCAATTCCGGGTCTCCACTCACCAGGAGGAGGGAGTTCTGGGTCTTCACATCTGTGACGAGGAGGGCGGCCAGGGCCAGGTCTTCCCGGGATCGGCTCCGGGCCAGCGCGCCGGCCAACTCGTCGGAGCGATGCCAGAACTCCTCGAAGCCGAGCTCCTCCACCTGGGAGATGGCGAAGCGGACGGCCCCCTCCAGGTAGACCTTCCGGTCCAGCCCCACCACCTCGTCCGGTTCGTGGGCCACCACCACCGATCCCGATGAGAAGATGGTCTCCGCAAGTTCACTTCCGGTGAGACCGGCGATCCCCTCCAGCCAGCGGAGGACGTCCTCGTCCACCCGCGTCGTGGTAGGGCTTCGGAGATTCAGGGTGTCCGAGACCAGACCGCCCATCATGATCCCCGCCAACTCGGGAGTGGGCTCCAGGCGAGCCATCCGGTACAGGTCGGCGATGATGGTGCAGGTGGAGCCCACCGGACGGTTCACGAAGAGGATGGGCTCCTCGGTGCGCAGATTCCCCAGGCGGTGATGGTCCACCACCTCCACCACCTGGACCTGATCGGCCCCCGCCACCGCCTGCGTGAGCTCGTTGTGGTCCACCAGGATGATCCGGGTCTGGGTGGGGCGGAGGATGTCACGTCGGGTGAAGACGCCCTGGAGTCGGCCATCGTCCCCGGTCACCATGAAGACGGCGGGGTCCAGGGTCGCCGTCCGCCTCCTCACGCTCTCCACCGTCTCCTCCGGGGGAAAGGAAACCAGATCCGTCCCCATCACGGCATCGACCCGGGTGGCGGCGCGAATCGTCCAGGCGGTGGTGGCCGAGTCATAGGGACTCACGATGAGGCTCACCCCTGCTTCCTGGGCCCGCTCCTGAACCTCGGGCTCCACGCCGAGCCCCCCACTGATGACCAGGAGTCTCACCCCCCGCTGGATGGACCGCTGCTGGATGTCCCACCGGTCCCCCACCACGATGACGGTCTGTTTCGGATCCAGCTCCTCCTCATCCTGCCGTCGGTCGAAGGAACGGATGTCCATGGCGCCGACCCGGACCACCAGCTCCTCCACCTCGGTCTCGTTCTCCAGGTGCAGGGGCGTGGCCTTCAGGGCCCGGATGATGGCTTCCAGCGAGGTCGTCACCCGACGGACATCCCGCGCGGGACCCACCCGGGGAACGAACGACTGTCCCACGTGGAAGATGGAAACCATCCCCTTGAGGCGGTCCCCATCCTCCACCACGGGGAGCACCTGGATGTCGTACCGATCGATGAGTTCAAGCGCCTCCGCCAGGGTCGCCCCCGGCGCCACGGTGACGGGATCCCGGGACATCTGCTCCCGAAGACGGGGGGTCACATCCCCCACGAAGGGAGGAAGGGCCACCCCGAACCGGTCCAGGATGGCATCGATGCGGACGTTGGAGTTGCCGCAGCGGGCCGGATGGAAGGTTCCTTCATCGGTACGTCGCTTGAAGTCGGCGTAGGCCAGGGCGGAGCAGATGGCGTCGGCGTCGGGATTCCGGTGTCCGAAGATGAGTGTGGGGGGCGGCACGGGGAGGGTTCTCCGGGGCTGGATTCGGTTACGACCCCAACAAGGTCGGGTAAGGCTGGGATGGGCCGAAAGGGACCCCTGGAACTCGCCATGGTTCCTTGCCGCCTGGCGGACCTGCAGGGATGAGCCTCGCGGTGAACCCTGTACAAGACAGTACCTCCGAAGGATGTTGAACCAGGGACGGCCCGCAGCGCCTCCCCCTCACCCAAGGACCCCGATCCCGGACCCGTCAGATGAACCCGACCCGGTGTTTCCCCGCCCCTCTTCCCCAACTACGGCCCCTCCGGCCCCGACCCCCAGGGGCGCGGTCCCCAAAGGTGCGCTCGGAGCCGGGGGTCCCTCGTATCCTCCGGTCGGCCCTCCTGGCAGCGGCCCTTCTGGTCCTCCCCGCCTGCGACGCCGACCCTGCTCCGTCCCCGGGAGGGGAGATGGCGGACCTGGTCCTCCTGGGCGGAAAGGTGATCACCATGGACCCGGAGCGGCCTGAGGCGGAGGCCGTGGCCATCGCCGGCGACCGGATCCTGGCGGTGGGGAGCCGGGACGAGATCCAGGCGCTGGTGGGAGGAGCCACCGAGATGATGGAGCTGGAAGGGCGACTGGTGATTCCAGGGTTCGTGGAAGGGCATGGACATTTCCTGGGCCTCGGGAATGCCCGCATGATCCTGGACCTGGCTTCCACCACCACGTGGGAGGGGATCGTGGCCATGGTGGCGGAAGCCGCCGCCGACGCCGAACCCGGCGCATGGATCCTCGGCCGGGGGTGGCACCAGGAGCGGTGGAGCCCGCCCCCCGCCGCTACCGTTGACGGAGTGCCCACCCATCATGCGCTGAGCGAGGTCAGTCCCGAGAATCCGGTCCTCCTCACCCACGCCAGCGGTCACGCCTCCTTCGCCAACGCCCGGGCCCTGGAACTGGCCGGCGTGGACCGGGACACCCCGGATCCCGAGGGCGGCACCATCGTCCGGGATGCCGAGGGAAATCCCACCGGTTTCTTGCGGCAGGCGGCCCAGGGACTCGTCCGTGGAGCCCAGGCCCGCGCCGAAGCGACCCTGACGGAGGAGGAGCGCCACGCCCGCTTCCTTCGCCAGGTGGAATTGGCCGGGGAAGAGGCCCTCCGCCACGGCGTGACCTCGTTCCACGACATGGGATCCAGCTTTTCGGACGTGGAGGCCCTCGGTGCCCTGGCCGACGAGGGACGCCTTCCCATCCGCCTCCACCTGGCCATCCGGGGGGAGTCCAACGCGGAAATGGACCGTCGCCTCCCCGACCTCCGACGGGTGGGAGACGGGGACCACTTCCTCACGGTCCGGGCGGTGAAGCGCCAGATCGATGGGGCCCTGGGGACCCACGGGGCCTGGCTCCTGGACCCCTACCACGACATGCCTTCCACCTCGGGCCTCCCCCAGGTGACCCCCGAGGACCTGAGGGAGACGGCGGAGATCGCGCTGCGCCACGGGTTCCAGCTCAACACCCACGCCATTGGAGACCGGGGGAATCGGGAGGCGCTGGAAGTCTACGAAGCGGTCTTCGCCGCCCACCCCTCCGAATCCGACCTGCGGTGGCGGATCGAGCACGCCCAGAACCTCCACCCCGAGGATGTCCCCCGCTTTGCCGAGCTGGGGGTCGTGGCCTCCATGCAGGGGGTCCACGCCACCTCCGACGGACCCTGGGTGCCGCAGCGCCTCGGGGAGGAGCGGGCCCGGGAGCGGGCCTATGTCTGGCGCTCCCTCCTGGATGCGGGCGCCGTGATCTGCAACGGCACCGATGTTCCGGTGGAGCCCATCTCCCCCATCGCCTCCTTCCACGCCTCGGTGACCCGTCTCATGGCCGATGGGCGACCCTTCGTTCCCGAGCAGTCCATGGACCGGATGGAGGCCCTCCACTCCTACACCCTGGGGTGTGCCTGGGCGGTCTTCGAAGAGGACCTGCTGGGGTCTGTCACGCCGGGGAAGCTGGCGGATCTGGTGGTGCTGGACCGGGACATCCTCACCATCCCCGAGGGTGAGATCCCCGGCGCCCAGGTGGATCTCACCCTGGTGGGAGGCGAGATCCGGTACCGCAGATGAAGGAAAGGGGGCGCCGGGAAGAGGGCCGCCAAGAGCGCCGCCCCGGCCTCAGCGGTCGCTGAGGAGGATGAAGTGACCGAGTCCGGTATGGTGCTCGGCATCGAACCCCGTCCCGGGGGGAACCGGGTAGGCCACCACCAGGAGGGGCTCCTCCTCCGGGAGATACCCCTCCAGGTGCTCGGGCAGCCCCGTTCCGCTCTGTACGTGGAAGGCTCCCGCCACATGGACCATCCGGGCCTGGGGGTGGGACTCCGCCGCTCGGGCCACAGCCCAGGCCATTCCCGCATCCCATAGGTTCTGGGCCTTCAACAACGGGTCTTCAGGGGCTTCCGCAGCGGGACCCGCGTGTGGTTCCTCGTGGGGGTCGGGGTCGCTGTGGGGGGCAGGGGCCGGGTCCGTCCCTTCAGCTCCGGCTTCCCCACTCCGGTGCTCCATGATCGCCCCCATGACGGCGTTCCACTCCGCCCGGTACCGATCCGAAGGCCGGGCCACGGGGAGGGGCGGGAGGAAGGCCCGGGCCTCGGGAGAAAGGGCATCCAGCGCCTCCTCGCCCTGGCGGGCCACCAGGTTCACATAGCGACGGGGGGGATTGGCCGCCACCACCGGAAAGCCGCACTCCCGGGCCAGCTCCAGGTAGGGCTCGTAGTCCCGGTCGTGGTTCTCCCAGGGCCGAGCGGCCGCAAGGAAATGGTCTCGGGTGATAAGACCCGACTGGTACTCATCCAGCACCCCCTGGACATCGGTCTCCAGCATCTCCAGGGAGATGACGTGGGGAACGCACCCGCCTCCCATCCCCGATGTCTCCGCCCCTGGATCCGCCTCCCCGGGAACGTCGGCGAGGGCCCGGACCAGGGCATGGCGGGCACGATGGCCCAGGGTATCGTTGTGGACCTCACCCAGGAGGATGACCCGCCTCCGGGAGGCCTCGTCCAGAAGCTCGTCCCACGAGGAGGGCGTGCCGTCGGACCGGAAGACCCTCACCCCTGGGGGAAGCGCCGTGGGATCCGCCTCGGCAGCCTCCAGCCCCGTCGGGTCCGGTGACGGGGGAGCGTGCGGGGACCCGGCCCCGGTGGCGCACCCGGAGACCAGGAAAGCCAGGACCACGGCCCACCCCCACCCGTGTACCCGCCCCGGAACGGGGAGCATCAGACGTCGAGGTTCCGGACGTACCGGGCGTTCTTCTCGATGAAGAGTCGGCGAGGCTCCACCTCATCCCCCATGAGGCGGGAGAAGATGGAGTCGGCTTCGGCGGCACTCTCCATGGTGACCTGGAGGAGGGTCCGGGTCTGGGGGTCCATGGTGGTCTTCCAGAGCTGGTCGGGGTTCATCTCCCCCAGTCCCTTGTAGCGCTGGATGTTGAGCCCCTTCGCCTCTTCGCCCTTCCCGTTGGTGAGGCGCTTGACGATCTCGGAGCGCTGGTCCTCGGAGTAGGCGTAGTGCTCCTCCTTCCCCTTGGCCACCCGGTAGAGGGGAGGCTGGGCGATGTAGATGTACCCGGCCTCGATGAGCTCCCGCATCTGACGGAAGAAGAAGGTGAGGAGGAGGGTCCGGATGTGGGCGCCGTCCACGTCGGCGTCGGTCATGATGATGACCTTGTGGTAGCGCGTCCGCCCCAGCTCGAAGTCGTCTCGGATCCCCGCACCCAGGGCGGTGATCATGGCCCGGATCTCGGTGTTGGAGAGGATCTTGTCGATCCGGGCCCGCTCCACGTTCAGGATCTTTCCCTTGATGGGGAGAATGGCCTGGAAGGAACGGTCCCGCCCCTGTTTGGCGGACCCCCCGGCGGAGTCTCCCTCCACGATGTAGATCTCGGTGAGGGAGGGATCGCTCAGGGAGCAGTCCGCCAGCTTTCCCGGGAGCACGCCCCCTTCCAGGGCATTCTTCTTCCGGGCCAGGTCCCGGGCCTTCCGAGCCGCTTCCCGGGCCCGGGCCGCCTGCAGGGACTTGTCGATGATGGCCCGGGCCGCCTTCGGGTTCTCATCCAGCCAGATGGCCAGCTGCTCGTTCACCGCCGCTTCCACGGCGCCTCGGACCTCGGAGTTGCCCAGCTTCGTCTTGGTCTGCCCCTCGAACTGGGGCTCCATGACCCGAACGGAGAGGACGCAGGTAAGCCCCTCCCGGACGTCGTCCCCGGAAAGCCCCTCGTCAGCCTTCTTGAAGAGGTTGTTCTTCCGGCCGTAGTCGTTGATCGTACGGGTGAGGGCCGCCTTGAGCCCCGTGAGGTGGGTTCCCCCTTCGTGGGTGTTGATGTTGTTCACGAAGGTGTGGGTGTTCTCCGAGAACCCGTCGTCGTACTGGAGGGCCAGTTCGATCTCCGCCTCCGGCTTCTCCGTCTCGAAGTAGAGGACGTTCTCGTGCACCGCCTGACGGCTTCCCCGGAGGAAGGTCACGTACTCCGCCAGGCCGCCCTCGAACTGGAAGGTCTCCTGCACCACCTCGTCCGGACGCTCGTCCCGGAGGGAGATCTTCAGGCCCCGGTTCAGGAAGGCCATCTCCCGAAGACGCGAGGTGAGGGTCTCCAGGCTGAAGACCGTCTCGGTGAAGATGTCCGCGTCGGGCTTGAAGGAGATCCGGGTCCCGGTGGATCCCGTCACGGGCCCCCGGTCCTCCAGCTCTTTCTCCTTGATCCCCCGGGCGAAGCGCTGGTGATGGATGCGCCCGCCACGACGGACCTCCACTTCCAGCCACACGGAGAGGGCGTTCACCACCGATACGCCCACGCCGTGGAGTCCGCCGGAGACCTTGTAGTTTTGCTTGTCGAACTTTCCGCCGGCATGCAGGACGGTGAGGGCCAGTTCCACCCCGGGCAGCTTCTCGGTGGGGTGGATGTCCACCGGGATCCCCCGACCGTCGTCCACCACCGTGATGGAATTGTCCGGATGGATGGTGACATCGATGAAGGAGCAGTGCCCCGCCATCGCCTCGTCCACCGAGTTGTCCACCACCTCGTAGACCAGGTGATGAAGGCCTCGACTCGAGGTGGAGCCGATGTACATCCCCGGACGCTTCCGTACGGCCTCCAGCCCCTTCAGGACCTGGATCTGACCGGCGCCGTACTCGTTCGTCTGGGGTTCGGTGGGTTGGTCGGCCATGGACGCTTTGCGTTGGAATGAGGAGCATGGAGGGGCCCCTGGAGGGGACCTCCAGACATTGAAATTTAGCGGAGTTCGGCCATTTTTGCCATTCCCGGAAGAGGACCCCTCAGGACCCCTCCGGACGCTCCGCCAGGACGAAGACGATCCGCTCGATCCGGCCCTCCTTCTCCCCGGCGTTCAGTCGTCGGAGAAGCTCGTGCCGCATGAGGTTCAGCTCATTCATCCAGGCGCTGGAGCGGACCTCCACGAAGAGGGTGCCGGAGGAAACGGCCCGAGCCCGGGTGACCCCTGCGATCCGCTCGCCGACGACACCGGGCCATCGCTCCATGGCCCCCTGGCGCGCCACTTCCCGGTCCACCCCCCATTTCCGGAGGAGCCCCCCCAGGAGGTCCCCCACCCGGTCGGGCCGTCCATTCCCAGGATCGTTCATGCCACCACCCCCTCCCGGACCGTCCAATGGGGCAGGCGATCGCTCCGAAAACGGAGCTCCGACTCCTTGGGGGCGGTGAGGATCACCTGACCCACCGCGGTCCGTTCCATGAGCTCCATGACCCGCTCGGACCTCGTCTCATCCAATTCGGCGAAGATGTCGTCCAGGAGGAGGAGGGGAGCTCGTCGGCGCCGTCCGGAGATGGTCTCGGCCTCGAGGAGGCGCAGGGCCAGGGCCGCCGTCCGGCGCTGTCCCCCTGAACCGAACTCCCGCAGATCCCGTTCCTGGCCCGTGCCGGGATGGAGGACCATGCGAAGCTCGTCCCGATGCGGGCCCGAAAGCGTGGTGCCCCGGCGCCGCTCCGCATCCGCCCCCTCGGAGAGGATGTGGTGAAAGGCGGAAGCCACCTCATCCTCTGTGGCATCCCTTCCCACCGGCACCGATGGGACGTACTCCAGGGAGGCCTCCTCCTCCCCCGAGACCTGGGCGTAGACCGATCGGAAGGTCGGGGCTCCATCCCGGATCCAGCGGGCCCGAATCCACCCCACCCGAGCCCCAGCCTCTACCAGC
>SL_3KL_010_SEDDRAFT_10001850_pt1 | contig 19355 bp, 13 predicted proteins | sample SodLakKL_010_SED_2_FD_10381 | JGI IMG/M metagenome (IMG submission 10381) | reverse complement strand
CGAGAGGAAGATGAGGAGAGCGNACTTCGAAGTGGACGGGCGAAGCGAGGGAGTCATGGCGTGAACCGGAGAAAGGGGGTCGTCGTGTGGAGGGGTCGGACAGTCCGGTCAGAAAGCCGGTGCTTCCCACCTGACCGCGAGTGTGGCGACGCGGGGGTCGCTCCTGTTCTCTAGAAACGCATCGTGTAGTTCACCTTGATCGCTGCGCCCCGAGCCAGAGTCTCCAGGTGGCGGTCGAAGATCCGCTCAGCCTGGTTCGACCAGTCATGGGTATAGACCAGGAAGACGTCGTTTCCGGGGCTGAGAATCCACCGACCTCGTAGAAACAGTCCCAACATCCCACTCACGTCATCGTACTGGAGGCTCGAGGTGAGTGACTGACGGGGCGTCGGATTCCAGTCTCCCCCCATCCGGATCAGATTGGTGTCGAACTCTCCCTGTGGCAAATCGACCTCGTTTCGCCGATACTCTCCAGAAACCGAAACACCTGGAGCCGGCTGGACCGTGACCTCGCCTCGCAGCTGATTTCGGGTCCCGCTCCAGAAGCCTCCGTGGGAGAGGTCCAGGCGACCGGAAACCGCCCGCTGTCCCGCCGTCCGAAGGTCGACGCTCCATTCCGTGTTCCCGAATCCACCCGCCGGAACCAGAACCCCATCATAGATTTCGAAGGCTTGGTCGAGGCGTTCGAAGTTGCGTGTCACATCCAGCTCGATCCGGTCCTGGGACTCGAAATCCATCCGCAGGAAGGTGAGCCTGTTGTCCCGGGTCAGGAGGCGCCCGTCGAGGTCGGTCAGGTATTCATGCCGAAGCTCGAACTGGAATTCCCGAAGCCAGTCGATGCCCTCGGGACGTGGAGACCAGGAGAGGGTCGGCTGGGTCCTCCGGAACCCGTTGCGTCGCTGAAATCCCATCGCCGGATTGAACGCCGTCCCGAAATCCCGGATCGAACCTCGAATCGACCAGACGTCGTTGGGAAAGCTGAACCGCAGACCTCTGGCCCGGCGATCCGCGAACGAGGACGTCCCATCGGCCACCGGTTCGTTGTGCCAGGCGAAGAATCCCTCCATCTGGGCATTGTAGCGGCCCCGGAAGTTGGCAGTGCTCAGGTCGAAGTCCACGCCCGCCGTGTGTCGGGTGGGCTGGGCAAGGGGGGTGGAGCCGTTCTCGGAATCTTCATCCCCCCCGGGGCCATCGAAAGTGGGGATGCTNCCCGACGCTCGTCGGGTGTAGATGGCGCCCACCGAGGACTGGGAGAAGAAGGTTCGTCGCACCCTGGTGGCGGTGAAATCCTCCGCGGGGACCCCGTGGGACGCTCCCATCTCCCGGGCATCCATTCCCCCGGTTCGGACCTGGAACAGCCCGAGCTCATATCGCCCCGCCTGTCCACCCAGCCGTGCACCGAAGTCAATGGGGATCTGGATGCCGTCCTGGAGCCCGATCCTTCGGCTGAAGAAGGGCTCCACCCCCATCCGTGACCCGAAGTTGAAGATGGAGGAACCCTCGAGGAAGAACCCCCTGCGCTCGGGCAGGGACACGGGAAACCGGGACAGGTTCACCACCCGGTCGTCCACCTCGACCTCGGCGAAGTCGGTGTTGAGGGTGGCAGCGGCCCGGAGGCTGGGAGTGATGTTGTACTGAACGTCCAACCCCATGCTCGGGTCGATTCCGCCTCGCTCGGGCACTTGAGCGTGAGACTCCCAGTTGCCGGTGGCGAAGGGTTTCACTTCGAGTCCGAGACCCTGAGAGATCTGTCCAATCCCACTGAGACGTCCGGCGTGGATGGGCCGTATGAAGCTCTGGTTCCTGCGCCAGCCCGCCCACCGGACCGTCTCATTCTTGCGCTGGATGGTCCGTTCGAAGTTGACGCCCCAGGAATCCAGCTCCGGGTCGAAGTTCAACGTGCTGAACGGAATTCTCATCTCCACGGTCCAGCCCCCCTCGTGGATCCGGCTGCGCACCTCCCAGATCCCGTCCCACGAGCGATTCGGCCTGGAGCTGGGGACCAGGATCCCGTCGCGCATGACACCTGCCGGATTCGTCTCGAAGAGAAAACCGGTGCGGCCATCCGCGAAGGTGTCGAGCAGGAGGCGAAACTGATCGTCGGAGCCCAGGCCGGCGTTCCGCTGCCGGGCCCACCCGATGATTCCCTGGGGGTCGGAGTCGTGGAGCTCGGCACCGATGTAGAGGTTCTCCGAATCGTAGAGCACCCGGACCTCGGTGAATTCGGAGGGCTCGCCTCCCTCCACCGGCTCCTCCTGGCGAAACTCGGTGATGGGAACCGCCTCGTCCCAGGCCGGCTCATCGAGCCGGCCGTCGATCACCATGTCGACGGAAGAGGAGATCCTCACAGCCTGCGAGGTCCGTTCGGCCTCGATCCCTTCTACGGGACCCGCCTCCTCGAGAATCTGCGCGGAGAGCTGAAGGGGGAGGTCTTCCGCAAGCGAAGAGACGAAGGGAGCGATCTGAAGGACTCCNAATGCCAGAACCAGGAGAGGTAGGAGCCTCCGAACGGGATGCTGGACCCTGAAACGGAACTTCCGAAACCCACTCACTTCGCCCGACAGTCTCCTCCTGAAAGCAATCCAAGGATGCTATTGTGGTAGCCTGGAGCCTACCCGAGGTTCCACGNTCTAGCGAGGAGGACCATGCCATACGGATCACTCAGAATCATCATGGCTCGAGACCTGGATCTGGCCCGACGGCAGATTCTGGCCTATCCCGGCGACGAGCTTCCCTGGATGCCGGTGGGGGGAATCGAGAACCCCGGAGGCGTCCTGGGCCTCCATCTCGCCGGAAACCTCCAGCATTACGTGGGGGCCCTTCTGGGCGGCACTGGTTACCGGAGGGACCGGGAGGCCGAATTCGCCCGGCAGGAGGTGCCGAGAACAGCCATCGCCGGCGCCCTCGAGGCTGCGGCACAGACGGTCGATGAGGTCCTGGCGCGGGCGGAAAAGCAGGGCCTTCCAGTCGTCTTCCCGGAGCCCCTCAGGGGTCGGAGGGTGGGAACCACCGACTTCCTGATCCATCTGGCCGTCCACCTGGGATACCACCTGGGGCAGCTCGACTACCACCGGAGGATGGTGGCGCCGGAATCGGGCCCGGTGGCTGGCATGTCGCTGGAGGCGCTACCAGAACCGTAGACGGCTACCGCCCCAGCTTCTCCAGCAGGCGATCAGGGAGGTTGGTGAAGATCCCGTCGACCCCCAGGGCCAGCAGCCGATCCATTTCATCGGGCTCGTCCACCGTCCAGGGGTGGACGATCAGCTCGGCGGCCCGGGCGGCGGCCATGAAGCGCCGGTCCACGAGGGCGCGATTCGGTCCCACCCCCCTCGCGTACCTGGCGATTTCGGACAGCGTCGCCTCTACGTTCCGGTCGTCCAGGCTACGGGCCCCCAGGAGCTGGACCAGGGGAAGGCCGGGGTCCATGCCCTGGATCCGGAGGAGGGACTCGGGGCTGAAGGACTGGATCAGGACCAGATCTCGCTCCACGGCCGCGGCCCGGAGGTCATGGCGATCCAGGAGGTCCAGCAGCGCCTCCTCCATTCCCGGCGCTTCCTCCGGATTCTTGGTCTCAGGATACCACCGGACCTGATCGCCCCACCGAGAGAAGAGTTCGTCCAGGGTCACGACCTGAAGTCCTTCGAACTCGGGACGGGCTCGATCCGGATACCGGTCGTTGAACCACCTTCCCACGTCGCACTCCCGGAGCTCCTCCAGGGTCCGGTCGATCACGGGCCCGCTGCAGAATCTCCTGGACCCCCGGGCCGTCCGGTCCAGGGTGGCATCGTGAAAGGCGATGAGATGACCGTCCCGGGTCATCTGGAGGTCGGGCTCCAGGAAGTCGGCCCCCATCTCCATGGCCAGCTCGTAGGCGGGCCAGGTATGCTCCGGAGCGTGGCCAGAGGCGCCCCGGTGTGCAATCACGGCGACCTCGGACGGAGGCTCCTGGGACTCGAGTGCAGTCATGGACAGGACCAGAAGAGCAGTGGCGCCGCCTGAGGCAGCGCNGGTCAGCAACGAGCTTGGGAGTGTCGGNCGCATGCGACCATGTGTCCAGGGATGACCAATGGCGGTGACGGATGACCTGCGGGTGTTGGCGTGTCCCCACCGCCGGAGTCATGGTCAGGACTGGGCAATATGGAGGTCTTCGAGTTCATAAGAAACCTCGTGTGCTGTTGTCCTGGTAGGCCTACCTTGGAGGATCACTCGGAACGTCCCGTTCCGCAATCCTCCTCTGCCGCAAGGAACTCCCCATGTCCAGCGACCGGGGTTCGTCGCCTCAGCTTCCCTCCGCCCCAGAACAGGGTACGCCTCTTCGCCCGGCTCCCGGGCACCCGCGCCACTCCGCGACGCAGCTCCAGGCCACCCTTCTGCGGGTGATCCTCGAGGACGGCTCGTCCCTGCCCTCGCTTCTGGCCGTGGTCGTGGAGGAAGGTCCGAATCGGCCCACGGGCTGCCGTTTTTCATTTGCGGAATCCGGCGATCTCGGTGGCCCGATATCGGGTCTGGACGCGCTGGTCGACTTCGGTCGGAGGTTGAAGGTGGAGGCGCAGGGCCTGGAGTCGGATCCGGTCCTGATCTTCGATGGAATCATCTACGGCTTGGGACGCCGCGGCTCATCCACCGATCCTCCGCTTCGAGAGGGGATCGCCTTCGATGCCCTCCAACCCCTCGAGATGACCCGGCGCTCCCGGTCCCTTCACGATCTGACTCCCAGTGAAGCCTTTCGCGTCACCGCAGCGGATCACGGGCTGAGCGCTGATCTTGACCTGCCCGGATCCGTACGAGACGTGATCGTACAGGGAGCCGAGACGGACCTGGCGTTCCTCCAGCGTCTCTCCCAGGAGGTGGACGGAGAATTCTGGGTCAAGGGGTCCCGGCTCCTGGCCCGCTCCGCAGAGGACCGACCGGGAGAGAGACTGACGCTGTCAGCGGGACGGGACCTGACCGAGTATCGCGTCGTTGCGGACCTCACCGGCCAGAGGGAGTCCATGGAGGTCCGGGGATGGAGTCCCTTGCTGAAGAGCGTGCTGAGCGCCTCGGTCGACGCATCCGTTCTGACGTCGATGTCACCGGGAGCGATCTCGGGCCCGGAGCGCCTGGCCACGGCATGGTCCTCCCCCCTCAGACGACCCGAGCGGCCCGTGTCGCTGGGGCCCGGGGGGCAGACGGAAGCCGAGGAGATGGCCTCGAGCCGCCTTCGATCCATGGCTCGCGGATTCGTCGAACTCGAGGCTGAGCTCTTTGGCGATCCCCGGATCAGGGTGGGGGCCCGGGTGCACATCAGCGACGTGGGACCCAGGCTGTCCGGAGTCTTCAGGGTGAGCGACGTTCGCCACAGTCACAATTCTCTTCGCGGCTACCGAACCGCGTTCAGAGCCAACCGCAGGGAGGTGCATGATGGATGACCAGGAGAAGCGGCGATCGCCGGTGGTGATTCCCGAGCTGGATGCAGAGGTGGAGCCCTCCCCGGAACCAGACCCCGGAGACGCGTCCGCCCCATCGGCCTTCCCGTTCGATGGTACCACCGACAGCCTTCTTCCCGAACGGNCCGATCGCGGTGCCGGATCCCGTGAAAACGCCACAGGGGAACGCTTCTACGGGGTGTATCCGGCGCTCGTGGTCCAACTCCGGGATCCGGTCCCCCCACAGATGTCCCAGGTCGGGATCCGGCTCCCCTGGCTGAGCGACGACGATGGCCTCGAGCTCTGGGCCCGCTACGCCGGACCCGCCTCCGGACACGCCAGCGGCGCCTGGTTCCTCCCGGATATCGGCGACGAGGTTCTGGTGGCCTTCGAAGGGGGGGACCTCCGGCGCCCCTACGTGCTGGGTGGCCTGTGGAACGGGAGGGATGTGCCACCTGAGACCCTGGAGGCCGGAGCGGCGGGCCAGCCCCGGAGCATCACGACCCGGGGAGGCGCTCGCATCCTCCTTGAAGACGGACCAGAGGGAGGCCGGATCTCCATCGAGACCCCCTGGGGCCACTCCGTGCTCCTGGCAACCGGACCGGATGGGGGAGAGACCAGGGTTCGGGACGCCGCGGGCAGCGAGCTCCGGCTCGGCGGAGGAGAAGTCACCATCCAAGCCCCACTCCGGGTCACCGTCGCAGCGTCCACAGTGGAGCTGGAGGCCGGTATGGTGGACGTTCGTGCCGGGCTGACGCGATTCACCGGAGTGGTCCAGTGTGATACCCTCATTACCAATTCGGTCGTGAGCAGTAGCTACACCCCCGGTGCCGGAAACGTCTGGTAGTTCGAGGACATCAACTGGACGGAGCTCGGTGCGACCCGCCTCCTGGATCCGGAACGGTGCCCACACGCTCGCGATCCGGACTCCGGGCCGATTCCAGGGCCAGAAGGCGGGCTTCGATGGCCGCGTAGTGCTCGGGTCCTGGAGCCTGATGCCGACCGGGTAGCAGGTGCTCCTCCATGAGGTAGCGGAGGTAGGACTCCCGGAGGGGTGAGGGAGGAGGAGCTTCGGCCGCGACCGAAGCCACCCAGCGACCGACCTGCCGGGACGACTCGGCTGTCGAAGCCACCCCGGAGATCCCGTATACCGCCCGTCCCAGCGCCAGGACCGGACGATCCATGAGGAGCGCTTCGACCCCTGCGGTGGAGTTCAGCGTCACCGTGCCACGGGACCCGCGGATCAACTCCTCGGTGGAATTCCCGTTTGCGAAGTGCACCCGTGACCGCTCCGCCGCCTTCCGGTGAAGATCGGGATATCTCCACGGACAGCTGGGATGCTCCTTGAAGACCACGTGCAGTCCAACATCGCCCCACCTCTCCAACGCTTCCACCACCACCTGGAAGAACCCCCGCATGTCCTGGATCCAGGGCGAGTGCAGGAGCACCTGGCTGTCCAGCGCCACCTGGAAGGGGGCGAAGACGAACCGGTCGGGAAGGGAGATGCGATCGGAGCAGGTCTTCGGGTATCTGGAATCCCGGGCCAGAAGGCCTTCGGGGAGAGGACGTTCCGGATCCGGCGAGGAGCGGTACCTTCGGTAGAACTCAGGTTCATCGGGAACCGACCCCTCGACGTTCACTCCCTCCAGATCCATCTGGGTGGTGTCGGGGAGGAACCCGTTCTCGAACTGGAAGCAGGGAACGCCCTCCATCCTGGCCCCCACCACGACCGCGCGGGCATCCACGGCGTTTCCACCCCACACCCCGACCGCTCCCGGCCGCACACGTCGGATCGTCCGGCGTACGTGAGAAAGATGGAGGCGGGCGGCCAGGGCATACAGCCTTCGACAGAACCCCAGGCGCCTGGACCCGTAGTGGGGCCGGGCCTCCTTACGGCGAATCCCGTAGTCGATGATCTCCTCGATCAGACCCGGGTCCGGGTCGGACCAGGAGAGCCGCGCTCCCACCCGGACCACGACCACCCTCCGATGGGGAAGCGCCTCCGCGATTCCAGCGAAGTAGCGCTTGACCCTGGGGGAATTCTGGAAGAGCAGCAGTGGAGGAGACAAGGTGGCTCCAGGTCCAGATCAACAAGACGCGGATATGGTCCGATTTCGCCAACGCATCCATGCATACGCACATCCGGTCACCGGACGATCCCGACGTCGTTCAAGCGGCTATGGAAGCAGTGCAGGAACCATGTTCAGGAACGGCCTGTCGGAATCTCGACAGCCCATCAGACGTCGTCGATGATCCGGTTGAAGGTGGCGCTGGGACGCATGAGCCGAGAGGTGATCTCCGGATCCGGCCTGTAGTACCCCCCGATCTCCTGGAGAGAGCCCTGGGCCCCCGTCAGTTCCTCCAGAATCACCGCCTCGTTCTCCTGAAGCGCCTCTGCGACGGGTTCGAAGGTGCGCGCCAGCTCGGGGTCGTCCTCCTGATGGGCCAGCGCCTGGGCCCAGTACAGGGTGAGGTAGAACGTGCTCCCCCTGTTGTCGAGCTCGTTCACCTTCCGGGAGGGAGACCGGGAGTTCTCCAGGTACCGAACCGTGGCCTTCTCGAGGGCCTCGGCCAGGGCCCGGGCACCGTGGTTGTCGAAGCTCTCGCCCAGGTGCTCCAGCGAGACGGCCAGAGCCAGGTACTCACCCAGGGAATCCCATCGCAGATGGCCTTCCTTGAGGAACTGCTGCACGTGCCGGGGAGCCGACCCCCCCGCTCCGGTCTCGAAGAGGCCCCCACCGTTCAGGAGGGGAACGATGGAGAGCATCCGGGCGCTGGTGCCGATCTCCAGAATGGGGAAGAGGTCGGTGAGGTAATCCCGCAGGACGTTGCCAGTGACTGAAATCGTGTCCTCACCCCTGCGGATCCGCTCCAGCGACACCTGCATCGCCTCATCCGGTGGAAGGATCCGCAGGTCCAGTCCTTCGGTGTCGTGCTCCGGCAGGTAGGCCTCCACCTTGCGGATCAACTCGGCATCATGGGCCCGCGCCCGGTCGAGCCAGAAGATCGCCGGACTCCCCGTAGCCCGGGCCCGGCTCACCGCCAGCTTCACCCAGTCCCGAATGGCTGCGTCCTTCGTCTGGCACGCCCTCCAGATGTCCCCTGTCNCGACCCGGTGCTCCAGGAGGGTCCGACCTTCGTGGTCGACGATCCTCACGGTGCCCGGCGCCTCGATCTCGAAGGTCTTGTCGTGGGAACCGTACTCCTCCGCCTTCTGAGCCATGAGCCCCACGTTCGGGACCGTCCCCATGGTCGTGGGATCGAACTGACCGTGGGCCTGGCAGTCCCGGATCACCACGTCGTAGATGGGGGCGTAGCTGGACTCGGGGATGACGGCCTTGCAGTCNTGAAGCTCTCCGTCGGCATTCCACATCCGACCCGAATCCCGGATCATGGGAGGCATGGAGGCGTCGATGATGACGTCGCTCGGGACGTGGAGGTTCGTGATGCCCCGGTCCGAGTTCACCATGGCGATCCCCGGCCCCTGCTCGTAGGCGCTCTGGATCGCAGCCTCCACTGCCGCTCGCTTCGGTGCGGGCAACTTTTCCAGGCGTGACATGAGGTCGGCCAACCCGTCATCGGGATCGAACCCGATCTCGTCGAGGAGTTCGCCATGACGCTCGAAGACGTTCTCGAAGTAGACCCGCACGGCGTGTCCGAAGATGATGGGGTCCGACACCTTCATCATCGTGGCCTTCAGATGCAGCGAGAAGAGCACGCCCTGCTCCCTGGCATCCCGGACCTGCTCCTGAAGGAATGCGACGAGAGCCTTCCGACTCATGAAGCTGGCGTCCAGGAGTTCCCCCTCCTGGAGGGCGACGCCCGACTTCAGCGTCGTAACCCCTCCATCCTCGGCTACATGCTCGATCCGCGCCGTCGTGGCCCTGGACAACGTCAGAGAGCGTTCGTTGGCCCGGAAGTCGCCCGTTTCCATGCTCGCCACATGAGTCCGGGAATCCTCGGGCCAGTCCTCCATACGATGTGGATGCTTGCGCACGAACTCCTTCACCGGCCGGGGGGCCCTTCGATCCGAGTTCCCCTGGCGCAGGACCGGGTTCACCGCACTTCCCTTCACCTTTTCATAGCGGGCCCTGACCTCGCGCTCCTCTTCAGTACCGGGCTCGTCGGGGTAGTCGGGGAGCGCGTATCCCTTTTCCTGAAGCTCGGTGATGCACGCCTTGAGCTGCGGTACCGAGGCGCTGATGTTCGGCAACTTGATCACGTTCGCCTCGGGCTCGTGCACGATCCGCCCCAACTCGGCCAGATCGTCGGAGAGCTCCGAGCCGCCCTCCAACCGATCGGCAAAGGCAGCAAGGACCCGTCCGGACAGGGAAATGTCCCGGGTCTCCACGGGCACACCGGTGGCTCCGGCGAAGGCACGGATGACCGGCAGGAACGAGTGGGTGGCGAGGGCCGGGGCCTCATCGGTCCATGTGTAGAGAATGGAAGGGGAGGTGCTCATGGCGGATCAGGACTCGAGGTGGAGACGAACACTACAGGGCGACTCGGGGTGACGACCGGCCCATGGCGAGACATGAACCGGTCGATCCACCCGTTCAGAAGGTGTGACGAAAGCTCTAGCGGCGCCACCTCCTCCCCCCACTTCCCTTCCTGTGGGAAGGCCGGCGGCTGCCGACGTCCGTTCTCGCCTCCCCCCACCCCAATCGATCCGCATTCCATGGACACTCCCGCAACCCTCTCAAACCAGACGGATCCACAGCACTGGAACGCCGAACTTCTCGATCGACTCGAGTCCATCGAGAGGAAGGTCAATCGTTTCGCTCCTCTACTCGAACTCGGGGAAGCACTGCCGAACGCACTTGTCCACGCGGTGGACACCGCCGCCGGACGCCTCCAAGGGCGGGGGAGCTCCTCAGAAAATCACGTACCTGGCTGCCGACCATCTGTGTCGAAAGGGCGCCTGACCGGACGGCGCGACCCCGGTGACATCGATTGGACTCAGGCCCGTCAAACCCGGGCGAACTGACCCGTGCGGCCTCCTGGGTCGGGAAAGGCTCAACCCTCTTCCGACGCCAGGTCCAGGACGGCCCCGGCCAGCTTCCTCAGGCGATCCACGTCGCCCTGGATCGTTCCGGCTTCCACCCGCCGGGCATCATCCCAGATTTCGATGGCCAGGTCGGCCAGCGCAGCGCGCTTCTCGGCACCACTGGCCATCGCTTCGATCCGGTCCAGCTCTCCTGCGATCTCGGTGGACCGCTCAGGGCTGATCCCCTCGTGCCGAACCAGCTGGTCATGGAGGGCCCTCGCCACCGAGAAATGGGCGGGCCAGACGATTCGGGGCTGATGCTGAGGGTTGAACTCCTCGAAATGGACGAGTCGAGCCGCCTCCAGCTCGTTCTCGGAGAGGTGCTCGCTGGGGGTGAGCTCCAGGACGTCGAGCCCACGGGCGATCTCCGAGCCGTAGATGTAGCCGTTGTGCCAGTAGGCGCTCCAGTAGCCGGCCAGATAGAGTTCGTCGGCGTCTACCGGACCCCGGTCGAAGAAGGCGATCTCCTGGGGATTGTAGGGGTCGGTGAAGTCGAAGACCGAGATCCCGCCCTGGTACCAGGACTGGACCTTGATGTCCCGACCGGGCACTGGGACCAACGACCCGTTGTGGGCGACACAGTTTTCGGTCTCGGTCTGCTCCGCCGGCATCTTGTAGTAACTGGCGTGGCGCATCTGACCACCCGACAGGGTGAAGATGGTATTCGCCCCCCACTCGTAGCGGTCTTCCGCACGGCACCTGGGGGAGGTTCCTCCTCCCCACTCATCGGTAAAGATGACCGTGGAGCCGTCGTTGTTGAAGGTGGCCGAGTGCCAGAAGGCGAAGTTGGGATCCACTACCTCGTCCACCCGCTCCGGCTCGGCCGGGTTCGTGATGTCCAGGAGGATCCCGTTCCCAGAACAGGCCCCCAGCGCCAACCCGATCTCCGGGTAGGCGGTGATGTCGTGGCATCGGTCCGTGGGCCGGGTGGACTGGGTGTCCTCGCCATGGTCACCCCCTTCGAAGAGCCCGTCGATCCGCCCCGTCTCCGCATCGGCGAAGATGCGGGGCGAGTCGATGACCCGGGCGCTCGCGGGATCTGAGAGGGGCACTTCGATGACGTCGATGCTCCAGTAGGCCGTCCGAGGATTCGTGGGATCCCGCTCGTCGACACAGCCCTCCAACTCCTCGCCGGGCCGGGAAGGACTCGTACCCGAATTGTAGACGTAGAGCACCTCCGGGTCGTTCAGATCATCCACCAGAGTATGGGTATGGGAGCCCCGGCACGTCTGCACCGCAGCCACCTGAACGGGATTGTCCAGGTTGCTCACATCAAAGATCCGCACCCCCCGGAATCGCTCCGGGTCCACTGGCTCATCGGACGTCCCCTGGGTCCCGCAGTCGATCCGGCTCCGGGGTTCCTGAACGGACATGAAGAGCAGGTGACCGTAGATGGAGACGTCCCCCTGCCCACCCGGGCATACGATGGCCGTGCGGAGGGTCGGGTTCACCGGATCGGTGATGTCGTAGATCTGGACCCCGTGGTAGTTCCCGACGAAGACCAGATCCTCCTGGAAGGCCAGGTCGGTGTTGGCGAAGGGGAAGGCTCCCGGGTCATCCGGGTCGAAGAAGCCCTCCGGCCGCTGTTCGTTGACCAGGAGGTTCATGTTCCAGGAGGCCTCCTCGGCGTCGAACCACCCCGCCTCCAGTCCGACCCGGGGGTCATCAGGGCCGCCGAGGGTGAAGTCCTGGGCCGAAGCCTCAGTGGCGGTGATGGAGAAGGCGACCAGGAAGAGCCCTCCCAGGGCCGAGCAGAGCCCACCATGGACCCGCCGTCGAACGATGTCTTCTCTGTTCATATTCCGAATCTCTCCGTGTATCGGGAAGGGTTCGGCTCCCTGTATTCAGGGGGCCACCTCAAGTCCACAGTGATGCGCCAGGCTCGAGCAGGGTTCACGACCCTGAGGCGAGCATGCCCCTCATGCGGGCGATCTCTCCCTGCTGGTCGTTGGCCACATCCGAGGCGAAGTGGAAGATCTCGCTCCCGTGGGCGGCGCCGGGCGACTGAAAGAGTTCATCCACCATCTTCAGCGCTCCCTGATGGTGGTAGATCATGAACTCCAGGAAAAGCCGATCGAACTCTTCGCCCTGGGCTTCAGCCAGCTTCTGGAGCTGCTCCGGGGTGAGCATTCCAGCCATCATACTGTCTTCGTCATCCCCGTGACCGTGATGACCGTGCCCATGCGCCGCATGGTCCATGGGAGGTGGTTCGGCGGGGTCGGGCTCATCGCCCGGGGCCACCGCGTGTTCGTGCGAGGCCTCCGACGGAGCCAGCTCCACCGACACGTCGGGAACGACTTGATCCCGCACCTCGAGCCATCGCTTCATCTGGAGGATCTCATCGGCCTGGCCTCGCTCGATCCGGGCCGCCAGGGTGAGGAGATCGAACCGGGCCGTGCGGGCCGGGGCCAGGCGACTCATCACCAGGGCCTGCTCATGGTGGTGGATCATGTCCTGCATGAAGCGGACGTCGGCTTCGGTGTGCCGTCGGGGTTCGGGAGCCCGCAGTTCGTCGGCCGTCAGGGTGCGGCTTTCACTGCCCGGGGCTCCCGGTTGGACCGTGACGGGGGGAGGCCGTTCCTGGGCATGCGCCCCGGGAGGGAAAGAGAGGATCAGGATCGCCCCAGGGACGGCGAACCATCGCAGCATGGACATCAGCATCGCTCCTTCGTCGGTGACACACTCCACGGGGCGCCGGACCTTGATGGTAGCGGCTCGCTGACCTTCCTCAAGAGGCACCCAGCCACCCATCGGGCCTCAGAGCACACCGGACCCCTGGGGAGCGGTGGGGGTGCAAGGATCAGGTCCCCATTCCTACACGTTATACTGCAGATGTCGGATCCGGGTTCGCCGGCCCCCCGTCCGGGTCGACTCCTCCGGTTCCACCCTACTCCACATCCAAGAAAACCACGACCATGAAACGACTCGTCATCTGTGAGAAGCCGTCCGTCGCCCGCGCCGTGGCCATCGGACTGAACATCCCGATGACGGGAGGGCTTCCCTACTCCTCGGAGGAGTGGATCGTGGATGCCGCCCGCGGGCACCTCCTCCAGCTCGCCTATCCCGACGAGTACGATCCGTCCCTGAAGGAATGGTCCGCCGAGGATCTTCCATTCATTCCCGAGACCTTCGAATGGAAGCCTCGAAGCGACTCGGGCGCGGAGGAACGTCTCGAACGGCTGGTGGGACACATCCGGTCGGGCGAGGTGACGGAGGTCGTGAACGCCTGCGACGCCGGACGGGAGGGGGAGCTCATCTTCAAGCTCATCTTCCGGGCCGCCGACACCGAGGTTCCGGTCCGACGGGCCTGGTTCTCCTCGCTCACTCCAGGAGCCGTACGCCGGGCGTTCGACGACCTCCGCGACGACGCTGAGATGCGAGGGCTGGAAGACGCGGCCATGACCCGGGATATCGGCGACTGGCTCATCGGGATCAACGGCACCCGTGCGGCAACCGTGCGGGCTAGATCCGGCGCGCCGGAAAAAGCCCGAGGGCCGATTTCAGTCGGACGGGTGCAGACCCCCTCGCTCCGAATTCTGGTGGAGCGTGAGCTGGAGATTGACGCCTACGAGCCGATCCCGTTCTACCGGGTGGCCGGCACCCTGACGGTCTCCTCCGGCTCGGGCACCATTCCCACCCTCATGGTCGATGAGGAGGGAGACGCGCTCCAGTTCGACACATCGGAGAGCGCCGAACAGATCGCCCAGTCGCTGAAGGGGAAGCCGGCGTCAGTGGAGGCCTACGATGTCGAGGAGGTGGAACGAAAGGCGCCGCTCCCCTTCGACCTGGCCACCCTTCAGGTCGAGGCGAGCCGGGCCTTTGGATGGAGCGCGGCCCGCACCCTCAGGGAGGCCCAGCGGCTCTACGAGAATCAGTACATCAGCTATCCCCGGACCGACTCACGATTCCTGACCTGGGACCTCAAGGGGCAGGTGATCGACGCGCTGGGAAGGGTGCCGGCGGTCCTTCCCGAGCTGAAAGACGAGTCCGAGCGGCTCCAGGCCGCCGCTCGCGACGGCACGCTTTCGGGCCGCCCCTTCAACTCGGCCCTGGTCCGGGATCACCACGCCATCATTCCCACTGGGAAGTCGGGCGCCGAGACCCTGGCGGAGAACCCGCTCAAACTATACGAACTGGTGGCCCGACGGTTCGTGGCGGCTTTCCTCTCGCCCAGTCTGGAGGAACGCCACACCCTGCGCGCCCGGGTCGACGACCGGACCTTCGGAGCCTCGGGCTGGCGACTCCTGGAGTCGGGATGGCGCGGGGTCGAGCCCGGGAGAGAGGCCACCGATCCCGATGAGCTCGAGGCTCTCGAGGCCTTCGGCGGTGGGGAGGCCGACGCGCAGCTCTCCGAAGCCATGGGAGAGGAACGTCATCCCTGGAGACCCCGACCGCACACGGACGGCTCGCTGATCCGAGCCATGGAACGTGCCGGGGAGGAACCGGAGGAGGATCGCGATGAGGCGGGCCGCCCGTCCGACTCCCCAGCCGAGGGTTCGGGCTCACAGGATGAAGCCCCGGATGAGGAGGAGGACGACGACTCCGGAGAGCGGCACGTGGGAATCGGGACCCCCGCGACCCGCTCCGGAATCATCGAGACCCTCATCGATCGACGCTATGCCCGGCGCTACCGGCGCTGGATCTACGCCACGGTTCGGGGACGCCGACTCATCGACCTCCTGGACGACCTGGAGCTGGGAAATCCCCAGCTGACCGCCCGGTGGGAGGAGCGGCTGGAGGCGATTCGAGACGGAGGCGAGTCCCGGGAAGTGTTTCAGAAGGAGCTGGAGGAGCTCACCCGGCGCACGGTGGAGGCGATCCTGGCCCGTCCCATGGAGAATCTCTATGGGGATCCCCTCGTCGTGGGGCCATGTCCCCAGTGCGAGGGCGAAATCGTGGAGCGTGACAAGGCCTTCGGATGCAACTCCTGGGTCTCCCCCGAGGAGCCCGGGTGCGGCTGGGTCGTCTTTCGGGAGACGACCAACGGTCGGGTAGGTCGGTCCGAGGCCGAGCTTCGGCTTCGTCAGGATCGACCACACTCCCGCGGCCAGGGACCCACCCTGCCTCCCGGCACGGCCGGGGCCGACGAGACGCTCCCGGGAGTCGAGGTCTATCGAAAAGTGGAGGGAGAGGGCGAGCCCCTCGCCAATCCCTTCCTCGAGGACTCGGATCCCGACGCCAGGACTGCGTGGGAGAGGGCGATCGCCGAGGTGGTCGCGGTGGAGGGCCCGGTGATGTTGCGACGTGTGCTGGCGGTTCTGGAGCCCCGGGCCAAGGACCTTTCCGCCCGGAAGGCCAAGAAGGCCGTGAATCGGATCTCCTCAGCCATGGTTCAGGAGAACAGACTCCAGGAGGTGGACGACGCCCGAACCCCTGAAGGTCAGCAGGACAAGATCTTCCGCCTCCCCGGGACCGATCCGGAGCAGCCGGACGTTCGCCCCCGGACCCGAGGTCCCCGGGACGGTCTCGAGATCCCTCAGCGGGAGATCCGGGCGGTGTGGGACGCCCTCGGGCGTCTCCGAGGCGAGGATGGTCTCATGAGGCTCGCCGAGGAGTACGAGATCTCTGAAGACCAGTTCGGGGAGGAATATCGGAAGTGGTTCGGCCAGGCTCTTGGCGACGATCTCCACACCGCCGACGAGTCGGACGACGAGGACGAGCTCGCGGTCCAGGGCCAGGCGAAAGGTTAAGGGTTAGACCGCGCGGACCCCTGCCGGACGAAGCTCTACTCTTCTTCGACCTCCATGAGCTCCACCTCGAAGACCAGCACGGCGTAGGGGGGGATGACCCCACCGGCCCCGGCCTCCCCGTAGGCCATCTGGGGGGGCACGACGAGGATCCGCTGTCCACCCTCCCGCATCCCGGGTACACCGTCATCCCAGCCGGGAATGACATTTCCCGTCCCGATCTCCACAGTGAATCCGTCGCCGGTGCCGCGGCTGGTGTCGAACGACGTGCCGTCGGGAAAGTACCCGGTGTAGTGGACGCGAATCGTGCTTCCCACGTTGGCGACCGCGCCATCTCCCACCACATCGTCCCGGTAGTAGACGCCGGCGTCCGTGCGCTCCATCGCATCCAGATCCACACCGAGCTCGTCTGCGTACGTCAGATCGGTCGGGCCGATGGCGGGCCCGAACTCCACATCCGGTGAGGGCCCGCCCTCTCCACATCCGGTCAATACCGTCACGGACAGCATCAGGGGGAGAATCAGGACGCGTGCCAGGCTCGATGATCTGGACATGGGATTCCTCACACAGCAGGAGACGGATGGATGGGGGTAGGACCGCTCCTCGCAGATTGGGCCCCCTCCACGGGTCTGCGCCACCCCCCTCCTCCAGAAGAAAGAAGTGGCGTCGGCGTGGATCCAGGTGTTTATTGCCTTCCGAGGAGGGGGCTGTCGGTGGAAGGTACGCCCCGGGATCCGGATGGAGGAAGGCACGATGGCGGCGAAGCGACAGGTCGCAAAGGGGTCCTCGACCCTCCGCGCGTTCCAGGTGCTGGTGCTCGTGGCCACGTTCCTCGTTGCCGTGTGGTTTCTCCTCCGATGGACGCTGGTCAGCCCCCCCGCCGCCGCCATGCCCCTCTTCCAGACGCTGGATCGCCCTCTGGTGATCGCGCACCAGGGCGGTGACGGGATCCGACCGGGAAACACCCTGGAGGCCTTCATCCACGGCTGGGAGCTGGGCGCTCCCATGCTCGAGACCGATCTCCATACCTCGGCCGATGACTTCCTGGTGCTGATCCACGACGATACCGTGGACGTTCATTCTGATGGCACCGGTCTGGTTCGTGACCTCACGCTGGACCAACTCCAGGAACTGGACGCGGGCTACGGATGGACGCCGGACGGGGGAGCCACCTTTCCCTTCCGAGGGAAGGGAGTCCGGATCCCCTCGCTGGACGAGCTCCTGGACGCCCTCCCCGAGGCGTATTTCAACCTGGAGCTGAAGCAAATCGAGCCCTCCGTCGCCGGTCCAGCCTGCGACACGATCAGGGCACGAGGCCTCGAAGACCGAACGCTGGTGGCGTCGTTCTCCTCGAGGGCGCTGCGGGAGTTCCGGACCCTTTGCCCCGAGGTCGCCACCTCGGCCGGGGCGTGGGAGGCGAGGGCGTTCCTGGCCCTGCACCACCTTCGGTTGACCAGGATATGGCCCCCCCCCTTTCAGGCGATCCAACTGCCTCCCAGGAGCAGGGGAATCCCGATTCTCACCCCCCGCCTCATCCGCTCCGCCCGGGATCGTGGGCTGAAGGTTCACGCCTGGACGATCAACGACGCCGATGAAATGAGAGCGTTGCTTCGTCTGGGGGTCGATGGGATCGTCACCGACCACCCCGAGCGCATGCTCGAGGTCCTTCGGGAACGGGAGCCGACGGCCTCGAACGCCCCGTGACCGCCGCCACTCAATGATGGAGGATCCTCTGCCACCGAACGACCCAGGATACACGCCGGGCTGCACGGANCCCGACTCCCTGGACCTTCCGGATCAGGAGACCCGTGTCTCCTGCCCCTACTGCGGGTCGGAGGTGCTCGTGCTCCTGGACCCGGGAGGCGCAACACGCCAGGAGTATGTCGAGGACTGTGAGGTGTGTTGCCGACCCTGGCACCTCACGGTCAGCTGGGACCGTGACGGGCACGCCGTGGTGGAGGCCCGGACGGAGGAGGATTGACCCCCACCGGCCGTCCCATCCGGCGTCACCGAAGCTCGGGGAGCCCGGGCGGGGCGAGAAATGCCGCCGACAGGCGTGACTCCCCGGTCGCCGGGTCCATCGCCCAGTCCACACGCAGGGTGTCTCGAAGGCCCGGGATCCGCACCCGGAGACCCCCACCCACATGAACTCCGCCCCGGGACCCCGCTGCCTTGCCCCCTCCCACGGTGCGGACCCCGTCCAGAAAGGCCGCTACGCCCAGGAGCCGGCCCAGAGGCCACTCAGGCCAGTGGCGGAGCTCGCCTCCCCCGGTGACCCACTTCGTTCCGGGGTAGGCCATCCGCACGACACCGTCGGAGTCCACCGCGGCTCCCGCACGCATGAGGTGGGTGGCCGACCGGTCGGCCCCGAATCGCGGCTGGAGGTCCGGTGGTACGTGGGCGCTCACCGAGATCCCGGTCCCCCTGAGCTCCACCTCGAGCCCGTTCCCCAGAGGGACGACCCGTTCGGCATCGACCCGCGACCGGACGAAGGACTCCCCAGCCCGACCGGCTTCGACCTCCAACTGGAAGATCCAGGGATCGCCTTCGAATCCCACCCGGACCCCGCCTGTCGGTCCGGCTCCCAGGGTTTCCCGATCCTCGAAGCCGAGGCTCACGGCGCCGCGAATGCGCGGAAGCGGGCGATGCACCCAGCCCCACTGAGCCCCGACCATGGATTCCCGGATCTCCCCTGGATCCGCGGCCTGGGGAGCCAGGTCGAATCGACCCCGCTCGCGTCCCGCCCGCCACAGCCAGATGCCCTCTCCCCTCGGAGCCGGATGGGAGACCGTTCCCCCCAGGTGGTCCAGACTTCCCTCTCTCCAGGCCACGACGACCCAACGGTCCAGCGGCCCCGTCAGGCCACCTGCGCCGAGCTCCACCTGACCCCGGATCGCTCGAACCAGATGGGCCGGCAGCTGTGCGGCGGTGAAGGGGTGAGGTGGAGCGGAAAGCACGAAGACGTCGACCCTCGCCCCTCCATTGGGGAGGGGCCGATACGCCAGGCGCGCGCCGTCCACGGAGGGAAGGTCCGTAAGCCTTCGCTCCTGGAGGAGCATCCGGTCCGGGGTGAGAACCCAGCCCGTCCGCATGCCGCGGAGGGGATCGGGGGCCGGGTCCAGCCCCTCGACCCGGAGCTCCCGAACCACAGGGCGCCCGATCTGGTTCCACGCCTCCAGGGCCCCCTGCGAATCATCGATCAGGTAGCGGCTGGAG
>SL_3KL_010_SEDDRAFT_10001849_pt1 | contig 19356 bp, 8 predicted proteins | sample SodLakKL_010_SED_2_FD_10381 | JGI IMG/M metagenome (IMG submission 10381) | reverse complement strand
GGGATGGAGTGGGTGGGGATGGCCAGAGCGGCTGCGGCCCGCACCGAGCCCCGTTTGCGTCCCGCCGAGGACGCCATGGATCGCCGGGAGCCATGGGCCCCCTACGAGGGCCCCATCTTCCTGGAGGAGGTTCGCCACATCCAATACGGGATCACCCTGGCCGTCCCCATGGACGCGATCCGGCGGTTTCTGGATCGGCACCGGAGTCGCCTGCGGGCGGAGGACTGGAGCGTACCCAGCCCCTGAGCCACCCCCGTTTCCTGAAGGCTGACGCTACCGCACCCCACCGGTGCCGCCGACCTGACGGCCGACGGCACCGGTCCGACCTCAGACCAGGAAGGCGTGGTCCACGTACTCCTGAAGCATCCGGCGGCAGTGGAAGTGCGCGCCGTTCAGAGCGATACAGGAGCGCATGATCCTTGCCCATCCATCGGGATCACGGTGGAAGATGGGAAGGATGGTGTCCTCCAGCTTCCGCACCATTGAGTCGAACTCCCGTTCATCATCCACCGGTGACTGCCAGCTCTCGTCCACTGACCAGCCGGTCACCCCTTCCACGTGGCCCTCGATCCACCAGCCATCGAGAATACTGAGGGAAGGTATTCCGTTCATGGCCGCCTTCATCCCGCTGGTCCCCGACGCCTCCAGCGGCTTTCTGGGCATGTTGAGCCAGAGGTCACTCCCGGCAGTGAGCAGCCCTCCAAGCTTCATGTCGTAGTCCTCCAGGTAGACCAGGGAGAGATCGTCTCCCAGATCGTGACCGGTACGCACCACTTGGCGGATGAGCTCCTTGCCGGGTTCATCTCGGGGATGGGCCTTCCCGGCATAGATGATCTGGAGGGGTCCGCCCCGCCGGACCACCTCTCGTAGACGGTCCGGTCTGGACACCACCAGGGCCGCCCGCTTGTAAGGTGCAGCCCGTCGTGCGAACACCATGGTGAGGCGGTCTGGCCGCAGCTCACGGCCCGTCCGCCGCTGAACCTCACGAAAGAGGGCATCCCGGGATTCGGCGTGGGCAGCGCGGAGTTCATCGGTGGGGATGGCCACGGCGTGGCGAAGGATGAAGGGATTCTTCCGCCAGCCGGGGAGGTGGCGGTCGAAGAGAGCCCCCTGCGCTTCCCCGATCCAGGTGTTGGCGTGGACCCCGTTGGTGATGGGGTGGATGGCATGGCCCGGGAACATCCCCTGGGACACACCGGCGTGTCGGAGGGCCACGCCGTTGGTGAAGCGAGCGAACCGAAGTGCCAGGTGGGTCATGTTCACCTGCTTGTCTTCCACCGCTCCGCTTGCCTTCAGGAGGCGCCCCATTTCGTCACCCAGGACCTCCCGAACCATCTTGAAACGGAAACGGTCGTGCCCGGCGGCCACGGGGGTGTGGGTGGTGAAGACACAGACCTTCCGGACCGCCTCCACCGCCGACTCCAGTGCGGCCGGCTCGGAATCGGCCACGACACCCTGCTCCCGCAGTAGCTCAACGGCCAGAAGGGCCGCATGCCCTTCATTCATGTGGAAGGTACCGATCTGATCACGCCCGAGGGCTCTCAGGAGCCGTACCCCCCCGATCCCCAGGATCGCCTCCTGGCGCAGGCGCAGACGCTCATCCCCACCGTACAGATGGTTCGTGATGGCCCGGTCGTCGTCTCGGTTCTCCGGCAGATCCGTGTCCAGGAAGTAGACGGGAACCTGGTGGTTGTGAACGCCCTGGATGGTGTAGCGCCAGGCCCGAACCCGGACCGGGCGCCCCTCCAGGGTCACCTCCACCACAGGTTCCACCGGCTCGAGTTTTCGATCCGGGTCCCAGGGCGCGGGAGACTCACTCTGACGGCCGTCCGCTCCAATGGCCTGGCGGAAGTACCCCAGTCGATGGACCAGCGTGATCACGCTGAAGGGGAGGCCCATATCGGCGGCCCCCTTGGCGGTGTCGCCGGCCAGAACCCCCAGACCTCCGCTGTAGGTGGGGATCTCCGACTCGAGCCCGATCTCCATGGTGAAGGCGGCGATCTCGGGCATATGCTTGGCGGATCCAGACTCCATGGTCCAGCACTCCGATAAAGGATTCGTGGGTCGGACCCATGAGGAAGGGTCCGGCCGTCCATGCGGGGTCTTAGTCACACTCCCCGGCGTCCCCGAGGTTTCGGTCGGATCCACCGGTTCAGGAGCCCCCCCACTTCACTCTCCGGGAGGAACCTCCGAGATTCGTGTGGCTCCGGGTCCCCGAGAGAACACCTGTCGCCACCTCCATGATCCCGCACTCCCAAAGAAAGGAATCCACTGCAGTGAGTCCACCTTCTTCTTCGTCCGCCTCCGCGACCCCCAAGCCCAAGGAAGGCAGACTGCGGGTCCGCATCGAGAACATTCAGCCCCAGATCGACGGCGGCAGCTTCCCTGCCCGGGGGATCGTGGGCGACCGGTTCCATGTCGAAGCCGACATCTTCGCAGATGGCCACGATCGAATCGAGGCCCGCCTCCTCTATCGTCGCCTGGGCGCACGCCGTTGGAGCGAAGCGCCCATGGAATTGCTGGGCAACGACCACTGGGTGGGCTCGTTCGATCTGGAGGAGTTGGGCGTCTACCAGTTCATGGTGGAGGGGTGGGTCGACCCCGTCACCACCTGGTGCTCGGAGCTGGAGCGATGGATCGAGGCCGGTGCCGACATCTCCCTGGAACTCCAGGAGGGGGCGGTACTTCTGGAGCGGGCGGCAGGGCGCGCCAAGGGTGATGCCTCCCGGGAGTTGATGGGATGGGTGGAGAAGCTGAAGGGTTGGTCCCAGGATCCTGCCGTCCTCGCCGATCCGGAGGTCCTCCTCCAGGATCCCATCCGCCTCACCGAGGCCGTCCTCCCTCTCTATCTCCCTTGGGCCGATCGCTCCTGGTCGACTCGGCCCCGACGGAGCCTGTCGGTGCGGGTGGACCGGGAGAGAGCCCGCTTCAGCTCTTGGTATGAGTTCTTCCCCCGGTCCACATCGGCTGAGGCGGGGGTGCACGGGACCTTTGCCGATGCCGCCCAGGCGCTACCTCGAATTCGGGACATGGGCTTCGACGTGGTCTACCTCCCCCCCATCCACCCGGTGGGTCATACGAACCGGAAGGGGCCGAACAACCGGGTCGTCTCGGCCCCTGGGGACCCGGGGAGCCCCTGGGCTATCGGCGGACCGGAGGGAGGGCATACCGCCGTCCACCCCGACCTGGGCACTCTGGATGACTTCCGCTCCTTCCGGGAGAGAGCCGAGGAACTGGGGATGGAGGTAGCGCTGGATGTGGCCTTCCAGTGCTCTCCCGACCATCCCTGGGTCAAGGAGCACCCCCAGTGGTTCCGGCACCGGACGGACGGATCGATCCGCTACGCTGAGAACCCTCCCAAGAAGTACGAGGACATCTACCCAATCGACTTCGAGACCGACGACTGGGAGGCGCTCTGGGACGGGCTCCGGGATGTCTTCCTCTTCTGGATGGATCAGGGGGTGCGGATCTTCCGGGTGGACAATCCCCACACCAAGGCCTTCCCCTTCTGGGAGTGGTTGATCCAGGAACTCCTGGCTGCGGATCCCGGGGTCATCCTCCTCTCGGAGGCCTTCACCCGGCCCCGGCGCATGTATCATCTGGCCAAGGTAGGCTTCCACCAGTCCTACACCTACTTCGCCTGGCGTGACACCGGCCCGGAGCTTGCTGAGTACATGCGGGAACTCCAGAGCCAGGGTGTGCGAGAGTTCTTCCGACCCAATTTCTGGCCCAACACGCCGGATATCCTCACGGAGACGCTCCAGACCGGAGGGCGCCCCGCCTTCATGGTGCGGCTGGTGCTGGCCGCTACCCTCACCGCCAACTACGGGATCTACGGCCCCACCTTCGAACTCCTGGAGCACATCCCGCGGGAAGAGGGGAGCGAGGAGTATCTGGATTCAGAGAAGTACCAGCTCCGGAGTTGGGACCTGGACAGACCCGGAAACCTCACCGAGTTCATAGCCCGGGTGAACCGGATCCGACGAGAGAACGCTCCCCTCCAGCGGAACGACGGGATCCGGTTCCATCCCTCGGACAACGAGACGCTCCTGGTGTTCAGCAAGTCGGCCCCGGAGGTCGAGGATCGCATCGTGGTGGTGGTGAACACGGACCACCGATTCGTTCAGAGTGGGTGGATCGACCTGGACCTGGCTGCGTTGGGGCTTGAGGGAGTGGGGGAATACCAGGTTCACGACCTGCTGGCCGGTGGCCGCTACACTTGGAGTGCCGGGCCCAACTTCGTCCGACTGGACCCCGGTGTGTGTCCGGCTCATATCTTCAGGATCGAAGCTCCGGCCACCGGGATCGGGACCGCCCCGGGAGCGCCGGCCTCGGAACCCCACGCCTGAACTCACTGTTGAAATAACCCGGGATGTGCCGACTCCACGGCCATCCTCATCGCAACCCGCCCCTCACCAAGGGGCTTTTCACCCCCGGAGACCTTACTCCATGCCCCGTAGATTCGGCTCCGCTGCCCGGGCCATCGATACCGAAGCCCCCGTCCTCTCCGATGATCCCCAGTGGTACCGGGACGCCGTCATCTACGAACTCCACGTTCGCTCATTCAAGGACTCGAACGGCGACGGGATCGGCGATTTCAAGGGCCTCACCAGCAAGCTGGACTATTTGGAGGAGTTAGGGGTGACGGCGCTCTGGATCCTCCCCTTCTACCCGTCTCCCCTCCGGGACGACGGGTACGACATCGCCAGCTACCGGGAGGTAAACCCGGATTACGGCACCCTGGAAGATTTCCAGCACTTCCTCTCCGAGGCCCATCGGCGGGGACTGCGGGTCATCACCGAGTTGGTCATCAACCACACATCGGACCAACACCCCTGGTTCCAGCGGGCCCGCCGGGCGCCCAGAGGGAGCGCGGAGCGGGACTTCTACGTCTGGAGCGACGACCCCGAAAAGTATGGGGACACCCGGATCATCTTCCAGGACTTCGAGCCCTCCAACTGGAGTTGGGATCCGGTGGCGGGCCAGTACTACTGGCACCGCTTCTACCATCATCAGCCCGACCTGAACTTCGAGAATCCCCGGGTCCAGGAGGAACTCTTCTCCATCCTGGATTTCTGGCTCGAGATGGGGGTCGATGGGCTCCGCCTCGACGCCATCCCGTACCTGTACGAACGGGAGGGGACAAACTGCGAGAACCTCCCGGAGACCCACGACTTCCTGAAGAAGCTCCGGGCCCACGTGGATGCGCACTTCCCGAATCGGATGCTCCTGGCGGAAGCGAACCAGTGGCCCGAGGACGCCGCCTCCTACTTCGGCGACGGGGACGAGTGCCACATGAACTTCCACTTCCCCCTCATGCCGCGGCTCTTCATGGCGGCGAGGATGGAAGACCGCTTCCCCATCCGGGACATCCTGGACCAGACGCCGGAGATTCCCGAGGGGTGCCAGTGGGGCCTCTTCCTGCGGAATCACGACGAACTGACGCTGGAGATGGTGACCGACGAGGAGCGGGACTACATGTACCGGGTCTATGCCGAAGACACCACGGCCCGGATCAACCTGGGGATCCGCCGGCGCCTGGCCCCACTCCTTCAGAACAACCGCAGGCAGATCGAGCTCCTGAACTCCCTTCTCCTCTCCCTTCCCGGAACTCCCATCCTGTACTACGGGGACGAGATCGGGATGGGCGACAATTTCTACCTGGGAGACCGGCATGGAGTACGGACCCCCATGCAGTGGGTGGGAGACCGCAATGCGGGCTTCTCGGTAGCCAACCCCCAGCGCCTCTTCCTCCCGGTCATCATCGACCCGGAGTACCACTACGAGGCGGTGAATGTGGAGGCCCAGCAGCGCAACCCCACCTCCCTGTTGTGGTGGATGCGTCGGATCATCGCCCTCCGCAAGCGCCACCAGGCCTTCGGACGGGGGTCCCTGGAGTGGGTGGAACACGACAACGGGAAGGTGGTGGCCTACCTTCGCCGCCATGAGGAGGAGACCATCCTGGTGGTGGCCAACCTCTCCCGCTTCGCCCAGCCCGTGGCGCTGGAGCTCGGGGCCCATGCCGGCCGGGTGCCCCTGGAACTCTTCGGTCACACCGCCTTCCCGGAGATTGAGGACGACGAGCCGTATGCCCTGACCCTGCCGCCCCACGGCTTCCTCTGGTTTGCCCTGGAAACGGAAGAAGCGCTCCGGGATCGCCGGGAGGTCCCCCCTGCGGCGGAGCGCGATCCCGGTCGCCTCGTGGCCGTCCGTTCGCGGCGGCGGTGGGATGATGTTCTGGAGGGCCGTCGGCGCCGGAAGGTGGAACCGCTCCTGGTGGAGTTCCTCCGGGGGCAGCGCTGGTTCGCCGGAAAGGGCCGGGTGATCCGGAAGGGTGAGATCCTGGACGCCATACCGGTGGGCCCCGACGGAGTGGTTGGTAGCCTGGTGCTCCTGGAGGTGGAGTACGTGACGCAGGACCCGGAGATCTATCTGATCCCCCTGGCCCACGCCCAGGGCGATGAGGCGGTGGAGGTGGTGGAAGAGCGCCCCGGGAGCGTGGTCTGGCGAGCCGTGGTGGGCGAGGGTGACGGAGAGGAGGGGGTGGTCTTCGACGGATCTTTCGATGCCGACTTCTCCCGGCACCTCCTGGACACGGTGGCCCAAGGGACTCAGCTCGCGGGAGATCGGGTGGGGCTCCGTGGCATTCCCCTGATTCCCGCCCAGGAGATCCTTGGCCAGGGAGACGGGGACCGGACTCCGGTCCCTGGCAGGGCAGAACAGAGCAACACCTCGGTGGTCTTCGACCGGGAACTCATCCTGAAGCTCTTCCGGCGCATCGAAACCGGAATCAACCCGGACCGGGAGATCGGGCAGCTTCTGCAGGAGGTGGGCTTCGACGGTACCCCCGAGATGGTGGGGGCCCTGGAGTTCGAGGGAAGGGAGCGGGCCCGGGCCGCCTGCGCGGTGGTGCACCGCTTCGTGCCAAACCAGGGCGATGCGTGGGAGTACACCCGAGACGCCCTGGGGCGGTACTTCGAGACGGCGCTGGCCTCGGACTCGGAGTTGGAGGAACTCCCCCTGGCCGGGGACATCCTGGCGCTGGCCAGGGAGCGGCTGGCCGGCTCTGAACTCCCCGAAGAGACCTACCGCCTCATCGGCGGCCCCTATCTGGATTCGGCCCGGCGAATCGGAGCCCGAACCGCCGAACTCCACGTGGCGCTGGCATCTCGCCCGGACAACGAGGCCTTCCGCCCCGAGCCCTTCTCCACCCTCTACCAGCGGTCCCTCTATCAGTCCATCCGGAATCTGCTGGGCACGTCGCTACAGGGGTTGGCCTCCCGGATCAGCGCGCTGGGCGAGGAGGAAGCGGAGATGGCCGGGATGATCCTCCGTTCCCGCCCCCGACTCCTCGAGCGCTTCCAGGCCCTCCTGGAGCGGAAGTTCGATGGGCGGCGGATCCGGGTCCACGGGGATTATCACCTTGGCCAGGTCCTCTTCACCGGGAAGGACTTCCAGATCATCGACTTCGAGGGCGAGCCGGACCGCCCCATCGGTGAGCGCCGCATCAAGCGGTCGCCCTTGAGGGATGTGGGTGGGATGCTCCGCTCCTTTGACTACGCCGCCTGGGCCATCCTCCGAGACCTCCCGGAACAGGGGCTCATCTCCGACGCAGCCGACCCCCGGGCCCGGCGTCTCGCCCGTTTCTGGAGCGGGTGGGTGTCGGTGGAGTTCCTGGCCGGATATCTGGGGACGGAGGGGATCCAGGCGCTCCTGCCGGTGCGCTCCCGGGCCCAGCGTCGCCTGCTGGATCTGTTCATTCTGGAGAAGGCCCTCTACGAGCTCCGCTACGAGTTGAACAATCGGCCGGACTGGGCCTGGATCCCCCTCTCGGGAATTGTGGGCCTCCTGGAGGAGGGCGAACTGGCCGCAGACGCTGATGTGTCCACCATCCCGGGAGACAGGAGGTCCGCCCATGGCGGGCCCACCGGCTCCGGAGACGAGGGGGAGGGCCAGGTTGACTCCTGACCCAGGAGCGCGCCATCCCCCGTCCGCCCCCCCCCGGAATGCCCTCCAGGCCCTGGCGCTGGAGCGTGGGATTCAGCTCCGGCACCAAGATGGGTTCGAGAAGGAGGTTGAGCCCGACGATGAGACCCTTCGGGCCATCCTCCGCGCCATGGGCGATGCGGTTCCGGACGAGGAGACGGCGCGACGCCTCCTGAGGGACAGCCTGGCAGATGGGGCCGGGACGCTACTGGAACCTATGCAGGTGCTCTGGGAGGGAGCCCCCGCCAGGATCCGCGTCGGGGAGGGGCTCCAGGAAGAGATCCCTCTGGAGGTGCGGCTGGAGCTCCAGATGGACGAGGAGGTGCAGGTCGTCGAGTTCAAGGCCCAGGTCCGGAACCGCAGCGTGCCCCTCCCGGTGATTCCAGGGCCGGGCTACCATGGGATCCAGATCCGCCGCCGCACGGCGAGGACGGACCGGTGGGAGTCGGAGGGGATGCTGGTGGTCGCCCCACCCCGGGTGTACGGAGCCGGGGGGGAGGTTTCTCCGGAGTGGAGCGCCTTTCTCCCCCTGTACGCCCTGGGTTCCCAGCGGAACCGGGGTGTGGGTGACCTCACCGACCTGGAGCGGCTTCTCCGGTGGGTGGAGGGGTTGGGGGGGGGTTCGGTGGCCACCCTACCCCTCATGGCGGCCTTCCTGGATGACCCGCTGGAGCCCAGTCCGTATGCGCCGGTAAGCCGGACCTTCTGGAACGAGCTCTACCTGGATCCCACCCGGGTCCCCGAGTGGGAGGCGTCCCCCGAAGCCCGCCGTATCCTGGAATCCGCCCAGGCCGAGGGTCTCCTCACCCGGCTCCGGAAGGGCGACCAGGTACCGTACCGAGAAGTCTGGGAACTTCAGCGCCTGCTCCTGGATCAGCTGTCGGCGGTCTGGGCCCGAACCCTTCCCGAGGCCTCGCGTCTGGAGGAGTTGCAGGAGGGTGGGTTTCGTCGCTTCCTCAAGCAGTATCCCGATGCTCCCCGCTACGCCGCCTTTCGGGGCGTCGTTGAGGCGGGGGCGGGGGATTGGCGATCGTGGCCGGAGGTGTGGCGACGTGACGGGATCCCCGACACGATCCCGGACGCCGTGGCATTCCGTCGCCACCTCTATGCCCAGTTCCGCTTCGTCCACCAGTTGGAAGAGGTTCTCCCCAGGTCGGGGGACCGGGCAGGGCTCTACCTGGACCTTCCCCTTGGGGCTCACCCATCGGGCTACGATCTCTGGGCGAACCCGGACCTTTTCGCCGAAGGGGCCGCCCTCGGGGCTCCACCGGACGGATTCCACGAGGAGGGACAGAGTTGGGGTCTTCCGCCCATCCTCCCCCAGGCAGCACGACACGAAGGCTATCGGCATCTCCGGAGGATCCTCAATCGGCTGCTCCCCCACGCCAGGATCCTCCGGATCGATCACGTCATGGGGCTTCACCGGCTCTACTGGGTACCAGATGGGAAGACGGCGGTGGACGGCGCATATGTGGGCTACCCGGCGGAGGAGCTCTACGCCATCCTCGCCGTGGAATCGCACCGCCACCAAACGATCCTGGTGGGGGAGGACCTGGGAACGGTGCCTCCGGAGGTGCGGGCCGGGATGGATCGGCGGGGACTCCGCCGCATGTATGTGGTTCCCTTCGAATTCTCCCGCCGGCGGCCCGGGGCCCTCCGGTCGGTGCCACCAGGCTCTGTGGCCGGCGTCGGCACCCACGATACCCCCCCCTTCGCCGCCCTCTGGCGTGAGGACGGGATCCGGGAGGGGCTCCAGGCCTTCTGCAGTGAGTCCGGCCCCGCCGACGCCTCCCAGGAAGACCCCCTGGCCGTCCTTCGCCGCGTCCTGGCCTGGCTCGGCAAGGGCCCTGCCGGCGTGGTGGTGGTGAACCTGGAAGACCTATGGCTCGAAGAGCGGCCACAGAACCGGCCCGGCACGACCGGCGAGTGGAACTGGAGCCGCCGGGCCCGGTTCCCGCTGGAGGCCTTCACCACGGCGGCCTCCGTGGAATCGTCGCTTCGAGCCCTCGACAGGGCCCGCCGATTGGCCCCGTCCCCCACGGGACTGCCCCGCCCCGGCACCACCCCTTCGGAACCCGTTGTCCCAGAAGAAAGGAGTCCAGACGTGACAGAGCCCACCCCCCCCGCACGGCCGGGCGTCAAGGCCGACGTCAGAGCGTCCATGCTCACGGAAGAGGACCTTTACCTCTTCAACGAGGGCTCCCATCTCCAGCTTCATCGAAAGCTCGGTGCCCAGCTCTCCAAGGACCCCGACCGCCCTGGCGTGAACTTCGCCGTCTGGGCCCCCAATGCCGAGAGTGTCTCGGTGGTGGGCGACTTCAATGACTGGACTGCCGGCCACCACCCCCTTGAGCCCCGGGGCAGCTCCGGGATCTGGGAGGGCTTCATCCCGGAGGCCGGGCGGGGCAGCGTCTACAAGTACCACATCCGCTCCACGGTGGGAGGCTACACCGTCCAGAAGGCGGATCCCTACGGATTCCGCCACGAGACCCCGCCCGCCACCGCATCCGTGGTCTGGGACCTGCACTACGATTGGGGTGATGAGGACTGGATGGCGCGTCGCGGCCGGGAAGCCGGAGCCCAGGCACCCGTCTCCGTCTACGAGGTTCACCTGGCCTCGTGGCGGAGAGACCCCTCGGACCCCCGTCGTTTCCGTAGCTACCGGGAGTTGGCGGTGGAGCTGGCGGAGTACGTGAAGGAGATGGGATTCACCCACGTTGAGCTCCTCCCCATCATGGAACACCCGTTCTACGGCTCGTGGGGGTACCAGACCACCGGATACTTTGCTCCATCCAGCCGCCAGGGGTCACCCCAGGACCTCATGTTCCTCATCGACACCCTCCACCAGGCGGGAGTGGGCGTGATCCTGGACTGGGTGCCCTCCCACTTCCCCACCGATGAGCACGGCCTGGCCTTCTTCGATGGGACCCACCTCTTCGAGCACTCGGACCCGCGTCAGGGTTTCCACCCGGATTGGGAGAGCGCCATCTTCAACTACGGTCGGAACGAGGTTCGTTCCTTCCTCCTCAGCAGCGCCCTCTTCTGGCTTGAGCACTACCATGTGGATGGAATCCGGGTGGATGCAGTGGCTTCCATGCTCTACCTGGACTACTCCCGCAAGGAAGGGGAGTGGATCCCGAATCGGTTCGGAGGAAGGGAGAATCTGGAGGCCATCGACTTCCTTCGCCGACTGAACACCGAGATCTACGCCGCCTATCCCGACGTCCACACCATTGCCGAGGAATCCACCGCCTGGCCCATGGTCTCCCGCCCCACCTACGTGGGAGGCCTGGGATTCGGGATGAAGTGGGACATGGGGTGGATGCACGATTCCCTCCAGTACATCTCCAGAGATCCGATTCACCGCCGACACCATCATGAGGAGCTGACCTTCCGGGGGATCTACGCCTTCAACGAGAACTTCATGCTCCCCCTCTCGCACGACGAAGTGGTCCATGGGAAGGGGTCTCTCCTGGGTCGGATGCCTGGCAACGACTGGGAGAAGCGGGCCAACCTGCGGCTGCTCCTGGGGTGGCAGTACCTGCAGCCCGGGAAGAAGCTGCTCTTCATGGGCGGTGAGATCGGTCAGTGGAAGGAGTGGAATCACGAGAGCGGGTTGGACTGGCACCTGCTGGACGATCCTGGCCACCGGGGCCTCCAGCGTCTGGTCCGGGACCTGAATCGGTTGTACCGTGGAGAGCCTTCTCTCCACAGCTCGGACTTCGAACCGGACGGTTTCCAATGGATCGATGCCAGCGATCGGGACCAGAGTGTCCTGGCTTTCCTCCGAAAGGAGCCGAGCGGGGATGCGCCTCCGGTCCTGGCCGTCTTCAACTTCACTCCGGTTCCCCGGCAGAATCACCGGATCGGGGTGCCGAAGGGGGGGCGGTGGGCCGAGGTGCTGAATACCGACGCCGCGGCCTACGGTGGCGGTGGGTGGGGGAACCTGGGGGGAGTGGATGCCGTGCCTATCCCCTTTCATGCCCAGGATCACTCGGTGGTCCTGACGCTGCCCCCCCTCTCCATGTTGGTGCTGAGGACAAAGGGCTGATCCGGGGCTACCTCCCCGGACTGGGAACTCCCCTGGAACGAGCAATGAGTCGGGAATCGTGAGCGAACGCTACGTCTGCATCCACGGTCACTTCTATCAGCCGCCCCGAGAGAACCCCTGGCTCGAGGAGATCCTCCGCCAGGAATCGGCGCACCCCTACCATGACTGGAATGAGCGGATAGACAAGGAGTCCTATGCCCCCAACGCCTTCTCCCGGATCCTCAACGAGCGGGGTCTGATTTCCCGCATCGTCAACAACTACGCCCGGATCAGCTTCAACTTCGGCCCCACCCTCCTGCAGTGGATGGAGAAGGCGGCGCCGGATACCTATCAGGCGATCCTGGAGGCGGATCGCAGGAGCGCCGAACACTTCAGCGGACATGGATCGGCCATTGCCCAGGCCTACAACCACATGATCCTCCCGCTGGCGAACCGCCGTGACAAGCAGACCCAGATCCTCTGGGGGATCCGGGACTTCGAGAACCGCTTCCGCCGCTTTCCGCAGGGTATGTGGCTCCCTGAGACCGCAGTGGATGTGGAGTCGCTGGAGCTCATGGCCGAGGCGGGAATCCGCTTCACCATCCTGGCCCCGCGGCAGGCAGAGGCGGTCCGGCCTCCGGACCACGACGGTTGGATCGATGTGCGGGGTGAGCGCGTCGATCCGTCCCGGGCATACCGGGTACCGCTGCCGTCAGGGCGAAGCATTGCGGTCTTCTTCTACGATGGGGGGCTCTCCCGGGCGGTGGCCTTTGAGCGGCTTCTGAGCGACGGGCACACCCTGGCGCGTCGCCTCATGGATGCTGGTGGCAGCGCCCGGGGTCCCGGATCCCTGAACCATATCGCCACCGACGGTGAGACCTACGGGCACCACCATCGACACGGCGAGATGGCGCTTTCCTACGCCCTCAAGATCATTGAAGACAGCCGGAATGTTCGGCTGACCAACTACGCCGAATATCTGGAACGGCAGCCCCCGACCTGGGAGGCCAGGATCCTGGAAGACTCGTCGTGGAGCTGCGTCCACGGGGTCGAGCGCTGGCGCTCCGACTGCGGGTGCAGCGACGGGAGCAATGCCGAGTGGCGACAGAGCTGGCGGAAGCCCCTCCGGGAGGCCCTGGACCAACTGAGGGACCGCCTGAATCCCGCCTATGAACAGGCGTGCAAGGGTCTTCTGAACGACCCTTGGGGGGCGAGGGACCGCTACATCGATGTGGTCCTGGATCGGGATCATGGAAATGTGGCCGGGTTCCTGGAGCGTGAGGCCGGGCGCCCCCTGGATCAAGGGGAGACCGTCCGGGCGCTTAAGCTCCTGGAGCTCCAGCGCAACGCCATGCTCATGTATACCAGTTGCGGCTGGTTCTTCGACGATCTGGGGCGCATTGAGACGCTCCAGGTACTCCGGTATGCTGCCCGGGCCATCCAACTCTACGACGTCCTCTTCACCGAGGATGTGGAGGAGGAATTCCTGGGGCTCCTGGCCCGAGCCCGGAGCAGCGTCACCGGCCTGGGGTCCGGAGCGGACCTCTACCGCACGCGGATCGCACCGGAGCGGATGGGGCTTGACCGGGTGGGAGCCCACCACGCGGTCTCGTCCATCTTCAGGAACGGCGATAACGGGGTGGGCACCGAGCACCGGATCTACTGCTACTCGGTGAGGGTGGACGAACACCAGCGCCTGACGGCGGGAGGGATTCGCTTTGAGCTGGGGCGACTTCGGGTGACCTCCGTGATCACTCGCTCAACGGAACGGTTCAGCTACGGCGTGCTCCACATGGGCGATCACCACCTGGTGGGGGGGGTGCGACCTCTGGGGAGCATGCCGGGCCACAGGGACCGGGTCGCCGACCTGGTGGACGCCTTCGAGAAAGGCTCCACGCTGGACATCATTCGGTTCCTGGACCGGGACTTCAGCGCCTCCACCTACTCCCTCAACTCCCTGTTCCGGGACGAGCAGGAGCGTGTGGTCCACCGGATCCTCGAAACGTCCCTCGGGGATGCGGAGCAGACCCTCGGCTCGCTGTATGAGAGTCGCATGCCCCTCATGAGATTCCTGGCGGACCTGAGCATCCCCCAGCCTCGTCCATTCCGGGCCGCCGGGGAGTTCGTGCTCAATACCCGGCTCGAACGGGCACTGAATGAGGATGAGCCCGATCCCGTCCGCCTGGAGAGTCTCTTCCATGAGGCGAAGCTCACCGGTCTCCGGGTGGATCGGGAAGTCCTGGGGCTTGCCGCCGGTGCCGCAGTGGAGCGCCTCCTTGTGAAGTTGGCCGAGGCGCCGGATGATGCGGAACAGATGATCCGGACACGGCGCGTCCTGGACTTCATCCGCTCCCTGCCTTTCGCCACCGACCTCTGGAGGGCCCAGAACGTCTACTTCCGACTCCTGGAAGATGAGTACCCGTACCGGATGGGGCGAGCCCAGGAGGGGGAAGGGGACGCCCGCTGGTGGCTGAAGGAGTGGGATGCCCTGGGCAGCGCCCTTGGGGTCGCCCTTCCGGCACTGGACCCGGAGGTCCTGGAGGCAGCCCCGCGCCGCCGCTCCTCCGACGTGGCGGGTTGACCTGCGCGGCTCTGGAAGTTGTACTGAGGGAGCCGGACCACCGGCCTCACCACCTCCACCCTTTCCAATCCACCACCTGCTTCCGGGAGATCCATGAGCCGAGAGTTCCAATTCCAAGCCGCCATCTTTGACATGGACGGAGTCATCACCGACACCGCCCGCGTCCACGCAGAGGCGTGGAAGCAACTCATCGACAGCTATCTGGAGGAGTTGCGTGAACGCTCCCCCGACCCGGGGGCCGAATTGGCTCCTTTCCGACTCCCGGACGACTACCGCAACCATGTGGACGGAAAGCCCCGCTACCAGGGACTGGATGCCTTCCTCCAGCATCGGGGCATCGAACTCCCCTTCGGAACGCCGGAGGATGAGCCGGGAATAGAGACCGTCTGCGGACTGGCCAACGGAAAGGACCGGCTGTTCAACGAGATCCTGGACCGGGAAGGGGCCGAGATCATCGAGGGGACCCTGGCCCTGATCCGAAATCTGAAGAACGCCGGGCTACGGGTCGCGGTGGCTTCATCGAGCCGGAACTGCCGGAGGATCCTGGAGCGAGCCGGGGTCCTGGACCTCTTCGAGGCCCGGGTGGATGGGGAGACACTCCGGGAACTGGGCCTCTCCGGCAAGCCGGACCCCGACATGTTCGTGGAAGCGGCCAGGAGGGTCGATTCAGGGCCGGCACAGAGCATCGTCTTCGAGGATGCCGGCTCAGGCGTGGAGGCTGGACGCCGGGGTGAATTCGGACTGGTGGTGGGCGTCGCCGAGAGCGACGAGCACCGTATCGCCCTCCGGGATGCCGGGGCGCACCTTGCTGTCACCCGTGCGGGCATGGGCGACCTGACCCTCGACCTGCTGGATCGGTGGTTCTCGGAAGCCAGCGAACGCCGCCCCTCGGCGCTGGAGCACTGGCCTGCCCTGGCCGAGCGTTTCCGCACCTTTCAGCCGGCGATCTTCCTGGACTATGACGGGACCCTCACCCCCATTGTATCCCGACCGGACCAGGCCGTGATCCCCCCGGAGACCCAGGAGGTCGTGCGGACGCTGGCCACTCGCTACCCCACGACGGTGGTGAGCGGTCGCGGTCGGGACGATGTGGCTCGGCTCGTCGGTGTGGATGGCCTGAACTACGCCGGGAGTCATGGCTACGACATCGAAGCCGCCTCCACGGGTGAGGATGACGGCTCCGAGCCCATCCGGCATGAGGTTGCCGCCGAGGTCCTCCCCCTGATCGAGGAACTCACCGACCATCTGGAGGGCGAACTGGCGGATGTAGAGGGAACGGTGGTGGAGCCGAAGCGCTTCACCGTGGCGGTCCACTACCGGATGGTGGCAGAGGACGAGGTGGGCCGGGTAGAGGAGGCCGTCACCGCGGCGGTGGCCAACCACCCGGAGCTTCGGGTCGCTGATGGCAAGAAGGTCTTCGAGATCCGTCCAGACCTGGATTGGGACAAGGGGAAGGCGATCCTCTGGCTCCGGGAAGCGCTGGGGCTGGATGGTGACGAGGTGATGCCCCTGTACGTGGGGGACGACACCACCGACGAAGACGCCTTCCGGATCCTGGGAGAACAGGGGCTCGGAGTGGTGGTGACCGACGTCCCCCGCCCCACCCACGCCGGATATCAACTCCAGGACACGGTGGAGGTCCGGGAGTTCCTCAGGCGGATCGCCGAGCTCTAGGGAGCCTGCTCCGGTACCGTCCGCAGGTGGATGGTAGCCAGGGTGAAGCCTGCCACCACTTCGAACCGCACGTCGCCCAGGTGACCGTGGCCCGCGAAGGCCACGGTGGGAGTCCCGGGACGGGAGCCGTCGTTGGTGAGAGCCTCATCGATCTCCCACCCGGCCTCTGCCAGGGCGTTCCGATAGGCTCGGTGGGCCTCGCCTGCGTCCATGTCCAGGGCCACTGTGACAATGTGGTAGGGCCCCTCGATCCTCCCTGAGAGGAACTCCCGGGGCACTTCCGTGACACCGGCGAGGCGCCCACCCGCCGGTAGGAGAGGGAACGCCTCGGGCCATCCCGCGGGCAAACGCAGGGTATCCGGCGCGGCATTCGCCAAGGCCCAGCCCTCAACCACCGGTGAGGGAGAGGAGTGGACAGTAGGCGAGGCCACCGCCTCCGCCGTCACACCGGCAAGGCCCAGTGTCAGGGCCGTCCAAAGCACGATCATCTGGCCTCCTCCAGTGCGCGTTCCACCTCTTCCCACTCTTCCATAAGCTCGTCTACCTCCCGGGAGATTCGCTCCCGTTCTGCCTCCAGCACCCGGACCTCTTCCGGGTCGGCAGTCTGGAAGTAGCCGGGATCCGCAAAGGCCCCGTCGATCTCACCGAGACGCTCCTCCGCCTTCTCGATGCGTGCCGTCACGGTCCGGGACCGATCCCGTAGGCGGCTGACCCGGGCGGCGGCATCCCGCCCGCGGCGCCGAGCGTCCGGGGCACCCTTCCCATTGGATCCACTTCGCCTCCGGTCAGCTTCGTCCCGTCGCTCCTTCAGCACCACCTTATCGGCGTCCAGGTGGTCATGGCCCCGCCGCTCCACATACTCCTGGTAGCGCCCACGATAGTCCCTGAAACCCTCAGGGGTGATCTCCAGGATCCGGGTCGCCAGCTGTTCCACGAACCACCGATCGTGGGAGACGAAGAGGAGCGTGCCCTCAAAGCTGTCCAGCCCCTCCACCAGGGCTTCGATGGCCTCCATGTCCAGATGGTTGGTGGGCTCATCCAGCACCAGGACGTTGGGCCGATCCAGCGCCAGTCGACTGAAGACCAGGCGCGCCGCCTCTCCCCCTGACAGGGTCCCGACCTTGCGGAGAGCGTCATCCCCGGAGAAGAGCATGAGGGCCATGTGTCCCCGGACGAACCCCCGATCCCGACCGGGGCAGTGTCGCCAGATCCAGTCCTCGGCGGTCTGGTCCGGCTCCCCGAACCGCTCCCTGATGTTCTGGGAGAAGTAGCCGGGGTGGGTCTCATAGCCCCACTCCACCTCGCCGTCATCCGGATCCAGGTCCCCCACCAGGATCTTGAGGAGCGTCGACTTGCCGATCCCGTTGGGTCCCAGGATGGCCAGGCGATCGCCCCGGGCCACCTCCAGATCCACCCCGGGGAGCACCTCCCGATCGCCGAAGGACTTACGGATTCCTCGTACCTTCAGGACGTCCTTCCCACTGGGACGTTGCGATTCGAACCGGAAGTTGGGATAGCGGCGGGAGCTCTCCGGAAGGTCTTCCAGCGCCTCGGATCGCTTCTCGATGAGCTTGAGCTTACTCTGAGCCTGTCGGGCCTTGCTGGCCTTGGCCCGGAACCGGTCCACGAAGCGCTGGTGGTGGGCGATCTCCTTCTCCCGCCCGGCGATCTCCTTCCGGCGACGCTCTCGCTCCTCGGATTTCGCCGTGACGAAGTCCGAATACCCGCCGGGGTAGAGCTGTACGGTCTCGTAGTCCACGTCCAGGATGTGGGTAGCCACATTGTCCAGGAACTGGTGGTCGTGGGAGATGACCACCAAAGGGCCCCGGACCTGACCCAGGAACTCCTCGAGCCAGCGGATGGAGAGGATGTCCAGATGGTTGGTGGGCTCGTCCAGAAGCAGCACGTCCGGATTGCCGGCCAGAACCTGCGCCAGGAGAACCCTGAGCTTGAAGCCGCCTGAGAGGGTGGAGATGGGGTTCCGATGCACCTCGGACGGGATCCCGAGCCCTTCCAGGATGGTGGAGGCCCGTGCCTCGGCAGTGTAGCCATCGTGGAGCTGCACCACCTCTTCCACCCGAGCGTAGGCCTCGGCGTCGAAGCTCTCCTCGGCACGGGCCAGGATCCGCTCACGCTCCACCAATGCCTCCCAGAGCTCCTGGTTCCCCATGAGTGCCACATCCAGAATCGACTCCTCCTGGAAGGTGAAGTGATCCTGACGCAGGGTTCCCACCCGAAGTCGGGAAGGGATGGAGACTGCCCCCTCCGATGGGGCCATCTCGCCGGCCAGGATTTTCAGGAGCGTCGTCTTGCCGGAACCGTTGGCGCCCACAAGGCCGTACCGCTCTCCCGGATTCAACTGGAAGGACGCTCCGGAGAATAGGCTGCGGCCACCGAACCCCATGGCTAGATTGGAAACCGAGATCATCGCTTCGGTATTGCCCGGTCTACATGCTGATGGTATAGGGGAACCAGGAGGCCACGGTGTCGCTGCCACGCCTGGCGGGTTGGAAGAGCCACTGGGCGGCCTCCCGAATGAGTTGCTCGTTGAAGCGTCGGTCCGAGGTAGGCGGCTCGAGTCGGGTGGAGTCGGGAACCACCCGTCCCGCCTCATCCACGAAGACCCAGACCTCCACCTGCGTGCCCCGAAGACTCCGGTTCGTCGGCGGGATGATCATGCCACGGGGGGTGGGTGGAATAAGGCGGGTCAGCCCCTCGTCTCCAGTCCCCGCATCGCCGGCTCCGGTCGCGCCTGGGAGTCCGGTGGGCTCGTCGTCATCGTCTGAACCCACGGTGGCGCCGCCGGCCGGGTCCGGGACCTCCGGTTCCTCCAAGGCGATCTCCGGCGTTGCATCCGGCTCGGTCTCCGGGGGCTCGGGCACATCGAGCTCGAAGGTGGGGACCGGCGGCGGCTGGATGGGATCGGCGGGCGCCGCGCTGAGCGCCACCGCCCGCATGATCCCCTCCGCCGGATCTTCGTCCTGCTCCCTGGCTCCTGCGGCTGAGAAGGGTGAATCGGGCAACCCGCCCGAGGGCCAGAGGAGCACCGCCAGGACATGCAGGATCAGAGAGGCAGCCCCGGCTC
>SL_3KL_010_SEDDRAFT_10001848_pt1 | contig 19358 bp, 16 predicted proteins | sample SodLakKL_010_SED_2_FD_10381 | JGI IMG/M metagenome (IMG submission 10381) | reverse complement strand
GGCGCAAGCGGCTGAGGCTGGCAGCCCCAGCCGCTTGCGCCCGGGTAGTCAGATCCTCAGGATGTTGCAGAGACGGATCCTATTTCGGTCTCAGCTCAGGAGCGCACATGCCGGTCTGCAGCTACCTGGTCCTGCCGGAACCTGGAGGGGCTCCCACCCTCTCCCGACGCCTGGCCGCCCTGCCAGGGTGTGACGTGACCCGGTCTAGCAACCGGAATCTCCTCCTCCTGGTTACCGACACGCCTTCGCCGGAGAAGGATCGGGAACTCCGTTCCACTCTGCAGAACCTGGAGGGAATCCACGCCCTCATCCTCACCTTCGGGGAGATCGACCCGGACACGGAAGAGGCCGATCCTGTCGGAGCCGGTCGAAAGCACCGGCGGGCTGGGCGGAAGAGCCCAGGCCAGACGTCCTCCCCGGCCCGGTCCCAGCCGCCGGCCCACCGACTTCCTGTCATCCAGCCAGGCGATCTGCCCGACCTCCGCCGCACAGCCCGACGAGAGGGGGAAGCGTCCTTCCCGGGGGATACGGCTGGAGCTTCCGCCCCCGGCACCTTCCCCTCGTCCCCCGACGAGACCGACTCATGAGTCCCGTCGATCGAAGGACCTTCCTGAAACAGGCCGCCATGGCCTCGGCCTCTGCGGCCGCCGCCTCCCTCGTTCCCGGTGTGGCCTTCGGGCAGGAGCTGGAGGGGTACCTTGGAGACTTCGCCGGATCCAGCGACGTGACCTGGCACCGGACGCCTTGCCGCTTCTGTGGGGTAGGGTGCGGGCTGCAGGTCGGAATCGAGGAGGGCCGGGCCGTGGCCGTCCGAGGTGATCCGGACTCACCGGTGAACCGGGGGCTGGCCTGCGTGAAGGGATACCACTCCGTCCAGGCCCTCTACGGGCAGGACCGGCTGACCCGGGCACGGGTCCGGCGAAACGGTCAGCTGGTGGAGGTCCCCATCCAGGAAGCCCTGGACCTGGTGGCTGACCAGCTCCGGCAGACCATGGACGAGCACGGGAAGGACAGTGTGGCCCTCTACGGCTCGGGGCAGTGGACCATCCCGGACGGTTACGTGGCCTCCAAGTTCTTCAAAGGGGCCCTGGGCACCAACAACCTGGAAGCCAACGCCCGCCTCTGCATGTCCAGCGCCGTCACCGGCTTCATGACCAGCTTCGGGATGGACGAGCCCATGGGGTGCTATGAGGACATCGATCACGCCGATGTCTTCGTGCTCTGGGGGAACAACATGTCGGAGATGCATCCGGTCCTCTTCTCTCGGATGCTTGAAGAACGGGAACGACGAGCCAACGTCCGGATCATCGACCTGGCCACCCGGACCACCCGAACCAGCTACGCCTCGGACCGGTCCATCCTCTTCACCCCCCAGTCCGATCTGGCCATCGCCAACGCCATCTGCCACGAGATCGTCCGGCGGGGATGGGTGGACCGGGAATTCGTAACCCGGTACGTGAGCTTCAAGGAGGGTCGGACCGGAATCGGCTACGGATTGGAAGACGACTTCAGCTTCTCCGACCAGGCTTCCGATGCCTCCTGGAACGACTACGTCCGCTTCCTGGACGACTACACTCCGGAGCGGGCAGAGGAAATCTCGGGTGTGCCGGCCTCGGAGATCCGCTGGCTCGCCTCGGTCTACGGGGATCCATCCCGGAAGGTCATGTCCTTCTGGTGCATGGGGATGAACCAGCATACCCGGGGCACCTGGATCAACAACCTGGTCTACAACATCCACCTCCTCACCGGGAAGATCTCCACCCCGGGGAACAGCCCTTTCTCGCTGACCGGTCAGCCCAGCGCGTGCGGGACCGTCCGGGAGGTGGGCACCCTGACCCATAAGCTTCCCTACGGTGACGTGACGAGCCAGGAGGCCCGGGAAAAGGCGGCGGAGATCTGGGGTGTGCCGGTGGAGAACATCGATCCCGAGCCCACGCACCATACCGTCTCCATGTTCCGCGCCCTGGACCGGGGAGACATCCGCTTCATGTGGATCCAGGTCACCAATCCCATGGTCACCATGCCGGACCTGAACCGGTACCGGGAGGGGGCGGAGCGGGACGGGCGCTTCATCGTGGTCTCCGACGTCTACCCTACGCCCACCACCGATGTAGCCGACGTCATTCTCCCGGCAGCCATGTGGATCGAACGGGAGGGACTCTTCGGGAACTCGGAACGACGAACCCAGCACTTCCCCCAGCTCCTGGACCCGCCCGGAGATGCCATGAGCGACACCTGGCAGCTCATGGAGGTGGCCAGACGCCTGGGATTCGAGAACCTCTTCCCCTGGAGCTACGAGGACCACATCCCGGCCATCTGGGAGGAGTACACCCGCTTCCACGACAGTCCGGAGCACCGGATGGCGCCCCTGGAGGAGCTGAAGGCCCGTCCCGGGATCATCTGGCCCTACGTGGACGGGCGAGAGACCAAGTGGCGGTACAACACGGAGACGGATCCGGCTGCCGATGCGGAGCGAGGCCGCTTCGACTTCTACGGGAATCCGGACCACCGGGCCTGGATCTGGCTTCGTCCCTATGAGCCCCCACCGGAATGGCCCGACGACGAGTACCCCTTCTGGCTCAACACCGGTCGGGTGCTGGAGCACTGGCACAGCGGCTCCATGACCCGGCGGATCCCCACCCTCCATCGGGCCGAACCCCGGGCATATGTGGAGATCCACCGTGAGGACGCCCAGGCCCTGGGGGTGGTCAATGGGGAGACCGTTCGCCTGGTCACCCGCCGTGGCACCCTGGAGCTACCCGCTCGGATCGACTATCGGGCCCAGCCTCCTCGAGGACAGGTCTTCGTCCCCTTCTTCGACGAGACCCTCCTGGTGAATGAGCTCACGCTGGACGCCTATTGCCCCATCTCCGGTCAACCCGACTACAAGAAGTGCGCAGTGCGGGTGGAGCGGATCGGTGCCCAGTGATGCGCTCCAGGGGACCGCTCCTCACCCGGACCGTAGCCATCGGGCTGGCCGCGTTGCTCATGCTCGTGGTCATCGTCGTGGCCCTCCCGGCCGTCCTGGAGCTCCGGGCCGGTCCCGAGTATCCCCCGGTCACCCGAATGGCGTCGCCAGGCCCACCGATTGCGGCAGAAGCGTTCCCCTACCGGATCCGGCCTGGTGAGGTGGCGGCCCCCCTGGATGCGGATCGGCGGGCCGAGGCCCATCCTCGGACCCTGGAGATCTATCGGGGGCTTCGGGCCTATCCGGGCGCGCCGCCCCGGATCCCCCACGGGCTCACCACCGAGGAGTTTCGGTTGAACCTCTGCAACTCCTGCCACGCCCGAGGTGGCTTCGTCCCCCGATTCGGGACGTACGCCCCCCTGACCCCCCACCCCGAATACGCCGACTGCCTCCAGTGCCATGCCCCTGATGCCATGAGTGTAGGGCTGGGGATCCCGGTCATCACCCCCGACGTGGTCTGTGGGCAGTGTCACGTGGATCCAGACGAGCCGCCCCCGAGCCTGGTTTCTCTGGACTGGGCGCCCCGGAGCTGGCCCGAGCTGGATCAGCGGGCCATGCCCGGCTCGCCTCCCATGATCCCCCATGAACTCCAGCTGCGGGAGAACTGCCTGGCCTGCCATGGCGGCCCATCCGCCGTCCAGGAGATCCGCACCACCCACCCGGAGCGGGTGGACTGTCGCTCCTGCCACGTCCCCGTTACTCCTGAGGACGAGGTGTTCACCCGCCCCCTGGACGGCCGGACCGGAGAGAACCCATGACTCGCCTCCCCTCGTTTTTGGCAGTCGGCCTCCTCATCGCAGGGGTCATCGGGGCCTGTGGTGAGGATGGTCCTCCGGTGCAGGACGACCGGCAGGCCTGGGAAGCCGTGGTCCCCGCTCCCGGAGACGATCCGGTCCGACCCGATCCCTTCCGACCCGACGACTCCGAGATTCCCGAGGCGCCAGGCCTTGCCACGGTCCGGGCCGACACTGCTCGCGGCTGGCTCGGCCCTGGCGGTGAGCCCTTCGAAGTCACCCAGCGCATTCCCGGCAGCTCGTCCCATCTCAACCAACGGATCGGCCAGCAGGAGTTCGCCCTGGCGGCTCGTGTGACCGACCCTGTCCTCCTCCAGTACCCCTGCACCTCATGCCACGAAGGGACCGTGGCCATGGGAGACCGGATCGAGGACGCCCACGGGAATATCCAGCCTGAACACCCGGCTGCCACCGGCGCCACCTGCGCCACCTGCCATGTGGCCGACTCGGTCCAGCGCCTCGTCCTCCAGGACGGCGCCACCGTGAGCATGGACCACGCCTACCAGCTCTGTGCCCAGTGTCACTCAGGACAGACCGTATCCTGGGCCGCCGGCGTGCATGGAAAGCGGCTGGAGGGTTGGCACGGACGACGCATCCTCATGAACTGCACGGACTGTCACGATCCGCACAAACCCGAGCCGGAGCCACGGATACCCTACCCCGGGCCCCAGCTTCCTCGTGGGGGAGGGTCACCATGATCCCCCGATCCACAACACCCGGAGGATCCCCATGAGTACCGAGCGGGAACTCACCTTCGATGACGTTCTTCGAGCAGCCGGGCAGGAGGCCACCCGGCCCCTGGCCGAGCGACTGGGTCCTCCGCCCGGCGCCAGCTACGGAGCCCAATCCTCCGACGAGGCCCATGGATGCGGTTCCCCGGCCTGTGGTTGCGGAAAGGGACCCTCGAGCCCCGCTTCCTCCCCCCCCCAAGGGCAAAGCAGTCGTGATTCGGGGCGAACCGATGGAACGGGAAGTGCCGGTCAGCTCAGTCCCGGAGGATCTTCCGGGGGTCAAGACGCTTCAGGAAGCACGATCCTGGACCGGAAGATGGACCGGCGAGGAGCCCTGGGAACCCTGTTCGGTGCCATGGCCATGGGCACCCAGGCGGTAAGCGCCTGCTCCCCCACGAGCCTGGCCTCGGAAGAAGATCGGGAGGCCAAGCTCCTGGAGTGGGAGGAGTACCTGAAGGGGAACTTCCGCCGCATGTCCGATGAGGAGAAGGCCGCAACCATCGACCGCCTGGAACGCCTCTCCCGGATCCGTCAGGGAACGGAGGTGAACATGGCCTCCACCGAGGCCCGTCCCGGTGTGGTCTACGGCTACGCATTCAACATCTCCAAGTGCCAAGGCTACCGGAACTGCGTGGAAGCCTGCATCCAGGAGAACAACCTGGACCGGGAGGCTGGAACCCAGTACATCCGGATCTTCGAGATGGAGCAGGGCACCTCCATGGATGACCTGGATCACGGAGACGCCACCTATCAGCACCAGGTCCCGGCGGAAGGCCACTTCTACATCGGGACCCAGTGCTTCCAGTGCGCCAACCCGCCTTGCGTGGAGGTCTGTCCGGTGGGAGCCACCTGGCAGGAGCCCGACGGGATCACGGTGGTGGACTACGACTGGTGCATCGGCTGCCGATACTGCATGGCAGCCTGCCCCTACTGGGCCCGACGCTTCAACTGGGCCGAGCCCCAGGTTCCGGCTCACGAACTGAACCCCAATCAGCACTACCTGGGGAACCGGGCCCGGAAGAGCGGCGTGGTGGAGAAGTGCACCTTCTGCATTCAGCGCTCCCGACAGGGTCAGCTTCCGGCATGCGCCGAGGCCTGCCCCACGGGAGCTCGGGTCTTCGGTAACATCCTGGATCCCAATTCGGAGATCCGCTGGGTCCTGGAGAACAAGCGGGTCTTCCGGCTCAAGGAAGACCTGCACACCGAGCCCCGCTTCTGGTACTTCATGGACTGAAGCGTATGCACCTCAAGCCATTTCTTCTGACTGCCCTGGACTCGGCCACCTCCGGTGGACGACGCTATCACCTGTGGATGGGCGTCCTCACACTGGTCATGCTCATCGGGGGGTATGCGTACTTCGTCCAACTCCGGGACGGGCTCGTGGTCACGGGGATGACGGACCATGTGAGCTGGGGTCTCTACATCTCCAACTTCGCCTTCCTGGTCGGTGTGGCCGCCGCCGCCATGATGGTGGTCCTTCCGGCCTACGTCTTCGAGGATGTGGACTTTGGGAAGGCGGTCCTCATGGCGGAGGGAGTGGCCGTGGCAGCCCTGGTCATGTGCCTGGCCTTCGTGGTGGTGGACCTGGGGAACCCCTTTGCCAGTTGGCATCTCATGCCCGTGGTAGGCTACCTGAACTGGCCTCGGTCCCTTCTGGCCTGGGATGTGATCGTCCTGAACGGGTATCTGGCTCTGAACATGGCCATCCCCTTCTACCTCCTCTACAGCCATTACGCCGGTCGGACGCCGGAGAAGGGAAAGTACGTCCCCTGGATCTACATCTCCGTCTTCTGGGCCGTGAGCATCCACCTGGTCACCGCCTTCCTCTTCGCCGGTCTCCCGGCTCGGCCCTTCTGGCACAACGCCCTCCTGGGGCCCCGCTTCCTGGCCTCGGCCTTCGCCGCCGGGCCGGCCATCATGATCCTGGTCCTCTGGGTCATCCGCTCCAACACCGAGTATCACATCAAGGATGGAGCCTTCTCCAAGCTGGCCATGATCGTGACGGTGGCGGCCCAGATCAATCTCATCATGCTGGCCTCGGAGGTCTTCACCGAGTTCTACTTCTTCACCCACCACGCCGTCTCGGCCCAGTACCTCTTCTTTGGCCTGGATGGCCACAACGCCCTGGTTCCCTGGATCTGGGCTGCCATCACCCTGAACGTGGCCGCCACGGTGGTTCTGACCATCCACCCCCTGCGCCGGAACCCCAGGTGGCTGATCCCTGCCTGTATCGTCCTCTTTGCGGCCATCTGGATCGAGAAGGGGATGGGGATGGTCATCCCCGGATTCATTCCCTCGCCCCTGGGTGAGATCGTGGAGTACACCCCCACCTGGGTGGAACTGGCGGTGACAGCCGGGATCTGGGCCCTCGGGCTCTTCATCCTCACCGTCCTGGTCCGGGTGGCCCTCCCCATCGAGCTGGGGACGGTCCGGAGTCCCCACGCCGAGTCGGAGGAACTGGAGGCGCCGGTCACCGTGGAAGCAGGGTCGGCCTGAGCACGGCGGGGCCGATCCACTCGCCAGGGCCCCGGATCGGGCCACCAGGATCAGACGACCAGGACATTGGCCATCATCCCCATGTCCTCATGCTCCAGGTTGTGACAGTGAAGGAGGTAGAGCCCCCGGTGGGCCGTGAAGCGCACGGCAACCGTCACCGTTTCGAATGGAAGGAGGAGGACCGTGTCCTTCAGCCCCTCCTCCCAGGCCATGACCCGATTTCGCCCTCCACGCCGGGATACGACCCGAAAGTGCGTGGCATGCAGGTGGACCGGGTGCGGGAGTCCACTTGCATTCACGAAGTGCCAGAGCTCGGTATCTCCGAAGGGAACCTCTACATCCACCCGATCCATCTGGAAGCTTCGGCCGTTGATGAAGTGATTCATCATTCGGGAATCGAAACGGAAGCTTCGCTCCCGTACCGCCTGACCCGGATCCGGTCCCCCGACGGTGGAGAGCCTGGTGGGGAGGGAAGGGGATTCGGGGGCTCGCTCCCGAACCCTGAGCTCCAGTAGGTCCAGAGGCTGGCCCTGGAGGTTGGCTCCGCCCATGAAGCCCATCCCCCCCTGCAGGCTGAAGGACACGGACCGGATCATCACCACCTCACCGGGCTCCGCACCGTCCAGATTCAGAAGGATGTCCACTCGTTCAGCCGGTCCCATCTCCACTGAGGCCACCGTTTGGGCCTCCTCCAGCAGGCCCCCATCGTTCCCGATGAGGATCAGAGGGCGCCCGTCGCTTCGGGCCAGGCGGAAAATCCGGGCGTTGGATCCGTTCAGGACCCGGAGGCGGTAGAGGCCGGAATCGACCTCCAGGTAAGGTCGCCGAATCCCGTTCCCGAAAGGCTCGGGCCCCATGTACCCTGCCATCCTGTCCGGACCGAAGGGGGTGTACACTGGCGTCCCATCTCCTCCCAGTCGGCGATCCTGGAGAATGATTGGGATCTCACGCTCCCCGCCGGGAAGCCCCAGTCCCTCTTCCTCGTCACCGTCTACCAGCAGGAGGCCACCGATGCCACGATAGGTCTGCTCCCCGGTGTGCATGTGGGTGTGGGAGTGGTACCAGTAGGTTCCGGGCCGATCTTCCACGGAGAAGTCATACGCATAGCTCCCTCCCGGCGGAACGGCGAAACGGGGATGCCCGTCCATATCATCGGGAGGGGCAAGACCGTGCCAGTGGAGGATGAGGTCCTGGGGGAGATCGTTCCTCATGGTCACCCGGAAGCGATCGCCCTGCCGGACCCGGAGGAGAGGAGACGGGAGAGACTCGTTCAGCTTCCAGACCGGGGCCTCCACCCCACCCCCCACATCAGCGGTTCCTGGGGCCGCAGTCAGCGTCAGATTCTGCGGTTCTATCTCCGGAGCCAACCGGAGGGGATGTCGATCTTCGGCTGGCGACGGAGAGGCGACCACCGACCGTTCGCAACCTGAAACCAGAGCTGGGAGGCCAGCCATGGCCCCAACGGTGGCAGCCGGGACACTTCCGCCCAGAACCCGGAGAAACTGGCGTCTGGACAGATGCGAGAAACGGCTCATGGGTGTCCCCTTTTCTGTTGGGTCGAAGGCCCCGGGAATGGAGGCCGTTGAAGAAGTACAGGGCCCTCCCAGCGGTACTCCCCGTACTTCTTGAAGGCCTTCTAATCCTTCCGCTTCGGCTCCTTCCGCGGGAAGGGGGCCACCTGCTTCATGTCATCCCTGGGCTCCGGGAGACCGTGGGACGGCATGGACCCCTTTCCTGTTACCCGCCGATACAGTCGTAGGAGCCACTGGCTGAGGCGACTGGACAATCGCCGGCTCGCCCGGGGATCCTTCGTGATCAAGACCGAGCCCCGAGCTCGCTCGCCAATCTCGTCCGCCGTCTGACCCACGACGAACCGGCCAAACAGGGTCCGGAGGCTGATTTCCCGCGTCGAGCCCAGGACGATGAGGTCGTGGTCCTCGGCAGCCTGCAGGATTGCCCCCGTCACGTCATCCCCTCGGAGGAGGAGCAGTTCGGCATCATTGTCCGTCAACTGATTCAGCGTATCCAGGTATCCCCGGGCTTGCTCCTCTCGAGTCTCCGAGGCACCGGGAGGAAGTACCATCATGAAGGTCAAGGTCGCACCGGTGAAGCTGGCCACCGCATCCGCCAACTCCACCTCCGCCGTGGCGTAGGGACTGCCAGCCGTGGCCACCAGGATCCGTTCGTACTTCTTGTTTCCCCGGTACTTGAGGATGGCCACCCGAGCGGCACTCTTTCGGAGGACCCGATCCACATAGCTCCCCAGGAGGGTGGTGATCCGGAACTCACGCCGCCAATCCAGGAGGACGATGCGGACCTGGGGGCCGGCAAAGCTCAGGATAGCTCGAGCCCGATCCCGGGCAATGACGTGGTGGAAGCGAAGGGGAACGTCGTGTTCCTCCATTCGTCGATGCAGCTTCGCCATCCACTCGGGTGAGGGCTGGGACACCTCCGTCTCAAGAGAGCGCTGGGGCGGCACTTCGGTGATCATCACCACATCAACGGGTCCGTTGTACCGCTTACCGAAGGCAGCCGCCAGGCCCAGGAGCTGCTTGTAGGGCTTCCCCTCTGCCACCTCCACCACCACGGTGGTGGGCGCCTCCTGGGTGACCGAGACTTCTTCCCGTCGGTCGGCCAGGGCCATCTTCTTGTCCTGGAGAGCCTGGACCTGCTGGAGTTCCTGCAACCGATCGCCCAGCCCGTACTCCGGTTGGAGTCGTCCTCCTTCTGCCTCCACTTGCCGTCGGCGCCAGAAGTACCAGCCCACCGCGATCAGGGCCAGGCTGACCGCCGCTACGTGAGACAGGAGACCCATCCCCGGCAGAAGGGCCATGGCCGCCACTGCACCGGCCAGAGGGAGGACCGGGTAGAAGGGGATCTTGAAGCTTGGAGCATACCACTCCGGCTGGGCCCGCCTGAGGATCACCACCGAGATGTTTACCAGTGCGAAGACGATGAGCCCGAACGCCCCGCCCAGTTTGGCCAACCCCTCCACGTCCAGGAAGAGGGCCAGGAGCGTCATGATGGCCCCGGTGACGACGATGGAGCGCCCCGGCGTCCGGAAGCGCTGGTTGATCGCGCTGATCCACTGGTCCAGGAGTCCGTCCCGGGCCATGGCAAAGGGATACCGAGAAGAAGAGAGGAGTGCGGCATTCCCGGTGGAAAGGGTGGCCAGGAGTCCGGCCACAGCCACCACCGTGCCTCCGGCCAATCCAAGGAAGATCCCGGCGGCATCGGCCAGGGGAGCCGGGGCCGCCACCACCTCTTCCATGGGGAGGACTCCCGTGACGATGACCATGGTGAAGACGTACAGGACGGTCACCACGACCACCGACGCCAGGATTCCCCAGGGAAGATTTCGTCCGGGATTCTTCACCTCTTCCGAGATGGCGGCAGCCTTCATGACACCCAGGTAGGAAATGAACACCACCCCGGTCGTGCTGAACACGCCCCCCCAACCAAAGGGGAGGGCGGGTTCAAGGGTCTCCCGCTCCACCGCCGTCAGGCCCACCACGGCAAAGGTGACCATGATGATCAGCAGGATCACCACAATGAAATTCTGGAGCGTTCCACTGGCCTTCGCCCCCACCACGTTGATGAAGGTGAGGAGAACGCCACCGGCCGCAGCCGTCAGCAGGATCGGGACCGGTGAGAAATGAAATACGTACTGGCCCAACCCCACCAGCGCGAAGGAGCCTTTCAGGACCAGAGCGAGCCAGGCGCCCAGGCCGACCATCGCCCCCACCAGTGGGCCGGCAGCTCGACTGACGAAGTAATAGTCGCCTCCCGCCTTGGGCATGGCGGTCGCCAACTCCGACACACTCATGGCCGCCACGCAGGTGATCAGCCCTGCAAAGAGGAATGACAGGGCGGCGCCGGGGCCGGCCCCTGCAGCGGCCACACCCGGAAGGATGAAGATTCCAGCCCCCACCATCGTTCCAGTTGCCGTGGCGAAGACAGCGAAGAAGCCCAGCTCACGACTGAGCTCCCGTTCACCCTGACTTCCTCCGGTGGTCGAACCGGGAAGACTGGAACCATCACTCAAAGGCGCCTCCCCCATTCAGTCCGGAGGACGGAAAAGCTTCATGGCTTTGGCTCATCCGCCTCCATTCCGGTTCACTTTTCGACTGCGGTGTGGAACTGGGCCTCGTGAGCCCGGATCTCGACTCGACGTCATCCCTCGGTACCCTCATGGTCCGCCGGATTGTATGCCACTGGAGGGATGCCGCCAAGGGGAGGGATCGCCATTCCCGAACGCGAGACAGGAGAAATCGAGTCTTGGGACAACCCCTGTCGACGTTGCCTGTTTCCTCAAATGAGAGATAGCTTGAGGAAGCTGTTGGCTCTTCGTTTTCCATGCCTTCATTCGATCCTGGACCGATTGGAGGCAGCTCTTCGCCAACCCTTCCCCCAGAACGACCCGAGGTACAACTCATGGCAGCAGGCCCATCACCGAGCCACCGTCGTCGCTCCCCTGCCTTGGTGTGGAGACCAGCACTGCTGGTCATCGTGCTCATCAGCCCGCTCTTCCTCGCAGGCTGCATGGATTCCTCCAGTTCCCCTCTCCTTCCCAGTCTTCCAGGAAATGGGAATGACAACGGGGATGTCCAATCCCTGGCTGCCAGAATCTGGCTCCAGGGGGGGACCACCCTGCGCCAGGCCGACGGATGGGAAGTCTACATGGTCCCTCGGTCCATCCGGGAGCAGCTGGACCTGGAAGGTGAACTCTCTGCCGACAATGTGCGGGAAGCTTCCGTAGGTGCTGGAGCCACCAATCCCCTGGGCTTCTTCAGGATCAGCGACATCCCCGCCGGCTACCAGGTGCTCTCCGACGGAGAGGGGGGCCCGCTGGGGATCGCCGATGGGTGCGTAACCAACGATTCCGGCCAAACGTTCTGTTTCGAGAAACTGGAAACGGACACCGAACTCTGCATCTCGGTAGACGTTGTGGAGGACGACACCGAGCTCTGTGTAGGTGGAGTCAGCCAGGACGACGACCCCTGGGATGTTCTGGATGAGAAGCATGTACTGGCGCTGGCACCCCACGTTCTGCTCATCCTGGCCTCTGGAGAGGAACCCTCCCACATCCGGGCACAGGTTCGCCTGAAGGATGCGGAGGTGGATCCACGCACCGTGGAAGTAGACATCCACGATCATGGCACGGGGCAGCTCCTGGACACCCGAGCCGTTGAGGTGACGGCCCAGGGCTCTTCCCTCGAATACCCGGAACTGGGAACGGGTCGGTTCGTCATCACACCCCGGGAGGATCGCTTCTTCCACTGGGGAGCCATGGATTTCTACGGAGTCGACCCGGAGGAGCCGGCGGCCACGGCGGATGATTCTCGCTTTCAGGACATCACGATCGAAGCGTCCAGTCTCTCGTCGGGAGGCTGAGGCTCAAGGCCGGCCCCTCCCGGCCTCCTGGGCCACGCCACCCGTCTGCGCGTTCCCTGGGGAACCTGGGAAATCGCCATGGCCGGGGGCCCGAGCTTTGGGCCCCCGGGATGAGCTGACTCAGCGCCGACCGCGCCCCTTCCCCTTCTTACTGGACCGGCCTCGCTCCTCTTTCCGGCGAGCCTTCATCTTGGCGATCCGCTCACCCACCGGGATCTCGAACCGCTCCTCCGGTTCCCCTTTGTAGTCAAAGCCGTCCACCCTCCGTCGAGGGAGGCTCCGTCCCACAGCCTTCTCGATGGATCGGATGTCACTCTCCTCCTCCGGCGCCACGAAGGTGAAGGCCTCTCCCGTCTCCCCGGCTCGGGCCGTCCGACCCACACGATGGATGTAATCCTCAGGCACATTCGGCACATCGAAGTTGATCACGTGATCGAGGGCATCCACATCGATGCCCCGGGCTACGATGTCCGTAGCCGCCAGCACCCGGAATCGGCCGTCCCGAAATCCCTTCAACGCCTTGGTCCGCTGATTCTGGCTCCGGTTCCCGTGGATCTGGGCCGATGGGAACCCGGCCTTCTCCAGCTTCTGGTACAGCCGCTTGGCCCTGTGCTTGGTCCGGCAGAAGACGATGGCGTTGCCCACCTCGTTCCGCGTGAGTAGTTCCATGAGCAGGGCCGGCTTCTGGCGAGCCGGCACTGGGAAGAGGGCCTGGTCGATGCCGGTAGCAGGTGCCTGCTTCCGTTCCACGTCCACCCGCAGGGGATCGGTCAGGAGCTCCCGGGAAAGCTGGACGATGGGCTGCGGCATGGTGGCCGAGAAGAAGAGGGTCTGCCTGGGCCCGTCTGGCAGGTGGCGAAGCACCCGGCGGATGTCAGGAAGAAATCCCATGTCGAGCATCCGATCCGCCTCGTCCAACACCAGGAACCGGAGTCCGTCCAACCGAGCGTAGTCGTATTGGAAGTGATCCAGGAGCCGGCCCGGGGTGGCGACCAGGATGTCGACCCCCCTCCGGAAGGCCTGGATCTGGGGCTTCATGGAAACCCCGCCAAAGATGGCCGCCCCGGTGATCCGGGTGTGCCGGGTCAGGGCCTTTCGCTCCTCATCGATCTGAGCAGCCAACTCCCGGGTCGGCGTCAGAATCAGGGCTTGCGTACCCTTCCCCGGATTCTCTGCGAGCTGCTGGAGAATGGGCAGGAGAAAGGCGGCCGTCTTCCCACTTCCGGTCATGGCGCAACCCAACAGGTCCCGCCCCTGGATTCCGGCGGGCACAGCTTGTTCCTGGATGGGCGTAGGCTCGGTGAAGCCCATGTCCGCTACCGCCCGCAGGAAATCTTCATGGAGGCCCAGCTCCTGGAAGGCCCCTGGGTTTCCGCCTGATTCAGCTCGGGCGGATTCGCCGCCGGCGGCCGTAGGATCTCTGTCTTCTTTCCGAGGTGCCTCGTCCTTCAGGCTCCGGGGTGCTGCAGTACCTCTTGTCATCAACTCACTCATCGTCACAGAACTGGTCGCGCCCCCTGGCCCTACCTGCAGCGTTGGGTCCGGGCATGGGACAGGGGTGGACACAAGAAAAGGGGGCCCGGAGGTCGTCCGAGTCCCCTCTCATCATTCGAACCCGTCGTACGGTCGTGGAGACGCCTACCAGCCGTCCTCCAAGGTTGGCTGGTAGCTCGGCACCCCTTCGATCCGCTTCGTTGCAGCATGAAATATAACGAATCGAGGCGAAAGAAGGGGCTGCGACTCAAATCTCCACGCTGAGCGGCTGCACGCCGTGGGCATGTCTTTGTCATGGGCCAAGCACCCCACGTCATGGGCCAGGCTCTCCACCATGCGAGAACCCGGGGGGCCGACATCGGGGAGATCTCTCTCGGACCGGCCAATCTGGAACCGGACGTTCGCATCGAGGGTCGAAGTGAACATTCTTATACTCCCCAACTGGAGCTCCTCCATGCCCCACTCTCTCCCGGATCTCCGAATCCGCCGTGCCCCTGTCTTCCTGGCCTGGGTCTCCTGCCTGGTCCTCCTGGCGGGATGTGATACCGGGATCCCCGATGGCGTCGATCCCGTCACCGGACTGGACGCTGAGCGCTACCTGGGAACCTGGTATTCCATCGCACGGCTGGACCACTCCTTTGAACGGGGCCTGACCCAGGTCACCGCTGAATACACCATGAGGGACGACGGCACCATCCGGGTGGTGAATCGGGGCTACGACCCCGAGGAAGGGGAATGGGAGGAGGCGGTAGGACGGGCCCGATTCATGGAAGGGGACACGGTGGGACGTCTCCGGGTCTCTTTCTTCCGACCCTTCTGGGGAGGCTACAACATCATCGCCCTGGACCGGGAGGGCTATGAATATGCCATGGTCTCGGGCCCCGATCGCTCCTATCTCTGGATACTGGCCCGACATCCCGATCTGGACCCGGTCATCGCCGACAGCCTGGTCCAGAAAGCCCGGGAGCTGGAGTTTCCCGTGGATGAGTTGACCTGGATCGAGCACGGCCCCATCCCCTGAAACCTTCCCCACCTCCCCTCCGTAGGGAGGGCTGCGAGGGAGTCACGAAGGGTGACGCCAGGAAGACAGCTCGGCCCGCCCCCCCTCGCCGGAGATTCTCAAAGCAGTACTCACATAGATTCCAGGAGACGTACCATGGCCCTGCTCACCAACTCCAGCCGCCGCTTCACCCGCACCAATAACTACAGCCACCAGCAGCGCCGGCTACAGGCCCAGCGGGTCCATGAGCGCATCGACGTGGTCCGTCCCGGGGGCCCGAGCCGGAGCCGGGACGACCAGCGGTAGGCCCCACTGCTCCGGCCCTGCCCGCTCCAGGGCCGGCTCCGTCCCCGGGAGACCCATCCCTGTCTCCCGGGGATTCTTGCGCCCAAGGAGCCTGAGACCCCCTCCTGGGACTGCCTCAATCCAGACCCACCGCCCGAGCCGCATTAACGCGCCCCTTCCCGAACCAGGGATCGGTACCGGGCTGAGCCAGGTCGTCGGCACTCTGGTGGAGCCTTTGCCGAACCAGCCCCGGACGCTGTGCCCCCATCTCACTCACGATCAAAGCTGCGACTCCCGCCGTATGGGGCGAGGCCATGCTCGTGCCTGCGAGACCGATCCAGGATGGTTCTGAACCACAGCCCAGGAAGCGCTCATCCTGAGAAAAACGACTACACGCCGCCCAGACGAAACCGGCCAAGGATCCCCCCGGAGCAGCCACATCGATGGCAGAGCGGCCGAAGTTGGAATAGAAGGCCGGTGTATCCACTCCATCCCATCCAGTGAGTTCATCGAAGCTGCGGGGACCAGTAGCGGACACGCAAACCACGGTGGCGCTGTCGCAGGAGAAGGCGAAAAGGCTTGGAAAGGTCCCCACCCCTGGTTGCCGGCTCCGATCCAGATCGATCCCCTCGTTCCCGGCGGCGGCAATCACCACAGCCCCCTCCCGGTTGGCGTAGCTCATGGCTCGCTGGAACACGGAGACCAGCCCGGGATTCGCTCCCTTCTGGAAGTAGCCTCCAAGACTGAGGTTGATGATGTCGGTTCCGGCGTCCGCTGCGTAGAGAATGCCCGCCAGGACACTCCCGAGAGGACAATCCCCGTGCATATCGCAGACCTTGACCCCGATCAGCGTAGTGAGCGAGGTCACACCGGCAAACCCCTGTGCATTGCTGCTCACCGTGGCTGCCACGTGCGTACCGTGGAAGCTCAGATCGGCGATGGGATGGGCTTGGGGAAACAGCTCCTGAACCAGGGCGTCATCTGCCGGCACGAAGGAAACAGACCGGGCCAGATCCACGCGCCCCAGTAGATCCGGGTGGGTCCAGTCGATCCCTGTGTCCAGGATCGCCACGGTGACTCCCGGCGATCCAACCCGTCCAGCGGCCCAGGCCCGGTCTGCATGGATTGCCCGCAGGTTCCACTGCATTCCAAAGTAGAAGGCGTCCTGTGGCTGATGGGTGGCTTTGCCGGTGAACGCTACCGCTCCAGAGCTGACGGTCCGAACCGATCCTGCTGAGAGGGATCGGGGAAGGCGGCCAACCATCTCAGGCGTCACCACTGCCACACTGGGATCAGCGGCCAATGTTTCGGCTCCCTCAGGGCCCAGTCCGCTGACCACAGCGACCCCGATGGCGTCGAAGATCCTCTCCACCTCCCCCCCTGCCTCGACGACAGTGCGTTCGAACCGGGGAGGAATTCGCTGGGCTCGCAGCATGACCAGGTGCCCCCCGGTCGTTCGGGCCTCCTCCGTCCTCGCCAACGGAGGGGATTCCTGATGCATGACCGCACCCGAAGTCAGAGAAGCCGTGGCCTCCTGGGAACCGGTGGGCGGGTCTGCGCATGCGGACAGGAGAAGTGCAGCGACCAGGAGCAGCAAGACAGGCAACCTCATAGCGTACCTCCAGCAGCGGTGACGGTGGTCGCCGGCCCCACATGACCGGCCCGTCCCTTTCATGAGCAGCTGGACTTCCTCCTGGAGGTGGCTCGGGATCGTCATCCTCCCAGGCTGAACTCCGTGGAGATCCCCGGCTTTGCGAACCCGCCCTGCGGCGAGCGTGCCCTTGTTCCAGAAAAGGAAGGAGGATCCCTGGTTGCCCTCCGAGGGGCAGGGTCGCTCCGAGAGCCAGAATAGGCTCTCCTCCCGGTCCCAACAAGTAGAGGAGGGCGCAACCGTATCGTTCGGATCTTCACGGGGTAACAAATGATTCGCTGCAGGATTACGGACGGTCCGTCCGGGTCGATGTGAACCCTTTTGGCACCTCAACCGAAACCTGCGCCCTCCCCTATCCGTAGGGGAACGTGGGAGAGGCAAGGATAGACGAGACATACCTCCGACCCTCACCAACACAGCCAAACGTGAAGAACCTACATACATAGAATCGAGGATACGTACCATGAGAATGATCAAATCGTCCAGCCGCCGCTTCAGCCCCACCATGAACTTCAGCCACCAACAGGGGCATATGCGGGCGACGACACCCCGGATGACTTTCGGCCTGGTGACACCAACTGAAAGAAGCCGGCACCGGGAGAGCCCGAAGCGGGGACTCTGACCCCGGAAGGAAGCTGGCCCGGTAAGGGCTGGCGGAAGTAGTCAGGGATCCGAAGGGTCGGCCGGTCTGGCCCAGCCGCCTCCCTGGTCACAAGTGAAGCCCGGCAGGAGTATCCTGCCGGGCTTCATCTCCTTGGGCCGCAGATCTCGAACATCACCTGAGTGAATCCGGCGCTCATCCTGGTCCCCGCGGGGTCGGTCCTCAGGGCACCAACTGCCGGATCGTGCCGTCGTGCTTGTTCAGGAGGAAGAGCTCTCCGTTGGGACCGTCGGCAAATCGGATGTCGGTCCGCTCGGCCACTTCTCCCCCCTGCTCTTCGTTCTTCTCCTGGATGAGCTGGAGGAAAGTCTTCTCCTCGCCGCCATCCCGAAGCAGGATCCGACGAATGCCATCGTTCCCCCCTTCCGGCAGATCGTCGGCGTCGAAGTGGAGGATCTCTCCGCTCACGAAGTCGGCGAAGACCACCCGATCCTGAAGCTGGGGAAGGACCGCATCCCGGAAGACCCGGATCCCCGTCACAGCCACCCGATTGTGCATGATCGGGTCCGACCGGTGGTACTCCACCACCGGGTAGGTGATCTCAGGGTCGCTCCGGGGATCATCCAGTCGAACCTCGGTCCGGCTGATGTAGCCCCAGCTTCCCTCCCAGTCGTTCCAGCCCAGGTTGGATCCGTAGGGCACCAGGCTCACCTTCTCCACGATGTTCTGCCCGATGTCGGCCATGAAGAGATTCCCATTCTCCGGATCCCATCCGAAGCGCTGAGGATTTCGCATTCCAATGGCGTAGATCTCGTTCAGGACATCCGAATGCTCCGGGCCGACGAAGGGATTGTGGGGTGGGATCCCATACTGGCCGTTCTCGCTATCCGAGCCCAGGGGATCGATCCGGAGGATCTTCCCGAAGGCCGAAGCCGGGTCCTGACTCAGATTCAACGGATCGCCGCCACTCCCCCCATCGGCTGAGCCGATGTAGAGGAGTCCGTAGTCGGCATGGCCCGGGGCGGCGTCGGGGTTGAAAGCCAGATGACCCGCGTTGTGGTTCCCGAAGGGCTGCTCGAAACGCATGAGCTCCCGGGGTCCCTCCCCGTCATAGGCAGGAGCCTGGGCATCCTGGGCCACCCACTCCAGAAGGACGGTATGATGGGTGTTGTCTCCACCTCCAGGCCGAAAGTCCGCCTGGGGCTCGTTGTCCTGGATGTCGCTGAAGGTGTAGAAGCGACCGTACCCCGGCGACCCCTCTACAGCGAACTCCGGGTGGAAGGCGAAGCTCTGAAACCCTCGTTCCCGCCCACTGTCCTCCACCCCCACACCCCAGCGGGGATCATCGATATCCACGTACAGGGCCACCTCCTGCCCATCGTAGCTCACTGTGTGGATGGGTCCTCGCATGTCGTTTACGAACATCCTCTGGCTTCCGGGCTCGTCCACCATGAGCATCATCCGGGCGGCCAGCCCGTCCGAGTCCGGAATCGTGGCGAATTCAACCACATCCACCACAACCAGACCCTCCTCGATCTCGATATGCTGGGAAAAGGGGTTGTCGGTGGTTTCCTGGGCAAGAACGGGGGAAGCAACGGCGAAGGCTGCAACGATCCCGGTTGCGAGATGTCGGACCATAGTCAAGATCCTTTTCTGGAGTCGAACAGGTGTGGGGTCAAGCTACGAGCTATGGGACCGAAGCGAAAAGCTCGACGACCCTTAGAAGTCTGTTGAAGAAGTAGAGGCGCCACCGGGAAGGGGTCTTGCGGTCCCGGTCGAGGCGGGTCGCTAAAGGCGATGCGGTAGCATCGGTAAAGCGGCCCAACGAAGATCCGGGGGCTCAACCCTTATCGGCCATCGGCCGATCCCCCCTTCGGGTTGGGACGGCAGGGAGCCCCCTCGGTCGTTGGCTCCCCTCGACGTAGCTTTNAGCTATGCCTCCGG
>SL_3KL_010_SEDDRAFT_10001847_pt1 | contig 19364 bp, 31 predicted proteins | sample SodLakKL_010_SED_2_FD_10381 | JGI IMG/M metagenome (IMG submission 10381) | reverse complement strand
CAAAACAACGCCCACACATCGCCCACATTATACGATATACCATCCCGCATATGATTCATCGAATATTTACGTACAAGGTGCGCCGATTTTTTTAAAAAATACGGTAACAACGACGCCCCCATTCGTTTATACATATGAAAGGAGGACGATGATATGTACACAGATACAGCGGTGGTCATCCGGCACGGGGCGCATTTCTTCGCTGTCGGCGATTACGTAAAAGTCATCGAGCGTTTGCCGGACAATCAAATTTTGGCGCAATCGTCATCGGGCTTATACCAGATATTAGACGAGCGGGAATACGAAATCATCGAAGATTAATACCGAAAGGAGGGCGCAAAAATGAGCGCACAATTTGCGATCATAGTCACCGATCCAGCTTATATTGACCCCGACAGCAACCATTATTTTCGAAAAGGGGCGAAGGTTATTATCAAGGAACAAATAGACAGGCGTTATGTAGTCGCAAAAAACGAACACGGCGCAGTTCAGATATTAAAAACTGGCGATTATATGTTATTGCGTTAATTAAAATATAGGAGGAATTACGATGGTACAAAAATATATCGTCATAAAAGAAAGCGGAGAACATGCATTCCGCCGGGGTGAGATCGTTAAAATGGATTATTTACGCAATGAATCGGATGCATCGTGGAGGTGGTATCAGTCAATAGAAACGGGTTTACGGCAAATATTAGAAGATGACGAGATCGAAAAATATGGGGAGGACGAATAAAATGCCGAAATACGAGCCGGGACATCATCTAGTTATCAGTGGAAACGGAAATGGATTAGATTCCATCCGTCATTATCTGCCGATTGGAACGTCAGTAGTCGTTTTGGATCGGGACTTCGTAGAATTTACGGACGCACCGGGCATGTACGTTTATACCGTCATCAGCGACGCCGGGGAAATCCAAACGGTAGACGATGTATCTTTATCACCGGGGGAGGACGAATAAAATGCCAGAATACAACGAAGAAAAACCATTATATAAAGTCTTTGCGGATATTCATGACCGACTGGACAGCGTCATCGAGCGGTTGGAAGAAATTGAAAAAGAAATAGATAGCGTTGATCCGGAAGAATTTGTCCCCGAACGTAAATATATCGTCGCAAATCCGCACGGCGCAATCTGGACGGAATTTTCCGAAGGGGACATCGTGCAAACACGACATCACGATCATTACGACGATTCGTGGGGCGTGGAACGTTTATCAGACGGATATTATCAATGGATAATGCCGGAACAATTACGCAAGTATCGGGAGGACGAATAAAATGCGATATAAATACCGAATCAAAGGCGCATGCGACCGGCATTTTTTCGTACCGGGTGAAATCGTCAAATCATCAACTAGCCCGGACGATCTAATGGTCATGATGGAAGATGAGCGAATGTTTGCAATCAGCGACGAAACAGGAATGCCGCAATTTCTGCATAAAAACGATGTTGAACCGCTAGGGGAGGGCGAATAGAATGCGCAAAGTATATCGAGTAATCACCAGCGGGATCGAAGGTAACCACTGTTTCAGCAAAGGGGACACCGTGATCGAAATGCCAGAAATACAGACAATTAGGGGATTACCAGTACCGCCGGGATTATCTTTGTATCATAAATCGGATAATCCCAGTCATATTCAAGCGCTGGAATCTACGGACGTCGAGTATATCGGGGAGGGCGAATAGAATGCGCAAATATAAAGTAATTAAATCCGGGACAATGATGGACACAGTTCATCAGTTCAGCGACGGGGATATCGTAAAATATATTGAAGATTTTATGGGAATCTCAAGTGTGGGTTTGTATGCACGACTGTCCGACGGAAAGATTCAAGCACTGCCGGAAGAAGTTTTGCAAGCGATTTCTGATTCCGATTCCGATTCCGAGGAAGCCGATCAGGAATCGCCTGTATACGAATGGATTCCGGGACAATTAATGCTGGTATCATCGCAAGCAATGCCGGGAAGACCCGACAGCATTGTACATCACCTGAAGCCGGGAACCGTCGTGGAAATCCGGGACGTTCTGGGATACGATAACCAGAATAAAATAACAAAACTGGTGGTAAGTCCGGTTGAATTGCCGCAAATTACGCAGATCGTTTATGCCGAACATCACTTGACGGATTTGCGCTAGAACGGTAACGGGAGGGATTAACGATGTCAGAACGACAACATTATGTCGGGGAAATGGTGCGAATTATCAGCGATGAAATGCCGGAAGAAATGGTCGGTATGGGCTTCGATGCGTCGGAGCCTTATCACCGCATCCAAACGGGAACTACCGGAACCATTGTGCGGGCAAACGAAGTGGACGACCGATTGTTTTCGGTAACAGGCGTCGATAAATACGGACAGTTAGTAGTACAAACGCTGGTTGCCGATCTGCATTTCCAGCCGGAACATCTGCCGCAATAGGAGGGGAAACCGATGTGGGATAAATTTATAAAAATGCTGACGAGTAAACGCAAACGATTCAAAGTCGGCGATAAAGTCAAAGTTATCGGGAACACTGCCGGATTTTCGCATTATGCGCCCATTGGAACGATCGGGGCGGTTTCATCTGTCCACTATGGGATAGTTCCATCGGTGACGGTTGAATATATCAGCGAAAAAACCGGGCGCACTTCGTTCCAGATTATCAGTTCGAAAGATTTGCGAAAGATCAATTAACGGGAGGGGAATCGTAATGTTTAAACAAGGTGATAAAGTACGTATCATCGGCAACGACTTCGAAAACGGTGGGAATCGTCATTTTCTTGATGTGGGATCGACTGGGATCGTAATGTCGGAAGCCGAGCAGGAAAACGAAATCGTCGGGTATGTTGTGGCAGGGATTGCCGAAGGACAGTCGCTTGTCCAAATCGTCGTATCAGAATATTTGGAACCAGCCTAAAGGGGGAAAACGGAATGGCGTACCTGTATATTGCGGGAATTAAATATAAAATCGAATTTACCGAAGGGCTGGTCGATAATGAAACGATGGGAATGTGTTTGTACGATCAGCAGAAAATTCGTGTAAGTAAAGAATTGAATCCGGGGCGATCCGTGCAAACGTTAATCCACGAAGCCGTTCACGCCGTTTTATTCGAAGCGGGATATCATACCGATAAAGATCACGACGAAGAATTTATCGACCGTGTGACGGCTGTTGTCACGACGATTTTTGCGGACGAAAGGAACAATGAACTGGTACAGATGATGCAGAAAGGCTTGAACGAATAAAAAACAGTTATATCGAACTATAGTATATTACAATAAATCGTTCTTTGGTCTGGTTGTGTAACGTTTTGCAACTTGCCCTGTATTATGGATAACTTAAACGACTGAATCATCGATATAAAAACGATAAGAAAAATCGCAAACAATAATCGATAAAGGATGCGTAAATAAAAAGATATTAAAGAGCGCCGTTAATGACGTCATTAACGGTTTTTTGTATTTTCAAATACAAAAAACAAATGGTCTTCATTAATAAGTAATTACGCAAATAAAATTCGCAACCATAAGCGATTAAAGGGGGGAATATGATGCGCAAAAAGTACGATGAATCGCAATTACGACCGGCGCAAAGGCTGGCGGCTGAATTATTAGTCGAAAACGAGTTCGAAAATGTGCGGACACGTAAAACGAAAGAGCAGATCGCCGAAGAAGTCGGCGTCACACGCATGACATTATATCGATGGGAAACGCAAGATGAAAACTTTATCGCATACTATCAAGATTTAGCGCAAAGGTACATCGACGGAAAAATGGCGTTTGTCTACAAGAAGTTAATCGACAGCATCCGGAACGGTTCCGTCAAAGGAATCGAACTGTATCTTAAACAGGCGGGCAAGCTGGTTGATAAACAAGAAGTCGAGTANACCGATTCCACGGAATCCCCGGAAGATCGCCGAAAGCGTTTGGAAGAAAGGTTGCGGGAACTGGGTATCGACAAGGACAAAAACTAGGACGGTGAACCATTATGGCGATGTATCAAGGTCGCTGGCTGGAATATGACGAGCGCAAGCAGACGATCGCCATGCTGGAAGATAACGTCGACATATATCGGCAACTAATGCAGACCGGCGATATACAAGAACACGAATTGCATGCGCTGGAAAATGATCTGGACGATTTAGACCGTATGCGGCGGATTCATCGTGGGGAGTACGACTTTCTGTACTTTATGTACGAGTATTTTTCCGAAGACCGTAATCCGGGTAATCCGAGTAACTTGATTCCCGCCGGGGTTACGATGGAAGATGCCGCCGATTTTCACCGGGAATTATCCGGGCTGTTGAATAACGTTACCCGTGGAGAAACCGATAAAAAAGTATCGTGGGTAGTCGGACGAGGTCACGCAAAAACGGCGTATCTCAGTAACGGCTATTTGGCGCACCAGATCGTGTACCGATTGAAAAAATATATCGTTCTGGTATCGGCAACGACCGACGTTGCGGGCGACTTTATTCAATGGGCGACGTTCCAGCTAAAGTACAATGATAAATTGCGGGATGACTTCGGAGAATTACTGCATCACCGAAAGGCGATGAACGAAGTCGACAATCAGCACGAATTTGTCACGAAGTCCGGAACGAAAGTGGAAGCGAAAGGCGTACAAACACAGATGCGGGGTTTACGTCATTTGGAAACACGTCCGGATTTATTCTTGCTGGACGATCTGGAAGACAAGGACAATACGAACACGCCCGAACTACGTGCCAAAAACAAAGAATGGTTCCGAACCGAAATGCTTCCGGCATTATCACGGGGCGGAATGTGTATATACATGGGAACGATCGTGCATTACGATTCTTTACTGGCTTATGTCACAAACGAGCGTAAAGACTTCGAATCACGAAAATTCCCGGCGATTCTGGAATGGTCACAACGACAAGATTTGTGGGAGCAATGGCGAAGCATCAGACAGGAAGACGCCAGCGATTCCGCAGAACGGGCGCAACAATTTTATGAAGAAAACGAAGCGGAAATGCTAAAAGGAACAAAAGTATTATGGGAAGCGCATTTCAGCTATTTGGATTTAATGAAGATTCGGGAAGATGACGGATCGACCGCCTTTAATCAAGAATACTTAGGGAATCCCATCGACGAGGATGCGCAAGTATTCAAGATGGAAGATTTCGTCTTTTACACGCCGGATCAACTGCCGCCGGAATTGTCGTATTACATCGGAATTGACTTTGCGATGGGTAAAGAAAAGGGCGACTATAGTGCGATCATCGTACTGGGTAAATCGGAAAACGATGTTTGTTATGTCGTCGATACATTTATCGAAAGGGTGCATCCGGATAAATTACTGGATAAAGCCGTGGAGATAACGATGCAATATCAAGCGGATGGCATCGCCGTCGAATCCCAGCAAGCGCAAGAATGGTTCGCCGATAAGTTATCGCAAGCATTACAGCGGGCGGGATATCCGGCAGTCACACGCATGAAGCAGATTCAACAGCGTACACGAAAGGCGCTTCGTATCGAATCATTGTTGCCGGACATTCAAAACGCAACGATCCGATTTCGTAAGCATGATCGGCTGTTGCTGGAAATGTTCGAACTATATCCGAACCATAACCACGACGACGCACCGGACGCATTGCATATGGCATACACCGTCGCCAAAGGATTTAACGTCAACGTCAGAACATCACGAAAGCGAACACGCTAGGGGGTGAGTAAATGAAACGAAAAATACATCGCTATCACGAACGGGGCGGAATTATTGCGCAACAACTGGACGAATTGATTTTCGCACGCTTCGGGCAGATCGGCGGGGAAGAAAATTTCCAACGCATGCAGACGATCCAGCGGTATTACGATTATTACAACGGCAAACAGCATAAACATCCGGACACTGGAAATCTGGTTCGTGCGGAAGACTTACCACGCCCGGACGGGTTGGATTACGATCCGACACGATATTCCACGAACTATTTTAAATCGTTCATCCAGCGGAAAGCACGCTGGCAGTTCGGAGGTAAGCACGGCATCACAGTAAAACCGAAAGAGATCGACGAACGTGTCGAAATGTCCGCCCCGGATTATGAACCATCCCCGGCGCAAGAAACAGAGAACCAGCGGGCAGAGTTTTTCGAAGATTTGATTTACCAGTTATGGGACGAAAACAATATGCGGGAGCAGTTACTAAAGGGCGCACGGGACAGGTTAATCGCCGGAAACGTTGCCATTAAAATTCTGTTTAATCCCCGCACTGGGAAGCTACGATGGATTTTCCGACCCGATAACGAGGTCGTTCCGATATATTCCGACGATGATTTTAACGATTTGATCGGTACGGCATTTATCACGCATCAGCCATCACACGAAGAAGGGATGCCGGACAATATCCGGATTCAATTATTTTCGTTAGATGAAAACGGTATGTGCTGGATCGAAGAAAAAGTTTACGATCAGGATTTAAACGTCGTCAATACGATTCAAGAATCCGAGCCGATGAACATCGATTTTCTACCGGTTGTTATGGTTCCAGTTTCGGAGCTGACAGCGGACAGCCATCGAAACGGGGAAATCGAAGATATGATGGAATTGACTTCGGTGTTAAATCAAATGTCCGAAGATGCCATCGATGGGTTAAAATTCGAAATGTTTCCGATTACAGCGTTTTTAAACGTGCCAGTCGGAACGATTGAGAAAACGCAAATTGCACCGGGATCGATGGTCGAAGTTAATGCGACGATGATCGAAGGGGTTTCATCCCCACGAATTGAAAAGATCGAATCACAGTTCCGATGGGGCGAAGCCTTTGACGAGCAATACAGCCGAGTTAAAAGCGCATTACATGACATAACAAATCTACCGAATATTGTTCCGCAAGAACTTAACTTCGGGGGATTAAACGGCGAAGCGTTGCATGTGCTGTTCCATTCGATTATTCAAGAAACGGAGGAACACTGGATCGTATGGGACGCAAGGTTGCGGGAGTTGCATGAAAAGTCGATTAAATATCTACAGGCACGCACCAGCACCAGCGGTTTTCAATATGATCGATCAAAGGTGCGGGGCATCGGCGACGATTACGATCACGAAATTAACTTTGTTTTACCATTACCAGATAACCGACAAGAACTTGTCGCAGTATTGACCGATGAAGTTCTGGCAGGGTTCGAAAGTTCACGGGGCGCAATCGAGCGACTAGGGACAGAGGATGTCGATAGTAAGCTGGCAGAAATAAGGAACGAGAAACAACAGGAACAAAAAGAGCGGATGGACATATATGATCGCCATCCGGGAAATGACAACAACCAAAATTTATAAATTCCAAATAGGAGGGAAACAAAATGGCGGCTTTATCAAATTATCTTGAAAATAACGTTTTGGATCACACGCTGGGGACGGCATCTTTTACATCGCCATCCACGGTATACGTCGCATTGTTTACGACTGATCCGACAGACGCCGACACAGGCGACGAAGTTTCTGGCGGTGGTTACGATCGGCAAGCGGTGACATTCAACGCCGCAAGCGGTGGATCGACATCCAACGATGAGGAAGTCGTTTTTGACGTTGCATCGGCTAGTTGGGGAACGATTACTCATATCGGGATTTATGATGCGGCAACTGACGGAAACCTGCTTTATCATGGGGAATTAAACGATTCAAAAGCAATCGATTCCAGCGACCAGTTTCGTATTCCAGCGGATAACCTGACAATTACAATCGATTAATAGGAGGTGTCCGGCATGCAGTACGTTATTTCCGGTACGATTATTCGTGTATATGACGAACCGATGCCGGACGTTTTCGAAGATTTCAAAGAAGAATATGACTTCTATATTATCGCTGAAATAGCGTTAAACCGCCCGCAAGGATCGCACCGCATAGAAACATCGTTTACAGTTACGTTGCGAACAGAATCACAAAAAGACGTTGTGTACGATGAATTAAAGCAGGTGATCGACGAACTGGGAGCGGGACGCATCGACTGGCACGAATGTTATCACGGAACAGGGGAAAACATTCCTTGCGTTCCACAAGACGTATACATCGTCGGTGATGCGTAATGGCAATAGTGCAAAACGGATTAGTCGCCTATTACAATAGTAACGAAGGGGTATCCGGCAATACATGGGAAAACATCGCACCAGAAACCGAGGGAAATTATAATCTGACGGTTAATGGTGCAATATGGTCGGAAGACGGTTTTCAGTTTGACGGCGTAGACGATCACTGTCTTACTACCGAAAACATAGACCCGTTCGGCAGTAATGAAGAATTTACGTTCACAGGCTGGTGTTTAAACGATGGCGGCGGAAATAACTTGCACGGGTTCATATCAATGCTTGAACAGTCCAGCAGTTCCGGGCGTGTTCCTAAAAACGGCACACTGTATCGATGGCTAGATGGTTACGGCTTAGAGTATATCAATGTAAATGGTTCACAAGAATGGTACGAGCCTTCGGAAGATTTAATATTTGACGAATTAATTCATCTAACAATGACATACGACGGTACAACGTTTCGTTTTTATCAAAACGGACAGTTTTCGGGAGAATACACGCCTAGTCCGACAATATACCTTGCACCGGAACGGCTTTCTATTGGGCGATGGGGCGTGGAACACGATAACTATTATTGGAGTGGAATAATACAGTCAGCCATGATATACGATCGTGCTTTGACCGAGCAAGAAATCGTCCAAAACTACGAAAACGGTACATCCGTCGGATTAGAACCGGAAGTAAACGAAGTTACCGGCGATGTCAGCTTATCTGTATTTTCCACGTTTTCTTCTGACAGTAAAGTCGTTAAAATCAGCGAATCAGATTTAATCGTTAATTCACATATAACCGCATCCAGTATCCGACAACAGTACGGAACTGTTAATGCGCAGGTTATATCGGACTTAGCGATCGACGTACAACGAATAAAAACTACCGGATCAGAATTTCAGACTGCATCAACTGTTGCGGCACTGGCGGAACGAGTTCGATCCACAGAAATTTCGATGGTAGGTGTATCCGATAAAACAGCGGAACACACACGATCCCGTCTAGCAGATATAAATGTTTCTGGTGATTCGGACGTACAGACAGACGGATACAAGGTGCTTCGAAGCGGAGCTGTTCTAAGTTCCGAAACTACGTTAATTACAGACGTAGAAAAAATAAAGTTCGGTTTAGCTTCCATTTTTGCCGAATCTGAAGCGATTATATCATCGATAAGGGTAACGTATACCGGAGCAGAATTATCGTCAGAAACGGCTTTAAATGCGCTTACAAACGTTATACGAAATGCGCAGTCGAATTTGTCCGTAGAAAGCGCATTAACGGTTGTTTCGGAATCAGATACCATTATTACGGATGTATTCGGATCGGCGGAGTTATCCGCAGGATCAAACGCACAAACTGACGCCATCAAATCGCCTTTAGGAACCAGCGTTCTTGCGACTTCCTTCGGAATACTTGCGTCAGGCATCCGGATTCAATTCGGAACCGCCGAAAAGAACATCAGCGCACAAAAAGACACGGAAGCATTACGATCCCGGACGATCGATCTATCGATGTCCAGCGTATCCAGTTTGAATGCGTTAATGGTTCGAAGCAAGTATGCGGAAGCGGAAATGGATGTCCACGCAATTTTTGCGGGTGATTATATCCGGCATCGTTTATCCGATATAGATTTGTCGACGTTGGTCGATTTACTGGCGACCGTGCAAGCGATCCGGAATTCCGGGGCAGAGCTTTACGGCATGACCGACATTCAGATCGGCGCAATGGGCGACATTTTGGCATCGGCGATATTCAGCGTATTATCCAGCACGGATATTGTCGGATTAAAAACATCGTATGTAAACGCCGATTTAATCGGCATGACACAAGTAATCGCCGAGTATGTCCGTAGTAAATCCGCCGCATCAACTTTACCGGCAACAACGAACGCCGTATTTAATCATCAACGTATTCGATCGGCATCCTTTGATGCGATTGTTCACGGATTAATGGAATCGCTGGGACGCCGGGTTCGTGTTGCGGAAATAGATTTATCAAGCGCATCTATATTCGACATTAATGCGATAGTCGCCGGATATTCCGGAGCGTTTTTATCAGCGCAATCAAGCATGGCTATCCAGCCGATAATTGTGCGATCCGCATCGGTTACAAAATCAGCCGTCGGGCTGTTTGATATAAATTATATTCTGGATCGGTTTACATCTTCGGATTTATTTGTCTTGTCGGATTTGGCTTCGTTTGCTACGTTGTCCCGATTATCTTCTGCCGATTTGGTGGGATTGTCGGATGCATCTATCGACGGAAAGCGTGTTGCTACGGTTAATACGATTCTGTCTGGTTCAGCCGGGTTCTTAGTGGATGCGATTACATACACCGGACAACTAGCGGAAATCCATTTAAACGTAAATGCATCGTTGACAGTCGAGCCGTTCAAGATAAACGGACTAAGCGGATCAGCATCGATTAAGGCATCCGGAACGGTCGACATTGATCCGTTGATTTACCGTAAAGCGGAAATAAACATGGCGTCCAACGCCGGTTTATCTGCAAATGGATTTATCGGATTTGTATCGATTACAATCGGTTCTGCAAGTTTGCATGCGTCCAGTATCGCAACGATCCAAATCAGGGATATCCATCCTATACGAATTAAGATATCGGCTCAAATTCAGAAAGAATTTAGCTTCAGCGGTTCTTATGGTTCCGAACAATTATCCGGGAAGAAGAAGCCGACACGAATTACTGGTACACGATCAGCAAACGGGCGCACTGGTACGAAAAGCGATTCATCCCATACCGGCGAATTAAGGGGGCGATATTAATGCAACTGACATTGTATGCGGGGGATGCCCGTGAATTGAATTTCGATGTTATCGACGACAACGGCGATCTGGTGGAACTGGACAACGTTGTCGGAATCGAATGGGTTCTACACAAAAAAGGAAAAGTCGCCCTAGTTAAGACGCTGGGGGACGGGGTCGAAAAAGTGGGCGATATGTTTATCGTGCGCATCGAAACCGGAGATACATCGGATTTGTTCGGAGCATACACGCAACAAGCACAAATCATCGAAGACAATGGCGATCAAACAACGGTATTTGTTGGAACTGTTTTTGTTGAGCCGACATATTAAACGGCTTGTCCTACGGGCTGTCCCAAACGGGATTTGACATTAAACGACCGGAAATTTACCTATACAGAGGGGGAAATCTGGATGCTAGAAAATAAGAAGTTTAAATCGTTTCTACCATTAGAATTACAATATTTCGCAGATGACGGAGGTCAGGGCGACGAACCGCCGAAAGGCGATAATCCAGACGATCAGAACAAAGACCCGGATTCCAACAAACAGGGGGACGGCGACCCGGACGACGGCAAGCAGAAGAAAGTTGAATTTTCCGAAGACCAGCAAGCGCAAGTAAATAAGCTGGTTGCGGAAGCGAAGCGGAAAGCCCGTGAAGCTATACAAAAAGAACTTGACGACGAAAAACGCCGGAAAGAGTTGGAAGATAAAGGGGAATACGAAAAGCTGGTCGCAGAAAAGGACGCCGAAATCGAACGTCTGAAAAATGAGCGAAAACAAGAAAAGATCGACAACGTAAAAGCCGACGCATTACGGGCGGCAAATTACAGTGAAGATCAAATCGGGAAGGTAATCGCACTGGTAGAAGGAGAGGAAGCGGACGACATTAAGAAATCCGTCGATGAACTTCTGGACATTGTACCGCCGAAGAATGCGCCAAATGATCCGAAGTCGCCGGGGAATCACCGACGACAGGAACCGCCGAAGGATTCGGACGAAGATTACGGGCGATCTGTTTTCGAGCGTGTACGAGGAAAGAAAAAATAATTTAGCGGTATAAACCGCAATAAAATTAAAGGAGGAACAAAAATGGGTTACACACTAAAGATGCACCGGGAGCCATTCCGGGAAGGTAAAAACATTCTGGCGTCCGAACACGTCAAGTTTGTGAACAACGCAGTAACACTTGATGCGGATGCAATCGGCGATGTTCATTTACCAGTCGGAACAGCTATTATGCGCAACGAAGGAACGGGCAAATACGAGGTGTACGCAGACGATGCGGGCGAAGTCCCATCGGGTTACGACGACTTTTTGATTTTAAATCACGATGTCGACGTAAACGGCGAAGACGATGTCATCGTCGGTGAAGCGATTGTAAACGGTGACGTTTACGAGGACAAATTACCATCCAGCGTAACTGCCGCATTCCGTGAACATACAAAGCACCGCATCCGGTACGTAAAGCACATCTAATCGAAAAGCAAGCGACAACGCCCCCGCCATAGGGCGTATTTTTTATGGCAAATTTTAAAAACAAGGAGTGAAATATAATGGCAGGAATTACACATCTTCGGGAATTCCAAAAAGACACGCTACGTGGACTTGTCGACGAATCTGTCGAAGCCCGTGTCCCTAGTTTGGGCGATCAGTTTTTACCGAACGCCGAAACATATTCCCGTACTTTTGCATACGATATTATCAAAAAGTCAACGCATCTTGGTGCGATGATTGGTTACGGTGCGGAACCGCCGATCGTAGACCGTGACGCTGTTGCCCGTATGCATGGGGAAATTGCGAAAATGGGTATCAAATACGTGGTCACGGAAGAAGAATTGCTATCAATTCACGAAGCACGAAACAACAACGAAAAGGCGAACATGGTGGATCAACTAATCACGAAAGGGCTAGACCTTGTCGAAATGATCCAGCGCCGCATCGATCTTATCAAGATGGAAGCCCTTACGAAAGGTACGTTTATTTATCACGAAAATAACGTACATATCGACGTAGACTTCGGAGTACCAGCGGAACACAAACTGGATTTGTCCAGCGAACAAACGGACTGGGACGACGAGGAAAGGGATGTTATCGGCGATCTATTGCATGCCGTGAAGATTTACGAAGACACTACGGGTCAAGCGCCTGAACAAATGCTTATCAGCCGGGAAATCATGGCACGTATGCAGACAAACTTGCTTATCGTTGCCGAATCCGGTCGACCAGACGGCGCACTTCGCACATCCCAGTCGGAAGTACAAGACGTACTATCCAGCTACGGACTGCCGCAAGTTGTCGTCGTAACGGATCGAAAAGCTACGGTGAAAGCGTTGGATTCTGACGATATGAAGACGTATGAGTTCATGCCGGAAAACCGTGTCGTCTTCCTAAGTCAAGGCGTGGGACAGTTCCTAGTCGGTATTACCGTCGAGAACAATTTCCAGCCGGGTATTAACCTAAGTGCGTACGACAAAATGGAGCCGATCGAATCCATCTTGCGTGCGGTTGCGGCTGGATTCCCAGCGGTTGAGCGTCCGGAACTAATCATGCACTTTGATGTATTCGACGTGGAATAATGAACGGGCGGGCAAGCGTCCGCCTGTTTAATTTAAAAACCGAGGGGGCGGCATAAATGGCAACGATGCAAGATTTATCCGAGCGATTATTGAAGCAGTTTAAAGAAGTGCCGAACGTCGATATCGGAGATTGCGAAGACTGGATATTCGAAGCATTGTCACGGCACGGCGTCCGGGATGCCGACCCGAAGTTTTTACCACGTGACGAAGAATATCTAGTTATCATGCGTGGACAATCCATCGGCGCACAACAGATCGCCTTACGTACCGGACATTTTTATCGGTATCAAGACGGCGACGAAGTTGTCGACAAGATGGAAGTTTCCGAACAATGGCAACGAATGGCAAACGCCTTATCGCAGGAATATAGGCGGGAACGTGCATTGCGTACGGGATCGTCTAACTATCGGGCGGGAAAGCGTCTGGATAGGAAGTGATAAGCGATGACCCCACAAGAACGAGCAGACCGATTAAATCAACTAGTAGGAGATTCCGCAACGGGTTTCGATGCATTGACCGATCGTCAGGTGGAATTTGCGATGGACGAAGTCGAACGAATTACCGCCCAGCTAACGGACATAATTGTTCAGAACAGCGGCGAAGATGGTAAAGTAAAACGACAACGTGCGCAAGCAATCATCGACAGTTTGGATGATATCGAACAGCGGATGGGCGAAAACTTGCTGGAAACAACCGAAGAAAGCGTCCGACGTACAACCAACTATACAGCGCAAAACATGGAAAAGGCGTTCAAAGATTCGCAAGTGCCGACGATGGGAATGCATTTCGATCGCATTAGTGACGATACGTTTAAATACGTTATCGAGCGATACGGCGAAGATGGTTTGATATTGTCCGATCGTGTCTGGCGGTTTGCCGGAGATCAAAAACATCAACTGGATAAAGTTATCCGGGGCGGCATACTACAGGGAAAATCGCTGTCAGGTATTCGCCGGGATGTTCGACAGGTACACGACAACAGCAAGTACAATATCGATCGACTGATTCGTACGGAAATGAATACGGCATATCGTGCGACAAAGGCACACACTGCCGAGCAATCGTCACTGGTCGATTACTTGAAAATTATTCGTGGTATTGCCGATCAGCCGCATCATAAATGTACGATTCTATCGGAAGAAGATCGATACGGACAGGGCGANGGNNTTTTTAAAACGGACGATCCGGAAATTTATAATCCACATCCGAACTGTACTTCACGATTGGAATTTGTCGTAAAAGACCCGTCATACTGGGAGTTACTGGACGATGGGGAAGATATGCTGGATGAAACGGAGTTTGAAGACGAACGAGATCGGGAAACACTAGAAAACCGATTAAAGCAGATATACGATATGGACAATGTCCCAGATATACAAAAGAAACTGCAAAACGATATTAAGGGAACGCAAGATATCAATCTGAAAAAGTTCGATCTGGATTACGCAAAAGACACGGCATTCCGTCTGGAAGTATTGCACGAACGATATCCGGAAGTTTTCGAAAATTCCGTGTATGCGTTTGGGGATATACAGTATATAAACCGGGAGCATGTGCGAATGGCGATGGCGAAGGAATGGGCGTACCGTGATCTTAAACCGGAAGACCGTACCGAAGAAAAGATCACCGCACAAGCAAAGGAAGCCATCCGATTAAAAATTGTTAAAACGCCGAGAACATCAGCGGGTACGCTGGGAAGTTTTCGACGGGAAAATCCATCATGGCGATATGACGGCGCAAAAAGGCAAGCACGGACGATCGGGATTTCTCCGGGTCTTGCGGGCGATCATGCGAGGGCTACGGACGATCAAAAACGAATGCACAAGGCGGGATGGCAAACAACGGATAAAGCCGCCCACACGGTAACGCATGAATTCGGACACGCCATACATCACACGTTGGGAATGGACAACAACAGTGATTTCGATCTGGCGTTAAAGGACGTGTACAAACGGGAAATGTCCGCCGCAAAAACATCCGGCAACCAGCGGCAATATTTTAAAGACAACCTAAGTGAATACGGTTTTTCTAATCATGCGGAAGTATTTGCCGAAGGGTTTGCGGAGTATTACGAAATGGGCGACGAAGCACGCCCCCTAGCGAAAGAACTGGGACAGCTTGCGGAAAGTCATTTAACACGAAGGAGGGGACAATAATGCCGACAATCGATAATGAAAACGGACACTTTGACGAGGTATACGAATATATCGACGTAGACGACGACGGTTATCCGTTCATTCCTGATGACGCCCCAAAACGTGTGCATGATTTATTCGCCGAGCTGGTCGAGCTAACACGCATGGATGTCAATATACCGGAGTTGGACGAAGATGCTGGATAAATGGGATATCGAATTTATTCGCCGGAATCGTCATGACATTATGCGGAATCGTACCGTAACCGTTGAAGCGATCATCCTAGATGAAAGCGGAAAACATCCCGTGACTGGACAGCCATACACCGAAGAAGTAAGTATCGGAGAATTCGAAGTTATCTGGCGTGTACCCCAAACGAAACATATGGATCGTTTACAACATCAAGGGTACGACGTAGAAACAACGGATCGATTCGTCAAATTTCACGTGGACGAAGATATCGCACATTATATGGACGAGCTGAAATATGTCGTTCGAAACAATATACGATATACGATTATTACAATCGATCCCCGTGGTATTGGTCGACATCCGAACCGGTACGAATTTCTAGTAAGGCGGGTGAGGTAATATGCCCCGCAACAGTGCGATAAAAATTACCGTAACTGGCGTGGACGCTGTTATAAAACGGGTCGGCGATCCTACAACGTTAATCAGCCGTTTAGAGGAAGCGACGGACTATGTCGCTTTACGGTCGATAAACAAAGCGCAAGAACGAGCGCCATATTTGCACGGGATTTTAAGGGGTAGCATCGCCGTTTTACGACGNGAAACGATGGTTCGTGAAATCGGCGCACAAGTGGATTACGCCCGCCGTCAAGAATATGAACATGCGACACGTGCCGGATATATGCGCCGGACAGCATGGGAAGCACGTACGGAATATCGAAACGAAGTCCGAAAAGTAATCCGAACAATGGGGAGGTAAAGCAAATGGCAACGTTATCTGTAAATGACATTGTGTATTCGATCCGTGAACATTTGCGCACTGATCCGGATGTCGGAACAGCGACGGTACTATCGTTTTATTCCGGAATAAATCGTGCGGAGTTTGATCGCCCGTTTATTGTAGTACGATCACTGTCGGATTTGGTCGATTTTATATCGGCTGGACGACATACGTATTATTATAAAGCGTTAATACAGATCGAAATATTCACGAACGACGAATATTATCTACAAGAATTAACCTCACACGTAAGGGATTCGTTATTACATAACGCCATCCCCTTATATAAAGTTTCTGTCGACACGGGTAATCCGGTCGGCTTTTTTTATGTCGATGATGGAATGTCCAGCGAACGCATGCCATCGGATGATCCGTCGGAGGAATCCGCCGATCATCGGAATTACCTGACGTGCGAAACGGAAATCGTCATCGACAATCAAAACGGGACACGTGTCCCATAAAAAGGAGGATGAAAAATGTCACAAGTAAAAAAGGGACAATTTGCAAAAGTAACGATGGACGTAGACGGTACGCCGGTCGAACTTTTCAAATTGCGGGACTGGTCTATCAGCATCAGCTCAAATGAGTTAGATTCAACTGCCGCAGGTCAAAAGTGGGAAACGCACGAAATCGGGCATCTTAACTGGTCAGGTGACGCAACTTGCCTAGATGCGGATACGTTCTGGCTTGCATATATGTCTGAAAAAGTCGACATCGAGTTTTACGATCACGAAGAAGATACCGCACCGGCATTTACCGGAACGGCTTCGTTGGAAGTCGATCGATCCGTGCCTTACGACGATCTAATCGAAACTTCGATTGATTTCCGTGGGGATGGCGAACTGGAAGAAGGTAGCGAATAATCTATAAGTTTGGACAACAGGTAAAACGACCGGTCTTTTCCCCGAATGCCGGTCGCTGTTGTCTTTTTTAAAAATCGGGGAGAACACAATACAAAAAATAAAATTCGGGGGTTTTTTATTATGACTAAACAATTTGACGTGAAGGCGCTACGGGAACAAGTAATGTCCAACGATGATGTGCGTAACGATACGGTGTATGTAAAGGCGTGGGATGCCGAACTTCCGGTGCGNACGCTTATGGGAGCCGATTTAAAGAAAGTTATGAANCATCGGGAAGACCCTGTCCGTATGACTTGCCTTGCGGTTATTTACGGGGTAGTAACGCCAGATGGGGAATATGTATTCAAAGAAACCGATCTAGCGAAGTTTGAAACGGACAAATCATTTAAAGCGGTAACGGAAGTTGCAAAACGGATTTTCGAACTGTCCGGACTGGATGATTCAGCGGTGGACGAAGCAAAAAACGAATAAAGAACGATCCGTATTTGCGGGACATGTACGCCCTAGCGGATCGGAAGAATACAACAGTCGGAGAGCTGACGGGGACACGCAATCGGTACTATAAAATACGTGTTCCCGAAAAGCTACAATCCTTTATCGGGGAAAAGGAAATCCGCATCGATTATGTCGACGAAGGTATATCCAGTATAGAAATTATGTATTGGAATGCGTATTACGAAGTACAAGACAAAGAGAATAAGGACAATCAGCGACGGGGGAAGTAATTCCGTCGTTTTTCTTTTTCCCTAATAACGGTAAAGGAGGGGGACAAATTGAACGAGAATGTAAGTTTTATTATACAAGCGGTTGACCAGTTTTCCGGAACAATGGGAAATGCGCAAACGCAATTACAAAGCATAGCTACATCGGCGCAAACTGTCGGACGTTATATGGCGGCGGCGGGCGGTGTAATTACCGGGGTTGCCGGTGCAAGCGTTAAATCTTTTGCTGATTATGAACGAATTATGACAGTCGTCGGAAACTTGACAGGCGGAACGACCGAAGAAATGGAAGCGTTATCCGCCGAGGTACAAAACGTTGCCGCCGATACGCCGTTCACACCGCAACAAATGGCGGACGGCGCACGGTTCATGGCGATGACAGGTCAGTCCGCAGAAGAAATCGAAAGTCTGGTACAGACAGTAGCGAACGGGTCACTTGCGATGTCCGGGGACTTCGATGCGGTTGCGGATATTGTAACCAACGTAATGAAGGGATTCGGCGCAGACGTAGAGGAAGCGGAACACTATGTCGATGTTATGGCATTGACGACAGCGTCCGCCGCATTGGATGTTTACGAAATGGGCGAAACGATGAAATACGCCGCACCAAACGCAAACAGTTTCGGGGCAGAAGTCGAACAGGTTGCGGCACTAACGGCATCGATGGCGGATTCGGGTATCCGTGGATCAATGGCGGGTACGTCTTTACGTATGATGTTCCAGCGATTAATGTCACCAACTGCCGCCGCAGAATCGGAGCTTGAGCAATATGGTATCACACTTGTCGATGCAAACGGTAAATTTCGGGATATCTTCGATATTCTGGGCGATGTGGAAACGGCGATGGGTACGATGGACGACGAGCAACGGGGCGCATTTATGACGACCGTATTCGGTACACGTGCCGCATCTGCCTTAACAGCGGCATTGAACGATGGCGTCGATCCTTTGCGGGAAATGGCACACGAATTCGAAAACGCCGCAGGATTTGCCGATCAATTTGCGGATGCGATGTCCGAAACGTTATGGGGTCGGATTGAATCCGTTAAATCCTCACTTGCGGCACTAGGATTAGTTATCGGTGAAACACTAGCACCAGCGGTCGGTGTGGTCGTAGATGCACTGGATAATTTTCTGGGGATGTTATTAAATTTACCAACGCCAGTACAAAACGTAATTGTTATTGCCGGTACATTAACCGGTCTATTTTTATTAATTACGGGAGCGGCGTTGTTAGTTGTAGCGCCTTTATTACAGATTGTATCGGCTTTATCAATGATAACCGCCGTATCCGGATTATCACTTGCGGCACTGGCGGGG
>SL_3KL_010_SEDDRAFT_10001846_pt1 | contig 19368 bp, 17 predicted proteins | sample SodLakKL_010_SED_2_FD_10381 | JGI IMG/M metagenome (IMG submission 10381) | reverse complement strand
ATGGTAGCCTCGACGCCATCCCCACGACGAAGGCGGATCTCGGCCTGGGAGCTGGGGCGAGCCTCCCGCCCTCCGGACCAGTGGACGATGGCCAGCGCCTCGCCCTGATCCTCCACGACCCGGAGGTAGATCTCAACCACCAGGAGATCCTCGGGTTCCGCCACCGTGATCTCGCCCAGTTCACACCCGGTGGCCAGGGTCAACAGGACCAGTCCCAGCCCGGCAGCCAGCCTACGCCCGAGCATCCCCATCAGAAACTCACCTCGACCCCGAGGGTGGGGAGAACGGGGAACATGGAGAGGCCGGAGCGCGTGGGCGGGTCGCCGGCAAAGTCATAGAAGTAGAAGAGGACGTTGGGCTGGTTGTAGATGTTCAGGATGTCCAGATACGGGGTGAGAGACCCCCAGGAAGGATTGAACGTCCGCCGGAAGGAGAGATCGAGGCGATGGTAGACCGGATACCGCTCGGCGTTCCGTGGCCCCAGGAAGACGGCGCGGGCCAGATCATCACCGCCATCGCCGTCGCCGAACCCCCCCCCGGATCCCTGCCAGCGATAGCGACCGTCCCGGGTCTGACGCGGCTCGAAGAAGGCATACTGGGTCAGGGGCCGGGTGTACGGAAGCCCGGTTCCCACGTGCCAACGCAGCCCCCCGGTCCACTCCCGAGGGAGGGGAAAGCTCATGACCAGATCCAGGTCCAGGCGCCGGTCATGGAGGGGAGCATAGGTGATGGCCGGGCGATCTTCCCGCCCGGAGGTGAAGTCCGGGAAGGTCCGGTCCGCTTTCAGCCACGAGACGGAAAGGGAACCGGTCAGCGACCCCTCGATCCGCTCCACGAACAGGTCCGCCCCGTACCCCCGGCCATCTCCTCGAACGATGTCATCGCCGGGATCGTTGGGATCGCTGGCTGCGTTGGCAGCAATGACACCGCGAAAATCCCGGTAGAAGGCGTCGGCCGACAAGAGCCAGGCATCGCCCACGAACCGCTCGACCCCAAGCTGGATCTGATCGGAGACGATGTGGGGAACGATGTCCGAGGCGATGACCCACACGTCGATCCCCAGGGGCAGCTCTTCGTCCCGGAGCGAATGGGCGAACTGGGAATACCGACCCACCGAAGCCTTGAGCGCTCCCTCACCCCCGGCCACGAATCGACGGACGGCCAGGCGAGGCGCAGGAACCGTCAACTGTGGTCCCTCGTCGGGAAACCAACCGTCGACCCGGAGCCCGGCCTGGACCGTCCACCGCCCCGGACTCCTCCATTCGGCCTGCCCGAACAGACCCACGGCGGTGCCGTCGCCGGTCCCGCCGCCAAAGGTCGTGCCCCCGGACTCGGCAAAGTTGTCAAAGCGGAAGTGGTCCACGTCGGTACCGGCCTTCAGCCGCCACCCACCGGTCAGGTAGCGATCCAAACTCCCATGGAGCACCCACTGCTGGATCTCACTGCCGAACTCCGAGTCGTCGAAGTCGGTGAAAGCCAGACGGGAGTCGAAGCGGGTGACCCCGGACCGGAACTCGACGCCCCCCCCATCCTCGAAGGGCCGCCGGAAGCGGGCACCCACCATGTCATTCCCCCAGCTCCAGAAGATCCGCAGGGGAAAGTCCTCGGTCTCGACCCGGGACAGGTCCAGCACGTCGCGGCCCGTATAACCGGTGAAGGTCAGGCGCCCGCCGCCTGGCGTCCAGCTATCCAGAATCCCCTGCACGTCCCGGATGGAGTAGGGCAACTCGGCCACAGGGCGGATCAACTGATCCACGTAGGAACGGCGACCGGACACCCGCCAGCGGGTCGTCTGGAGGCCCAGGGNATTCTCAANCCCCTCACCCAGGGAACCNGCCAGCGCCACCCGAGCGGCCAGGACCGAGATCCCGCCATCCACCTGGAATTCCCCAGAACCCGGATCGGTCTCCACCCTCAGGACCGACGACACCCGCCCTCCGAACTCGGCGGGGAAGCCCCCGGACTCCAGCTCGATTCGGTCTACCAGGTCGGCGTTGAACACCGAGAAGACACCACCCAGGTGAAAGGGATTGTAGAGCGGGAAGCCGTCCAGGAGGATGAGGTTCTGATCAGCCGAGCCGCCCCTCACATTGTAGCTGCCACTGAAGTCGGTGGGTGAGATGACACCCGGGAGGATCTCCAGAGCCCGAAGTGGGTCCGCCTCGGCAAAGCCGGGGAGGCCCCGGATCTGGTCCATGGTCAGCTCCCGGATGGTGATTCCGGCCCCCTCCTCGAAGCGGGCCCGCCGCCGGCTCCGTTCCCCCTCCACCGCGACGCCCTCCACCAGGAGGACGGCGGAGTCCAGCACCACATCGCGTCGAACCCGTTCCCCCTGGGGAATCTCCACGGTCACCTCCACCGCCTGGAATCCGATGCGGGAGATTCGAAGTCGGTAGGATCCCGGCACCAGACCATCCACCCGGAAGAAGCCGTTCTCGTCGGTCCCCACCGTCCGAACCGGCTCATCCTCGGCCTCGGCCACCACCTCCACGGTCACACCGCGAAGCGGCGGACCATCCGCCTCGGTGATCCGGCCTTCCACCCCACCGGTGTCGGGCGTCTGGGCGGCCCCCAGGGAGGCTGCACCGAGGGCGGCCAACAAGATCAGGGCCGGGAGGAAGATCCGGACAGTCATGTATCCGGCCGACTACGAAGCAACCAGGGGTGTCCGAAACGGCCGAACCGCCTCGCGGACCCGGGTCCCGTCGCCCTGGAGAAGGCGAATGATCTCTTCCACATGATCGCGTCCCCGGGTCTCCAGATGCATGACGATCTCCACATCTCCCACTGAAATGTCGGCGAAGGCCCTCTGGTGGGCGATCTCGAGAACGTTCCCCCCCTGCCCCGCCACCAACGAGGTCAACCGGGCCAGAGAGCCGGGGCGGTCCCGTACCGTCACCACCAGCCTGGCCATGCGCCCGTCATCCACCATTCCCCGATCGATGATCCGGGAGAGGATGTTCACATCGATGTTCCCGCCACAGAGCACTGCTACCACCGTCTCCCCCGCCGCCACCGGAATCCGGTCGGAGATGAGCGCGGCCAACCCGGCGGCCCCGGCCCCCTCCACCATGCTCTTTTCCCGTTCCAGAAGGAGGAGAATGGCCCGGGCGATCTCTTCCTCCCCCACCAGGACCAGGTCGTCCACATAGCGCTGCAGGAGCGGAAAGGTGACCGCCCCCGGCGCCTTCACCGCAATGCCGTCCGCCAGCGTCTCCCCCGTCTCCACCTGCACGATGTGACCGGCGTCGAGGGAGCGGTGGGCCGATGGCGCCGCCTCGACCTCCACCCCCACCACGCGGACCGACGGCTTGAGGGCCTTCAGTGTCAGGGCGATCCCCGAGATCAGTCCACCCCCACCCACCGGAACCACCACCGTGTCCACATCCGGGGTCTGTTCCAGGATCTCCAGGGCGATGGTGCCCTGACCCGCCACGATCATCTCATCGTCGAAGGCGTGGACCATGACCAGGTTCCGCTCCTTCTCCAGGCGCTGGGACTCCTCGATGGCCTCGCTGAACCGCTGGCCATAGAGGATCACCTCCGCCCCATGGCGGCGTGTATTGCTCACCTTGACCAGCGGTGTGGTCTCGGGCATGAGCACCGTGGCCGGAATCCCCAGTTGCCGGGCATGGAACGCCACCGCCTGAGCATGATTGCCGGCACTGGCGGTGATCACGCCTCGCTCCCGCTCCTCCGGGGAGAGGGTCAGGAGGCGGTTCAATGCGCCCCGCTCCTTGAACGATCCGGTGCGATGCAGGTTCTCGAACTTGAAGTAGAGAGAGGAGGGGATGAGGTCGTCGAAGACCAGCGTGCGTGTGCATGGAGTGAGGACGATATGGCCTTCGACGCGCTCTCGGGCGTCACGCACATCCTGAAGGGTGGGCATGGAACTCCGGGACAGAGTTGATGGAGACTCAGGATTCGGGAAGAAGAGAACGATGGAAGTGCCCGATGCGCCACCCCTCCTCGGTCATGACCAGAACGGCCGTCTCCGTGAGGATCCGACCATCCATGGCCTGAATCGACTCGTCCATCTCCGGCAACACCTCCAGCCGGAGGCGGGTGAGGACCACGGCCCCGTCCCCCGAGAAGTTCACCCTGGACGCCTCCTCCTGAAGGCTCATCCCCTCAGCCAGCCGGGCCCTGAGTTCCAGGAGCGCCTCGCCCCGGGAGCCGGCCGCGTCTGGATCTCCCACCAGGTCATCCACGAAGAACGCCTCACGATCGAGCAGCGCCAGCGCCAGGGAGAGATCTCCCACCGCCACCGCGTCCCGGAAGGCCCGGACCGTTGCGGTGGGACCGGGGCGGCGTGGTTCGGCGATCTCGGCCGATTCGGTCAGGGCTTCGGTGCCGGCGGGAGGAGCGTCGTCCCCATTGCCCCGCTGCTCGAAGGTGCACCCCCATAGGGGCGTGATGAGAAGCAGACCCGCCAGGAACAACGACCGGAACGCCGGCTTCAACGTGGTCCCCACCGGATGGAAATCACCGGTAAAGCCTCCGGATCACTCGGAGAACCCCAGCAGACGCTGTAGCTCCTCGTCACTCAGGTCCTTGGCCGAGCGGGTTCCAATGCCACCAGGACTCCGGGCGTGCTTGGGCCGATCCCTGCCGCTGGCGGCATGGGACTCACCAGCGTAGTCGAACTCCTCCAGGGAGATCCGCTCCAGATTCCGTCCCAGGCGGTGCTCGATGGACCGGAGGTAGCCGAGTTCCCCGGCGGTGACGAAGGTCACTGCGGTACCAGCCGATCCAGCTCGACCGGTCCTTCCGATCCGGTGCACGTAGTCTTCGGGGTCGGTGGGCACATCGTAGTTCACCACGTGGGAGATCCCCTCGACGTCGAGCCCGCGCTGGGCCACGTCGGTGGCCACCAGGACCCTCACCGAACCGGTGGAGAAGCGGTCCAACGCCCTCACCCGATGCTGCATCCGGCGGTCCGAGTGCATGACCTCGGTGCCCACATTGGCCACGGTCAGCCGGCCGCTCACCGAGTCTGCCCCGGCCTTCGTCCGGGTGAAGACCAGGATCTGGTCCCACCCCGGCTGATCCAGGAGGTGGAGGAGAAGATCCGGCTTCTTCCCCGGCTTCACCGTGTAGACCCGCTCTTCGATGAGATCCGCCACCGTCCCGGACGGTGTCGCCTCGACCCAGAAGGGGTCCTTGGTGATCCGGAGCGCCAGGGCATGCACCCCATTGGGCATGGTGGCCGAGAAGAGCATGGTCTGCCGGCTCTGAGGGCTCCGACGGAGGACGTCCTCGATCTGGGGCCGGAATCCCATGTCCAGCATGCGATCCGCCTCGTCCAGGATCAGGACCTTGAGGTGGGACAGGTCGACGTTCCGACGCTCCATGTGATCGTTGAAGCGGCCGGGGGTGGCGGCGATGACTTCCCACCCGCCCTGCAGCGCCTCGATCTGCGGCTCGTATCCCACTCCCCCCACCACATCGGCGATGCGCAGGGAGGTCCCTCGCGAGAGGTGGCGGCTATCCTCGGCCACCTGCTGGGCCAGCTCGCGGGTCGGGCAGAGGATCAGCACCTGAAGGCCCTTCCCCGGCTCCACCTTCTCCAGCGAAGGGATCATGAAGGCACCGGTCTTGCCGGTACCGGTCTGGGCAATTCCCACGACGTCCTTCCCCTGGATCGCCTCGGGGATGGCGCGACGCTGAATGGGGGTAGGGGCACTCCACCCCTGTGCTTCAATGGCGGCCAGGCGCTCGGGCGAAAGGCCCATGTCCTGGAATGTCGTTACCTCGGTCAAGTTCAACTCCGTTCTGGGTACCGTCGAGACGCCGACATGGGACGCTCCCACGCCGTGCGCCGGTCCTTATAGTTTACACCTATTCGCTGCGTTCCGCGCTCCCCGTCGTCGTTACCAGCCAGAACCCCCATGTCCAATTCCCACGTCACCCGCGTTCTCTTCGTCTGCCTGGGCAATATCTGCCGGTCGCCCCTCGCCGAAGGCGTCTTCCGCGAACTGATCCGGGAGGAGGCCGTGGACCACCGGTACCAGGTCGATTCGGCGGGGACAGGAGCCTGGCACGTGGGCGAGCCGGCGGACCGGCGCTCCCGGGCCGTGGCTGAGAAGCACGGCATCGCCCTCGAGGGGCGGGCCCGTCAGGTATCGGACGAGGACTTCCGGGACTTTGACGTCATCATCGCCATGGACCGGGAGAACCAGGGCAATCTGGAGCGCATCCGGAATGGAGGGTCGGCCCGACTCCACCTTCTCCGCGAATTCGACCCTGAAGCGGAGGACGACGCGGAGGTGCCCGACCCCTATTACGGAGGGCCNGGTGGATTCGATGAGGTCTACGACATCGTCCATCGCTCGTGCGTGGAGCTCCTGGAGGCGCTGGAGGCGGATCGACGGTGAGAGGCCGCCCCCTCCCCGAACGGATCAGAAGGGCTGTAGAGTCCAACCTGGGTTCCGTGACCGGGGTGCACCGCGTTGGAGGTGGGTGTATCGACCCTGCGGCACGGATCGAGCTGGCCGACGGCGGCCGGGCCTTCATCAAGTGGTCCGAAGGAGCGGGTGCCCATCGGTATGGGGTGGAAGCCCGGGGCCTCCGGGCCCTCTCGGAGCGGGGCGGAATCTCCATCCCCCGGGTCCTGGGTTGCTCCGGCGATGCGGAGGGGCCCACCGGTGACCGGGAGGGGTCCAGCAACGCGGACGGCGCCTGGCTCCTCCTGGAATGGATCGAGCCCGGGCCGGTCACCGACCGTTCCACCCGGCGGCTGGGGAAGGAGCTGGCCCATCTGCACCGTTCCCTTCCGGCTGGCACTCCCGCCGGCTGGGACGAGGACGGCTGGATCGCCACTCTCCCCCAACCAAACGGGGTGGAGGCGGACTGGCCCGGCTTCTGGTTTCGTCGGCGGCTCCTTCCCCAGTGGGAGCGGGCCCGCCGCGCCCACACCCTGCCCCCCTCGGCGGAAGGCGACCTGCAGGCGCTGGAAGCGGCACTGCCGGATATCCTGGACGGGTGGCAGGCCGATGGAATCTCACTCCTCCACGGGGACCTGTGGGCGGGGAATGTCCTGACCGCCGCCGATGGCACTCCGTATCTGGTGGACCCGGCCGTGTACCGCGGACACCGGGAGGTGGATCTGGCCATGCTGGACCTCTTCGGGTCTCCGGGACCGCTCTTCCGGGAGGCCTACAGCGAGGTCCACCCCCTCCGACCGGGACATGAGAGGCGACGGGCCGCCTACCAGCTCTACCCTCTCCTGGTCCATGTGAACCTCTTCGGCGGCGGATACCGGACTCAGGCGCTCCGCTGCCTCCGCAGCATCCTGGACTGACGACGGCCCCGGCTCGCCTCAGCGACGCCGCGCCACCAGCAGCCCGTCACCCACGGTGAGAAGGGTGGCGTCGAAGCCGGAGTCTGCCGCCACCTGCCGGAGCATGTCGCGGATGGCGTCGGTGGCGGCGTCCTCAACCGCCGCATCGGCCACCTGCCCCTTCCACAGGGCGTTGTCCACCAGGAGAAGCCCCCCGCCGGAAAGGAGGTCCCGGGCAATGGCCACGTAGCGGGGCAGATCTTCCTTGTCGGCGTCCAGGAACACGGCGTCCCAACGCCCCCCCCGGCCCCGCTCGGCCTCCAGGATCTCCATGGCTTCCCCGGTTCGGAACTCCAACCGATCCGACACCTCCGTTCCTGCGGTGAGACGGCGAGCCAGCTCCGTCCGGGACGGATCGCGGTCGATGGACAATACCTCTCCGCCATCCGGAAGGGCTCGGGCAATCCACAGGGCGGAGTAACCGGCCAGCGTGCCGATCTCCAGGACCCTACGGCATCCAGCCAGCGACAGGAGGAGTTGGAGGGCCCGGGCCGTGGTGGCGGGAAGCTGGATCGCCGGCAGCCCCTCCGCCTCCATGGCGGCGCGCACCCGCTGGAGGTGGGCGTCCTCCGAAGCGAAGAGCCCAGCGACGAAGGCCTCGGCCGGGCCCATCTCGGAGGTTCGGCTCACCCCCGGTCCTCGACGAGACGCCGGAGCGCTTCTTCAAGCAGATCGTCGGAGGTGGCGTAGCTGAGCCGCACGTAGCGATCGTCTCCGAAGGCTGCGCCCGGGACCAGGGCGACCCCGGTGGACTCGAGGACACGGGAGCACCAGGCCTGGGAGTCGGGCACCTCGTCCGTGTACTCCCCGTCGACGCGGAAGAAGAGGTAGAAGGCCCCCTCGGGCTCCACCAGCGTCAGGTCCGGCAACCTCTCGCGGAAACCCTCCACCATGAGATTCCGGCGGCGGAGAAAGGCGGTGACCATGTTCCCGATGCTCTCCTGGGCCCGGACCGGGTCACTGAGCGCCTGTAGCGCCGCCCACTGGGAGGGGGTCGCCGCGTTGGAGGTGGTGTGACTCTGGAAAGCGGCGAACTTGCGCGCCACCTCCGGATCGGTGACGGAGTAGCCGATCCGCCAGCCCGTCATGGCGAAGCACTTCGATGCACCGTCCACAAGGACATGTGGCCCGAGCTTCTCCCGGGGGATGTCGGAGAGGCTGGGCGCATTCCCACCGGCTCCGGTAAAGACGATCCTCCGGTAGATCTCGTCCGACAGGAGCCAGATTCCCCGCTCCCGGGCCCACTCGGCCACGGCCTGGAGCTCCTTCAGCGAATAGACGGAGCCGGTGGGGTTGCAGGGTGAGCACAGGATGAGTCCACGGGTGGCCGCTCCCGCGGCCGCTTCCAGATCCTCGGGACGCAGCTTGAACCCCATCTCTTCCGGCCCCCGCACCGGGACGGGCCGCGCCCCGGCAAGCCCCACCATCTGTGGATAGCTGGTCCAGTAGGGGCTCGCCACCAGGACGTCGTCGCCGGGTCCGAAGAGAGCGAAGCAGGCATTGTACATGGCCTGCTTGGCCCCCGCTGTGATGACCACGGCCTCGGGCGGAACCGTCCAGCCCGCCCGTGACCGGCGCGACAGGTCGTCCGCCACCGCCTTCCGCAACTCGGGGAGTCCGGGTGCAGGCGTGTACCGGGTGCGGCCGGCCCTTACCGCCTCAATGGCCCCCTCCGAGATCCAAGTGGGGGTGGGAAAGTCCGGCTCCCCCGCGCTGAGGTCGATGACGTCCCGTCCCTCGGCCCGAAGCTGCTTGGCCAGGGAACTCACGGCCATGGTGGCGGAGGGTTGGAGCGAAGCGATGTTGGAGCTGAATTCCATGAAGCGCCGCCGTGCGAAATGCAGAAGGTGAAAGGTGGGCGGGGAAACCTCACGTCAAGCGGGAGGCCCGACCCCAAGCGCCCAGAATATCTCAGCTTCCATGTGGGGAGCAAGGGCACCGCCAACGCGGGTGGGAGGTTGATCCCGCCCCCCTTGACCGGCGACATTGAAGCCTCCGGACCGTCAGCCCCGGCAGGACGGGTCGCGATCCCGGCGTCTCCTTACATGGACAACTCCAGGATCGCGTCGGCACATACCTCCAGGTCATGGATGGGATCGACCACCCGGGTGGTTTGTCCCTGCGAGTGCGTTGAGTTCAGATCGAATCCTCTTCTACTTCGACTTCGTGGACCCCGGATCCTACCTGGTCCACGAGTTGTTCCGTAGTGCACCCGCCGACGCCCCAGGACCCGCCCGGGACGTGATCTACCGCCCGCTCGAGCTCCGTCCCCCGCCCCAGCCGCTGCAGGATCCCAGGGCCCCCGGTTGGCAGGCGATGACCGAAGCGCTGGCGGAGGTGGCTGGAACCCTCGATCTCCCGTTCCGAGTGCCGGCCCTGGTGCCGTGGACCCGCAAGGCCCACGAACTCGCCCTTCATGCCCAGGAACGGGCGGGCGGAGTCGGGACCGGTGCCACACCCCTCCACCATCGCCTCTTCCGGGCCCACTTCGACGAGGGCCTGGACCTGGGCCGGGTGGACGTCCTGGTAGCGCTGGCTGAAGAGGCCGGGCTGGACCGATCCGAGGTCCATGCCGTCCTGGGGGTGGACCGATTCGTTCCCCTGGTGGAGGAGGCCCGCTCCCAGGCTCTCGACCAGGGGGTGCGGGGCGTTCCCACCCTGATCTTGAAGGACCGGTGGATCGAGGGCTTCTCCGGTATCGAAACCATCCGTTCCGTCGTCCAGCAGGGCACCCCCGGGTCACCCCAGGCCGACTCCAGCATACCGCCCATCGATTCCCCGGCAGCCCCAGGCCCTTTCCCCTCGTCGGGACAGTCCCACGCCTAAGGAGAGCAGATCCAATGGCAGGTTACGTGCGAAAGACGGCGGCGTCCCCCGCCCAGGTGCTCCAGGAAGCGGAAAGCCTCCTGCCCGACCGGCTTGGTCTCAACCGGACCAAGGTATCCGCCCACAGCGCCACCTATTCCGGCGCGGAAGGCACCGTAGCCCTCCAGGCCCATCCCCACTCCCTGTACACGGAGGTCGTCGCCCAGACGGATCAGCTCCGGACCTCTCGAATGGACTACGAGATCCAACTGTTCCTGAACCGGCTTCCCTATGAGCCCGGCGACCGGGGTGGCCGTGGCTCCGGCGACCCCGGCCGTGGCTCCGGCGACCCCAACTGATCCCACGCCCCAACCCCTGACGACAGGATTCCGAATGGATTCGTTCGACCAATTGGGCCTCGGCCCCGAGTTGCTGGAGGCCCTCACAGCCGAGGGCATCGAGGTCCCCTCGGGACTTCAGGCCGACGCCATCCCCGTCCTCGTGCGAGGAAATCCGGCGGTGCTCCGGGCCGGTCCCGGTGCCGGCGCCACGGTGGCCTACGGTACGGCCCTGCTGGCCCGCCTCGAAGCCGGTGGGGGCCGGCCGGCGGCGGTGGTTCTCACCAGCACCGCCGAATCGGCCGTCGCAATCGCCCGTTCGCTGGCCCGGTTGGGACTTGCCACCGGTCACCGATGTGCGGCCCTGGCCCCTGGGTGGGCCCTGCCCGGCCACGCGGATCTGCTGGTGGCGACGCCGGAAGACCTGAGCGCTGCGGTTCGAGCCGCCGAGGTGAAGTTGGATGGGCTCGAGGCGCTGGTACTGGACGGTGCCGGATTTCTGCTGGAAGGAGATGGACCCGCCCGGATCGAACTCATTCTGGAAGCTGCGGAATCCGATGGGTGGCAGGGAATCGTGGTGGCCGATCCCCTCACGCCCGCCGTGCGGGAGTGGGTCGACGCCAACCTTCGCCGTGCCGTCTTCCTCCCCTCCGAGGCCGCCGGTGACGACGCCGCCGAGGCGCCTGTTGAACGCGGGGACATCCTCCTCCACGTGGTGGAACGGCCCGATGTACTCCGGGATCCGGTAGGGCTGGTGGACCGCCTTCTGGATGAGGAGATCCACCACGTCCTCCTCTTCTGCCGCTCCGAGGACCGGGCCGCCGACGCCGGCGATCTGCTCACGCTGCACGGCTTCGTCGCGGGGATGCCCGGGGACCCGGAGACACCGGTCTGGCTGGGACTCGATGCGTTGTCGGATCGAAAGAGGGTGGATGAGGCAGGGATCGCTCCTGAGCGGGTCGCCACCGTATCGCTGGACCTCCCCCTGGACACCGACACCCTCGATCGGAGGCACGGCGGCCGTCGGGGACAGGCAGTCTGCGTGGCCGAGCCCCGGGAACTCCCCCACCTCCGACGTCTGGCTCGCGAGGCCGGGTACCGCCTTCGCCCCCTTCCCTCACCGGCATCTCCGGGGCACGATGCGGTGACGACGTTCCGGGCCGGGGTCCGCGAGGCCCTGGAAACCCGCGACCTGGCCGCGTACACGACGCTCCTGGAGCCACTCCTCGAAGAGTGGTCCGGAGTCGAAGTGGCGGCCGCCCTGGCCGCGCTACTCCGGGATCGCGGCTTCCGGCCCGCCTCCACTGCGACAGACGCCTCCCCTCCGGCCGGCGAGGGCACGCTCGCCCAGTCGCCTTCGGTCCGTCCCCGTCCCCCGGCATTCACCCGGTTGTTTCTCAGCGTCGGGAGCCGGGACGGCGTCGGTCCTGGGGATCTCCTTGGAGCCATTACCGGAGAGGCAGGCGTTCAGGGAGAGCAGGTGGGCCGCATCGACATCCGGGACACCTTTGCCCGGGTGGAGGTGGCGGACACCGTAGCGGGAAAGGTCATCCAGGCGCTGAACGGGACCTCCATCCGGGGCCGGAGCGTCCGCGTCGACTTCGATCGCGGAACGGGGGGTGCGAGGGAGCGGGGCCCAGGCGGTGGTCGGGATCGGGGCCCAGGCGGCCCCCCACGCCGGAAGGGGCCGCCGAGCCGCTGACCCAGCGCCCCCCCGAAGCCAAGGGGCCGCACCCCGGATTTCCGGGATGCGGCCCCTTCTGCTACACTGCTGCCTCGAAACCGAGGCCTACCGGGGAGAGCCCCGACTTACTTCACCGCGTCCTTCAACCCCTTGCCCGCCCGGAATCCGGGGGTCTTGGTGGCAGCGATCTCGATGCTCTCACCGGTGCGGGGGTTCCGACCGGTGCGGGCCTTCCGCTCCTTGGTCTCGAACGTCCCGAACCCGGTGATCTGCACACGCTTCCCCTCGCCCAGGGCGCTCGCGATGATGCCTTTGTCGGTGTCGAAGAGCGCGTCGATCGCCTCTCCGGCCTGGGCCTTGGTCATGCCGGCATGTTCGGACAGGGCGTCCACGAGCTCGGACTTGTTCATGAGCTTCACTCCTCGGTTAGGTAATGTTCAGGGGACCGCCCATTCTGGACGGCGCCGATTGCTGGCGAATATCGAATATCAAAAGCACCTCCGACGCCAAGCGTTCGGCGCGGTGCCCATCCCCTTCCGACCAAGCCACCGGGACTTGCCGGGCAGAGGCTGGAAGAACGCTATAGTGGCCTGCCGAGGGCGTCAAGAGAGATCCCAAGCCGAGATCCCGCCTGATTCCAAGCTTTTCGGCCGATTCCGGACCCCCGACCGGGACCCGGGAGCGATCCTCAGATGGGGTCCGCGTCCAGGGCACCCCAGAGGCGGACCACCACCCAACCCAGTCCCATGACCAGCGCCGCCGGGATCGCCAGGAGCAGGGCCAGGAGGACCAGGACGAAGATGGGAACCAGGATCGGGGCCAGGAGACCGCCAATGATGTTGAGCGCCGCCAGGACGAGGATCCCCACCACCAGGAACTTGAGGAGGGTAAGCATCGTGGGTACTCCATGGGTTGCAGGTTTTCGGGGGAGGGGAGCCGGAAGTCGCTCGCCCCACCTGTTCATCCCTACGAGGCGGATGGGCGGTCGGTTTCAGCCATGACGAAGCGAGAGATCTTCTCACGGCTGGAGTTGGCGGCTCTCCGGGAATCCCTGGATCGGGGCAACTCTCTTCTGTGCCCTCGCTGCCAGGTCCCCATGGAGTCCCGCTCCATCCCCCGCCCTCCCGGGGTTTCCTACGTGCGCCGACGCCGCTGGCACCTGTGCCCCTCCTGCGGAAGGAGCGCCGTCCTCGATCTCCCCCGCCCCGACCCCACCTCCGACGAAGCCGGCGGCGAATCGACTCGGAAGTGACTATCTTTCCGCTTCCCATCCGGGATCCGCGCCCCTGCCTCGACGGCGTCCGATTCCCCCCGACCACCCCCGAGAGCCCCACTGGAATGCCCCGCCGCCCCCCCCATGAACCTTCCCCCTCGGGTGAACCGGCCCGCCGCATCGACGCGGCCGCCCNCAGTGGAAGGCCCCTCCGCGACGAAGCGCTCTGCCGGGTCGGATGGCGGGAATGGATCGTCCTCCCCTCAGGTCCCACCCTCCCCATCAAGGTGAAGGTGGACACCGGNGCCCGTTCGTCGGCTCTCCACGCCACGGGCATCGAGCCGGCCGGCCAGGGCCTCCTGCGCTTCACCGTCCATCCCCATCAGCGGCGGAGTGGGGATGAAGTGGAACTCGTGGCTCCCCTTGTGGACCACCGGGAGGTTCGAAGCTCCAGCGGCATTGCCGAACCCCGTCCAACGGTGCGGCTCGAGGTGGCGCTGGGCCCCCATCGCTGGCCGGTGGAGGTTACCCTTACACGGCGGGACCGCATGGGCTTCCGCATGCTTCTGGGACGGACCGCCCTTCGCGGCCGGTTCCTCGTCGATCCGGGAGCATCCTTTCTTCACGGACACGGGGACCCCCGGGAACCCCACACCCTCGGGAACACCCCATGAAAATCGGTATTCTCTCGCGCAAGGCCTCCCTCTATTCCACCTCCCGCCTGGTCGAGGCGGCGCGGGAACGCGGTCACGACGTCCGGGTCGTGAACTACCTCCGCTGCTACATGGACATCACGGCCCGCCGCCCGTCCGTGATCTATCAGGACCTGGTGGCCGACCGGAACGCCGTGGAAGAGGAGCTGAGCTTCGACGCCGTGATCCCTCGGATCGGCGCCTCCTATACCTACTACGGATCGGCCGTTGTCCGACAGTTCGAGATGAAGGGGGTATTCAGCGTGAACCCCTCCGAAGCCATCCTCCGCTCCAGGGACAAGCTCCACTCCATGCAGATCCTCTCCCGGGCCGGGGTCGGGCTTCCCACCTCCACCTTTGCCCATTCCACCCGCCACACCAAGGGTGTCCTGGACCGGGTGGGCGGACCCCCCGTCATCGTGAAGCTCCTGGAGGGGACCCAGGGGGTGGGCGTTGTGCTGGCCGAGACCCGGAAGGCCGCCGAGTCCGTCATCGCCGCCTTCCGCCAACTCGACGCCAACATCCTGGTCCAGGAGTTCATCAAGGAGGCCGGCGGGGAGGACCTGCGCGCCCTGGTCATCGGCAGTCGGGTGGTGGCCGCCATGATCCGCCACGCCGCTCCCGGGGAGTTCCGGTCCAACCTCCATCAGGGCGGCACCGCCGAGGCCGTGGAGCTCTCCCAGGATGAACGCCGGACCGCCGTCCATGCCGCCCGCGCCATGGGGCTCTCGGTTGCCGGGGTCGACATGCTCCGCTCCAACCGGGGACCGGTGGTGCTGGAGGTGAACTCGTCGCCGGGACTGGAGGGCGTGGAGGGTGCGTCCGGCGTCGATGTGGCCGGACGCATCATCGAGTACATCGAACGGAAGGGCCGGTGACGGCACGGGACGCCCGATCCGAGGCCGCGCGTGGGGCCACCCCGGTGAAGGTGGCGGGGCAGATGATCCAGCCTGGAGAACGGCGCCGGATCGAACTCCCCACCGGGGTCCTGGCCACCGGCAGCGCCCTTCCGCTCCCCCTGGAGGTTCTCCATGGCACCCGGCCGGGCCCGAGGATCTGGATGAGCGCCGCCATCCACGGCGATGAGCTGAACGGGGTTGAGATCATCCGGAAACTCCTGTCGGAACTGAATCCACACCGCCTGGCCGGGACGATCCTGGCCGTCCCCATCGTGAATGTGCAGGGCTTCCTCCTGGAGTCCCGCTACCTCCCGGACCGACGCGACCTGAACCGGTCCTTCCCCGGGTCTCCACGGGGCTCCATGGCTTCGCGCCTGGCCCACCTCTTCATGCAGGAAGTGGTGCGGGGGTGCTCCCTGGGACTGGATCTCCACACCGGATCGGACCAGCGGACCAATCTGCCCCAGATCCGGGCCGACCTGTCGGATCCCGAGACCGCCCGCCTTGCTCGGGCCTTCGGAGCCCCCATCCTGATCCATGCCGGCCTGCGGGACGGCTCCCTGCGAGCGGCGGCCACCGCGGGGGACACTCGGGTCCTGGTGTTCGAAGGAGGGGAGGCGCGCCGCTTCGACCGGAGTGTCATCGAGGCCGGCACATCCGGCGTCTTGCGGGTTCTCCGGGAACTGGGGATGAGGGGAAGCGGCCCCATCCCACCCACACAGCCTTCCCTCGAATCGAGGAGCACCTCCTGGGTCCGAGCCGGCAGGGGCGGCCTCCTCCGGCTGGACGTGGACCTGGGCGAACGGGTTGAGAAGGGTCGGCGGATCGGGGTCATCCGGGATGCCTTCGGAGACCATGCCCTCCCGGTCCGGAGCAACCGGTCCGGGGTGGTGGTGGGGCTCACCCGGAGTCCCACGGTGAATCGGGGAGATGCGCTGGTGCACCTGGCCACGTTGGAGGGGTCGGTACGTCCCTCGACTCCGCCGGCTGCGACCCTGAACCCCGATGAGGACCCGTGACCTCGTTGACCCATGGCGGCCCGTTCTCGCTCCGTCCCCCGGCGCGACGTCAGCCGTCCCCCACCCCCTCCCACGCGATTCGATCCCAGGCCCTCGTCCCGTCCCCGCCGCCGGTCAGCTCCCGGTACGCGGCAAAGTGGAGTTCCGCTTCTGCCACCTCTCCGGCCTCCCGGGCGGCGAGGCCCGCCAGAAAGGTGGCCCGGGCCCGGTGGGGCTCCCGCTCCAGCACCCGTCGGAGCGAGTTCAGCGCCGGACCAGGTGCTCCCGCCTCCAGCAGGAGTTCGCCGTGCATTTCCCGGGCCGGAAGAAGCGGACCCGGCGTCACCGGGTGCTTCTCCACCTCCTCCTCCAGGGCGGCGGCCTGGTCCAGGAGCGCAAGGGCGGTCTCGACCTCGCCCTCCCCTCGATGGATCCAGGCCTGGACTCCCAGCATCTGAGCCTCCACGACCCCGGCCCAATAGACCTCTCCCGCCGCGGACATCCCGTCACGGATGGTCCCCAGACGGGCCGCCTCCCGGGCCGCCCCCTCCAGGTCGCCGGTCCGGGCCATCCCAATTCCACGAGCGAAGTGCCGGATGGCCACAGCCGGACCCGCCCCGTCCCCGGTCGGCGGCAGGGCGGCAGCCCCCTCCCAGTCCCCGGTCTCCAGGACCAGCCGAGCCGGCATGGCCTGCCAGTTGAAGGTCCCGTGGGCCAGGGCGGGAGACGAGAGCTCCTCCGCTGCNGCCNGGGCGCGCTCCACCATCTCCGCCGCCTCCCGGTCGCGCCCNTGCTGCAGGTATGCGTAGACCAGGTAGTCCCAGGCGTGGACCCGTTCCCAGTCTCCNCCGGAAGCCTCCGCCGATCGGAGGTTCGCCTGGATGGAGCGGTCCCACATCCCCAGNCGGGTGAAGATGTGCGAGGGCATGTGGAGGGCGTGAGGGGCATCCGGTGCGATGTCGGCGTATCGAAGCGCNGCCTCGAGCCCTCGCTCGGCCAGCGCCGGGACGTCGTAGGCGTGGATGATGTAGTGGGCCAGTCCAGGGTGCTCCGGCCGATCCCGGAAGAGCTCCTCCAGGATCTCGGCAGCCCGGAGCTGTCGGGCGAAGGTGGTGTCTTCCGGGGGCGCCGCCGCCAGTAGCGCCAGCCCCATGAAGACGCGGGTCTCCGGATCTTCCGGGTGACGGGTGGCCATCTCCTCCATGGCCGACTCCCAGGCCAACCGGCGCTCCCTCTCCGTTTCGCCACCCTCCCCGAAGAGCTGTCGGAAGGCCGCCACCCACTCCCGCTCCCGTTCCGTGGGAAGGCCCGCCGCCTCCGCCCGGTCCAACGCCGCCATGGCCTCGGAGCGCCGTGCCTCGGGAATGGAGCCGGCGTAGGGGTTGCCCATCCGGGTGATGGCCCGGCCCCATTCGGCCATGCCACAGGCCGGATCCTGCTCCAGAGCTTCCCGGAAGGCCCCATCCGCCTGCGGAAACCAGAAGGAGTGGAACATGGCGAGCCCCACCTCCAGCCGCTCCATGGCCGCCGGCTCACAACTGGCCGTGAAGGAGACCCGCCCCACATCCTCCCCATCCGTCGACGGGATCCCGTGGTGCCCCGAATGGTCTTCGGCCGGGACCATCACCGTGGCGCCGTCGCCGGGGGGAGCCTCGCCGTGGGATCGGGGGTGGTCGCCGCCGCACCCGGAGAGGAGAAGGACGGCCACAGCGGCCGCTCGAACGTCGGAGATCATTGAGCCTCCCGGGCTACGGTATCCAGATCGAGGCGACCCCGGGCTCCCGGGCTCCGGAGTCGGGCTTCGTCGGCGGGCGTGGGCTCGGCCGGTCGCCGGCGATGCCAGTCGGTCCGGGCCTGCACCGCCACCCCCACCGCCAGGAGCCGTTCCTCGCCGAAGGGGGCACCCCCCAGAAGTACACCGTCCGGGAGTTCAATCCCACCCATCTCCCGGGTCCCCACCGGCAGGGCCAGGAGGGGCAGGCCGATCATGTCGAAGGGAATGTGGCTCTCCAGCGCCACCACGTCGCACCGGTCCAGGATCCCCCCGAGGGTCAGGCGCAGGAGGGCAAGCTTGGCTCGCTGCCCCTTCAGGTATTCGTCACCGGAAACGAACAGACCCGACAGGAACGAAGTGAGGGTCACCCCCATGAGCCGGACATCCTCCTTCATGTAGGGGAGGAAGGGCTCGGCACGCTCCACCAGGCGGATGGCGTTGAAGGCCCCGGAGGTGAGTTCGTCCCACCCGTCCGGCGGATCGATCTCCACCACCTCCACCCCTGCGGCCTCGACCTCCCGGAGGAAGGCCCGGCGATTCCCTCCGCCATCCCCGCCTCCGTCGGCCCATCCCGGAAAGATCCCCAGGCGGGTGCCCCAGCGCACCCGGACCCGCCCCCCCTGCTCCACCGGCGTGGCGGCGGTGAGATAATCCGGAACCGGAGGAAGGCCCAGGGTACGGGGATCCCGCGGATCCTCGCCGGCCATGGCCTGCAGCACCAATGCGGCATCCCGGGCATCCCGGGCCAGGGGGCCCACATGGTCCCGGGTGTAGCTCAACGGAATGACGCCGTCCAGGGAGACGCGGCCGAAGGTGGGCTTGAGACCCGTGGTCCCCTGGGCCCGGGACGGCATGGTTATGGAGCCTCCGGTCTGGGTGCCCAGCGACGAAGCGGCGAGGCGCGCCATGACCGCCGTGGCGGACCCGGACGAGGAGCCTCCCGGACTCACGTCGGGGTTCCCTGGCGCCCAGGCGTTCACCGTGGTCACTTCGCCGTCCGGCGTCAGCGCCCGGGTGGTGGCCAGGGGGCCGAGCTGGCTCTTCCCCAGCATCACGAATCCGGCCCCTCGCAGGGCGCCCACCAGAGTGGCGTCCCGCTCCGGCACGAAGTCCCGGAAGATGTGCGAGTTGGCGGTGGTCCGGACCCCGGCGGTGTGGATGTTGTCCTTGACTGCCAGGGGGATCCCATGGAGGATCCCCTCCGCCACCCCCCCGTCCAGGGCGCGGGCACGGACGCGAGCCGCCTCGGCTGTCACCTCGTTGAAGGCCTGGTAGACGCCGTCCCAGCGACGGATCCGGGCCAGATAGGCCTCGGTGTGCTCCAGCGCCCCCAGCTCTCCGTCGCGGAGGAGGGCTCCCGCCTCCCAGGCCGTGAATTCGACCGAGTCCGTTGGCGCCCCCCTGGAAAGGTCCGGACGGGGAAGCTCCCGGAAGAAGGATTCGGCGACCCTCGGATCCGCGCCGGCGCCGGCGCCCGGCTCACCTCCAGATGCCGGTCCAGCCACCGGCTCGGGGCCCACTCCCGCACCGCTCCCCACCGGCGTACACCCCACCGCCGCAGCCGCGGAGAGAGCCCCCATCCGCGCCAGGAAGCTTCGCCGGTCCACCAGGGCGTCCTGGGGC
>SL_3KL_010_SEDDRAFT_10001845_pt1 | contig 19370 bp, 8 predicted proteins | sample SodLakKL_010_SED_2_FD_10381 | JGI IMG/M metagenome (IMG submission 10381) | reverse complement strand
CTGTTGGTTCTGTTCGGCTTCGTCTCCTTCGCCTTCCTGACCATCATCGGCACCTTCATCGGGGTTTGGTTGCTCCCCCTGGTTCTCATCTTCATTAGGATTAGGGGTTTCTGCTTCCTGATCGGCACCTGTATTGGTTTCCACAGTATCAACAGGAGTCTCAGCACCTTCAACTAATGCCTCTACTCCCTGATCTACTGCTACACCCATTTCTTCTGTAATCATAGGTCGATCTTTTTTAATTAGTTAATACTTTTTTTCATCAATGTGCAAATATCAGCAACAAAGATGCATATAAATCGTAACAATAATATGTTGGGAAAACAAAAAAACATTTTTTGTATTGTTATTATGCATATCTTTGTAACGAATTCAGAAAACATAACTGTTTAAACATGACACAAAGACAGGAATTAATTGAACAAAGAAACGAATCAATCTACCAGGAGATGCTGAAAATCATGAGGGAAGATCAAGGTGGTTTTCAGCGCATGCAGAGAAAAGAGCTGTACCAAAAGATAGCTATGTCACCAGCTCCCAGGTATTATCTTACTCCGCACGAGGTAGGTAGAATCCTTTCAAACAAGATTAAAGAGAAAAAAGATGCATCTCGATAACCCAATCGAATTAAACAGGATGATTAAAGAGAGGGATTTTAAATCCATTCTCGAAGTCAATGAAGCTCGTAATGAGTCACTTAGGTTTCACTACGATCCCTTCAATGGCAAAGGGAGTCTTATACCCAGGTTTAAGTATGAGATTTCTCCTGGACATGTTGTTCACCTCCCAGAGGAGATGAAAACACATGAGGTTTTGAAAGATATGTTATCTTGTGATGGGTTTATGCATTTCTGCGAAGTCGCTGAAATTGAATACAGCGAAGAACTTAATGAAGGGTTTGTGGATTTTCTTATGAAAGTCCGACTGCAGTATGACTTTGAGTTTTGGTGCTTTACTTGTGTAGTTATTTATGACAAAATTTCAGGTGGTGAGATACCATTTAAACTCAGGCTCGCTCAAAGGATACTCCTTAATGAAATGGAGGATGACAGAAGAGCTGGAAACCCTATTCGTATTATCTTATTAAAAGCCCGTCAGTGGGGAGGGAGCACCATGATACAGATGTACATGGCCTGGATACAATTATTCTGGAAAGAAAATTGGAATCTGGCCGTATGTGCAGATGTGGAGGATCAGGCTCGTAACATTCGAGGTATGTTCTCTCGAATGGCAAAAAGACACCCAGAGGATGCGGCATCACTAACTCTTAAACCATACGAGAGAAGTCCAAAGGTTAAGATATTTGTAGAACGAGGTGGACTCCTCGCTATTGGTTCTGCTCAGAAACCCGACAGCCTCAGGTCATTTGACTTCAAAATGATACACCTTAGTGAGGTTGGGTTGTGGAGAACAACGGACGGCAGAGACCCCGAAGATTTAGCCCAGTCACTTAGAGCAGGTATTCCCGATATAGAACTCACGCTTGTGGCTCTGGAGAGCACAGCAAAAGGTGTAGGAAACTTTTTCCATAGGGAATGGCTGGCTGCTAAGAAAGGTTCTGGGTACAGGCCTGTCTTTATCCCCTGGTATGTAATCGAAATGTACCGTAGAAAAGTGGATGATTATAAATCCCTTTTCCTGCAGATGACCGATTATCACTGGTCACAGTTTAGGCAAGGTGCCACACTGGAAGCAATAGCCTGGTACATTAACTTCCAAAAGAGGGAAAGATATTCCGACTGGAGGATGATGTCAGAGTTCCCGACAACCGACGTTGAGGCGTTTCAGAGTACAGGACGTAGAGCCATCCCACAGCACTACGTACAATATGCTCGCTCTACATGTAGAGAACCTGCATATGTTGGTGAGTTAATAGGTAGAGCTGTCAAAGGGGCAGATGCATTGAAAGATGTCCGCTTCCATGAAGATGCCAACGGTAAGCTTCAAATATGGAAGATGCCAGACAAACTACGATTTATCAGAAACAGATATGCTATATTTGTAGATATCGGTGGACGAACAACCAAAGCCGACTATTCCGTTATCAAAGTCTTCGATCGTTATTGGATGATGGAGGGAGGCAAGGTAGAAGTGGCTGCAGTATGGAGAGGGCACCTCGATCAGGATTTGGTGGCCTGGATTGCAGCTCAAATAGGAACTTTCTACAGTAATGCTCTTTTGGCGGTAGAAACTAACTCCCTTAGAAAGGAGTCACAGACGGAAGGCCAGCACTTCCTGACCGTCCTCGACGAGATTGCTGACTATTATCCGAACCTGTTCACCAGGGAGAACCCTGACAAAGTTATGGATGAAGTACCCGTACTATACGGTTTTCACACCAATACTCAAACACGTACAATGATCATCAATAGAATGCTGGCCGCTCTACGTGACGCGGAATACACAGAAAGACATGAGGTTACGTGTGACGAGATGGATACCTTTGAGATTAAAAAGTCAGGGAAGTATGAAGCAGTGGATGGATGTAAGGACGACTGTGTAATTACGACAGCAGGCGGCTTATGGCTATGTCTCAGCTATATGGAACCATGTTCATATATTATTTTTAACACAGAGAAAAAGGAAAAAACAATATCAGAAGCAACCTGGTAATTTATTAACACTTAAACACTTAAAATTATGACACCACAAACAGGATTTATTGTAATTGCGCTTATCGGATTAATCGTGGCCTTTGGGTTTATTATTGCCCTCTGGAGAGGTCTTTCCGCTACCACAGGAGCCCATGGTCGCCTCGCGGAGGAGTTCTTATTCCTTAAAAAGAGGCAGAATACCATCTCAGAAGAACTCCGTGACATTGACTACAGGGTAGGTAAACATCTCAAAACTGACGAGCATTATTGGGGTTTTATTGGTGATAATATCCAGTCCCTGAATTCAAGAATCACGGTTATGCGGGAAAACATCGCAGAGCACAGGGAGGACATCCTGAAACTGTACAATCGTACAGATACCGTGAGGGATGTAGTTAGTGACCTCATACACTATCTCCATGATATGCAGGATACAGTGGTCGCCAACGCTGACGCGACCGTTGAAAACGACAACCGCATTACGGCGATGAATGAAAAGGTGCAAGAGCTCAGCGATGTAACCGAAGCTATTGCAAATGACCTGCATTCTAAGATTGTCCAGCTGAGCCATGCAGGGGAGATTGAATTTTCTCTCGACAGCAATGAAAATGTGGTTGGGTACAAACGCATTAAGTCAAGAAAAAAGACTGCCAAAAAGGAGAGTAAATAATGCAGACGAATGTAGATGAACTCCGAGAGGTAAGAGAATCCCTAAGGGAAATGACCGAAGAACCCGATAACCATATTGTTATCGGGATAGACCCAGGCAGCAAAACTGGATTAGCAGTCTGGAGGCCAAAGATACAGAAGTTTGAGGATGTGACAGCGGGCAAAATACATGACATCATGAATCGTGTGTATATACTTGCATTTGAAGCTGCATGCAATAAGGCAAGGATCGTCCTTTTCTGCGAAAACCCAAACACCTTTGTACCTTTTAAGGGTAACAATAGCTTCAAGGCTACAGCTCAGGGTGCGGGTAGCATTAAAAGAGACTTTGCCATATGGAGAGATTTTTGCGAGGAGCATGAAATCCCTTTTATACCTGTTCGACTCCAAAAGCATCAAAAGAAAATGACTGCAGAGGAGTTTCAGAAACTCACAGGCTACGAGCATAGAACAAATGTGCATGGCAGAGATGCTGCCATGATGGTATGGAAAAAAAACATTGATGATGAGTAAACTGTTGAAGCAATTACGTAGGAACTTTATATTTTTTATAACCTCGTGGATGCCTCCTCAATGGACTGCTGCATGGTCTCAAAAGTGGGCTCAGTGGAAAAAAAGAAGGGAGCTGCGTAGGGAAGAAAAGGCAATAAAAAAAGCAAAAAAACTTGCCCAGAGGAGACATGCCGTTGATGGAAGGAGGTACTATGTCCTCCCTGACTGGAATGGAGACCTCATGGTTCTCAATAACAGAGAGATAGATCAGTTAAAGAGGCACGGAGTAATGAGTAAGAGGGTGAATGTTAAACACTTGCTCGACGAGGCCGTGTATTTCACACCGTAAAAACCGAAATACCATGCTTACTTTCACGCTAATATTATTACTCATTGCTATCATCTTTGGCTGGGCTACAGCAAGCGAACTCAACAGAAGACAAAAACTTCATGCATCCAGGATTATAAAACTGGAAGATAAGATGCAAAAATTAAAGAAACGAATTATAAACCAACAAAAAAAAAACAATGCCACTAATTGAAGAATTCTTTAAATTAAAGATGCACTGGTTCAAAAAGATTTTGATCGCATTGCTTGTTATTGCAGTCCTGGGTACAGGTCTTATTGTATCTGGCATCCTTGCTGTAAGTGCACACCTCTCAGGAGAGATAAACTGGGTTTATTATGGGCTTACTTTCTCATTCGCAAGCGTATTTATCTACATATTGTCAAGGTAAATAACACATTTTCAACATAAAACACTATTAATATGAAAACATTGATTGAATTTTTTGTTTGGATTGGAGACAGCGTACTATCATTATTCAAACCCAGGGTTCGTGTGAAATCGAAATCCAAAAAAGACGCTGTTGAAACCGAGATGAACTCGGAGGCTATAGCCCTGGTGCAGGCCAACGAGGATGAGAGGTTTTTAACTACAGCTCTCTTAATGGCCGCCAGTGCCTTTAATAAGATTAAAGAGGGTAGAATTTTAATCGACAAGAGAGCGGTGGAAAGATACCTCAGAAGCAGATTTCCAGGCACAGAATATGTCGTATGGAATGATGAGCTTGCTCGATACAAAGACATAATGATATACGACCTGGCCTTTGAAAAGCTGGAGGAAATGATGGATGCACATCCAGACAAAAACCCGACAAGAATGGGGTGAAACCGTAGTATCAATAAGTAAATAAAAATGCCAGTATAATTAAATACTGGCATTTTTTTGTTTGACCATTTTTCTGAGATCGGGAAAATGGTTATCTTCTAAGTACCTGCTGTAGCTGTGGATGTACCTGTTGTAGGTGGTTATCCGCTTCTGCTGCAATCTCTTGCTGCAATCCAGCATCCATACCTGCAGGAATCTGACCTTGTTCTGCAGCTTCCTTTCTGGCTTTAATAGCCTCCAGTATCCGATCTGCAAATGGCAATGATGTATTCTCCAGGAATATTTCCAGATCAATACCGCCCATCTCCAGGAGCCTGTAAAGCATATCATCCATGTGTGCACGGAATACAGGGGCGTCTGCACTTTGAGTTATTACCAGGTCGTACTGCAAGTTTCTCGCCTTAGTCGCATTATAATAGGCCTGCTCCTCGTCATATTCTTTACCAGAGATGATTAGGTGCCTGTCGTCATAGTACTGTACAATGATCTTCAATGCTTTCATATCCCTTTTTTCTCTGAACCAGGAGAATATCTCCATGATGTCCATTGAGTTGATGGCAGCATTCTGAGCCTCCTGGGCGTAAAGAGAAGCAGGCGTTCCACTCTTAGCCTCCTGCCCCTGGATAGCACCATGAACCCCAGATATCTCCTTCATAAGCGTCATTTGGATTGATAGAAGCTCCTTGGCTCCGATATTTACGCTGTTAGCAGATACCTGCTGAGGAGGCGGTACCCCTGGCTTCGGCTTATAGAACATAACCTCGTCGGCTTTTGTCCACTTCTCAGCCCAGTCCGCAGGACTTTCTTCATCTGGAACGGAATCCCAGGGAGCCATAAGAACCCCTTTCGCACTGTTACCGATAATCCAGTCAAGCATACCGATAATGCGATTGATGTGCCTCTGTTGGTCAAGTATATCTTCCACCAGGCCATATACCTCTCCATCAATAAGAGGATAGAGAAGCATGCTGTATGGATGCTCCCCATGTTCGTATGGACTTTCAGCTTCATATAAGCATTCTCCACTGGGAGTCAGATACTTAACATACCAATATTGGGCAAGCCTGTTGGTTGCTTCGATAAGAGGTATCCTGTTTGTAGGAACCCCTTGCTCGGTAGCCATGGCTATACGACGAGCATTCTCCTGTTCTATAGAAGCCTGCTCATCAGAGGACATAAAATAATACTCTCCGTGCAGGTAGTCATGGCAGTAAATTCTCCATTCACTTCTGAGCTCCCATATTTCATAAACACGGGCGCGATCATTATTCATAGGAACCAGGAAATCAATCTCATCGAATGCTTTTGAAGAAAGACCATATGTTTCGCGTAACTGATCTGTATTTAGGTTTTTATAAGATTTTTTGATCACCTCTTCCTCCTTTGGGCTGCTGGCAAAAGCAGCAATAATGTCATCAACTGGAGCATCAATGATCTCACCGACACGGATAATATCCGTACCTCTGATATCCGAGACATCAGAGTTGAAAAATATCCTGTTTGGATTAACATTTTCCTGAAACAGATCATCCATCTCGATCTCCTTCCACATCTTCATTCCCTGCTTCTGGATAGCCATACCAGAGATAAGAAACTCCTCCAGGTTCCTGGCATCCAGCTCCCTGGTTGCATTCATCTTCTCTGCAGCCAACAGAGCCATGGTTAGCATCTCAGCAGCCTTGGCATCCTCTCGACGCCTGGACATAACCATCGGCTTTGTTTTGTTGAGTCGAAACTGACCTATAATGTTTTTGATCACAGGGCGAATAACATTCTGCTTCAAAGGAACCCGACCTCTTTTCTTAATGAGGTTTTCCTCTGTGATCATTTTGCCCTCTTTGGAGTCAGGGTCTTTTACCAGCTCAGACCATTGGTCACCTCTTGCATACCTCCGTGATCTTTTTCTTCTCTTTCGGAAATCAGCAAGGCTTTTCCAGTCGGCCATGGCCTTTTGAAGAAGCTCCTGGTTCTTTTTCATTTCATCGGAGGCTCCCTTGTCTCTCTCCATACCTCTGGAAGTCTCTTTTGAACCATACCTTTCATCAAACTCCTTCATTATTTCAGGAGTTCCGATAGTATCCAGGTTAAATTTATTGAAATCTATACTTTCCATTGTCAGTTTCTATTAAGATTAATCAAATACTTGCCTTACTCTATCCACCCATTCATTAGTTTGCCCTGGGAGGGGTCTGCGCGTTGTCTGCTGGACGATCTCTATCTGCATCTCCCTTGCCATCTCTCGCATCATATCTGCAGCCACATCCATTCCCTGAGCCCGTGCAGCCCTTTCGCTTTCCAATAGCCCTCTTATAGCAACATGCCTGTTAGCTATCTCAACGGACTCCATGAAAGCTCTGTTTTGTTGTAGCTTGTGTACCTTGTCCCAGTTTTGCTGCCTTTGGTACTCCTCATACATAACCTTGTCTCTGTTAGCCTTGTCTACAGCACCCCAATACTCCCTGTTGATAACATCAGTAAGGGGGGTTCTGAAAAATCTGCTAAGAATGGGAGTGTCGTACATGGTGAAGTTCATGCTGATTTCCTCGGCAAAGCTGGTTTCTCTTTCGGCATCAGACATATTTTGTACTGTTTGTACAATACCTCCTGTTGTTTTATATAATTGGTTGTACCATCTTCCCCTGCCGCCAAACATAGTATTTATAAGATGTTCTACGTTGTGCGGGTTAAGATCAGCATGCCACGGAACAGACCTCCGCTCTCCATCCTTATAGAAGTACTTGGTCTCTGCAGTCGTATCTCCTCCGTGCATCTCGTACCAGGCATAAGTGGCTCTCTTAATAGCAGGGTTAACAAAGCTCCAGTGGTTTGTAACATTAGGCATGTCACGATCCTGAATCCTGTTGAATCTCTCTGGTCTGATCGGTCTACCAGTGAAGTTTTCATTTACCCATAGCTCGTAAGCTGGCGTAAATGCGGTCGGAACCAAAGGACGCATAGAGGGCTCTCCCTGGGAATTAACGAATCCCTGGAGACTCCATGGACTGAATGCCTCACCCATTGCACCAATAGATTGTGCAATCATGTCGTCTGCATCAATGCGCCCAGACTGATAATCGTAAAAAATTGCACCAATAGCTCTGGCACCTCTCCAGTTGTGTGGGTCTGGAATACTTAGATTAGAGTTAAACCCAGGAATAATATTTCCCGTGCCTACCATGGTATAGAACCTTCTCAGGAATGGAGATGTCTTGTCATAATCCCTTACGCCTTCCTCATCCTCATCTCCAAACATATCAAACATCATGTTTTCTACATATCCACGTAAGCTATATAGTATCCATGCAGCCATAAACCTCTTGGGGTTGTTTCTCGCGAACTCAATGGTCTTGGCCACGGCCTGAATAGTCGGATTAAAGAATGCATACACAGCAGAGAAGTGCTTAGTCCAAAGACCTCTCCTGTCGTAGTTTACGTCGGCATTCTTGCTCAGCTCTACAGCCCTGGAAACAGAGAATTTGTGAGAGCCGTCGTCATTCACTTGTTGCCTTGCTGTCAGATACGTAGAAAACCTGGATGTGTTTTCAGACCACTTGGCGAAAGTCTCAGTGATCTCCATCTCAGCTCTCCACAGCTTTTTCAGTGTTGTAACACCTCTGTTTTCAACAGCTTCCCTTGTTGTTCTTTCCAGTTTCTTGGCAAGGTTCTGCAAACTGTACATGTGCACGTACCCAGTTTCACCACCTGCCCTTTGCCATTCCTGGTAGTAACGGTCGATATGATTTTCCACAGGGTCTGCTTTTCCTTTCTGTGCGCGACGTATAGCCTTACTTGCCACAGGAGTATTCTTTAAAAACTGACGTACAAACCCAGGATTGTTAGCCGACATGTTTACCCAGTGACTTGTAGCAGCGAACTGAACGTCACGGATTTGGTTAGCCCATATCCAGTTAGGGTTTTTGGATGTTAGCCATGCGGACAGCATACGTGTGTACCAACCTACACCCCTCGCCCAGGATGCATCGGTTTGGTGCATAAAAGCTCTCGGTACACTGGGGTCAGAGAAAGCAACAACATACTTCTTACCGTCCTCGAAAACAGTCATCTCATGCTCCTCGGACAACCTCTTAGCAACCCTGTTTGTATGTTGATCATTCTTTTGTACATGTACCCTATCCTGATCAAACAGTGCCTGCGGTGGTCTCTCGACCTGCTCGACAATGGTTCCATCTTCCTGTTCAACAAGATACACAATCCTACTGTAAACCATCTCGTTACCAGGGTATAACCTGGCCAGGTTTAATGCATGCTGCCCTACTTCATTCTTAACCCTTTGGACTATAGAGCTGTGAGCCATACTCATCATCATTGGGATGGGATTGTCAGGCATAGTGACACGTCCTTTTGCCCTACGAATAACAGGATTAAAGACTTCACTTATCCCCCTGCCGTCTCCATACTGGAATATGTCAGACTTTGTATCAAACTTCCAGCCCCTCAAAGGAACATAGAATTCATACATATTGTGATACTTTGTATATTCTGCATGACTTAACTCACCTGCTCTCCTTGCGTTGTAAAGAGCAAATCTGGTAACCTGTCTTGCATTATTCCAAAAGTCAGTGATATTTTCTTCGGGGATGCGCCCCTCTACTTCATGTACCATGGTTTGAGCAAGCTCATCTGGGCTCTCCCATATGTTATCTGTGTCCAGCTCTGAAATACCAGAGTAATCCCTGTTCTTAATTCTCTCAATGACAGCCTCTACCTGAGCCTCATTGCTATTTAACATGTAAGAAATCTCAGCGTTCAAACGAGAAATTTCAGCGTTTGTTTCGGCCAGTTCTTTTACAATGCCATCGTGAGCTTGCTGTAGCATCTCTATCTTCCCTGCAGCCCTCTCTGTACCCTCTGCTACCAGATCAGCAATCTCATTCTCAATCCTGGATTTAGTCTCATTCATCTCTGTAACCACCCTGTTTGCATACTCGCTCTTTGCCAGTGGGTTCTCATTGATAAATGCAGACATCTTTTCTTCCTGACGCTTCCTTAGTGCGTCGATCATCTCACCACGCTTCTGATAATTCCTTTCTGTTGCATGCTTAGCAACCATATAGTCATGTAACTGCTCCTGGGACAATCCCAGCCTTGTCATGGCTTTCACGGACTCCAGGAATAGGTGTCCCTCCTCGGCCTCAAATCTTTCGGAAGCATGTTTGATCTTACTCCTGGCATGGTTCTCTGCGCGATATGGATTGGCAAAGTCTGGAATTTTTGTGCCAGTTTCTTTCTCAATAGCATCCTGAATATTTTTCATACCGACCATAACATCTGAAAATCGGTACTTAATCCAGTCACTCATTCCCTTTTTAACAGGCTGGTTCTCAACCTTTAAGGCTCCCTCAGGGGTGACTATAGATAATGATAAAGCTGTGGCATGTGGATTAGCTTCGGAGACAGGTACAGGCTTACCAGAAGTATATGCTTCCTCCTGCTTAGCCCTTCTCTCCAATCTTTCCATCCTGGCCTCAACAGAATTAGACTGAACGGTATTATCATTTGTCCTGGTGGCTTTACCTACAGATGCACGAATAATATCCCTGATCTCTCCATCCGTTAGCCTTGTATGTGTACCAAAGACCTTATTCAATACATCTCTGATAATTTCCATAATCCTCTCCCAGGCCTTTTTTTGACGTGGATTTAACAGGTCACCCATATCCATTTTCTCGGCAAGCCTGGCCATATATTCGTCACCCTTTTGAGCTGGACTTCTATCTGCATAAGGCTTCCAACCCTGGGGATTATCAAATATAGCACGGAAACCATCCTCTCCGACACTTTCATACACGCGCTCACACACCCTATCCATAGTACTTTGGTCAGGGAATAACTGCCTTAGACCATAGTGGACTCCAACCTCATGAATCCAAAGTTTTCTGATAGCCTCTGGAGTGCTACCAGCAACATCCGATACTAAGTAAACCCTATTGCTGATAGGAGAATAAACTCCTGCAACAGGCCTCTTTCTTAAATACTCAATGTAAGACTCATGCTCACCGAGAGCCTTCATCTGGGCAATAAGATCAATATTTGACCTGGCAACAATAAGCTCCCCAGTAAAATTAGTTATGGCATTCATCTCACCGACAACCTTCACAACCCTCTGGTGCTTCCTGTCAAACAAACGTTCAAACCACCTGGGAGCACGGCCTTCGGTCTCGGCTCTCAAATCCAGGGAGGTTTGCTTGTTGGCATGTTTGGCAGCCTCGGCTACAAACGCATCCCTCTGATTGTTAGCATTGTNGATGGCGTTATTTAAAGCATCCATTTCAGCTTTTAACGGAGCCAGTATGCTCTGAACATTCTCCCTGCCCAGGTCTATGCCTGGCATATCAAAGAGAGTCTGTTGCTGCTGTGCAGGAGTTTCACCAAATAGATTGGCCTGTTCCTGGTTAAACCGCTCTCCGAGCCTTCTTTTCTCCGACTCATATGTTCGCTTTGCCTCTCGNTGTCTTTGAGACATAGCCTCCAGGGATGAGTCGTATTCTCCAATCCTTTCAAAGACAACCCTTTGGGTTATCTCGTCAAGTTTTTTTATAGAGTCCAGATGTTGTTTTTTGATAGGCCGCTTAGGCATTAACGAAGCCTCGGTCTGCCTGAAATGAGGAGATGCGGCATCATAAGTCTCAGGTGCCTCTTCACGCAAAGCCAGCAATCCCTGTCCGCTATCATTTTTGATGATTTGAACCACCGTATCCTGGTGTTTCATAGGGAACATGTACATGCCAGTCTTTTTGTGCTTCCATGGGTCGAGACCTGTACGCTCTCTTATCTCTGGCATAAGATGTTCAATGTCTCCACGAATAATAAAGGCTCTTTTTGAAATAGCCTCCAGGCCAATAGAGTCGGTAATCGGAACGGTCTGGTCAGTGTGCTCTACCCTTTCACCAGTCCTGGTATCCTTTGGCTTAGCTTGCTGTACATTGTCGAGCTTAACATTATCTGTAACCCTTCCGTGCTGGATGGCCTTCAACAACGCAACCTTTTGGCCTACAATCTCTTTCCTCCTGGTATCACTGGCAGAGTCATTGTACATAAATACCGCCTGAGCTGGACTCTTAGTGTTTCTCCTGGATACACGCCCCAGCATCTGATCAATGGTTGTACCACTGTAACTCGGAGTAACTATGTATAGAGTCCTCGGACTGTTTCCAGAAGTGTCATCCAGGTTAATACCTGCAGCTGCAGACTTATCAGTGCCAATTAGCACTTGCGTATTGCCCTCCTGGAACTTCCTGTTAGCGAGAGCTTTATCCCCTTGTCCATAAACCTCTGCAAAATCAATACCTTCGGCCTGGAGCCTGGATTTTAACTCTGTGATAAAACCAGGAACCTCGCGTCCGAGACCTTTTATAAATGTCGGATTAACTCCTTCGGATAAAATTACTACCTTTCTACCATTTCTGATATCTTTTAATGCATTGTCAAGAACCTGGTTTAACTTATTTAACTCATTCCATCTGGACAATTCATTGCTTAAATGCATCATGAACTGTGCTTTTCTCCTGGGATGAATCCTTCCGCTCTCGTTAGCAGCCTCAGCCTCAGCAATTTGATTATACCAATAGTCTTCTATCTGCCTCTGCTCAGCCATCTGTGTCTGCGTCAATGGAGTGTTAGTCTCCTGCAGGCTACCGTAGAACGGGAACTCTCTCCTTAACATACCTCCAGCTTCTATAATCTGATCTCGGAGTATAATGAAGTTGTTCTGTATATCCTGGAAAGACGTGCCCTGCTGGACGCTAAGGATATATTCACCTGTAGGCCTGTTCTTTGCATCTCTTAGAGGCTTAATCTCAAAGCCCAGTTTTTTGTAAACCTGCTCTGGGGTAAGATTGGAAATCTCGGAAAGGAAGTACGCGGAGCCGTGGCTGACATCTGTAGGCGTAGCAGTGACATACATCTTATGCCTGGCATTGATATTCCTGGCTGCTATTGCCTGCTTGCTGTCAAAGGTTTTTAAGTTATGTGCCTCGTCAAAGATGACCAGACCTGCCTGTGTCGGAAGCTTGCCAGTCCTGAGGTCGGCATAGGTTCCGATATGGAAATCACCCAATGACACATCCATTGCGTTGGCATCCTCATTGAAGTTGTTTTGGATGATCTGCTTGTTTTGAGTGATAACAACAACGTTCTCATTCGGATACAACCTCTTAAACTCACTGGCTACTCCCAATATCTGACGAGTCTTACCAACGCCCGTTCCATCGGCCAATAAGAAACCCTTTCGGTTTTTGTCTAAGAATGCCGTGAGTGCCGCATTGATACCATGGATTTGATCAGGCTCTAATGCATCCTGATTTAAATGAGACTNGGCTACGTGGTCTGTTGGGGCTGGGAGCTTGTCTCTGGACTGCCAGACGAGGGGAGGTCGCTCTCCATCTGCTCGTCTATCCACGACACCGCTTGGCTGACGGATTGCTTTCGAGCTTTCATCCGCTCGTACATCTGAATCTCTGCGAGCTGCGTCTCCAGGGGTCTGCTGGTCTGAATCTCGTAATTTTCGGTCGCTTTCATTTTTTGCTTGTTTTTCTTGTTTAACTCTTTCAGAATGAAGCTGATCAGCCTGGTCTTTTATAACTGAGGCGTCTGCTTCTGGCGAAGCTTCTCTTGGTGCGCTGTCAATCTGCTGGTCAGCCCTGACATCTGGAACTGCGCCATCTTCGCTATCCACTCGTCTTTCAGCTTCGCGGCTTTCTCTGGCATCAAGCTGTGCATCATCTCTGGGTTGTTGGGGTTCTCTGGCATCTTGTTGTAAATTTTCGGTTTGTACTTCTGTTTCTGTTTCCCATACAGGAATAACCCCTTGTTCGCCCTCTATGTATAACGCGTCAGGTGCCATCGGCATATCCTCTGGGGTCTGGGCTTCCCTTAGTTGCTGCATGTAATCATTGTACTCCTGCTCACTCATGCTCTCAACAAAGTCCACCAATGCACTGTGGTTTACCTCCTCCTCTACTCTCTCCCATAGAGCATTGTGAATCTCTTGCCGCTCAGCCTGAGCCCTTTGTAATAGAGCTGGCGTATGCTCCATACCAGTCAGCTCGTAAAACCTACTGGCCAGGGCAACATACTCAGGGTTAGGGGTGTCAACGAACTCACTTTTTCCACCAGGATATCTCAGCATGAAGTCGGTAAGTTCATGCATGCTAATAGTTTCACTACCTGTATCCATGCCTTTTTGAAACTCAGCATTAATTTGCTGCAGGAGAGCATCCATTGCTACACCGTTCTTACTGTCAAACCATGCAGCCTGAAACTGGCCATCGAGCCTGCGGTCTCCCCTGGTAACCAGGTTTTTATCCGCATTATCATAAAAGCTCTGGGGCTTAACTTTGGTGATATGCTGGGCAATCATCCTGTCATTGTGGGACATTTCTGGGAGGTGGTCTACTGTAGCAGGAGTGTCAGTTAACTCCATCAAAACCTCTCCAGGGTTCTCGGAGTACTCTGAAACAATCTCCTTTTGACTCATGGTTCGTAAGTCATCGGGATGCATCTCTCCACGGTCTACCCTTTTCTCAACAACACTATGCGAGGCGTCACCTTGCGTCAGGTCAATATTCTTTCTGTAGTCAGATCGAATATCTCGGAACCTCCTGTTGCTTTTTTGTCGGCCATGCTTATTCTTCTCTCCTACATACTCTGGTATTTCGACTCCATCTTTATCAAATATACGGAGCTCTCCGTCCTGCAGTACAACAGTATTACCCTTCTTATCGACATGGACTATATTTGAACGGGGTGCTGGTTCACCCTGAACCTGGCCTTCCCTTTGCAAGGAATCTACCCCCTGTGCAAGTATTGGTTCTGCAGGTGGAGGCGGGGTTTCAACGTCAGGTACAGCGTCAGGTGCAACGTCAACCTCTGACTCTACCTCCTGGGGAACTTCCTGAAAAACTTCTGCGTCATCACGAATAGCAGCATCAGCCTCCGCAATGGCATCAATATCTGATACTGGCTCCGCGACAGCCTGATCGGCATCAGCCGTCGATTTTTCTGGCGCAACCTCCTGAAACTGAACGTTTTCGTTATTGAAGACCACAAGCTCTCCTTCCTGAGTTTCGGACTCACGGAAGTAAATGCTATCGTAACCTTGCTGCTGCAGAGTCTCTGTCACCATATGCGCGAGCTTCTGCATTCCAGCATCGGATAAATCTTCGATAGTGACATTCCTGCTCATCAATCTCTGACCACCTTCAAAGTCGGCATCAGTGAATTCTTCCAGGTTTTCTCTTAACAAGCTGTTCCGAAAATCTACCAGGCCTGGGTCGGTTTTGACTATATAGGGGTTCTCGATATTTACGGTAACAGGTTGCGCTGGTGAATCTTCTGTAGCATATCTGTTCTGAGCTTCTGTGCTCACATAGGTTCCTGCAGCCTGGTTCTGCCCCATACCTATTCCAGATACATGGGTTAGTGGTAACTCATTAATTTCCTGTACAACATTATCATCAGCCCTGATAGCTTGTCTTTCAGCCTCTATGAACTCGATGGTTTCTTGGTACAGGTCTACCTTGCGGGAAAGTTCCCTTATCTCATCCCTTATCTCGGCCTGCTTATTGAGGTCATCAGGCCGCTGAGCCTGTCTGTCCTCGATCTTCTTTTGGTTAACCTCAACGTGATGCCTTAACACATCCAGGGCACTCTCACCAAACTCCATCTGTATAGCCTCAGCCATCATGGCAGGTTCAGTAATAGAGTTAAAGTCAACGGCACCAGTTTCTAATCTCGGAACCTGACCTGGCTGGAGTGCAGCGTCATCCTGTCCTTCAACCACTGGGGGCTGTTCTCGTAGTGGCTGCCCTTCACCCTCGCCTGTCGCTTCCTGTGTCGCATCCGCTTCTTGTGTCTCTGTCTCTTGTACTCCTTGTTCTGCTTCTCGATCTCTGGATTGTACATTAGCCTCTTCGACTATTTCAAGTTTATTAAAATCATCCAACGGCACCAATTCACCTGGGCTATTTGGGTTAGTATCACCATCAAACCTTACCAGGATACCATGGCCATCGGTTGTTAGGTTCTGCATAACGACGCCACCCCTGCCCTCAAACTCTATCCTGGTGCCTGGAACCACCATATCCAAAGCCTCTACGGCCATTATCTCGTTCTGAATCCTGTGTGCATCCAATCTCTCCTGAGCCTCCATGGCCTGCTGAGCCATAATCTCTGACATGGCCTCATCCCTGGTGGATTGCCTTAGTGACTGAGGATTGAGGTCTTTAGTGGAGATCATAGCAACATCGTACTTCCCCTCCGTCCTTTCATATTTAAAGAGCATAGCATCAGACTCGACCATAGGGTCTCCTTTGATGATCGCTCCATCGACCATCCCGACTCCTGGAACCATAGCCTGAACCTCGTATATGTTGCCATCCTCGTGGGATATCTGGTCGAGATAGCTCTCTGCATCTACCTCAATAGCCTCCAAATCCTTCAAGGCGTCGGCATTCTTCTGTGCGTCCAGGGCTGCTTGCATCCCCCTGAGATTGTGAGACTGGAACATATAACCCATGATAGCAGAGACCTGTTCACTTGTCAGGTCTTGCATCTCCATAAGTGCTTCGATCTGCTTTGAGGGGATAGTGTTCTGCTCCACCTCCATCACAAAAGAATATTGATCTTCGGACAAGATGTCTGCAAGATGCCTCCTTTGCTTGTCGAGAATCTGGTGCCCACGGGCTAATTTTTGCCTGTTCTCTCTGTCAGCCACTACGCGGTTCGCGAATCCAGCACCACCACGAAGGCCACCGAAAGTACCAGACATACCTGCAATGGTAAGAAAAAGCGTACCCTGTTGTCTGGGGTCAATAAAGAATCCCCAGTTGTTCTCAACAATACCTTGCTGTACAACAGCTACCATCTGCTCCTCAATAAGCTCAATTGCAAATCCATGGTATCCTACCCTTTGGCCAAATTTACCAAAGTTTTTCTCTCCGATCTGTTTTAACGACCGAATAAATGCATTCCTGGAGGCTGGATTGTTAGCCAACCTCGTAGCCATATGTGTGGCTAACCTTTGAAGATGAAGACCAGAGGAGTTCATTACGGGGTCGGCAGCACCCATAAGTACTGACTTCCACCATACATCACTGAAAGGTTCGCCAGGTATTCTCTCAATCTGGAGGTTTCCTTCATCATCAAAGAGCTCCTGGGTAACACCCCACTCCTCTTGTAACATGGCAGAACCACCAGTCCTTTGTAGTAAATCCTCGTATGTCTGGGGGTTAACAACAAACCTGCCTCCCTGTGTTACCACAAAACCACCCGTCTGCAGCGTAGCATTCAAATAGGGGTTGGTAACATACTTGGCCAAAAATGTCTGCCACTTAGCAAACGGAACCGCACTCATCCCCCTGGTGGCAGCAAACCACGCAAGGAACGGAGCAACCTCAGTCAAACCATGGGCGGCATCCCCAAACATCGTAGTCTGAGCCTCGGCCAAAGTCTGTGTATAAAGAGCAATGGACGCCATCATGGCGTTTTCATAGTCAGTTAACTCCTCACCAGAATCCCATTTGTTGAGGACATCTGCCATCATTTTTTGCCTGGCCACACTACCCATATTTATGGTAAGCAGGTCGCTTAATGTAGCTCTGGCAAAACCACGGACACTGGAACCGAAGTAAGTTTGAGCACCTACCTCTTTAAGAATTCTATCTACCTTGTTATTAAGCTGTTGTGAAAATCGTATTAAGTTTTCATCCCTTTTAATCTGAACAACCAAAGGGTCATTCTTGGGAAGTACCTCCCATTCTCCAGCCTCATTCTGCACCCGAAAGTATTCACCTGTCACAGGCTGCTCACCCAAAAAGGTAACGTGATCTTGTATAGCAGGAGTGGTCTCTCTTAAATCGTTCAGGCGTTTGTTTACCTGTTCGAGACCTCTCGCAACCTGCGGTAGCTCCTGAGCCTGATAGTTCTCAATGTCACTCCTTATGCGCTCTGTGGTCTCAGCAGCACTGGTCTCTCTTTGAGTTTGATGGTCTATGGCAGAATCCCGTGGCTGTAAATCACCCAGCCAATCCCAGGCCTTTCTCGCCCAGCTCCGAGACTCCTCAGAAGCCATCTCTCCTGACTCAATCCTTGCCTGACGCTTGTCAGATGGCTGAGCCTGGGGCTGAGGTTGTACAACCTGTCCAGTTTCGGACACCTCTGTTTCCACAGGAGGAGAAGAAGTCGGAGCCTCCAGGTCAGGTGCGGCAGCTTCAACGGCTACAGGTGAAGGAATTTCCTGCGAGTCGGTAGTAATCTTTGGTTGGGTTTCAGGGATAACCGACTTTCGTTCACTGAGCACCTCGTTAAGCGGAGACTCCGACGGGGGTTGTTTATCTGTGGCACTTCGACGTGCCATCATTTCGGGGATTGGTTGGAAGTTAACTTGTCTGTTGTACACGGGGTTCGACTGGAGGAAAGAACCTACAAGAGTGTAGTCATCCTCGATCTTCGCGGAAGTGTTTGGGAAACGCTCCCTCAATATCTTCGCAAACTCCAGCGTACTTATTTTTTTGTCTGCCATAGTGTCGTGTTATTATTAATTCCACTCATCAATTTGGGGAAAGCTCTGCTCACTACCCGACCTGGGCTGAGACTGCTGAGGAGTAAACAGACCATGGGGGTCTAATGTATTCTCCTCTTCTCCAGACGCAAGGAATTCCTTTACCCCAGGAATAACATCCCAGAACTTCAAAAGCAAATCCCATCTGTCATCGGAGCTAATATTCTGACGGTTAACCAGTAACAGGCTTGTCCTTACGTCCAGAAGGTTCTTGTCTCTAAGTAACTGGCTCATCTCTGGGTCATTCATCATCTCTGATAATCCCTGAATAACCATCTGCTCAGCCTGCTCTCTCTCTCCATCACTCATCTGAAACAAAACCGTGTTACGATCTTGCGGGTCGTATATCTTGTTAGCCGATCTATCACCAGGAGTTCTACCGCCTCTACCCCAGCGGGTAGCATCCTGCTCCTGGAGCCTGCGAAGGTTTTCCCAGGCAATGGCTATGCGTTGATTTCCTTGCCATCTCTGAGCATCCCTGTACGGACGATCAAAACCTCTGCGTTCTTGGTCTCTCTGCAGATCGTGATCACGACGAGCCTGGTCTCTTTCCAGGTCATGATCCATACGAGTATCATCACGATCTCTACGGTCTTGTGCAGTGGCACCCTTACCGAGCCCAGACAGATAATTCTTAATCTTCTCAGACCTCCAATCCTGCATGGCCTCTGCATCATCAGCAATTAACTGCCTGTAATTCTGCATGCTCTGCAATACTCCCGTGTTATCGTAGGGAATAACCGCACCACCCCTGAAAGCACCAGCAGACTGTACCGTTTGACTAAGTGCATCAGACAAAAGACGCAATCGGGCAGATCGTTTCTGCTGTTCAGCCTGGCTCCTGCGAGACACAGGCCTGGATTG
>SL_3KL_010_SEDDRAFT_10001844_pt1 | contig 19385 bp, 15 predicted proteins | sample SodLakKL_010_SED_2_FD_10381 | JGI IMG/M metagenome (IMG submission 10381) | reverse complement strand
GTAGCGTTTACCATTCTCCGGCTCGTATTCGTGTTCTTCAACCGCGTCCTGTTTGCCTATTTCATGGAAAACGTGGCCTACCGGATGCGCAACACGCTTTATGACCATATCCAGAACTTAAGCTTCACCTATCATTCGAACGCCGAAACCGGCGATCTGATTCAAAGAACCACCACGGACGTCGATACCTACCGCCGGTTCATCGGCGAACAGCTCGTCGAGGTATCGCGGCTATTCTTCCTTTCGATGTTCGCCATCTTTCAAATGGCGCTGATGAACCCACGCATGACTTTGATCTCGCTCATCACAGCACCGATTATCCTCACCACGGCGACCATCTATTTCACCAAAGTGAAAACAGTGTTCGACCGCGTGGAAAAAGCCGAGGGGAAGATGACCACGGCCGTACAGGAAAACGTCACCGGCTCACGCGTGGTCAAAGCCTTCCAGAACGAGAAGTTCGAAATCGATAAGTTCGATGAGCGCTCGACAGTCTTCAGGGACGAAAGCATGCACCTATCAAAACTGATGGCGTTTTTCTGGAGCGGTACCGATTTCATCATTTTCTTCCAATACACGCTCACGGCTTCATTCGGGATCTACTACACGATACAGGGTACGATGGATCCCGGACAGTTCATTGCCTTCTTATCTCTACTAGGGATGATTGTCTGGCCCTTGAGACAACTCGGCCGCCTGGTGGGCGATTTCGGCAAGACCATCGTTTCCTTGGATCGTATCGATGAGATCATGGATCAGGAAAGCGAACATGAAAACGAATCCGATTTCAAGCCGGATATCACCGGTCATGTGACCTTCAGAAACGTCGGTTTCCAGTTCAACGACGACAACAAACCGTTGCTCAAGAACATCAATTTCGAGGTTAAACCGGGAGAGACCCTGGCCGTTATCGGCAAGACGGGCTCGGGCAAATCCACGCTCATGAACCTGATGGTGCGTCTTTTGGAGACGACCGAAGGTCAGATCCTCCTTGATGGCAACGACATCAAAAGCATCAACAAGCACCATCTGCGGAAAAATGTCGGTGTCATCCTGCAAGAACCTTTCCTGTATTCGAAAAGCGTCTATGAAAACATCGGCATCATGAAACGCGATGCCGATCAGGAAAAAATCTACAGCGCCGCCGCCATCGCCCGCGTCCACGATGACATCCTCGATTTCGAGGAAGGTTACAAGACGAAAGTCGGCGAACGCGGTGTCACCCTATCCGGTGGCCAGAAACAACGGGTCGCCATCGCCCGGATGCTGCTTGAGAACAAGCCCGTGCTTGTTTTCGACGATTCCTTGAGTGCTGTCGACACCGAGACCGATATCCAGATCCGCCGTGCCTTGATGCACTACTGGCAGGATACCACCGTCTTCATCATTACCCACCGCATCACCACCGCGATGGAAGCCGACAAGATCATCATTTTGGAAGATGGTGAAATCAAGGCCTTCGGTAACCATGCATCCCTTTTGGCCGAAGATGGCCTTTACGCTTCACTTTACAAACAACAAACCAATCTCGACACCTTAGAAAAGGAGGTGGTATAGATGTACAACCTGGAAGAAGAGACATATGAGGATTATTCGCTGAACACCACCACATGGAAACGCATTTTCTCATTCATGAAACCTTTGAAGAAATACGTCATCCTGACGGTCATTTTCGCAACTTTGCTTGCGGTGGCGGATGTCGGCTATCCGCTCATCAACCGCTACGGGATCGACCATATCATCGAAACCGGTGATCTGTCGCTGCTGCCGATTTTCATCGGCATCTACATCGGCTACATGTTCTTCGTGGCGTTGCTCGTATTCGCTTTCATCTATTTCGCTGAAAAAATCCATAACAATCTGGCCTACATCATCCGCCAGAAAGCCTTCAAGAAACTCCAGGAACTGCCGTTTTCCTATTATGACCGCACACCTGCGGGCTGGATCATGGCAAGAATGACAAGCGATTCAAGACAACTCTCGGATATCCTCTCCTGGGGCCTGGTCGATGTGACTTGGGGAGGCATGATGATGATCATGCTGTTGACGGTCATGTTCATCCTCAACTGGCAACTGACATTGATCACCATAACCGTCCTTCCGGCACTCATCGCGCTTTCGATCTATTTCAGAAAGCGGATACTAAAAGCGTTCCGCCAAATCCGGAAACAGAACTCGAAAATCACCGGCGCCTTCAATGAAGGCATCACCGGTGCTAAAACCACCAAAACGCTGGTGCTGGAAGACAGCAACTATCAGGATTTCGACCGCCTGACTTCGAACATGCGTCGCCACTCCATCAAGGCAGCGGTGTTCGCCTCACTATACTTCCCATCCATCCTGTTTGTCGCCTCGATCGCCACCGCACTCGTCTTTTATTATGGCGGCATCAATGTCTATAACGAAGTCATCACCATCGGCTTGCTCTATGTTTTCGCCTCCTATGTCGGTCAGTTTTTCGATCCGATCATGCAACTGGCGAACTCCTTGGCACGTTTTCAACAAGCGCAAGCAAGCGCCGAACGGGTCATCAGCCTCATCGATGCCGAGCTTGACATCGAAGACGATCCCGAAATCGTTGAAAAATACGGGACAATTGAAAACCCGAAAAGAGAGAACTGGGAACCCCTAAAGGGGGATGTCACTTTCGACAACGTGACCTTCAAGTACAAAAAAGGCGAACAAGTCCTCTCGAACTTCAATCTTGAAGTCAAAGCGGGCACAGCCATCGCCCTGGTCGGTCATACCGGTGCCGGAAAAAGCACCATCGTCAACCTTATCTGTCGTTTCTACGAACCGACAGAAGGCCGGATTCTCATCGACGGGGTCGATTATAAACAACGTTCCGTGCACTGGTTGCACGATCATCTCGGTTATGTGCTGCAAAGCCCACATCTCTTCAGCGGGACCATCCGCGAAAATATCCGCTACGGAAAACTGAGTGCATCAGACGCCGATGTCATCGCAGCCGCCAAACTGGTGGGTGCGCATGAGTTCATCACCAAGTTCGAAGATGCCTACGACACCGAAGTCACCGAAGGCGGTTCCCGTCTATCCGTCGGTGAAAAACAGCTAATCAGTTTCGCCCGGGCATTGCTTGCCAACCCGCGAATCCTCATTCTCGATGAAGCGACCTCCTCGGTCGACACCAATACCGAAAAGAAAATTCAGGAGGCCATCAAGACCATCATGAAGGGTCGCACGACATTCATCATCGCCCATAGGCTATCCACCATCATCAGTGCCGATGACATTTTGGTGCTTGAACACGGCAAAGTCCTGGAAAGCGGCACCCATGATGCTTTGCTTAAAAACAAAAAACACTATTACAAGCTCTACACCAATCAATTCAAAGCCAGTCTTGAACCAGGGCGCCATTAAACGTTGCGAAATCGCAACGTTTTTTTGTGCAACAGGCGCCAAAAACCACCGGATATGATAAAATGAAAGTGACATGGAAGGGCTGATTATATGAAAGTGATCATCATCGGGGGTGTTGCTGCTGGCATGAGCGCGGCTTCCAAACTCAAACGTTTGAAAGAAGATACCGAAATCATCGTCTATGAAAAAGGATCAGACCTATCATACGGCGCTTGTGGCATGCCTTATTTCATCAGCGATGTCATCAAAGAAGAAGCGAGCCTGATAGCCAGAACCAAAGATGAATTTCTAAAACGTGGCATCAACGTGCACACGCAACACGAGGTCATCAAGGTAGATACCGACCAAAAACAACTCAGTATCAAAGACCTTGAAAACAACACAATCATCTATGATACGTACGATAAACTCATCATCGCCACCGGCGCGAGTGCCATCCGCTTGCCGGTTGAAGGTAAGACCCTTAAAGGGATTCACACCCTGAAAACTCTAGAAGACGCCCGCAGTCTCAAACAGCGCCTGCAAGATGAAACCGTACAGAAGATCGCTGTCATCGGCGGCGGCTTCATCGGTCTAGAAGTGGTCGAATCAATCGTCGAATCCGGTAAAAAGGCGATTCTCATCGAACGTGAACCACAGCTGATGCCGCAATACGATGCGGATATCATGGCGCCGATCACCACGATGCTCGCACGCGCCGGTGTAGAAATCCACCTTGGTGAAACCGTCAAAGCCTATCAAGGCGATGAAACGGTGAGCCGGATTAAGACCGATAAAAGAACCTTGTCCGTCGATCTTGTCATCGAAGCCATCGGTGTCAAACCGGATACAGGATTCCTGGAAGACAGCGACATCAAACGCCACGACAACGGGGCGGTCATTGTTGATAAGCAACTTAGAACAAATCTCGAGGACATATACGCCGCCGGCGATTGTGCGACGGTGTATCACCGCTTGAAGGATTCGTTCACGGCCTATGTTCCACTGGGGACACACGCCAATAAAGCCGGACGCATCATCGCTGAAAACATCGCAGGTAACCCCATAACCTTTCCCGGTGTCATCGGCTCGAATCATCTTAAGTGCCTGCAGTATGAAATCGCCAAAACCGGTTTATCGGAAAAAGAAGCAGAAGCACTTGATCTGGCTTTTGATACCGTCATGGTCAAAGCAGCCAACCAGGCCGGTTACTATCCGGATGCCAAACCGGTTCACATCAAACTGACCTTTGAAAGGCACACCCACCGTCTTCTAGGTTGCCAGATGGTCGGAGAAAAAGGCGTGGCACTCAGAATCAACATCATGGCCACGGCCATTCAGGCCGGCATGGACGCTCAAACCTTCTCCAACCTCGATTTGGCTTATGCCCCACCTTTCTCACCGGTCTGGGATCCATTACAGGTCGCGACCAACCAAATTAAATAGATTAAAAAATAAGAAAGGATGATTCACATGAATAGAAATGTCGGCCAGATTGATCAGACCATCCGTTATATCCTTGCCATCATTCTGGTTCTGATTGCCGTTTTCGGCAACAACTATTTCCAATCTCCTTACTTTTTGTGGTTGCTGGTTCCGGCGGTCATTCTCGGCTTCACCGCCGCGGTATCCTGGTGCATGGTGTATCGCCTATTCGGTATCGACACCTGTGATTTCGATAAAAAAGAGTAAAAGCCTTCGATTCGAAGGTTTTTTTCTTGAATTATAAGACAAATAGTTGTATTATAAATTTGTATATTTCCACATTGCGAGGTGAATATCATGCGGAAAAAAAGCAAAAGTGAAAAAGTCTACGACTACATTGAAGAATTGGTCATCAGCGGTGAGATCAAACCGGGTGAACGCCTGCCCAGCGAAGCGAAACTCGGTGAGATTTTGAGCGTCAGCCGTGTTTCTGTACGGGCCGGCATCGAAAAGCTCTCAGCCATCGGCCTGGTCAGCAAGAAAAAGGGTGGCGGCACCTACGTCAACAAACCGAAAAACGAAAACTATCTTTCCGTGTTCACACCGACGTTGCTGCACAACACCGATTACCTTGAGATGATGGAGATCCGTCGCGCTCTCGATTCGCTCAGCGTGCAACTGTGCGCCAAAAACATCACGGATGCCGGCATCAAGAAACTCGGCGGCATCATCACCGACATGGAAAGCATTGAAAACGACCTCGACTTCTTCGATCTCGACAAGAAGTTCCACCTGCTCATCTCCAAATACTCGAAGAACCGTTTCCTGCACAATATCCACATCATCATCTGGGATGTGCTCCAAAAGACGTTGCGAAGCAAATACAACACCGTGACATCCTCCGATTCGCACAAGGACCGCCTAGAAGAACACAAACGGATCTATGAAGCGATTGTCGGGCAGGATCAGGACTTGGCACGCATCTATACTGTCAGACATCTGGAACGCATCATCGACACCTTTGTCTGCGAATACAACGAAGCCTACCATGAAGCGAAAGACAAACAGAAACGAAAATAGCGCCAAACATAAAAAAAAGAAACTTTTCGGTTTCTTTTTTTATGATTGTTTGCTATAATACTTCTCGATGCCAGCATGGCGGAATTGGTAGACGCGCTAGACTCAAAATCTGGTGACCTTACGGTCGTGTCGGTTCGACTCCGACTGCTGGTATTTTTCTATGCAATCTATTTTTCCAGGGTTTTTTCGAATATCTCGACCAGTGCTTCGTCATATAGCGTGCCGGTCTTCGCCTTCAGTTCCTCCATCGCTTTCGTGGGATGGATTTTTTCTTTATAATGGGTCCCTCTTGTCATGACCTCGTAACTTTCGATGATTCTGAAGATTCGGGCGTTCAAAGGAATATCGCCGTTTTCAAGGCCGAAAGGATAGCCGCTGCCGTCCACATTTTCATGATGGGTCAGAATCGAATAGGCGACGCTTTTGAGTTTCGGCAAGGCGTTGGCGATGCGATAGCCGATCTCGGGATGCCGTACGATTTCTTTTTTCTGGTCATCATCCAACCCATCATCATGGGTGAAGATGTCCGGGTCGATGCTGACTTTTCCGATATCATGCAATTCTACGAGCAGCATGAGTTCCTTTGCCTGCTCTTTTCTCAGTTCCAGGGCGTCGATCATCGGTTCTGTTAGGGTTTTAAGATGGTCGATGTGTTCCCTGTTTTCATCGGTCTGCGAATAAAGGGTGTTCATCAGGGATTCGATGATCTGGTCGGTTTGCTTGTTGTACTCGTGGATCTTATCCTGATAAAGCATGTTTTCCGCTCTGGTGAAGGTATATTTTAATTTTTCTCCTTGCTTGCGCTGGCTATAGCCGATGGCGGCTGAAGGCATGATCTCTTCACCGTTGTTCTGGATGTCGGTTTTGATGTTTCTACCGATTTCATCGATGTCGTAGCGCTCGAAATCACTGATGACGATGATGAACTCATCCCCGCCCATTCTGGCGATGATGGCATCTTTGGGCATGTGTTTACGCAAGTGTTCGGCGAATGAAATCAAGAGCTTGTCGCCTCTGCTGTGGCCGAAGACGTCGTTGATAAGTTTCAGGCCGTTGATATCGGCGAGGACAAGCCCGATGTCGCGCATTCTTTCGAAACGGGTCGTCATTTCGTTATAGTAGCGGCGGTTGTATAAGCCGGTCAGATCATCATGGTAGGACTTATGGGTGAGTTCCTTTTCCTTGGTTTTACGGTCGGTGACGTCAATGGCCGTTGTGATGATGGTCTTCATGCCTTTGGAGTCTTTCCCGAGATAAGCCGAGTAAAATTCCCAATGAAGCATGTTGCCGTCTTTCGTGTGGACCTGATAGGTCCCTTCGTAAATGCGTTTTTTGATGTTGTACAGCTGTACCATGTGGTCATAAAGTTCGTCATAACGATACGGGAAAGCCTGTTCCACCCAGGCTCTGATTGTAGGGACGTCTTGTAAGCGGTAGCCGGTCAACTCGGTAAACGCATGCGAAACCGCATGGATCTGTCGCGTCTCGGTATGCAGCATCATCGGCAAAGGCGCCTGTTCGATCAGCTGATAGAGCAAGTTGATGTGTTTACGCATGGTTTTCTCGAACTGTTTGCCTTCATCGATCTGCTGGCTCAAACGTGATAGCAAGTGCTTTCTGCGTACAAACTGCACATGAATGGCGAACCAGATCACCAGCGTTGAAAGCAACACGAAAACAAGCCCTTTTATCGTAGAGTAATGGGCAAAGTTTTCCAGATCGCCATTGATCCGTAATAACAGCCAATCCGTTAAGATGATCCATATAATCCCGAATATGAAATAAATTCCGGCTATGAAATAAGCGTCGCGTCTACTGAAGTTCATCCAACCACATCCTGAGTATATTTTAGCACATGTGGCTCTCGATGCAATAAAATCCGTCCTGGTTGTAAAATCCGTGCGTTATTTGTAATATGTCCCCCAGATTATATTCTGTTTTCAAACATTGACAATGCGCTTGCTTAAGAGTGCATTATAAGCTATAATTATTAATTGTTAGGGCTTACAATTCACGGAAACGGAACCTGACAAAATTACGGGAGAAAGGATTGCCATTATGAAAAAGACAGTGCTTTATGACCACCACGTGAAACTCGGTGCCAACATGGTCGAATACGCCGATTATCTGATGCCGATACAGTATAGCGCAATCAAGGAAGAACACCACGCCGTGCGCAACGATGCCGGTATTTTCGATGTGTCCCACATGGGGGAAATCGCGGTCCTCGGTAAAGACGCCACCGATTTCATGGATATGATATTCACCAACAATATCCGCTCGATGACGGCCAACCAGATTCTTTACGGTTTTCTGCTTTATGACACCGGTGGTGTCGTGGATGATCTATTGGTCTATAAGTATAATGACGAGCATTACTTCCTCGTGGTCAACGCCGCGAATACCGATAAGGATTTCGCTTGGATCAAATCCCAGGCACAGAATTTCGATGTCGAAGTGCTCAATAAATCGCCGCAATACAGTGAACTCGCCCTGCAGGGCCCGAAAGCCGAAAGCATGCTGCAATCCCATACGGATTACGACCTTTCCACCTTGAGGTTTTTCACCTTTGACGATGTGACGCTTGAAGGCAGATCCTTCATGGTATCGCGCACCGGCTATACCGGGGAGGACGGCTTTGAAATCTACGGGGACCATACCGACATCAAGGCGCTCTTCAAAACATTGCTCATTTCGCATGAGGCCCTCAAACCCTGTGGCCTCGGCGCCAGGGATACCTTACGCTTCGAAGTCGCCCTGCCGCTTTACGGACATGAGATCAGTGAAACGATTACGCCGCTTGAAGCGGGATACAAATTCGCCGTGGCCTTCGATAAACCCGCGTTCATCGGCAAGGATGCGCTTTTGAAACAAAAGGAAGCCGGTTTGAAACGCCGCATCGTCGGTCTTGAGATTCTCGATAAGGGCATTGTCAGAGAAGGGGCCGAAGTCTTCAAGGATGCCACGAAAGTCGGCGTCGTCACCACGGGCTATCTTTCCCCATCATTAAATAAAGCCGTGGCGCTCGCGCTTGTGGATAAACCCCACGACAAACGCGGCACCGAACTGACCATCGGCGTGCGCAAACGCCTATTGAAAGCCAAAGTGATCAAACGAAAATTATACAATAAATAAAACCATAGGAGTGATGATATGAAAACACCGAAAGAACTACGCTACACCGAAACCCACGAATGGGTAAAAGTAGAAGACGGCTTCGCCTACATCGGCATTACCGATTTCGCCCAGGATTCGCTTGGGGAAATCGTCTTTGTGGAATTACCGGAAGAAAACGATCAGTTGAATCAAAACTCGGAGTTCGCCACCATCGAATCGGTCAAGGCGGCTTCCGACCTCAACGCGCCCATCTCCGGCGTTGTTGTCGCTGTCAATGAGGACTTGGAGGACGCACCGGAACTCTTGAACACGGATCCTTATGAAAACTGGATCGTCAAGATCGAGATCGAGGATCAAAGTGAACTAGACAGTCTTCTGGACAGCGAAGCCTACATCAAAGTTACTGAAGAAGAATAAGGGGGATTTTATGTTCAAGTATTTACCGCACACCCATCAGGACATTGAGGAAATGCTCAAGACGATCGGTGTTTCGGACATCTGCGATCTCTTCAAGGATATTCCGGAGGAACTCAAGGATTTCGAACTCGATCTGCCGAGTCAGATGAGCGAAATCGAACTACGCAAGCACTTCAAAGAGCTTGAAAAGATGAACCGGCCGCTCATTCCCTTCATGGGTGCGGGCGCCTATGACCACTACACACCGTCGATCATCAACCACCTGATTCAACGTCAGGAGTTTTTGACGGCCTATACACCGTATCAGCCCGAAGTGTCACAAGGCACGCTGCAATACATCTTCGAATACCAGAGCATGATCTGCCAACTGACCGGGATGGATGTCTCCAACGCCTCGATGTACGACGGATCCACGGCAACCGCCGAAGCGATGTTCATGGCCAAGGCCGCCCGTCGCAAAAACAAGATCCTCGTCAGTGAGACCATCAACCCCAACATCTTGAATGTCATCAGAACCTATGCGGCGCCGCAAGGGATTGAAGTCGTCCTCATCAAGGAAGAAAACGGCCATGTATCCCTAGCGGATCTGAAAGAAAAACTGGATGGCGATACGGCAGGTTTCATCGCCCAGACACCGAATGTCTATGGCATCATCGAGGATTATAGCGGCTTCAGCGACAGTCTCAAAGAAGAAAAAGCCCTGTTCATCATCAACCAGGACCCTTCGACCTTGTCGCATCTGAAGACGCCGGCCGAATACGGCGCCGACATCGCTGTGGGCGAAGCCCAGTCCTTGGGCGTGCCCCTCGGCTACGGCGGGCCTTACATCGGTTATCTCGCCACGACGAAAAAATACATGCGCAAGATGCCCGGGCGCATCTGCGGCATCACCGAAGACGCCGACGGCAAACGCGCCTTCGTGCTCACCCTGCAAGCCAGGGAACAACACATCCGCCGCGACAAGGCGAATTCGAACATCTGTTCGAACCAGAGCCTCATGGCGCTTTTCGTGACCATCTACATGGCCACCATGGGTAAAAAAGGGTTGTATGAAGTCCAGCAGATCTCCTACAACCACGCGCATTACCTCCATGATATGCTGCTGAAACTAGCGCACTTCGAAGTGGCCTTCGACAACCAGCCGTTCTTCAAGGAGTTCACCCTGAAGACCGATCTTGACATTGAGAAGATGAATCAGAAACTCGCCAAACACGGTTTCCTCGGACCATTGAACCAAGGGCTTTTCCGTGAAGACAAAGCGGGTCTTGTCACCTTTGCGGTCACCGAACAAAGGACCAAAGAGGAAATGGACACGCTGATTCGCATCCTGGGGGGATTATGATGTATTACGGACAACTCATATTCGAAAAATCGCAGGAAGGCCGTAAAGGCTACACCCTGCCCAACAGTGAAATCAAGACATACACGCTTGATGAGAAACTCACACGCAAGGATTGCCCGAATCTGCCCGAAGTGAGCGAATTCGACGTCGTCAGACACTACACCAACGTCAGTTTCAAGAACTTCGGCATCGAAAAAGGGTTCTATCCGCTCGGCTCCTGCACGATGAAATACAACCCGAAAATCAACCAGGACATGGCGAACATGGAAGGGTTCAACCTACATCCCTACCAGCCGATCGAAACCGCGCAGGGCATGCTGCGGATATACTACAACCTGCAAAGAATGCTTTCGAACATCAGCGGTCTTGATACCTACAGCCTCAACCCCTTCGCAGGGGCCCATGGCGAACATGTCGGGCTGATGATCATCAAGAAATACCATCTGGATCGTGGCGACACCAAACGCACGAAAATCATCGTCCCCGATTCAGCGCATGGCACGAACCCCGCCAGCGCCACCGTTTCGGGCTTCGAATCGGTCGAGGTCAAGTCGAACGCCGACGGGACGGTCAACATCGAGGATTTGAAGAAAGTGCTCGGTGACGACATCGCCGGCATCATGCTTACCAACCCGAACACCATCGGCATGTTCGAAAAGGACATTCTCGAAGTCTCGCGTCTTGTCCATGAAGCGGGCGGGCTCCTTTATTATGACGGAGCCAACCTCAACCCGATTCTCGGTCAGGCCAGACCCGGTGACATGGGCTTTGACATCATGCACATCAACCTGCACAAGACTTTCTCCACCCCGCACGGCGGCGGTGGCCCCGGTAGCGGTCCCGTGGGTGTCACCAAGGCGCTCAAGAAGTATTTGCCGCAACCCGTCATCCGCAAGGCCGGCGATCTATACCTCATCGATTACAACCAACCCGAATCGATCGGCCAGGTATCGCATTTCTATGGTAATTTCGGTGTCTTGATCCGCGCTTATGCCTACATCCTCACCAACGGCAAGGAACGCCTACCTGAAATCGCCAAGATGAGTGTCTTGAACGCGAACTATATCAAGGAGAGCCTCAAGGATACCTACAAGCTGCCAGTAGAAGGTGTCTGTAAACACGAGTTCGTCTTTGACGGTCTTAAAGACCGCTCGATCGACGTGAGAACCCTTGACATCGCCAAACGTCTGCTTGATTACGACATGCANCCGCCGACGGTCTATTTCCCGCTCATGTTCAAAGAGACCATGATGATCGAACCGACGGAAAACGAATCAAAACAGACCCTCGACCACTTCATCAAAGTGATGAAAGACATCGCCGCGGAAGCGAAAAAGGATGCCAGCATCCTCAAAAACGCCCCATACAACACCCCGGTCAGACGTCTTGATGAAGCACTTGCGGCAAGGAAACCCGTTGTCAAATACAAAGACTTGCTTGAATGAATTGACTAACACTTAAAACTTCCGGCAATATTGCTGGAAGTTTTTTTCCGAAAAAAGCCGGTAGTTTTTGTCAAACACGCATGATTATTGTATAATATGAATAACTGCACAGGGAAGGTGATGCGCATGTTTCGTAACCTCATGAACAGCAATATCGGATATTATCTCTATTCCGCCATCATTCTATTGTTCGGCGCCGGTGCCCTTATCTTTTTCTATTTCATGGTCACCGGTTTTAATATAGGGGTGTACTCCGAAAATACCATCATCGGCAACGTCTATGTCGGCGGCCTCACCGAGGAAGAAGCCGAAGAGAAAGTGCGCAACCACTTGATCAACTGGCTCGAGGATGACGATGTCGTCTTTGAAGTCGGCTATCAGGGCTACTATTACGAATTCGACCGCGAGCTGTTCACGTTCAACATCCCCGCCTCGATGCTGCTTGCGCGGGACGGAGCCCGCAACAATCTCGTTGTCAACTATTCCACCGGTGCCAGAAACACCGTGGATTTTCAATTGCTGAACGAACCGTTCATGGATGGTCTTCAAGACCAGTTCGACATGGACGAGATGATCGAGGATGTGTTAAGGGACGCATCCGAGCTCAGACGTTTCTCACGCATGGAACTGAACCACTACATCATCGATGAAGCGCAACTGTTCGAAACGATCCACGAAGTGACGCTGCCCGTGCCGCAAGGGGTCAGCCGCACGACATTGCTCAACAAGCTCAACGCCCATCTGCCGGAAGGAAACTACCCGATCGATTCCTACTCGATCAACAGTGTCCTTGATGATTTCGACGCAACGTTCACCTCGAGTGAACTGAATGTCATCGGCATGTTGCTTCAGGGTCTCATTAAACATTCGACGATGTACATCCAGGAAAGCCATTTCAATCCACAAATCGACTTCAACCTGTATACGCTGGAAAGCTATCCGTACTACGGTGTCAACGTCAGGATCAACCGTTCGTTGAACTTCGATTTCGTGTTCGAAAATCACCACATGATCGATTATCATGTCGAGTTTTTCGAAATCGGCCAGCACATCGGTGCCCGTCTCATCGGTCCGCCGTATCTATATACCATCGAAACCGAAACCGTCATGAACCGCATCGACCACCCGACCCAGACGACCACCAATGAAGGTGAAGCCCAGGAAGGCGTCGATGCCATGCATGTCGTTGTAACCAGACGCATCATCGATATTTTCGACAACCCCGTCATCTATGAAAACGATGAAACGGTGGAAATCATCTTCGAGTTCTACCCTTCGATCACGGAAATCATCTACGAAGGCCCCGATGATGAAAACGACGAGTAAAAAGAGGAAGTGAGACCATGGCTAAAAATGCCCCGAAACGGTTAGGCGAGGTTCTTGTCAGTGAGAACGTCGTCACCGAAGATGAAATTGAAGAGGCACTAAGAAAAAGGGAGCGCGGTGAAAAGATCGGGGAAGCGTTGATTCGCTTCGGCTACTGTACCGATACGCAGATCGTCGATGCCCTTTCAGATTCACTTGGGATTAAACGGGTCAACCTCGGGATGATTTTCGTCGATGACCAGGTTCTCAAACTACTCGATGAGGATTTTGTCTCCCGTTCGAAAATCATGCCGATCAACATCGCCGGTCGCCGGCTTGTCATCGCGACCAACGACCCATTGGACTTTCCCACCATTGAAAACGTCCGCCTAAAGACCGGGATGAATGTCGAAACGGTGCTCGCGACCAAAAACGACATCGAAACCGCCATCGCCCGTTACTACGGTTTCACCAAAACCTTGAAATCGCTCGGCATCGAAGTCGATAAGCAAAAGCAAAGCGATGAGAAATTCTATGACGAGATGATCAAGGAACCCGAACAGGACGCCTCGGAATCACCGATTGTCCAGCTGGTCAACCAGCTTTTGCTGACAGCGGTGAAAAGCGGTGCGTCCGATATTCATATCGACCCGACGGATATCGAATTCAAGATACGCTACCGCATCGATGGTGTCCTTGCAACCGAAAAAGCCTTGCCGAAAGTCATTCTACCGAAACTGATCAGCCGGATCAAGGTCATGAGCCATATGGACATCACCGATACGAGAAACCCGCAGGACGGCCGGATCAAGACTGTCATCGAAGGCCGACCCATCGACCTCAGGATCTCCACTTTGCCCACCGTACGCGGTGAAAAAGCGGTTATGCGTGTGCTCGACCTCTCCAGGGACTCACACGGCATCGACCGTCTCGGTCTGACCGAGCAGGAACAAAAAAGTTTCATGCGTCTGATCAGCCGTCCCAACGGCATCGTCCTGGTCAGTGGTCCCACCGGGTCGGGTAAAACGACGTCGCTATATGCGTGCCTGGACCAGCTGAACGATGAAGAAGTCAACATCATCACCGTTGAAGACCCGGTCGAGATCGAACTCGAAGGGGTCAACCAGGTCAACGTCAACCCCGATATCGAGTTCACTTTCGCCAACGCACTACGTTCCATTTTGCGTCAGGACCCGAACATCATCATGATCGGGGAGATCCGGGATACCGACACCGCCCAAATCAGCGTCAAGGCAGCCTTGACCGGCCACTTGGTGCTTTCAACCATCCATACGAACTCCTCGGTCAAAACCATCGGCCGGATGGTCGATATGGGCATCGATCCGTTCCTGGTCGCTTCATCCCTATCGGGCATCGTGGCACAACGGCTTGTCAGACGCATCTGCACGGTCTGCGGCAAGAACGAAGCACCGACCCAGAACGAAAAAGAGATCTTCGCCCGCAACGGCTTTCCCAACATCAAGAAAGTCAAACGTGCCGTCGGCTGTTCGAGCTGCAACAACAAAGGCTACAAAGGCCGTGTCGCCGTTTTTGAGATCCTTGACGTCAACGATAAGATCGTCCGGATGATATCCAACAACGACAAGGAATACGACATCGTCACCCAGGCCCGTGAAGACGGCATGCGCCTACTTGTGGAAGCCGGACTCGCCAAAGTGGAAGCCGGCATCACCACCGTAGAAGAAATCCTGAAACTCGGACTCGATTAGGAGGCCAAGGCATGATCATTTATGATTATAAGTACAAAGCCAAGCGGATGAAGGATTCCAAGATCGTCAAAGGCATCGCCGAGGGACCCTCCAAGGCGATCGTCGATCAGTTCCTGTTTGAAAACGGTCTAAGAGCGATCGAAATCGATCGCCACGACTCCATCATCGCCCGTTTGAACCGCATAACCCTGAACAAGGTCTTGAAAGAAACCGACCTTATCTTCTATCTGAAACAACTGTCGAGTTTGCTGCGTTCGGGCGTCAAACTGAACGAAGCCTGCGAAATTCTCGCCACCCAACAGACCAACAAAAATGTCAGACGTATTCTTTACGGTGTCTATTACTCCGTAAACAGCGGTCAGACCTTATCCGACGCCTTCAGTGAGTTTCCCCGCGAGTTTCCCCGGATCCTCATCGCCATGATCGCCGTCGGTGAAAAGGTCGGTGACCTGGATGAAGTCCTCGATGAAATCGTCGAATACTTCGAAAAACAATACCGGCTCAAATCATCGATCAAAAGCACGATGATGCTGCCGATCATCTACATGGGTGTGGCCCTCGGTGTGGCCGTGTTCCTCATGGTCGGCGTACTGCCACAATTCGAAGGGATGTATGATTCCCTCGGCGGCGAACTGCCGACGATGACACTCCTTTTCATGAACACAGGCAACTTTCTAAGGGCGAACATCCTCTATATCCTCGGAGGCTTGATCCTGTTCATCATCGCCATGCGGTATCTGATCAAGAAATTCTATAAAATCCAGTACGCCCTCAGTTATATCGCCATCCGCATGCCGATCTTCGGCGAAGTCGTCAAACTGAACAACCTATCACGCATCGCCTCGACCTTGGCGCAGATGATGAAAAACCATGTTCCCTTGCAGGATTCCTTGAAAACGACCTGGAACACCATCGACAACAAGGTCTATAAGGAAATTCTCATCGACGCGCAGAAGAAAGTCACCGGCGGGGAGTTCATGAGCACCGCCTTCGAACACCATTTCGCCTCGGAAATCGTCTTCAACCGGATGATGAGCGTCGGCGAAAGAAGTGGTGAGCTCGGCCAGATGATGGGCAACCTCGCCGATTTCTACGACGAAGACAGTGAAATCAAGGTCGAACGCATGAAAAAAGCCTTGGAGCCCTTGCTGCTCATTTTCATCTACGCGATGATCGTCGTCATGATCCTCGCGGTCATGCTGCCGTCCCTCGCTTTGTCCGACCAGATCGGGTAATCCCATCCATAACACAATCAAAAAAAGGCAGTTTCCACATCGTGGAAGCTGCCTTTGTATTGGTGTGAACTAAAAGTTACTCTTCTTCCTGGAAGGACCCTTGTGAGAAATCGTAGTCGCTACCGAGTTCCAAATCGAACTCATTCAGTATATAGGACCATGAGACCCCATCGAACTGTTCGATATCCCCAATGTAATGGATGTCACCGTAATCGTTGTTGATCAGATATTCCACATAACTCACGCCTTCTTCCTCGGCACCATTCAAGATACCATTGACATTGAAGGACATGATGGCCGAGTCGGTCATTGTAAGTCTTCTGCGACCAGCATTGCTGTGCGTGAAATCCATGTCGGTCTTACCTTGGACCAATATCAGGACATTATCGTAGATATCCATGTTTTCGAACTGTTCGAGATAGTAATTTCCCGAAACGACAATGATACCAGGGCCGATGATCTCAACGAAATCTCTCATCGTGAAGTTGCCATCGATGTACATAGCATAACCGTTCAGATCCAGGGTACCGGTTTGCTGTTGACCTTCAAAGACGATGTCGCCTTCGATCAGGATGTTGTTTTCGAGTTCGGCGCTGTGCGGTTGACCAGGTGCGTTGTGCCAGTTGACGGCGTCTTTGAACATATCGATGCATTCATCGCCTGTACAGCTGTATTCTTCGGTGTCCTCGTCACTGGAAATGCCGTCGATGATCGTCTGCAGATCGTCATCGGGATTGTCTTCTTCTTCACTGCGGGAAACGAAAAGGTCGCGGTAGATTACCGTACCGTCGAGTTTCGTGTAGCGGATACGGTATTGTCTGGCTGGTTTCATCGTCTCGGTGGTCCTATCTTCGATTTCAACGAAATAACGATCCTCGAGACTGGCTCTGCCGGTATCGGGGTCCGCTTCCTTAATGAATGAATAGATCAGGTAGTTGGTATCTTCATTATTGAATTCTTCTTCGGTCAAACCGGAGATGAACATCACCAGTTCGTGACGGGCCATGTTGATGCGGGTGCGGGCGATGATGTCATCGTCTTGTGTCTGGTTCAACGCCGTGGTACGTGTGGCCACCGAAACGGTATAGGAGGTGGTTGCACTGAGGGCAAAGGTAAGAATGACAATCACCATGAGTGCCACACTTAAAACAGAACCTTTTTCATTGTTGATCATTGCTTTCATACCTTTCACCACCTTTTTTTTCAATAGAACAGGGTTGAGACATAGCGTTTCGGACTTAAGGCGTTGCCGTTTGCTAAAGTATAACTGATTTCCAGGTCGAATTCAAGAAAAGCGTGTGCACAGTCGCTGTTCAAATCAATGACAGAGGCAATCGAGGGATTGTGATTCTCAAGACACGTAAGGGTGATGGTCGAACCCGCATAGAAATTCATGCGCGGTGATGAGATGATGTGGTTTTCCCGTGTATCCGTCTCGGGGTTATCAAGCATGCCTTCAAGGATGAACGCATCGCGGGGTCCGAGATAAAGGTTGTCGGCGGCAATGTCCAAAAGCAGAATATATTCTTCCTTGTATCCTTCCTGAGTCGGTTGGATCATGCCTTCATCATCGACAGCCATCTCGTATTCCCGTGTCAGTAGAAACACGTAGTCTCCGGCTGCGGCGGTTACCATCTCTTGTTCAACTAGATCGAGAATCGATTTATATCCCAAGCGCTCGAAGCGGTCGGCCATCGTCTGGTTGACCTCATACACCGCAAAGTCGAGACGGTTGGTGTAATCGACCTGGTTGCGGGTCAGAAGGACCGTCGTCAAAAGACTCATCAACGTCACGATGAGGATACTACCGACGGAAATGGCCACAAGCACTTCAAACAGCGTAAAACCTTTAGTATTCTTCATATTATTCCACCCAATCCTCTGTCAACGTACCGTTTCTAACGATCGCGCCATCGGTTTCGGTATCATACAAGATGAAGACGGTGATGTTCAACAGATCAAGCGGGTACTCGGTATCGATGATCTCGATTCTTTCTTCCATCGCATCGGTGATGCGTGCATCGAGCCCATCGGCGATCGCCGCATCGATAAAGGCGGTTTTCTCAGCCGCATCGGTCAGGAAATAGGGATAGAGATAAACCTCGAAATGCTCCGGGTTTGTAAAAGTTCTTTCGATCATCTTCATATCGAAAATCATCGTACAGATCGCCTCACTGGTCTGAAACGCTGTCTCATCCACAAGAAGACCACAGTTATCACGGTTGAACATGTGATAGGACGTCGCGACATCGAAACTGTCATTGCTGCTCAAATCGTCAAAAGGAATGGTATCGAACCCCTGAACGGCAGAAGCGCTGATCAGCGATGCCGCAGAGCGGTTGATCATTCTGTAATTCACGCGAAAATTGCCGCTTAGAGAAAACATCAACGGCATGATGACAACCGAGACGACGATGATGACGGCCAATAATTCGATTAACGATAACCCGCGTGAATTTTTCATGTCGTTCACTTCCCGTTTTTTGTAACTTCATTATACCATGATTCCATCAGAACGACAATTTCACACTTTTAATCATTTACGACAGATGTGCGCTGTACAGGTATTAAAATTTCCACTATAATTACATTAGATTCAAATCATACTTATTTTGCATGCAAATGACCCTATCATCACATTATCCTTAAATGGTTGTAAAACGAACCACTTTACTTATCATTATTCCAAACAGGCAAACTTTTGTTGACTTTCAGCTCCCGAATATGCTATATTTAGCTTATAAAACAAAGTTTATAATAAATTGGAGGAAAAATTATGTTAAAAAATAACAAAGGTGTTACGTTAGTAGAACTTTTGATCGTCATCGTAATCTTGGGTATCATTGCGGCTATCGCCATCCCCGCAGTAGGCAATATCGTTGAGAATGCACAGAAAGATGCGGTAATTGCGGATGCACAACAAATTAGG
>SL_3KL_010_SEDDRAFT_10001843_pt1 | contig 19385 bp, 20 predicted proteins | sample SodLakKL_010_SED_2_FD_10381 | JGI IMG/M metagenome (IMG submission 10381) | reverse complement strand
GGCGGTGCCTATGATTATTACGTCCCCATCTTTTATCTTGAAGTGTCTCCTCAAACACTGGTCGACCTCGACATGAACATGCTCCTTGTCACCTGGGAAGTATATACTCCCCTCATGGCAGAACAAAGTTGTCGCACCCTTTGCCCCTGCCTTTATGGCGGTGTCCCTCTGCTCACATCCGAATGTTATCCGATGGGCGGTATTAGGTATTCTGACGGCAGTGTTGCAGGCATCGATGGTTATGCCGATGTCCTCTATGTCCCTCACTTCTATCAATGAGTTTTTCAGAATCTCCCGTCCACGCCTTGCCAGTACCGCTCCGCTACGGTTTATGTCGATCAACCTCTCTTCGACCAGTCTATCGAGGATGGTCCTTGTGCTGCCTTCCCCTATTCCAAGGTCGATGGACAGACTCTTCCTCCCCACGGGGCCGGATTTACCTATGATCTTGAGGCATTTCCAAACATGATAATCAGAGAATTTCGGAATGGGCCCACCTGGCTTTTCCGTCTTATATAGGGAAAGGGCCATATGGTTGTACATATCATCCAACGTATAAAATCTGTATGCAACCACTAAACACTTGATTAGGCAACTTTTATAATCAGACCAGGCGTTAATGAATCATCATGACTCAAGAGCCAGTGCCTTTAATTATCGTTAATGGCGTGAGCAAATCCTTCGACGGCAACAAGGTCCTTGATAATATCACCATCGACATAATGTCCGGTAAGCCCTTGGGTTTGATCGGTAAGAGCGCCGCGGGGAAATCTGTGTTCATCCACATGCTGCGCGGTTCAAAGGACTACTTCCCCGACGAGGGAACGATAACCTACCGCATCAACTACTGCGAACATTGCCAGAGGGCGGAACTTCCGATCGAAGGGACCCCCTGTGGGAAGTGTGGTAACGAGACCGATCTCAAAGAGGTAGACTTCTGGTCCCTCGATGAGAGGGACCCTGTACGTTTGGCCATCAGGGACCGTATAGCCATCATGTTGCAGAGGACCTTCGCCCTCTTCGGTGACAAGACGGTCATCGAGAACCTCTTCGATGCCCTCGGTGAGGGTATGGATGAGAATAAGAAGGTGAAGAAGTCCATCGAGCTGTTGGAGCTGGTGAACATGACCCACCGGACCACCCACATAGCCCGGGACCTGTCCGGAGGTGAGAAGCAGAGGATAGTTCTCGCCAGACAGCTGGCCAAGGACCCCTTGATACTCCTGGCAGACGAGCCCACAGGGACATTGGATCCTCAGACCGCAGACATGGTGCACGACACCCTGGTCAACAGGGTCAAGGAGGACAACATGGCATTGGTGGTCACCTCGCATTGGCCCGAAGCCATAGAAAGGATGTCGGATGAGGCCATATGGCTGGATGCCGGCGTGGTCAAGGATATCGGCGACCCGGGCACCATCATCGAGGAGTTCATGCAGGAATACGACTTCGTGCGCAGTGAGGATGTGGAGGTAGGACAACCCCTCATCAGACTCAACAACGCCAAGAAGTATTTCTTCTCAGTCGTCCGCGGCGTGGTCAAGGCCGTTGACGGAGTTGACCTTGAGATCAAGGAGAAGGAGATTTTCGCCTTGGTGGGATTGAGCGGGGCGGGCAAGACCACGACATCCCGTATGATAGCTGGTATATCCCCAGCGACCGATGGGAAGGTCGAGATACTCATAGGCGAAGATTTCGTGGACATGTCAGTCACCGGTGAGGAGGGCAAAGGGAGGGCCACCCCATACATCGGTATGTTGCACCAGGAGTACACACTGTATCCCTTTGACACCATTCTGAGGAATCTGACCACCTGCATAGGCATGAGGATGCCGGCTGAATTGGCCAAGGTGAAGGCCATCCAGGTCCTGAAAAGCGCCGGGTTCCCGGACAAGAACATGGATAGGATCCTCTATTCCTATCCCGAGCAGCTTTCCACCGGTGAGAAGCAGAGGATAGCTTTTGCTCAGGTGCTTATAAAGGAGCCTCGGATAATCATCCTCGACGAGCCCACAGGCACCATGGACCCTATAACCAAGATGGCGGTCGCCCAAGCGGTCGTTGATTCCCGTCGCGACCTAGGTGAAACTTTTATAGTTGTTAGCCACGATATGGACTTCGTCCTGAATTGTTGTGATAGGGCCGCCCTGATGGAGGGCGGTAAGGTGGTCGCCCTCGGAACGCCCGAGGAGATAGTTGGCTATCTCACTGAGCATGACAGTCTGGAACTGTTCAAAGATGGTGGCTCAGCTTGAAACAGCGTATTGGAAGACATTTAAGTTTCGTTGAATGCCGGGAATCCCGTGGGCTGGGCACAGGCGGCGGATTGGCCGCCCGTGCCACGATATCGGAGAGCGGTCGCGATGTGGTCGCCATAGCCATGGGGCCGGGGCGGAGGCACATAACCAAGCCGGTCTGCGAGATAACCTATGCCCTCCGGGAGGAGGGGATAGACACCAGCGTCCTGGTAATCAATGCCGGTTCCGGTGTCCCCGCGGACGCTCCTGATGTCAGCACCGGCTCGTATTTCGGATTGGATCCCATCGAGGCCGCCCGCATACAGCAGTTCAGGGTGGCACTGATACATCTGGGCAATGTCCGGAAACACATAATATACAAGGCCAGGCTCATACTGCGCAACGTGGACATACCGGCCATAATAGTGGCGCAATGCCCGGTGGATTTCGAGGATTTCGCCGCCATCGGCATAAAGACCAGGGTTGTCATGCCACGTGAAGAGGATATCGCCACCAAGGGCGAGATAAAAGAGATAGTGACCGGCGTGGTGCGCGGGGTTACCTGTAGCCAGGATAAACTGGATGAGATCGTCTCCAAGATCCAGTCGATGATGCCTGAGCGATAATCTGGGAAGGTGATGTTTTGAAGGTCAGGATTAACGGAGATGATAAGGAGTTCCCGGAAGGCACCACCTTGGGACAGGCCCTGAAAGGTGAGATGCACGGCCCTGGTTCCGCGGTCTCGGTTCTGATATCCACCGACCTTACCCGTCAGAAGACCGACGAGTATCAGTTGGTCTTTGACAGAGGGTCGTTCAACATACGTCTCGATGACTCTGAGGATGCCGAGATATGGCGAGGGATATCCGAGGAGCTGGTCGACAACAACGTCAGATGGAACACCAGTAAGGTCCTGGCCCTCGGTTCTTTTCCCACCGAGATTGAGGTCGACAAGAGTCTGCACATGCGCAAACGCTACGATGTGTTCTTCTCACTGGGAGGCTTTGACAGCTCCACCACTTACCTGATGTTCTCCAAGCATGACCACCGCGGGCGTTACGGTGCCGGCGGCGGGAGGGTAGGTAAGGTCACCAAAGGAAGGCACATGCTTGATGAGATCAGGGAGGCGGACACCGTTAGGGAGATACGCCCCATCGTCAAGGAGACCTCTAGTGCCAACTCCATAATCACAGAGGACATGGACATGGTCCTGGAGGACGGAATGGCCGTGGAAAGTCACCTGACCATCGAATTGGATGAGAACTCGCCCATGGCCGCCGAGCATCTGCTCGTTAGTTTGCGTGACGGCACACTGCCGATCAACCATAAGGCCGAATCATTCATCTCCTGCTCTGAGAACCTCATCGACCATCTCATACCCGGTGAGGTCGACGTGCGGCAGGAATTCAACGTCACCGCCCGGACATCCGGCAAGGGTACTGGGAGAATATACATCTTCAAGAAAAGGCGCCAGCTTTCCGAACATCATACTCTGGTGGGCAAGGTCGTGGAGGGGATGAACCTGCTCAATCTTGTCGGAGAGGGGCAGCATCTGACCGTGAAGACGGTACCCGATAGAGCCCTGGCCGTGGGGATGACCCAAGCGGAGGGGATGGAGTTCCTTTCCCAACGTGGTATCGAGCAGGAACGTACCGGCGAAACAGACGATGACGCGATAATCGTCGAGCAGGAGCCGGAGATGACCTTGGAGGCGCTCTCTGAAGGAAAGGTGGTCACTAAGGCGGTGAGGTCTGAACGCATATTCTCATTGCATATGGACCGTGAGAACGCCCTGCGTACCGTCCGTTACCTGGAAAGGGTGACGGGTCTGGACCACAAGCCGGTGGGCATACTCAAGGTCCATTTCACATATCCCGGGCTGCCGATGGTCACCTTCGATGGCGACACCGAGGGTGGGAAGTCGCTTTATCCCGAGAACGAGTTCAAAGCCTCTGAGAAGGCCCAGATAGGAATCACCAACCAGGTACGCCCGCACGCCGGCCTAATCGGTATAAGGTTGGAGGGCAGTGAGGAGTACGGACCCACCGGGGAGGAGCCCTACGGTACGAACATCGTCGGGACATTCGTCGACGACCTGGAGCGCCTGTTGGAAGGCCTGGAGGAGGGTCACAAAGTTTACGTCAAGGAGGAGGAGATCGATGGTTAGGGAGACCCGGCTGATAGTGATATCTCCTCTCTCGGAGATAACCCCGGACCAGATAACCCGTAAGGTTCACTCCTTGGGTTACGAGGTCACGGTGAAGGAGACCTGTTACGGAGCGGTTCTGGAAGGCCCTCCGGAGACGGTGAGCAAAGTGATGGATGAGCTCAGGGCCTTAGATCCCTTGGGCATTTACTCCAAGATACGCGGTTTCCCGTTGGGAGATCCGAAAAGATGCCGTGCACAGCACGGCTCAAGACCTGGCTTCTCACAGTTGCAGACGGAGTGGCAGTCTCTGTCGCTGGTCGAGAAAGGCTTGGAATGCGCCATGCGCGGTGAGAAGGCGGAGACAAAAGATGTACCGGACAGGATTCCGGTCAAGGACCTGCAGAGGTTCTGCGAGGAGGTGGAGTGATTGAAGATTTTTATTGACCCCCCCAACAGCCTGATATTGTTCGATCTGGTGGAGAGGTTCGGACATGAACCGCTCAGTGTGATGGCGACCATCCAAGAGAGGGTGGACAACCTGGAGATAGACATGCCTCCTATGAACGTCACATTGGATGACGTAAAGAAAGGCCTCGACTACGCCGGTATCGAGGTGCCATCCGGCATCCGGGGGAGACTGGCCGTATGGGGTCCGCTCATCGATAATGCGGAGGCGGCGATAATCATGGAGGACGCCCCTTACAGCTTCGGCTGTGTGGGATGCCATCGCACCAATCTACTGGTGGACTTTCTGGTTCGTAAGCGCAAACTGCCGACGATCGAGATAGACTATCCACGCACCGAGGAGGATGCCCGCAACATGGTCATCCGTGTAAAGGAGTTCTTGGAGGGCCTGGAATGATAAAGATAGCGCAATTATCCTGCGGTACGGAGTACAGCGGTGTGCAGCATGAGATAGAGAAGGCCGCCCGCGCCGTGGGTGCGAAGATGGTGCATCCTGACGTCGAGGCTTCCCAGATAGACCGTTCCGTGCGGGAGTTCGGTTTCAACCCCGTATCACCGCAACTTAAGCTCATGATCGCCCGCGCCGTGCATTTGGCCGAGGGTCGCTACGACGCCGATGCGGTGTTCATAGCCACCTGCTTCCGCTGCGCCGAAGGGGCTTTGGTGAGGAACGAACTCCGCCGCTACATACAGGAGCACACCAACCTACCGGTGGTCACCTACTCCTTCACGGAGAGGATGAAGGCCAACCAGCTTCTGACGAGGATGGAGGCTTTGGTCACGATAGTGTCACGCAAGGAACTCCTGGCCCGTGAGAGGCAGATAGGCATCACCGCGGGCATCGACTCCGGTTCAACCACCACCAAGGCGGTTGTAATGGTGGACAACAAGATCGTCGGGAAGGCATGGACGGGGTCAGGGGAGGTCCTGGAATCCGCCACGCAGACCCTCAATGACGCATTGGCGGAAGCGGGCCTGAAATTATCGGACCTCGAGGCCCTGGGGACCACTGGCTACGGTCGTTATACGGTCGGTAAGCACATGAACGCCAAACTGGTGCAGGAGGAGCTCACCACCAACTCCAAGGGAGCGGTGTGGCTGGCCGGTCGCCAGAAGGGGGAGGCCACCATCCTGGACATAGGTGGTATGGACAACAAGGCCATAACCGTCAGGGATGGCATACCTGACAACTTCACCATGGGCGGGATATGCGCTGGTGCCTCCGGCCGTTTCCTGGAGATCGTCTCCCGTAGGTTGAAAGTGGAGGTCACTGAACTCGGAGCACTGGCCGACGATGGGGACTGGCGCAAAGTTAACATGAACTCCTACTGTTCCGTGTTCGGGATACAGGACCTGGTCACCTCTTTGGCTGAGGGCAACACCCGTTCCGATGTGGCCGCCGCCGCGTGTCACAGTGTGGCCGAGCAGATATATGAGCAGCAGTTGCAGGAGATAGACGTCCGCGACCCTGTGATACAGGTCGGCGGGACATCCCTCATCTCCGGCATGGTCTATGCCGTCGGTGAGATCCTCGGAAAGGCACCCATCGTCCCTCCGAACTCCCAATTCATAGGAGCGGTTGGCGGGGCCCTACTCTCATCCGGATTCCTAGAGGGTTGAGAATGAGACTCACTGTGGAGGGCACGGACGATTACGGCACCGCCGCCTACGAGGAGCTTTTCCGCCGTATCCTGGCGGACATGGGCAAATCCCGGGCTATAGAGCACGCCCGTCTGGTGCTACGTCCTGATGAGCCATTGTTCATCTATTCCGTTCGTTTGAGAGCCCGTCCTGAACGCCTTATGATGAAGGACGTATCCGAGTACCGGGAGGAGGGCAACGACGTCCACCTGTCGATATCCGATGAGCGCTATGCCCCCTCGATCCTGAGCAAACTCTGGACACTTTACGGGCGTGACAGCGTCGATCAGAGAACCCGTTTCGAGATGATTGTCAAGGGCGCTGACACCGAAGAGTTGGACAATATCGAGGTCGTGTCCGGAGACAAGGTCAAGAATGAGATGATCGACGCCCTGTGGAGGACACTCCCGGAAGGGATGAAGTCCCGCTATCATGTCAGCAGTCCGCAGACGGTCACGATCCTGGCCACCGAGGGGATACTGCAACCGGAGATGAAGGAGGAGGCGCGTAGACTGCACGCCGAGATGGAGGCTGATCCCGATGTATGAGGTCATGATGTATGACGGCGGCGTGTACCGTTCCGATGAGCTTGTGGACATGATAGAGGATCTGGGCGGCGTCGTGGTACAGAAGAACCGCATGGCCCAGATGATGCTTATCACCATGGCCGTACCGGCCGAGGACCGTCCTGCGATCGAGGCCTTTTCCAAGGAGTTGGGTGGGGAGATCAAGGCCGTACCGTTGGCAGGGACGGAGATAGCCGTCGTAGGTCCCACCCTGGGAAGGCACCACATGCCCCATCCCATATGCGACATCGCCGAGCAACTGCGTCAGTACGGCGCCATAACGGTCGTCATGGGCCTGGCCCGTGGACGGGGCAAGGAGACTGCTCAGATATCCGCTGATGAGCGGGCAATCATAGAGGAGTATGATGCCGCCATCTACGTTCTGGGAAACTTCAAGAAATGTGTCGAGGAGAAGAAACACCTCTTCGATGACGTGAGCATACCGGTAATCCTAGTCTCCGGACCCATGCCCGAGGGATTGGACGAGGACTGTGAAGGAATTATCTGCGGTGTGGGTCGCAAATCGGAGAGGATGCGTCGTGCCGATGAGATAGAGAAACTGGTGGAGATAGCCGACATGACATCGGACATAATCACGCAGAGGCGTATCGAATTAGAGGAGGATCCTCTATTCATACATCCCGCCGAGGTCAAGGAGAGGCTGGAGGATATGGCTTCCGTCAAGGAGAGCCTGCGTCCAGCACCTATCGTGTTGCATCTCGACGGTATACGGGTCAAGATCCCCTACGAGGAAAACCGTGACGAACTGGAATCTATCGAGGTCTTGGGCAGAAAATTGGGAGATGTTGCGAGGATCTCATCTTCACGGATAAGCAACAGCAGTACCATCATCCGCATCATGACCCGTTCCGAGGTCGAGTACCAAGATTCGAAATGAGCGTGGTCAAAGGCAGTTACGTACTGCTTCTACGTCTCTCCGCAGCCTGTTCCATCAACGTAGGCGCCCTCGGTGAACTGGAATTCGAAGCGGGATGGTACGCTTACGTGGGCAGTGCCGGTAACGGCCTGTCACAGAGGGTGGGTAGGCACCTATCCGTCCCTTCCAAACGACGATGGCATGTGGACAGCCTCAACGCATCATGCTGCGAGCGGTCCGCATTGGTCTGGAAGCATGGCGGTCCTTCGGAATGTGAGCTCGGAACCCTATTGGCATACATCGGTGCCGAACCCTGCCACCGCGGATTCGGGTCCTCGGACTGCCGTTGTCGGACACATCTCTTCGCATTGGACGATGATTCGCTCAACGCTCTGCTCACCGTCCCCAATGACGGCGTCATACGCTGCGATGATGCGAGCTTCCACTTATGATGAACCCTTTCATGAATCCCCGGCAGATATGTTGAAGACATCCTCGTCCAGCTAATAGGGGGGCAGGGACAGATTAAAAAATTTGCAAATCCTTAATATACAGTGAAATGATTAACTGGACATTTCGTAAATTCATTTCCAAGGAGGACATTTCAGATGAAAATGAAAGGGGGAGAAAACCTATCCCGTACAGTCACGCCCGATGTGATCTCAAGTCTCGAGGCAGCTATCGGCAAGGAGAACGTGAACACCAGCGAAATGGAAAGACTTCTTTACAGCCACGATCTGGCACCTCTGCCCAAAGAGGCCGGTCTGGCTTTCAAGAACATACCTGACGTGGTCGTCAGGCCGAAGAGCGTCAAGGACCTGTCCAAGGTGGTCATGATCGCCCACAAGTACGGTGTGGCAATCACTCCCCGCGGAGCATCCACATGGGGACTGGGCGGATCGATGCCCGTCTTCGGAGGGATCTTGATAGACCTCTCCTCGGGAATGAACGAGATCATCGAGATCAACGAGAGGGACATGTACGTCAAGGTCGGTTCCGGCTGCACCTGGAAGAACGTATACGACGCCTGCGCCAAGAAGGGCCTGTTGCTCGGTTGCTACCCCAGCAGCTTCCCCAGCGCCACCGTCGGAGGATGGGTTTCCACCGGCGGTATCGGTATCGGCGGTTACAAGTACGGCGCCGCCCGCGACACCATACGCAACATGGAGGTCATCCTGTCCGATGGAACAGTGATCTCCACCGGATATGATGCCCTTTCGGACAACATGGCCGGTTATAACCTCAACCAACTGTTCACCGGAGCCGAGGGCACCCTCGGTGTCATCGGCACAGTGACCATGAGGCTCTTCCCAATGGGCGCCATCAAGCCTTTGGCATACGAGTTCGACAAACTCACCCAGATGGGCGGCCCCATCAACGAGATAGTCAAACATCCCAGTGTCAAACCCTTGCACATCGCATGGTCCGACGAGGTTCACTTCGAGAACCAGCGCAAGGCCGGTCTACACGCCCCCGATGTCAAGAACCTTTTCCTGGTCACGCTCCAGGGCGACGATGAGTTCATGGCACTCGAGGAGAAGGTCATCGATGAGATAGTCGAGGCCGCCGGGGGAAAGAAGATCAGCTACGAGATAGCATCCCACGAGTGGGATGAGCGCTGCTACGAGTTCCGTGCCCGTCAGGTCGGTGTCGGTGCGATTCCCGCCGAGGTCGTCGTTCCCGTTGCCGACTGGTCGGACTTCGCCGAGGAGTGCTACAAGGGATTCAAGGAACTGAAGATGGATTCCGGAGGCGTCATCGGTATGATCGCTGACCGCAGTACCGCCATGTTCATGCCCTACTACTTCATGAACAACGAGACCATCGTCGGAATGACCGGTTTCGCTTACAACACCTACATGGGCGATGTCGCTGAGAAGTACGGTGGCCGTGCTCTCGGCATGGGCGTCTTCTTCGCCGCCAATCTCCCCAAGGTCAGGGACGCAGGGGCTTACGAGCTGATGAAGGACCTCAAGACCTGCATGGACTCCCGCGACGTCATGAACCCTGGTCACCTGGTTCACGGCAAGACCAGGTTCGGTATCGCCTTGGGCAAGAACATGATGACCCTTTCCTTCAAGATGTTGGAGACCGTCAAGAAGATCGCTCCCAAGGACAAGACCTTCGAGAAGAACATCGAGCGTTTCCATTTCGATGAGATGGAGCACGAGAAGGAGAAGACCAGACAAGTCAAGCTCGAATGAGCCAAAACCCTTTTTCAACTTTTCTTAGGCGAGGTCGAACATGGAGATCATGTCGGCGACCGAGCCCAGGACAGGGATGTCCTCCCCTGTCCTTAACCAATCTTCCTGGTCATAGGTGCCGGTAAGCACGGCGATGAACTTCGCCCCTGAATCACGGGCGCACTGTTGGTCGTAACTGTGATCACCCACATAGAGGATGTCCTCCGTGGCGATGCCCAACTCATCGGCGACGTGCTCCATGGCCCGGGGCGAGGGTTTGGCATCCTCCTCGGGGTGGTCGTCGCGACATACCAGCACGTCCAAAAGGTCGATGGCTCCGCAGAGGGTCAGCACGTATTCCGCATACTCCCTGCTGCCACGGGTCAGCACGCCGATGAGATGTCCTCTCTCCTTGAGAAGGTCGATCAGCCTCAACGAACCGGGGATCGGGAGGGCCTCATCAGCATTCTCCATCTCCAGGTCCTTAGCCCTGCCGTTGATGCGGCCTTCGAGCTCATAGAGCTCATGTTTCCTCCCCTGCTCCATCAGGTATCTGACCCCGCTCTCGATGTTGAACTTCGTGGAACCGCTACCGTCGAGGGCCTCCTCGGGGACGCCGATAGTCCGCATCTCCGCAAAAACCAATTCGGTCATGCGGCCGTAATCTATTCTGGTGTCCAACAGGGTACCGTCCATATCGAAGACCACGGCTTTGAACGCACTGATGTCCAGGGTCATGTTCCGACCATAGGGGAAAAAGGATAAAAGGGTTGGTAAAGAAGTTTTGATTAGGCCTTTTTGACCGATGACTCCATGGTGCCGTTGATGTACTTCTCGTACCCGACCAGATCCAGGAGTCCGTGACCGGAGAGGTTGAAGACGATGACCTTCTCCTCGTTGGCCTCCTTGGCCTTCATCGCCAGATCGATGGCTCCCAGGATGGCGTGGGTGCTCTCCGGTGCGGGGATTATGCCTTCAGCGCGGGCGAACATCATACCGGCTTTGAAAGTCTCAATCTGATCGTAGGAGACGGCCTGTACGAAGTCCAGGTCTGCAGCCATACTCACCATTGGTGACATGCCGTGGTAACGAAGTCCTCCGGCGTGTATGGGGCTAGGCATGAAATCATGTCCCATCGTGTACATCTTCAGCAGCGGGGTCATACCTGCAGAGTCGCCGAAGTCGTACTCGTACTTGCCCTTAGTTATCGATGGCGTCGCAGCCGGCTCGGCGGCTATGAACTTCGTGTTGTTCTTACCCTTGATCCTCTCACCGATCATCGGGAAAGTGAAACCAGCAAAGTTGGACCCTCCTCCTGCGCAGCCCACCATGTAGTCGGCCTCGGTGTCTATGAGGTCCAGCTGCATCATCGTTTCTTGACCTATGACGGTCTGATGCAGCATCACATGGTTGAGGACACTGCCGAGTGAATAGTTGGTGTTCGGGTCCTTGACAGCCATTTCGATGGCCTCGGATATGGCTATACCCAGTGATCCAGGGGTGTCAGGATTCTCCTTCATCATCTTCTTCCCGTATTCGGTCAGAGGGCTGGGGGAGGCGTGCACCTTACCTCCGTATGTCTGCATGACGGTACGGCGGTAGGGCTTCTGATCATAGCTTATGCGGACCATGAACACCGTACAGTCCATGTCGAATATGCTGGTGGCCAGACAGAGGGCCGATCCCCATTGTCCCGCCCCTGTCTCGGTGGTCAGGTTGGTGAATCCGTCCTTCATGTTGTAGTAGGCCTGCGGGATGGCACTGTTTGTCTTGTGACTTCCCACCGGGCTCAGGTCCTCGCGCTTGAAGTAGATCTTAGCAGGGGTCTTGAGCATCTCCTCCAACCTCTTCGCCCTCTGTAATGGCGAGGGACGGTTGATCATGATGTACTTCTCCCTGACTTCGTCAGGTATGTCTATGTAGCGCTCGGTGCTCATCTCCTGCTTCAGGATAGAAGGTGGGAAAATGGCGAGGAGATCCTCCGGTTTGGCGGGCTCCTTGGTGATCGGATTGAGGGGCGGTGGAACAGGCGCCGGCAGGTCAGCGGCGAGATTGTACCATTTCTTTGGAATGTCTTCCAAACCAAGAGTGACACGTAGGTCGTTTACTTTGGTCATATTCCCAAGAAAAGTGAGCATATATATGAACATATTGTTCATTGATGCACAATATTATACAATATCAATCACGATTGAGCTCCACCCGGAATCCCTCTCCGCGTAGTATCACATGGGGGACATGATGAGAGAGAGCCCTACCCAACTTCAACAGCCGATCCTCGCCGGCGATATCACTGGGTATCGTCGAGGATGCGATACCATGAACCGAGCCCATACCTTGCTGATGAAGGATCGCTGTCTTCGCAACACTGGCCGCCGACTCTCCGAGACGGACCACATCCTCCAATGACGGTTCACTGGATCCTATGGCCTTCCTGAGGGTCACATTTCTACCCATCAGTGTGGCGAGACTGCGATGTAACTCAGGATCACTAAGGAAATCCTCCTCACTTCCTTCTGGATTACACTCCAACATGTACTTCCTGACCATGTCCAAGGTCTTCCCGATTAGATCAGAACGCAGAGGCGACACAGAAAGTTCGACACTCTTACCCATACGTTTCAGTCCCGAGAGGAGCTCCAAGAGGCCCTCCGACTCATCCTCTGAGGGGTCTGCTCTTATCGAGACCGTGTCCACTCTTCTTTCCGATGCTTTGATCAAAAGATCCTCTACGGTCAAATCCTCGGATCCGTCCGGGGAACGACACAACTCATTATTGTTGCCGAGGATCAACCAGAGACGGTTTCCTCGCCGGTAGGCCTCCGCTATAATCATTTCACCGACCCTTATCAAGTAAGGGAGAAATCTGCCAATCGCGGAACCTCTCTGGCAGTTCGTCACCGCTACAGCTCCATCTCTCGGTGATCAACATGTCTACCATGGTTGAGTCGAAACTCTCGAACAGGCTGGTGCATCTCTTGAGCCGAGGAGCGATTTCCACGCACTTGCTCACTGAATCCCTGATCTCCACAGGTGAGAGCTTGAGCGAATCGCAGACCACGACGACCTCCTTGCCCTCTTGCTTGGCCGCATGGGCTAAGCATTCGGAGCCAACCTTGTTAAATATCTTCCCCGGTTCGACGGCATCAGCACCACAGAGGAACATATCCACCCTCCTCATCCACTCGTATGTCATACTGTCGGTGATTATCGTCGTGTTTATCTTACGACCTGCCAGAGCTTCAGCGAACATGACGCCTTCACCCATGGGCCTTGATTCGGTGACCACTACCTTGATATCGACCACCTTGGAAAGGGCCGTGATACATTCCATCACTGTGGAGGAGTAAGAGTTGACCATTATGATGTTGGGTCTGAATTTGTTTATGAAGGCCTTGCTGATGAGGCTCTCGGAATCGGTATGCGACTTATGCAGCTCATCGAATTTTTTCATGAGGACATTCTGAAAATCGTCCTCTTTCAGATTCAAGAGTATCAAGTTGGATATGTTGTATAGGGGCGCCATCCTACCCTTGGCAGAAAGGAGTCCCAATGCAAGCTCCTCCCATTTCTCGCTCGACATCTTTCGGCTTCTCGCCATGGAGACGATGTCATCAAGGACGAACTCGACGATGGTGAAAGCCGAACCATCGTTTTTCCGTACCTTGTCCAAGAGTTTAGCGACCTCGTCCTTCATAATTGTTAAACCCCCTTTTTGGGTATAAAAAATTGTTTGAGGTGTCAGGTGAGGGTAGTAGGCCCCCTTCTGTTTCAAGCGACATTCAACTACGCACCCTACCCGCCGGTCCTTGGGCCATCATCCCGGCTGTTCGGGCTTGCTCCGGTGGGGGGTCGCCGTTTCACCAAATCCTCCAGGAACGTCATCGCCGAACGAATCATCCTTAGCTGGAGGCTGTGTCGTTTCTGAGCCCTTGCCCAGGTTCTCACCAGGTCGGATTTCCCGACCCACCTGCCCATTGGAGGAGGGACCTTCCTCAGCCGGATCAAGTCCTGCCGTCGGTCGCCCTCCCTCTCCTGACATTAGACCTTAGTAATAATTACGTATTTATTCCCAACGTATAGGAAAACTTAATAACAACCGCCCTATTCTCCCATTTCAAGCAGGGGTAGCCAAGCCTGGCCAACGGCGCAAGGTTGAGGGCCTTGTCCTGTAGAGGTCCGTGGGTTCGAATCCCATCCCCTGCACCATTCTCACACCATTTTTCGTTCCGATGACACTAGTCTTCATTTAACAATGAAAACTCTATTATCTTCAGTGAGGTGTGATTATGGCTTACAATGCTGAGATTCAATTGGACGAGGGTAACACGCTGGAATTGAAAGGAGGCCCTCTGAGGGCCTATCTCAAAGTGTTACACAACGGTGAACCCGTTGGCAAGCTTGTCTTCTTATTGAGTAAGGGGAAGTTCGAGAAGGAGATCGCCGGTAACCTGGTGAGGATGGATCATCAGCGGATGAGAGGTACGGGCCACATTAAACTGGTTGTCAAGGTCAACGGCGAAGTGGTGAAAGAGAGTCTCATCACCCAGTGATTCGTATACAGGATTTGAAGAAACGACCGCCTATGAAACCTTTTCATTTTCAATCAAAATTGTTAAACACTGTTAGACTCAATATTACCCGATACCATGTCCGTTGAGAAGGATTCATACATCGACCGTTATGGTCGGAGGGGAGGTACGGTCATCGAAATCAGTGCCGATAAGAAGTTAAAACTTCAACAGGCCGGTGTTTTCGGATATAGTTTGGACATATCCTTGAATGACACCAAACTCAAGAGGATGGGCTTCGTCCTGCCATTCGGTTCCTTCAGGACCGAAATAGACGGTAAGCTCGTGGAGGTCAAACAGAAGACCCTATACATCAAAGGAAACAAGTGGGCAAAGTTCACAGTAAAGGTCGATGGTGAGGTCGTCGCGGAGTTGCAGTTCAGCAAATCAGAGGGGTCTTTCGCCCCCTGATCGGGGAAACAATCTAAAACCGTACGCCCATTGTCCGGTGTACGGTAGGAGTTGCTAGTAATTGACGGACGACCCATCCCGCTCGGAGAAGATAAATAAGCTCTTGCGGAGCCAACCCTTCGCAGTGTTGGCGACGAAAGGCGAATATCCCCATACGAGCCTGGTCTCATTCTGGTCGTCAGAGAACAACGCGTCGGTCGTCTTCATCACATCACGGAAAACGCGCAAGTACCGTAACATCATGCAGGACGCGAGGGCGGCCTTGATGCTGGATGATAGAACTAACAAACCATCGGCGGACCTCAAAGAGGGGAGCTCGGTTATGTTGACTGGCGCCGTCAGGGAGGCCGTGGGAAAGGAGGCGGAGACGTTGCGCCAGGTCTTCCTGGAACGGAATCCCGATCAGTTTCGTTTCGCCGAGGATGCTGATACTGCCATCATGGTCATGACCGTCGAGGGCATGGACCTAGTGACCAGTTTCCAGGATTGATTCTCTCAGGACACGAAAAGCGTTTTTATCATCCTGCCATATATACGGATGATGGAACCCGTACCGGCAACGGCTACAGATGTATTCAGTCATCATCTTGCTCAGAAATCGGAGATTAAGTTGACTATGATCGTCAGGGTTCCAGGCTGTGTCGAAGCTCTGGCTCTCAGCGAAGCTGTGAACGTGGTTATGGATGCCGAGCCCATATTGAGGTCATACCTCCATCACGAAGGGGATTGGATGTCCTGGCATCATGATGCTGACATTACGGCGTCAAGCATAGTGAATGAGCATGACGTCCATGACGGCGATGATGGCCGATTCTGCTTCGGAGCCCTGGGCCTCCACTCACCGCCGCTTTGGGAGGTGAACCTCGCCCATGGTGAGGAGGACACCATCGCCATATCCCTGTCCCATGCCCTCGGTGACGGCCGGGCATTGATGTATCTCTCCGACCTTCTTCTGTCAGTGTATGCGGGGGATCCCGCACCATCCCGGGCCACCAGTATGCCGGAACGCAGTCTCGACCAGGTCGCCAGACCGCAAGCGGCCATCGGCGAGTCCTTTTTCATGAACGGACCATCCGCTGCTTGGCCATCCCTATATGAGAGCTATGCGATGGAGGGGGCGAGATTGGTCGAGAGGACCCTCACGGCCCAGGAGTTCACCGCAGTCAGGCAAGGCTGGAAATCGGCCACCGGTGCAACGGTCAATGATATACTGCTAGCATCCTTGGCACTCACCCTGAGGGACATGACAGGACAATCGGACAATGCCATGTCGTCAGCGACCGCGGACCTCAGACGATATGCCACCCACCCCGTCCCTGAGATAGCGAACTTCTCCAGCAACTATGCGATCAACCTCGGGAATCTGAGCGATGCTGATATGCAACAAGTCGTCAGGACGGTCAATGAGGAGATGGACAGACTGAAGAATACGGAATACCTGGGCGTTGAAGACCTGGAGATGTTCCGTCGGATAGGGAAGTTGGAGCAGATGGACAGGGTTATCGAATCCTTGTACAGCATCGATGATCTTGACAAGGCCCTCTATTTCGTTACCAATATAGGAGACATAGTATGGAGCCCCTCCGTATTGGAGTCCCTGAATCCCACCAAGGCCTACATAGCTTATCCTGGAATATGCCCGCCCACCTTGGGCGTGGTCTGCAGCAGTCATGCTGGAGAGCTCAATCTGAACTTCGGACACTACAGAGGTCTCAGAGACGATTTGGCCGACGAACTCCTCGATCGGATGGTCAGTTATATCCGTTCAATCTGATCCCCCGCCCTTCAGATACTTCCTGATATCGAGCAATGACAATGCTTTTCCGAGGCCCTTCTTGCGGAAAAGTCCGTCGATCAGTTTGCGGTTGGCGTCCAAAGAACCCTTGTCATAGGGCGTCCACCATATGTCGCGGGGGAACTTACCGCTGTCCACATGCACATGATGGGGTTCCATAAGCTCCATCATGCCCCACTGGCCGTGGGTCCTGCCGAAGCCACTCTCGCCGCTGCCCCCCCAAGGGGTGGAAGGAAGTCCATAGGTGTAGAGGCAGTTGTTGACGACCACCGTACCCGACCTTATGGCTGACGCTATGATCTTGCCCTTGTCGGTGTTCTTGGTCCACACCGAAGCACTGAGGGCGAAAGGCGAGTCATTGGCCATCCTGACGGCCTCCAACTCATCCTCGAATGCGGTGACCATCACCACAGGACCGAAGGTCTCCTCCTTCCATAGGTCGCTGGTTGTGGACAGGCCGGTGATCACGGTCGGCATGAAAAACGATCCCGATAGGCCCGGTGTCCGCTTACCGCCCGCCATGACCTTGCCGCCCTGCTCCTGCGCTCTTCTCACCTGATCCTCCATATTCGCCACGGCCTCGTCATCTATCATGGCCCCCACGCTGACATCAGGATCCTCAAGGCCATCGCCCTGCTTCAAGCTCTCCGTCTTATACAACAGGACATCCAGGAAATGGGAGTACACCTCCTTGTGGACGAGTATCCGCTTGACTCCGACACAAACCTGGCCGGAATTCACAAAGGAACCCCACATCGCACCGGAGGCCGCCCTCTCTATGTCGGCGTCCTCCAACACTATCATCGGGTCCTTCCCTCCCAGTTCGAGGGTCACAGGCGTCAGTCTCTGCGCCGCCGATATCATCACATTGCGGCCGGCCTCGGTGCTGCCTGTGAATACGATACGGTCGACAGGCGACGCCCCCAGAGCCTTACCGATCCCCTTGCCGGAGACCGCCCTGACCAGCCCGCCGGGGAATCCAGCGTCCTTAAAGAGCGTCTCTATCATATGGCCGATGACAGGGGTGTTCGCGGATGGTTTCACAACCACCGCGTTACCGCTCGTGACCGCCATGATGGTCTGGCTGAAAGGTATCGCCAAAGGGAAGTTGAAAGGGGCGATGACACCGATGACTCCCAGGGGGCGGTATCTGACATAAGACCTCCTACCCAAGTAGCGCATCATGGTGTGGAATCCGCCCAGATGGATCTCCATCTCATCAGGATGGCGCTTCAACCATCCGATGCAGTAATCGATGGTGGTGAGCGATGCCATGACATCGGTGTTCATGGCCTCCACGAGTGGTTTGCCGGTCTCCTTGGAGACCAGGGCGCACAGGTCTTCGGCCCGTTCGGTCATCAACGACAAAAGATTCTGCAACAAGGCCAGCCTCTTCTTCTTGTGCAATACTGACCACTCGATCTGAGCTTTACGGGCGGACTTGATGACCTGCCCCAGCGACGATGGGTCATGGACCGGCACTTCGCCGACGGGGTCGCCGGTCACGGGACTGAATGAGACTAGAACGGAATCGCGGTACACGGTATGTCATTCTGATTACTGATAGAAAACGTTGATGGACGAAGCGCATGATAAAATATCTTGTTGCTTTAACAAGAACGTCCAGAAGGGCGAGGGAGGTACAGCGTATGAATTACCCGATAACCAGGACGATGCTGTTCAGTATACTCTCCGTCACCTCGGTCGCCCTCGCCTACGTTTTCCTTCTCCTCGACGGTTTGGACTCTACGTTCCTACTGTCACTCCCTTTATCCTATCTGCTGTTGGGGATGCTCATAAAATATGGGGACCAAGCCTATGATGTCGGTTGCTTCGACAAGAGGAAGGCCTTGGTCCTGGCCATCCCCTGCGGAATTTGGCTGGGATATATGATGATCCACGACCCATCCACCGCCACCATAGGGGTCGGCATGCTGCTCGGCCTGTTGGCGGCAGGGAAGTACGACAACCGCGGTTTCATAGTGGGTTTCGCGATATCGATCACGATCGCCGCCATCGGATACTGGGAAGGTAGTCTCCAACTCGCCTTGGGAGGTCTGGTCATCGTCATTTTGGCCACGATAGTGGATGAGAAGGTGAACGACATGGAACGCGTCGAGGGACGCAGGACACTCCTGGACCGCATCCTTTATCAGAGACCGTTACTGAAGATAGCCGTCCTATCGCTCTGCGTGGTCGGTATCTTCCCATCATTCGCCTACCTTTTCATGTTCCTCAGCTTCGATCTCGGTTACGGGCTTGTGGACAGCGTATCCGAGGAGATGGAGGGTTGCCGTTGAGGTCGGTCAACATTCTGGTGGTGGGGGCGGGTCTTTCCGGCAGTATGTTCGCCCGGGAGCTTTCCAGGCTCGATCCGAATCTGGATATCCTACTGGTGGACAGATTGGCTGACGGAAGGTTCGACCGCTACCACCGCATTTGCGGTGAGGCCGTCAGTGACAGGGCATTCAAGGAACTGTCGATGGAGCC
>SL_3KL_010_SEDDRAFT_10001842_pt1 | contig 19387 bp, 14 predicted proteins | sample SodLakKL_010_SED_2_FD_10381 | JGI IMG/M metagenome (IMG submission 10381) | reverse complement strand
CGGTCGGGGCGGGGGCGAAGCGGCAGTGACGGGTGAGGGGGAGTGTCGGGTGAGGGGGGCGGAGCGGCAGTGTCCGGCCGGGTACGGGGCAAAAACCGAATCTGGATTCGGTTTTTTTACCGGTCAGTCCCTCAGTTCGTGCGGCGTCGCCGGGAGACCTCATCCAGCACCCGCCGCTCGTCATCGGTGAGAGACGAGATGCCGCTGTCGGAGATCTTGTCCAGGATCCGGTCCACCTCGTCCAAGAGTTCCTTCTCCTCCATGGTGGCGCCGGCGCGGCGAGAGGTGCGGCGGCGGCTTCCCTCGGCCTGCTCCTGGCCCTTGTCTTCCCGGGGCACGATGGCCAATCGCTCTACGCGAGCCGCCTTCTTCAGGCTATTGAGCCCATCCCCCCACTTGCCGTCGGTGCGCAGGTAGATCAGCCCGGCCAGGAGCCCGCCCAGGTGTGCGAAGTGAGCCACACCTCCGGCGGCACCCCCCACGGCGGAGAAGAAGGTGAGGACGAAGAAAAACCCTACCAGGTACTTCGCCTTGATGGGAAAGATGCCCCAGAAGTAGATGGGGGCATTGGGCCAGTACCAGGCGAAGGCCAGCATGAGCCCGTAGATGGCGGCGGACGCCCCGATCACCGAGGTATCGAAGGCGAAGACAAAGGAGAGTGCCGCGCCTCCGAGACCACAGATGAAATAGTACTTCAGGAACCGACTCGATCCCCAACGCTGTTCCAGCGGCGGTCCGAAGAAGAAGAGGACCAGCATGTTCATCAGGAGGTGCCACAGGTCCCCGTGCAGGAACATGTAGGTCACCACACCCCACGGCTTCAGGAACGACTCCGCCGGGACGAATCCAAACCATTGCCACACGAAGAAGCGCGCCCCATCGCCCGCAACTGCCGCAGCCAACACCACCAGTAGGTGGATCGCCGTATTGGCAATGAGAAGGCGCTTGACCCAGGGGGTCAGCGTGTACCCGAAGGAGAAACGGTCGGAGCCGTAGGACATCGAATGCGGAACCGGAGGGCCGGAGGATCAGGGAGGGGCGAAGGGGGCCTGCGGGCTCCCTCCTGGCCCGACGCTTTCAACCCGGGGTCGGAGGTGGGGTTCCGGCCCCGGTGTGTCACTTATAGCCGGGAGTGGCGGAGCTGCGCCAGTCGGACGATCTCATGGCAGAGATCCGGGAAGGCCAACCCCGCCGCAGCCCCGGCCCTGGGAAGAAGGGAATTTGCCGTCATCCCAGGGAGCGCGTTGGCCTCCAGGCACCAGATCCCACCTTCCTCATCCACCAAGAAGTCCACACGGGAAAAATCCCGTAGAAAGAGCGTCCGGTGGACCTGGAGCGCCAACTCCTGGAGCCGCTCGGCCAGACCGGCAGGGATGTGGGCGGGAAAGACCTCCTCCGCCATCCCCGGCGTGTACTTACAATCATAATCAAAGAGCTCGTGCGCCGGGATGATCTCCCCCACCGGAAGGGCCCGGTCCCCGAGCACCCCCACCGTGAGCTCCCGCCCCTTCACATACCGTTCAAAGAGCACACGGTCCTCGTGGCGGAGCGCCTCGGCCACCGCCGTCTCCAACTCTCCACGCTCCCGAACCAGGGTGAGCCCGAGGGTCGATCCTCCGGACGGCGGCTTTACGATGAGGGGGAAACCCAGAACCTCGGCAACCTCGTCCGGCTCCGTAGGTGAGCTCATCCAGGGCGCGGTGGGGATCCCTGCCTGAACGAAGAGCCGCTTGGAGACCTCCTTGTCCATGGCCAGCGTACACCCGAGCCGTCCACTCCCGGTGAAGGGGAGCCCCATCACCTCCAGGAGTCCCTGCAGGGTCCCGTCCTCACCGGCTCCGCCGTGAAGAGCCGGGAACACCATGTCCACCCCCGACAGCTCGGGGACCCCGAGCAAGAAGGCCAGATCTCCGCCTGTCAGGAGCGGCCGTTCCGCCCCCTCCCCGCCCTCCACCTCCCGGGGGGCAGGTGCGACCCCTGTCTCCAGGAGCCGGGCCTCCTCCTGCGGGGAGAGGAGTCCCCGCGCCGTATCCACCGCGAGGACCTGGCACCCCCTCTCCCGGAGCGCCCCGGCAACCTGCACGCCCGAGGCCAGGGAGACGTTCCGCTCCCCGGAGCCCCCCCCCATGAGGACCGCCACCGATCCGCTCATGATGACCGGCCCCTGGATGATGCACCGAGCACCTCGCCTCCATCCAAAGGAATCCCCTTCTCCAGAAGCCAGTCGTCGTCGAAGACCTTGCTCAGGTAGCGCTCGCCCCAGTCGCAGAGGATGGCCACCACCAGAGCGTCCGGGTCGTTCAGCTCTCGGGCCAGCGCCACGGCGGCGTGGACGATGAGCCCGGCGGAGCCCCCCACGAAGAGCCCTTCCTCCCGCGCGAGCCTCCGGGTCATCTGGAAGGCCTGGGTATCGGTGACGGTGACGTAGTCATCCACGATGTCCAAATCCAGCGTCCCGGGAATCTTGTCGCTACCGAGCCCCTCCACCTGGTAGGTGGCTCCCTCCGGCATGCTCCCGGTATGGAAGAAGGGTGCGATGACCGACCCCACCGGATCCACCCCAACCACCTTCACCTTCCCACTCCTCTCCTTCAGGTAGCGGCCGGTACCGGAGAGGGTGCCGCCGGTGCCGGCGCCGGCGAAGAAGTGGGTGATGCGACCATCGGTCTGTTGCCAGAGCTCCGGCCCGGTGGTGCCGTAGTGGGCCCTGGGGTTGGCACCGTTGTAGAACTGGTTGGCCAGGACCGCACCGGGAATTTCCGATGCCAGGCGCGCCGCGTGATTCGTGTAGTGGTCCGGGTGGTCCGGCGGCACATCGCTGGGGGTGATCACCACCTCTGCGCCGAAAGCCCGGAGGAGCTTCCGCTTCTCGAGGCTCATCTTGTCCGGGAGGGTGAAGATGCAGCGGTATCCTTTCAGGGAGGCGGCCATGGCCAGAGCCAGCCCTGTGTTCCCGGAGGTGGCCTCCACGATGGTGCCGCCGGGCCCGAGGCGCCCTTCCTCCTCCGCCTCCTCGATGATGGCCCGGCCGATGCGGTCCTTCACCGAGCCCCCTGGGTTCATGAACTCGCATTTCCCGTAGACGGGGGTCCGGATGCCCTCGCAAACCCGGTTCAGTCGCACCAGGGGAGTCCATCCCACCAGTTCGGTCACATCGTTGTAGGGCCTTCGATGCCGCTCACTCATTCAGGGTGCGCTCCAAGGAAGGGGCGAAGGGGTGCCCGGCGGAGAGCCCGGGCCGGGATGCCGGACCCGCTCACTCTCGCTCCACGGACTGGGGGCGGGTGGAGAATTCCACCGGGAGGCTCGCCCACATTGCGGTCCGCTTCCCGTTCAACCGACCCGGTTCGAAGCGGAGTTCCCGGGCGCCGGTGCGGGCCGCCTCGTCGAGCCCCTCATGCCCCGAGGATTCCACCACCTCCACCGAGTCCACCGCTCCCTCCTCGTTCACCAGGAGGCGGAGGAGCGCCGTGCCTTCCACCCCATCGTCCCAAAGCTCCAGGGGGTAGGCGATGGGGTCCTCTCCGTAGAGGGGCACGGGCTGCTCCAATTCCGGCTCTCCCCCGCAGGCTGCCAGAAGAGGGAGGAGGAAGGCAAACAGGCCGATGAAGCTCGAACGGAGCCTGCGGGACCGAAGCGCCGGGGAGGGGCGAGGCGCACCACGGGACCGAAGCGCCGCAGGAGGGCGGGGCGCACCATGGGACCGAAGCATCGCGGGGAGGCCAGGCGCAGGCAAAGAGGCGGATGACGGGGTCATTTTCGTTCAGCAGAGGGGTCCGAGACCCGGGTCTTGAGGCGAGCCAACAGGTTCAGGGCGTCCAGGGGGGTCAGCGAGTTCAGGTCCAGCTCCCGGATCCGGGTGATCACCGGATGCTCCTCATCGAAGAGGGAGAACTGCTCCCGGGCGATGCGAGTCGAGTCGGGGCTGTGCTGCCCCCGGGTCCCGAGTCCCCGCCCGGCTCCGGAATGGGTCCCCTCGAGCTCCACAAGGAGTTCCCATGCCCGCGCTACCACCTCTGGAGGAAGGCCGGCAAGGCGGCCTACCTGGATCCCGTACGATCGATCGGCACCCCCTTCCTCCAGTCGGCGCAGGAAGACGATGCTGTCCCCGGCCTCCTTCACCGCCACGTTCATATTCTTGACCCCGGGGAGAAGGTCCCCGAGCTGGGTCAGTTCGTGATAGTGGGTGGCGAAGATGGTGGCGGCGCCCACATGCTCGTGGAGGTGCTCGGTGACGGCCCAGGCGATGGATACCCCATCATAGGTGGAGGTACCTCGACCGATCTCGTCCAGGAGCACCAGGCTCCGGTGGGTGGCGCCGTGGATGATGGCGGCGGTTTCGTTCATCTCCACCATGAAGGTGGACTGGCCCCGGGCCAGATTGTCCGAGGCGCCCACGCGGGTGAAGATGCGGTCGCAGACCGGGAGGCGGGCGCTGTCGGCGGGAACGAAGGAGCCCACCTGGGCCAGGAGTTGGATCAGCCCCACCTGCCGCAGGATCGTGCTCTTCCCTGCCATATTGGGCCCGGTGAGGATGACCATGAAGCCCTTCTCATCCAGAACCAGGTCGTTGGGAATGAACTCCTCCCGGGGCATCATGGTTTCCACCACCGGATGGCGGCCGGCCCGGATTTCCACCTCCCGGCCTTCGTGGAGCTGGGGCCGGGCGTATCCGTGGGCCTGGGCCAGTTCGGCCAACGCCGCCACAGCGTCCAATCGCGCCACCTGCCGCCCCACCTGCTGGAGACGGGACACCTCCTGGCCGATCCGCTCCCGGAGTTCCTGGAAGAGGCGGGTCTCCAACTCCAGGATCCGGTCTTCGGCCCCGGTCACCTTCTCTTCCCACTCCTTGAGCTCCGGAGTGAAGTACCGCTCGGCGTTGGCGAGGGTCTGCTTACGAACGTAGTCGTCGGGGACCCGGTCCAGATTCGCCCGGGTCACCTCCAGGTAGTATCCGAAGACTTTGTTGAATCCCACCTTTAGTGACGAGATCCCGGTCCGCTCCCGCTCCCGGGTCTGGAGAGAGGCGATGAAGCCCCGGGCCCCGTCCCGGGTGGCGCGCAGATCGTCCAGTTGAGGGGAATGTCCGGTACGGATGACGCCGCCGTCCTGGAGGTTCGGCGGGGCATCGGGCGCGATGGCATCGTCCAGGAGGCGGGCCACGTCGGGGAGGGTGTCCAGCTCCACGGTAAGGAGGCGCAGGAGAGGCGCCTCGAGTTCCCCGCCCTCCTCTCTGAGCGCCGGAAGCATGGCCAGCGACCTGCCCAGGGAGCGGAGTTCCCTTGGGTTCGCCCGGCCTGAGCCCACCTTCCCGGCCAGACGCTCCAGATCGTGGACATCGGCCAGGAGGTCCCGGATCCGGGTCCTGGGGTCGAGTCTGGCCACCAGCTCCGCCACCGCCTCCTGGCGAAGGCGGATCTCCTCCAGCTCCACCAGGGGACGAAGGATCCACTGACGGAGCAGGCGGGCTCCCATGGCGGTCACGGTCCGGTCCACCACCGAGATGAGGGTTCCCCCTTCCTCCCCGGCCCGAAGGGGCTCCACCAACTCCAGATTCCTGCGGGTCATCTCGTCCAGGACCATCTCGCGCCCTGGCCGGAGGATCCGGGGGACCTGCAGGTGCTCCGAACCCCGAGGCTGGATCTCCCGAACGTACTGGACCAGGGCGCCGGCCACCCCGGTGAGGAAGTCATCGGATGGGTCGAAGCCGAGGCCGTCCAGGGAGAGGACACGGTAGCGACGCTGCAGTTCTTCGCGTCCAAGCTCCGGATCGAAGAGCCAGTCGTCCCGTACCGTCAGGGTGGCCCGATGCCCCGTCCCTTCCCCTCCCAGGGTGTCGGCCAGCGCCGCCAGCGGCTCCCGGGAGCGGGCGCCGGCGCCGTCCCTGCCGGTGGCCGCGTCCAGTACCCGATCCTGAAGGCCCCGGGGGAGGAGGAGTTCCGCCGGATCCAGTCTCCCCAACTCGGCGGGGAGGGTCGCCAGGGGGACGGTCTGGAGGGTGAGTTCCCCGGTGGAGAGATCGGTCGCTGCCAACCCCAACCGCCCATCCCGGGGCAGGCCCAGCGCCACCAGGAAGTTGTTTCGATCAGCACGGAGAAGGGCATCCTGGACCACGGTCCCGGGAGTGACCGTCTCCACCACCTCCCGACGAACGATGCCCTTGGCCTGGGAGGCGTCTTCCACCTGCTCACAGATGGCGGCCCGGCGTCCCTGCTTCAGGAGTCGCGCCAGATAGTCGTCCAGCGCCTTGGCCGGCACCCCCGCCATGGGCACCTCCGCCGCCGCCCCGTTGTTCCGCGAGGTGAGGGTGAGCCCCAGAAGTCGGGCGCCGTCCCGGGCATCCTGGTTGAAGAGTTCGTAGAAGTCGCCGACCCGGAAGAAGATGAGGGCGTCAGGGTGTCGGGACTTGGCGTCCCGCCACTGCTTCATGAGAGGCGTGTCTTCCGGAGGGGACATGGAGGGGCGGAGGGTGGACGGAGAGGGGACCGGCACCTCGGTCCGGATAGATCTCGAGACCCTTGAGGATACCCTGGAACGGGGGCGCCGATCAACCGGCGGGACTCAATGGAGGGAGCGGGTCCATGAAGGCCGATCTAGACATGGAGGATGACACCACTCCCGGTACATCTTGATTCTCCGCGGGCCACCTCCCGGAAGGCGGCCCCGGTGAGTCGGATCCGGCGCGGACCCGATCTGTCCTGGGACCCTCACCGTCCGGGGCACCAAGAGCCCCGACGGGAAGAATCCAAACCCCTTTCCAAAGGAGAACTCCCATGCGAAAGAAGCTCACTCTCCCTGCCATGCTCCTGGCTGGAACTGCCTTCTTCACAGCGGCCCCCGACACCCAGATCGCCGCTGCCGACTGCGGTGGACCCGGAGAGGTTCTCTGTAAGGAGAACCAGGCTTGCGCCGGGATCCTCTTCTTCCGGCAATGCACCACGACCTACGACTACTGGGGCACCACCGCTCTCCAGTAGGGACGAACGAGTTCGACTGAGCCGATTCAAGGCACTTCACTCCACACCCAGGTCCCGGAACACTATGGTCATGACGGATCGACCGCGCACTCGCAGGGCTTCCCTCGGGAAGCAAACAATCGCCGCCCCGGCCTCCCAAGGGGGGTCGGGGTGGCTATCCGGCGCCCTGATTGGGGTGGCCCTGGCCCTCCTGGGCCTCTCCTGGATGGATGCCAACGGGCGTGCTCCAGCGGCATTCCAGGATCTTCCCACAGGCGGGGTGATCCTGGTGGTTCAGCCCGGAGACTGTCCGGACCGCACGACCACCCTGGAACGCTGGTTCGCTCGCCTCGCTCCAGCGGCGGTGCCAGCCCCCGACCAGGGCCGGGCGGAGTCGGTCCCCCATCAGCTCCGGCCGGAACCGCTACCTGTGGCAGTTGCGGAGATGGGTGCCCAGGGCCTGTCCCTCCCCCCGTCCCTGACCGCTTTGTTGGATGGACTCCCGCGGCTCGCTCCCTCCGATGCGAACCGGGCGGCTCGAGCCCTTCGCACCATGGCGGTGGAGGGATCTCCTGCGCTACTGGTGGTGGATGCCAGGGGCCGCACCGTACTGGCCAGTGACTTCACGCCCACTGGTGCCGTGCCAGGGCTCGCGACGGCGGTGGCGCTCGCCGCAGCCGAGTCCATCCCTCCTACCCGGGGCAATGCCCCCAGGGATGGGAGCCCCACGCCATGGGTCGATCCGTGACATGGGTTAAGCCCCGTGCCCTCCTTCTTCCTCCTCTGACCCGAGGTGAGACATGGAATCCCTGCTGTGGACCCTGACCTTCGGATTGGTCGCCGTCTGGCTCATCATGGGATGGGACATCTACCGATCGCCTATCGCCTATCCGCTCCGCTGGCCCACAAGCCGCCGCCGGTGGCTCTGGTTGGCCTGCTGGATGGCTGCCGGGCTTGGCAGTGCATGGGGACCTGAGATCTGGGCCCGATCTGGGGTGGATGTGCCCCGGGGGGCATCTGGTGGCAATCCGGCGGTGGCCACCACCACAGAGATCCGGACACCGCTCCTGGTGCAGACCCGGGAAGTGGAGAGGGATGTGGACCAGCAGGTTCTCCGGGCCGAAACCAGACTGGCTGCCCAGATCCCCCTGGCCCTCTTGGTATTCCTGGCGGGTGTGCCGATCCTGCGCCGCCGTCGGGTCGAGGGGCCGTCCGATTCCGGAGGGGATTCCACCGGACTCCCACTCCTCCTGCTTCCGGCCCTGGCAACCCCGGTCCTGGGCAGTGTCTTTCTCAGCGGGTGTGGGGCGAGCGACAGTGTCGAAGCCTGGGACCGATCCCGACCGGTTCGGGCGGAGGTGGCGGTGAGTTGGGACACCCTGGTCCATCGCCAGATCCCCACCACCGACACCCTGCTGTTCAGCGCCGATGCCCTGGCGGCGGGAGAAGCAGGCTTCTGGGTACTGGATCGGGCGGCCCAGCGCCTGGCACACCTGGACTGGGACGGTGGGCTCCGTTGGTACGCGGGACGCAGGGGAAGCGGCCCGGGTGAGTTCCTGAATCCCCGAACCCTCCATGTGGATCCGGAGGGGGCCGTTCATGTCCTGGATGCGACCAACCTCCGGGTCACCTCCTTTGATGAATCCGGGCGCTTGGTGAGGGAGATCCCTCTAGGTGGACTCGACGGGACGCTGATGTCCTTCGCCTTGGCGCCGGATGGGATCTTCGGGATGATGACGGACGGGGGCCTGGTCCCGGTTCGTGTCGATTGGGAAGGGACGGTCGAGCGGGGCGCTCGAATTACCATTCCCGGGGTGGAGCCGGGGGCGGCTGCCCTCGCGCTCCAAGGGCAGGCAGTGGGGCTTGTGGACGCCGATGGATGGCCTGACGGCCGGTGGGTCTACGCATTCACGGTAGGGGACGGGTTCTTTCGCATGGATCGCCTGGAAGCCCTGGGTGACCCACCGGCGTATCCCGAGGCCATTCCCTTTCCAGGGGTGGTGGAACGACGGTCCTCTGATGGGAACCAGACGATGACGACCCGCCTGATGGAGCAACCGACCTTCGCCGCCGAGCAGGTATCCGGAGATGGCGGTGGTCGACTCGCCATCCGCTTCTTCGGCGAAACGCCGGAAGCCGGTCGCTGGCTCGACCTCTACGAAGGCGATTCAGGGGAGTACCTTGAAAGCCTCCTTCTTCCGGCGGCAGGCCCGACGGCCCTTTGGGGAGACCGGGTCGTCGTCGTTCCCGCAGACCCGGAGATCTCCATTCTGGTGCTGCGGCTCCGGCGCCGGTGATGGGCACTCTCTTCCCTGGGGGAGGACCGAGGCTCAAGGGAGGAGCCAGTGCCCCACAGGGGAGTACCGGTCGGGTCGAGGGCCCCTTGCCCCCGTTGTGCGGCGGGGGTACGCTCGAGTGCTAACCTCACCCGAGTACCCGTATCCGGAGGTCCTTCGTGGCCGGTACCACCCTGGCTGTCGCGCTCATCACCGAAACGTTCCATGACCAGGACGGCCCGGAGCGCCTCAAGGTCCGCCTGGGGCAGGCCCGGGCGGAGGGGGCGGAACTGGCCGTTCTCCCCGAGCTTCCCCTGCACCCCTGGTTCCCGGCCACCAAGGAGCCTCGCCCCGGGATGGTTGAGGGTCCCGGTGAAGGCCGGGAGCGCCGGCAGGCCGAAGCCGCGGCGGCGGCGGGGATCGCCCTCCTGGGGGGAGCTGTGGTGGAAGACCCCCAGTCCGGTCGCCGCTTCAACGAGGGCCTTCTCTTCAATGACCGGGGAGAGATCCTGCAGCGATACCGGAAGACCCACCTGCCCCGGGAGGAGGGATTCTGGGAGGCGGAGCACTACGAGGCGGGCTCAGAGCTTCCCTCGCCTGTTCCGGTGCAGGGGTTCCCGGTGGGGGTGCAGGTCTGCTCCGACGTCTATCGCCCCGCCGGCTGCCACCTTCTGGCGATGGAGGGAGCTCAGGCCCTCCTTCTGCCCCGGGCCACGCCGGGAGAGAGCTGGGAGCGCTGGCGGATGGTCCTGAGAACCGTGGCCCTCACTTCCGGGGCGTACCTCATCTCGGTGAATCGCCCGGAGCCGGAGCCTGGAGTCCCAATCGGAGGCCCCTCGGTGGTGGTGGCTCCCGACGGGGAGGTGGTCCTGGAGACGGTGGATCCGGTAGCGGTGGTGGTCCTGGAGTCCGAGCGCGTCGGAGAGGCTAGGGGGGATTATCCGGGCTACCTGGCGGTGCGGGGCGACCTCTACGCCCGGGGATGGAGCCGGTGAGCGCCCTAAGCACCCTCCGTTGGACCACCGTCGGACTCGTTGGCCTCATGGCCGCGTGCGGGTCCGCCAATGACCGTGACGGCGTCGACGCGACCGCCTCCGCGGCGGCCATCCCCGACGTCGCCGGCGAGGCCCCGACGGTCCGGCCCGGCATCGACCAGGGGCTCCCCGATGGCGCTGCGGAAGAGTCGTCCCCTGGGGCTCTGGAGGTGTCTCCCTGGCCCCTTCTGGAAGAGCGACTACTGGCTCGGATCGCCCAGGAGGGTGACAGCATCCACCTGGGGGTGGCCTTCCTGGACCTCCATACGGGCCGGTCCGTGGAGGTGGGTGCGGAGCGATCGTTCCACGCGGCTTCCACCATGAAGGTCCCGGTCCTCCTGGAATGGTACCGGCAGAGCGAACTTGGGCTCCGATCGCTGGACGAACCGGTGCCGGTGAGAAACACCTTCCGGAGTGTGTATGATGGGAGCGAGTTCACCCTGGACGAGGATGTGGATGAGGGGCTCATGGAGGCCCTTGGCCAGGAGCTTCCGGCCCGCCGCATCGCCGAGGGGATGATCCAGGTCTCGTCCAACCTTGGAACGAATCTTCTCCTGGAACTCCTGACCCCCGACTCGGTCCAATCCACCATGGCCCGGATTGGCGCGGAGGAGATGCAAGTGGTCCGGGGAGTTTCGGACATCCCGGCCTTCGAGGCCGGCCTGAGCAACCGAACCACGGCTCGGGCATACCTGAGGGTCCTGGACGCCATCGCCCGCTGCGAAGTGACGAGCCGGGCCTCATGCGACGAAATGCTGGAGGTCCTGGACGGCCAGGAGTTCCGATCTGAAATCCCCGCCGGCATCCCGGCCTCCGCGCTGGAGGGGGGAGTCCGGGTGGGGAACAAGACCGGCTCCATCACACGGATCCTCCACGACGGCGCCATCGTCCGGATCCCGGGCAGGGCCCCCTACCTCCTGGTCACCCTTTCCGAAGGGTATGACGACAAGGAGGAGGGATCCCGGGTGTTGGCCGAACTATCCCGCATCACCTGGACCACCCTGATGGAGGAGAGCACTCCGTGAGTGTACACCCCGACGCCGGACACCTCCTGCCTGAGGGCGAACGTGTGGATCTGGAGTCCCTCCTCCGGGCTTACGGCTCCCGGTCGCCGGTCCCCTCGAACCCGGCCGAACGCGTCTCCTTCGGCACCTCCGGCCATCGCGGCACCGCCCTGGCCGGCACCTTCAACGAAGAGCACATCCTGGCCATTACCCACGCCGTGGCCGAACTCCGGGCCGAGTGGGGGGTGCGGGGTCCCCTCTTCCTTGGGATGGACACCCACGCCCTCTCGGAGCCCGCTCGCAGAACGGCGCTGGAGGTGCTGGCCGCCAGGGAGATCCCAGTGCAGGTGGACGCCGAACTGGGGTACACCCCCACCCCGGTGGTCTCCCACGCCATCCTTTCCTGGAACCGTGAGCACCCCCATGCCCCCGCCGACGGCATCGTGATCACCCCCTCCCACAACCCCCCGCAGGACGGCGGCTTCAAGTACAATCCTCCTTCCGGGGGCCCAGCGGACACGGCATTGACCCGACGGATCCAGGATCGGGCCAACGAGCTTCTGGAGGAGGGGGTCCGTTCGCTCCCCCGGATCCCATACCAGCGCGCCCTCACCGCTGGGAGCACCCATCGCCGGGACTTCACCACCCCCTATGTGGAAGGACTGACCCAGGTGGTGGACCTGGAAGCAGTAGCCCGGGCGGGGGTCCGGATCGGGGCCGATCCCATGGGAGGTGCGGGGATCCAGGTGCTGGAGCGCATCGTTGAGCGCTACAGGGTGGACCTTGAGGTGGTGAACCCGGCGGTAGACCCGACCTTCGGGTTCATGCCCCGGGACTCGGACGGGGTCATCCGGATGGACTGCTCCTCGCCCTGGGCCATGAGCGGGCTGGTGGCCCTCAAGGATCGCTTCGATCTGGCCTTCGGAAATGATCCGGATGTGGATCGACACGGGATCGTCACCCCCGGCCAGGGACTCCTGAACCCCAATCACTACCTGGCGGTGGCGGTGGACTACCTCTTCCGGCACCGATCGGGGTGGGGGCCGGAGATGGGTGTGGGAAAGACGCTGGTGTCCAGCTCCATGCTGGACCGGGTAGCGGCCTCCGTGGGTCGCCCGCTGGTGGAGGTCCCGGTGGGGTTCAAGTGGTTCGTGGACGGGCTCCTCGGGGGCTCCCTGGCCTTCGCGGGCGAAGAGAGCGCCGGCGCCACCTTCATCCGCAAGGATGGGCTCCCCTGGACCACCGACAAGGACGGGATCCTTCTGGCCCTCCTGGCCGCCGAGATCACCGCCTGCACGGGGAAGGATCCCGGGGAGCGGTACCGGGAACTTGAAGCAGAGTTCGGCTCTCCTCTCTACCGACGGGACCAAGCACCGGCCACAGCGGCCCAGAAGGCCGTCCTTAAGGCGCTCGACCCCGAATCCGTGACGGCCCGGGAGCTGGCCGGCTCACCGATCCGTGCCCGGCTCACCCGGGCCCCGGGCAATCAAGCACCCATCGGCGGGCTCAAGGTGGTGGCCGACGACGGCTGGTTCGCCGCCCGCCCCTCGGGCACGGAGGACATCTACAAGATCTACGCCGAGAGCTTCCGTGACGCGGCCCACCTGGACCGCATCGTGGAGGAGGCCCGGGCCGTGGTGGATTCCGCCTTCCGCAGCGCCGGCCTGGACCGGTAACGAGGCACGATCCACCATGAGTCCACGACCTCACTACGGTAGAGTTCATCACCTTGGAGGTCACCACCCTGGAGGTCACTACCGTGGAGGTCACCACCCTGGAGGTCGGCCGCCTGAAGCGCCCCGGGGGCCACGCTCGGCCGTGGCCCCCTTTCCCCTGATCCGGGAACACGCCCGGTCCCTTCCCCGTCCGCCCCACCGGAGGATACGCCCATGCTGGACCTGATCCCCCTCCTGGCCGGCGCCGCCCTGGCCGCCGGATTCCCCGCCACCTTCGGGGATGCGCCCCGCAGCGACGACCCCGAACCCCGGGAGCTCCGGGTCTTCATCTCCGTTGACATGGAGGGGCTCGCCGGTGCCGTCACCGGTGAACAACTGGGGCCGGGGGGCTTCGAGTACAATCGCTTCCGGGAGATCGCCACCGAGGAGACGCTGGCCGCCATCCAGGGCGCCCGGGAGGCGGGAGCTACCCACTTTGTCGTCGCCGACTCCCATGGGAACGGACAGAACCTCCTCATCGACCGGTTCCCGGAGGATGTGGAGATCGTCCGGGCCTGGCCCCGGCCCATGCACATGATGGAGGGAATCGATGAGACCTTCCATGCGGTCTTCTTCATCGGCTACCACTCCGCCGCCACGAACCCGGAAGGGGTTCGGGCCCACACCTTCTCCAGCGCCAATTACACATCGGTGGCGCTGAACGGCCAGGCCATGCCGGAGGGGGCGATCAACGCCGCGCTGGCCGGACACTTCGGTGTCCCCGTGGCTCTGGTTACAGGCGACAACGTGACTGTGGATGAACTCAGGGGCTTCCTGGGCGATGTGGAGGGCGTAGCTGTGAAGGAGGCGCTGGGCTTCCATTCAGCCCGGACAGTGACGCCGGCCCGGGCCCAGCGCATGATCCGGGAGGGTGCCCGGCGTGCCCTCGAGCGACTGGACGACTTCGAGCCCTATCGCCTGGACACCCCGGTGACGCTGGAGCTCAGCTTCAAGCACTACCGGGCCGCCGAGGTCCTGGCCTACCTCCCCATCGTGGAGCGGGTCGGAGCCCGCACGGTGCGCTACCAGGCTCCGGATATGGTGGAGATGGCCCGCTTCTTCCAATTCGTCGGCAACTACCGCGCTGACCTCTCTCCCTGAGGCCGGGTATAGCTGCGGCGACCTCTCGCCTGAAATTGGGCACAGCTACGCCCCCGGGTCCATTTCCTGCCGGACCCGGGGGCGTAGTGGGATCCCCGGCTCGCCGGCCTAAACGACCGGTGTCCGGGATACACCGTGGCTTCCGGGACGACGCGGACGTGTCCCGGGGCAACCCCGGGGGGCCTCAGTTGTCCTGGGCCTGCAGCTCCGCTGCCACCCGCTCCACCTCCTGCCACACCCGCAGGAAGTTTCCGCCCCACAGCTTCCGGATGTCCTCCTCCGAGTACCCCCGCCGCACCAACTCCAAGGTCACGTTGAAGGTTTCGGAGGCGTCCATCCAACCCATGACGCCGCCCCCTCCGTCGAAGTCGGAGGAGATCCCCACATGGTCGATGCCGATGAGATCCACGGCGTAGTCGATGTGGTCCACATAGTCGGCCACATCCGCCGGGGGGAACTGCTCGTTGATCTCCTCCATCCGAGCGGAGAACGCCGCCTGCTCATCGTCCGGGAGCGCCTGGATCTCCGCCAACGAAGCCACTCCGAACTCGTCCCGGAGGGCCGCGATGGCCTCCCCTCGCTCCGGTGGCGGCGCCTTCACGAAGGACCCCAGCGCCGTGGTCTGGGCCACCCCACCGTTGGCCCGAATGGCGAGAAGCTGCTCATCGTCCAGGTTCCGGGGGTGGTCCCGGATCGCCGAGATGGAGGAGTGGGAGGCGATGAGGGGCGCCCGGGTGTGGGTGGTGGCGTGCATCATGGCGTCCTTGGAGAGGTGCGAGACATCCACGATCATCCCCAGCCGGTTCATCTCGTCCACCACCTGCTCTCCCAGGGGCGAGAGTCCTCCCCACTCGGGACCGTCGTCGCCCAGATCGGCACGCTCCACGGCGGCATCGGCAAACTGGTTGTGGCCGTTGTGGGTCAGGGAGATGTAGCGGGTACCCAGGTCGTAGATCTCCTGGAGCCGATCCAGATCGTACCCGATGGGCCACAGGTTCTCCTTCCCGATAATGGCCACCAGCCGCCCCTCGCCGTGGATCCGTACCACGTCGTCGGCGGTGTAGGCGATGTCCACCTCATCCGGGTGCATCTCGTAGGCCATCCGCCGGATGGCGTGGTACTTTGGCAGGACTCGGGCCCAGGCCTCGGCCATGGCCTCGTCCGTCCGTTCGCCCTGGCCGTGGTAGGCGATGAGGACGAAGGCATCCATCCCGCCTTCCCGGGCCTTGGGGAGGTCGAACTGGAAGGGTCCCCGGACCCCGGGATCCACCTCGTCGGTGGCGAAGTTGAAGGGAATGTCGATGTGGGTATCGATGGTAATGACCCGCTCGTGGATTCCTCGGGCCAGCTCCACCAACTCCTCTTCGGAGAGTTCAGTCATTTCGGGCTCGGCACGGTCAGGGAGATCCCCGGCCTCCGGTGTGTCCTCCGCGCACCCGGCGGCGAGGAACGCCAGGGCCAGGGCGGGGATGATAGGGGCGAACGACCGCTTCATGGATTCCTCCGGCTAGATTGTTGTGACGGCAACCGGACGATATGGACGAACCGAGAAGAGGTCAAACCGAGAGGGGCCCATGCTCGTCACCTTCATCGTGCTGATCCACCTCACCGGGGCCGTCCTGGCGGGCATGGCGCTCATGAAGGTGCGCACGCCCCAGGGAACGCTGGCCTGGGGACTCTCCCTTCTGGTGGTCCCCTATCTGGCCATTCCGGCCTACTGGATCCTCGGTCCCTCCCGGTTCGAAGGCTACGTCTCGGCCCGCCGTGGAGGAGATGACAAGCTCCGGGCGGCCGTGGGAGATGTGGAGGCGGAGGCTCGCCGATTCCAGGCGGAGATTCCCGAGACCAGGGGAGGCATCCGGGCCATTGAGCGCCTGGCCCGGATGCCGGTACTCCGCGGAAACCGGACACATCTCCTCGTGGATGGGGAGGAGGCCTTCCCGAGCCTCTTCCAGGGCATCGAGCGTGCCCGGGACTACGTGCTGATCCAGTTCTATACCATCCACGACGACCGGGTGGGCAGGAAGCTCCGGGACCTCCTGGTGGATCGGGCCCGGAGCGGCGTTCGGGTCCACCTTCTCTTCGACCGGATCGGGAGCCGCTCCCTCCCCCGGCGCTATGTGCGGATCCTCAGGGAGGCTGGCGTGGAGGTCTCGGCCTTCCTCTCTTCCCGGGCCTGGATCCGCCAGCGCTTCCGCCCACGGATACAGGTCAACTTCCGGAATCACCGGAAGATCCTGGTGGTGGACGGTCGTGAAGGATGGTTGGGGGGGCTGAACGCCTCCGTGGCCTATCTGGGGGAGGATCCCCGAATCGGCGCCTGGCGTGACACCCACCTCCACCTGGAGGGGCCCTCGGTGGCGGGGCTGCAGTTGGCGTTCCTGGAAGACTGGCACTGGTCCACCGGAACCGTGCTCTCCCTGGACTGGACGCCGCGACCGGTGGAGGCCGACGAGGCCGTCCTGATCCTTCCATCAGGCCCAGCCGACCCGGTGGAGACCGCCAACCTCATGATCCACCACGCCATCCACGGCGCCAGGGACCGCTTCTGGCTCGCCACCCCCTATTTCGTTCCGGACGAAGGGATCCTTTCGGCGCTGGAGCTGGCGGTGCTCCGGGGGGTGGACGTCCACCTCCTGGTCCCCAGCTCGGCGGACGTCCCCCTGGTCCACCTGGCCAAACTCGCTGTGCTCCCAAGGCTCCTCCGGGCCGGGGTGGCGGTCCACCGCTACTCCGCCGGATTCATGCACTCCAAGGCCTTCCTGGTGGACGACCGAGCCGCCGCCGTGAGCACCGTGAACCTGGACAACCGCTCCCTCCGCCTCAATTTCGAGATCACGGCGCTACTCCTGGATCCGGGGGCCGTTCTCCGGGTCCAGTCCATGCTGGAAGCGGACCTGGCGCGATCAGAGCCGGTTACCGCCGCCGAACTGGACGCCCGACCCACCATAGAGCGGGTGGCGGCCCGGGGCGCCTACCTCCTGGCCCCCATCCTTTGACGGATTCCCGCTGACGGCTTCCAACCACCGGTAGAGCTCCCGGTCCTGGCCACCGCGCCTGCATCCCCCATCACCCACATCAACCCCTGCCTCCGCACCCATGGAATCGGCCCTTCTCCCCATTCTGTCCCTTCAGTTCTTCGTGGCCGCCCTCCTCTGGCTGGGGGCCGTTCCCCTGGGGGGGGTTCGCATCCGGCGAGGTCCGGCGCCGCTGCGCGGCGACCTCATGGGGGTCCTCCTCCCGGTGGTCCTGATCGTCTGTGGCCTCCTCTTCTTCGCCGCCCCCCTCTCCACCCTCTGGCGCCCCCTCCTCCATGGAGCCGGGGGGTGGGAAGGCTTCGACCCGGCCCTTGGAATCAGGACCTTCACCCTCATGAATCTGGCCGTCCTCGGCGCCGCCGTGTCCGCTACCGGCGGCACCAGGCGCTCTCCCTTCACGCCGGCGCTCTTCCTCTTCCCCGGGGTCCTCTGGGGGGCGCGGGTCCCGGGAGCCGACCTCTTCGTGGCCATGGGGATCGTGGTGATCATGGCCGGCGTCCTGACGGTGCCGGCGGTGAAGACGCCGGATGAGCCTGGCGCCCCCACCCCTTTCGCCCTTCGCCTCAGCCGGGGGATCGTTCTCGTGGGAGCCCTCAGCCTTGTGGCGCTGGCGTTCTGGCTCGGCGCGGGCTCCAACTCCGCAGCCGGTTGGCATTCGTGACCACGGTGACGGAGCTGAAGGCCATGGCGGCGCCGGCGATCATGGGGTTCAGGAGGAGCCCGAAGACGGGGTAGAGGACCCCGGCAGCCACCGGGATGGCGGCGGTGTTGTAGACGAAGGCCCCGAAGAGATTCTGCTTCATGTTCCGCACCGAGGCCCGAGAGAGCTCCACAGCGTCGGCCACCCCATGGAGCGACCCACCCATGAGGGTGATGTCGGAGGTCTCCATGGCCACATCCGTCCCTCCGCCGATGGCAATCCCCACGTGGGCCCGGGCCAGCGCCGGGGCGTCGTTGATCCCGTCTCCCACCATGGCCACCCGCCCCCCCTCCGACTGGATCCGTGCCACCACCTCGTCCTTCCCGTCGGGGAGAACGCCGGCGTGGACCTCCCGGATGCCCACCCGGTCCGCCACCGCCCGGGCGGTGCGCTCATTGTCACCTGTGAGCATGATGACCCGGAGCCCGAGCCCCTCGAGGCGGGCCACCGCCGCCGCCGAATCCTCCTTCTCCCGGTCGGCCAGCGCCAGCACCCCTTCGGCCGACTCATCCAGCGCAACCATAGCGGGGGTCTTCCCCTGGCCGGAGAGGCGATCCCAAGCCTCTTCCAGGGAGGTGGGGTCCACCCCTTCCTCCCGAAGCAGGGTGGGAGTACCCACCAGGATCCGCCTGCCCCCCACCACNGCCACCACCCCCTTCCCCCCACGGGTCTCGAAGGAGGTGGCCTCGTCCAACTCCACCCCCTGCTGGCGGGCAGCCTGGACCACGGCCTGCCCCAGGGGGTGCTCCGAGCCCACCTCGGCGGCGCCGGCCAGCGCCAGGATTCGCTCCGACGCCTTGCCCTCACGGTCCAGCCAATCGGTGAGGACCGGCTCACCCCGGGTCACCGTACCGGTCTTGTCCAGGATGACGGTGTCCAGGCGCCGGGCCTGCTGCAGCGCCTCGCCGTTCCGGATCAGGATCCCGGCTTCGGCGGCCTTCCCCACAGCGATCATGACCGAGATGGGGGTGGCCAGCCCCAGGGCGCAGGGGCAGGCGATGACCAGGACGGAGACGGCCACCACCACGGCGTAGTTCAGGGAGGGCTCGGGCCCTACCGAGATCCAGACGATGAAGGCCACCACCGCGATGGTGACCGCCACCGGGACGAAGACACCGGAGACCTTGTCCACCAGCCGCTGGATGGGGGGCTTGGACCCTTGGGCCTCCCGCACCAGTTGGACGATCCGGGAGAGCACCGTATCGGCCCCCACCCGGGTGGCCCGCATGCGGAAGCTGCCGGACCGATTGATGGTCCCGCCCACCACCTCATCGCCGGAGGTCTTCTCCACCGGAATGCTCTCTCCCGTGACCATGGACTCGTCCACGGCGCTGGCGCCACGCTCGATGACGCCGTCCACGGCGATCCGCTCACCGGGTCGCACGATCAGGAGGTCATCCACCTGCACCTCCGAGGCGGGGATCTCCACCTCGTCCCCGTTCCGAAGGACCCTGGCCGTCTCGGGCCGGAGATCCATGAGAGAGCGAAGGGCCCGGGAGGTGGACCCCCGGGCCCGAGCCTCCAGCGCCTGCCCCAGGACCACCAGGGTGATGATGACGGCGG
>SL_3KL_010_SEDDRAFT_10001841_pt1 | contig 19392 bp, 12 predicted proteins | sample SodLakKL_010_SED_2_FD_10381 | JGI IMG/M metagenome (IMG submission 10381) | reverse complement strand
AAAAGCCCCTGGAGAATATCCTGGACAAACCTTTCGAAATCATAAAAACCTGGAAACATAACGGCCATACCATGGCCAGGGTAAAAGTCAATGCACCGGCCACCTCCAACGACCTTGTGAAAAAAGTTCTGGATCATTCTCATCTTGTGGCCTTCAGCGAACTCACGCCAACCATGAATGATATTTTCATAAAAAATGTAACCGGCAAATACCCCATGGAAACCCATGATGCCAACCACAGAATAAACCCGGAAGAATTACCGTTAGAGCAATAATAAACGCAAAATTTTTTAATGAGTAAAACAGGAATCATTATAAAAAGGGAATACGCCAGCCGGGTCCGGAAAAGGTCATTTATCGTAATGACCATTCTTGGTCCTTTGCTTTTGGCCGCTCTTTTTGTTGCCCCGGCAATCATTGCGCAAATCTCGGAAGAGGATTACCAGGTTGCCATTGTGGATGATTCCGGCCTGTTTTACGACCGTTTCAAAGACGCCAACAACGTCCGCTTTACCCATTTACCGGTAGGCATTGACTTTGCCCTGGAGCAAATGAAAGAAAACCGGTTTGATGCCGTGTTGCATATTCCTGAAACGGCATTCCAGGCCCCTTCAACCCTAAGGTTGTTTTCTGAAAAAGCTGCCAACCTCAATGCCAAATTGTATATTGAGAATGTACTCAAGCATGAGTTTGAAAGCCTGAAAATGAGTGCTGCTGGCATTGATAAAGAAGTGCTAAGAGCCATCGAAACACCTATCAGCATTCATGCAGTCCGGATTCTGGATGACGGGCTGGAGCAGGCAGATTACCCCGAGGTAACCATGGGCCTTGGCCTGGTAAGCGGCATCCTGATTTATATTTTCATTTTTCTTTTCGGTTCACAGGTACTTCGCGGGGTGCTGGAGGAAAAATCCAGCCGCATTGTGGAAATTATCGTTTCTTCGGTAAAGCCATTTCAATTGATGGCCGGAAAGATTATCGGCATTGGTCTGGTAGGTCTCACCCAGTTTTTAATCTGGATCATCCTTACTTTCTCCATTATCGGAGTTACCCAGGCGGCATTTCCGGAGCTGTTTCGTTTTACCCCCGATGAGCAGGTATACATCACCAGCAGCCAGATGCTCAACCCCGAGGATCTGAAACAACAAATGGAAACTATACAACAGTTTGATACCACTGCCGGACGCATCCTGGAAGGATTATCTGCCATTAACTTCCCGGTGATGATCCTTTCTTTTATCTTTTATTTCCTGGGAGGCTACCTGCTCTATTCTTCACTTTTTGCGGCAATCGGTGCTGCTGTAGACAATGAAGCCGACACACAGCAATTCATGCTGCCGGTTACCATTCCCTTGCTCTTTGCCTTGATCATGGGGCAAATGGTAATCAATAACCCTTCCGGAGACATGGCTTTCTGGCTTTCCATGATTCCGCTGACCTCCCCGGTGATCATGATGGTGCGGATACCTTTCGGTGTACCCTATTTTGACCTGTTTCTTTCCGCAGGCTTACTTATTCTTGGCTTTATGTTTACCACCTGGCTGGCTGCAAAAATATACCGCACCGGCATCCTGATGCATGGGAAAAAAATTACTTATTCCGTGATCTGGAAGTGGATAAAACAATAAAACTTCCTCATCTTGTCCAGGGCATTAACCGGGAATGGGATTAATTCCGCAAGCTTATAAAGCTCCGGTTTTTAGAACAAAGGTTGCCTCGAGGTTTATTGGGGAGACTCCTGTTTGCGCTTGCGCTTGTGCAGGTATTCCAGAACCCTTGGATAGGCAATTCTGAACCAAATGGTGTATTTATCCGGGTTTTCTTCCATGTCTTTTGACAGAAAGTCAATATCTGCCCAGGAATATTCTGCCACCTCGTCGGGATTGATGTCGATGTTGTCCGAACAAAATCCTATGAGTACATGGTCAAACTCATGCTCGGTGAGGCCGTTCTCAAAGCCTGCCTTGTAAATAAAGCTGAAGGCCGGTTTCAGATTGCATTTCATGCCCATTTCTTCCATCAGGCGACGATTGGCAGCCTCCATTACTGATTCCCCTTTGCGGGGGTGACTACAGCAGGTATTGGCCCACATGCCTGGCGAATGATACTTTTCAAAGGCCCTGCGCTGGATCAGCAATTTGTTGTTATTAAATATAAAAACAGAGAAGGCACGATGCAACAAGCCTTTTTCATGGGCTTCCATTTTACCCATCTCCCCTATTGCATTGTCTTGCTCATCAACCAATATTACCTTTTCTTCCTGCATAAAATTTATTTTTCAACTATCTTTTATTTAAATGGCGTTTTCTTTACACCGGTTATTTTATCGTTTCTAAAAAATCCAGGGTTTTCCTGTTTCAAACTTAAGACAATTTTTTCAGCCATGCCGGAAAAATTTATCCCGATTGTTTTAAAGAGGTTTCCAGTTTTACAATCTCTTCGGCTGCCACTTGTCCGGAGATTATGGAGGGGGGCATTCCGGGTCCCGGGGTGGTCAGCTGACCGGCGTAGAGTAAGTTGCCGACTTTTTTGGAATGCATTTTCGGCTTCATAAAAGCTGTTTGCATCAGGGTGTTTCCCAGCCCATAGGCATTGCCTTTGTAAGCATTGTAATCTTTTGAAAAATCCTTGTGGGCATAACTGCGCTTGTAAACCAGGTGTTTATCCAGATCCTCGCCGGTAAGCAGCCTTAGCCTTTCCACCACCTGCCGGAAGTACAATTCCCGAGTGGTTTCATTGTCTTCCAGACCCGGAGCCACCGGAATCAGCACCATCAGGTTTTCCATCCCTTCGGGGGAAACGGAGGAGTCGGTTTTTGAAGTTACAGAAATATACATCAAAGGGTCGGATGGCCATACCGGCTCCTCAAACAATTCATGGGCATGTTTCCTGAAATCGCGATCAAAAAACAGGTTGTGGTGTTCCAAGCCTTCAAGTTTTTTATCCACCCCAAGATAAAAGATCAGTGAGGATGGAGCCATTTCGCGTTTATCCCAGTAACGGGGGGTATACCGCCGGGATGGCTCCGGCAAAAGTTGCTGCTCCACATGATGATAATCCGCCGAAGCCACTATATANTCTGCGGGAAGAACCTCCCCGTTTACCACAACTCCTTTGGCCTGTCCGTTTTTCACTTCAATTCGCTCCACCGGGGCATTATAAGAAAAGGTGACCCCCAAAGATTTGGCCAATGCTTCAAATCCTTTGATTACCTCAAACATCCCCCCCATGGGATACCAGGTTCCAAGCGCTATATCGGCATGGTTCATCAGGCTGTACAATGCGGGTGCACGGCGCGGGGTAGCACCAAGGAAGATCACCGGAAATTCCAGGATGGGCCACAAACGGGGGTTTTTAAAATATTTACGGACGTAATTATGAAAAGAATGAAACACATGCAACTTCAGGCTACCCTTGATCACCTCCCACTCCATAAACTCAAAGGGCGTTTTGGCCGGACGGTATACCAGCTCATTGACTCCAATTTTGTATTTGAAGGCTGCTTCATCCAGGTATCGATGAAGCATTTTCCCGGCTCCCGGCTCCATTTTTTCAAAAACCTTCATTACATTTTCTTTGCCAGCCGGGATATTGACCGAATCTTCCGGTCCGTAAAAAACCTTATAGGAGGGATCTACCCGAACCAGCTTGTAATAGTCCGATGCGCTTTTTCCGAATCGGTTAAAAAACCGCTCCAACACATCCGGGAGCCAATACCAGCTTGGGCCCATATCAAACAAAAAACCTTCCTCCTCCAGCTTTCGTGCCCGGCCGCCAGCAATGGCATTTTTTTCCAACACCCGAACATTAAACCCTTTGTCGGCCAACACACAGGCAGCCGATAAGCCTGAAAAGCCCGCACCAATTACAATCACTTCTTTTTTCATCCTGTTTTTTTTGACCTGAACTTTTTATCCCGGGGAAATCTCCCGCCAAAATCAAAATTAAATATATTTCCAGTTTCCAATTATGGAATCTACTATATTAAGCAAAATTGCTCTTCTTTTGTTTACTTATTTTAAATAAATTCTAAACATTTTTTTAAGGGGCGTAAATTTGAAGCTTCCCTGAACATTGTAAATAAAATGAATTCTGAAATTATAACATTTTTTATTGTTTAATGCAATGTTTGGTTCAAAAAAGTTGATCCTTTATCATCCATAATTCCTAATTTTGCCTGCATCATGAAACCAAATCCGGTTAACCTGAATATCCACAATTCCCATCTCATGAAAACCGCCATAATCGATTGCGGCACCAATACCTTTCACCTGTTGCTTGCAGAACACGACCGAAAAGGCAATTACCGGGTACTGGTTAATGACAAATTGAGCGTTAAATTAGTAGAAGGGCGCATTTTACAAAATGAGATCGCCCCGGAACCTTTCCACCGGGGACTGAAAGCCTTTGAAGAACTTGCTGCCAAAGCCCGCAAATACAAACCGGATTTTCTGGAGGCCTATGCCACTTCTGCAATTCGCAGTGCTTCCAATGGTTCTGATTTTGTAAATAAAGTATTCGGGTCAACGGGGATCTCCATTAAGGTAATTGACGGGGATGAAGAAGCTTTGCTCATTTACAAGGGAGTGAAGCTGGCCATGGGAAACATTGAACAACCCATCCTGATCATGGATATAGGAGGAGGCAGCACCGAGTTTATCCTGGCAAAAAACAACTCCATTCTCTGGAAGCAAAGCTTTAAACTTGGGGTTGCCCGTCTTTTGCAAACTTTCAATCCTTCCGATCCCTTTACAGCAAAAGACATCAGGGCACTGCAAGCATTTTTTGAAAAAGAACTCGGGCCGTTAAAAGAACAAATAAAGAGGGTTGCGCCTTCCATGCTCGTGGGTTGCTCCGGTTCCTTTGAGTCCCTAGCCTCCATGATCGGCATGCGTTTTTACGAACGGGAACCTCATAAGACTTTGCGTGTTTTTCCTTTTAAAGAAAGGGAATACCTTGAAATTCATAACTTACTGCTTCATTCGGATGAAGCAGCCCGATACCAGATACCGGGGCTGGTGCCCATGCGGGTCGATACCATTGTATATGCTTCCATTTTTATCCATTTTGTGAAGCATCATTTCAACATCCCTGAAATGGCCCTCTCTTATTTTGCGCTAAAGGAAGGTGCCTTTTCAGATATCCTGAAAAAAGAATCCGGTGAAATAATTAAATAAGAAACAGCCTGTTGCCGGAGGTCTTTAATTGTTCCATAATTTTTATCTTTGCCCTCTGAAATCAAATCCCCGAAACCATGGCCAAAATACTTGTAATAGATGATGAGCGCAGCATACGCAACACCCTGAAAGACATCCTGGAATACGAGAAGTATGAGGTGGAGCTGGCCGAAGATGGTTTTGAAGCTTTGGAAAAAGTGGACAAGGCCAAATTTGATGTGGTTCTGTGCGACATCAAAATGCCCAAAATGGATGGCATGGAAGTTCTTGGCAAGGTGCAGGAAAAGGACCCGGATGCAACCTTCGTGATGATCTCCGGGCATGGGACCATTGATACCGCCGTGGAAGCCATCAAAAAGGGGGCTTATGATTTCATATCCAAACCCCTGGACCTGAACCGCCTGCTGATCACCATCCGCAACGCCATGGACAAAACCCAGCTGGTTTCCGAAACCCGGGTTTTGAAGCGAAAGGTGAGCAAAACCCATGAAATGATTGGGGAATCGGAGCCCATCAAACGCATCAAGGAAATGATTCAGCGGGTGGCACCCACCGAAGCCCGTATTTTTATTACCGGAGAAAACGGCACCGGCAAGGAGCTGGTGGCCCGCTGGCTGCATGAATTGAGCAACCGGGCAAAAGGACCCTTTATTGAGGTAAACTGCGCGGCCATTCCTTCCGAACTTATCGAAAGCGAATTGTTTGGCCATGAAAAAGGCTCCTTTACTTCGGCTATCAAACAAAAAAAAGGAAATTTTGAGCTCGCCACCGGCGGCACAATTTTCCTGGATGAGATCGGGGATATGAGCCTGGCCGCCCAGGCCAAAGTGTTGCGCACCCTGCAGGAAAACAAGATCACCAGGGTGGGAGGAGAAAAGGAAATACCGGTAGACGTGCGAATCGTTGCTGCCACCAACAAAGACATCCAAAAAGAAATTGAGCAGGGAAATTTCAGGGAAGACCTTTACCACCGCCTGAGCGTGATCCTTATTCATGTGCCCACCCTCAATGAACGTGAAGAGGATATTCCCCTGCTGGCTGAACATTTTCTGCAGGAACTTATCGTAGAACAGGGCATGCCGCCGAAAGAATTTACCGAAGATGCCCTTGAAGCCCTGAAAAAAATCCAATGGACCGGAAATATCAGGGAACTCCGCAATGTGGTGGAGCGCCTTGCCATTCTTTGCGACAGGGAAATAACCGGCAAAGACGTGGAAACCTTTGCCCAGCCTTTAAGCGCTACCAAAAAATAAACTTTATTTAATCGCTTTTTTAAGGATGTATCGGATCCAGTGCCTCGGTTTCCCTGAAAAAAATAAAGGCATCGTACCTTAAGGGTACAATGGTCATTACAAACTGATGCATGTCATTTCGGGGGTTGTAAACCACACCAACAGCACGGTTACCGATAGGCTCCATGAATAGGTCGTGGGTGCGGTCTTCATCATCAAAAATAATGAACAACTGCTCCATACCGGTATCTTTAAAAACCCTTTCAATGCTGTGGTGCCTGGCCTCCGGAATGGTCATCTTTTGGCGGGGGGAGTCCCATTCTGATCCCGCTTTCACGGTGCCTTCATAGGTTCCAAAACCAATAAGAAATACGCTCTCCGGGCCATGGTCGACGCGTGTAAGTTGTCCGATGTTTTTCTGTCCGCGGTTTTGCATTTCGGTAAACCTGGCATCACCGATATGGGTATTGTGAGCCCACACGATCCCTTGGGAATCCTCTCCGTACCATTCCAAAAGGTTATTGACCGTTTGATCCATATAGCTTACCCTTGCATTCCAGGCAGAGGCATCCCTGCGGGTAGCGGATTTGCGGTAAAACTTCTCGGCATGCTTAATGACCAGGGCATTCTGCAGGGCGTAAAAATAAGCGTAATCATCTGCCTGATCCAGGCGATCCCGGCTTTCCCTGATCAATTCCACCAGTGCTGAAGTCTCTGAGGTGCAGTCTTCACCTGTCCTTATTACATCCTGTGCATAATTCCATGAATCACCATCATAGGGAGCAAAGCAATCAAGATAGTCTTTGGCGGTTTCATAAGTGTCGGTGTCGTGTTTCCTGACAAAATCCAGCACGGCATCTTTGGACCTCCATTCATCATAAACATCCTTTCCATAGAAACCTGCTTTTTCTTCCATAGGCAGGTTGTCGTTATGGCTGCGCAGCCATTCGGCAAGGGCCACCACCTGCTCATTGCCCCACATCCATTGCGGCCAGCGATCCAGTTGTTCCAAAACCTCCCTGGCACTGGAAGCAGCGCCGGGCATATCCTTTACATAACGGTTCAACTCATACAGGCTGGCCCAGTCGCCTTCCACGGCAATAAAATTAAAACCATGGTCTGCTATCAGTCTGCGACTCAAGGAATCACGCCATGCATAATATTCACGGGTGCCATGGCTGGCTTCTCCCATCAACACCAGCTTTCGCTCCCCGGCCCTGGTAAGCATCTGTTCCAAATCCCCGGTACTGTTTAAAGCATTGACCCTGGAAGATAAGTAGGAAACCAAATCGTCTTTTTCATTATTGCCTCCATAACTGCATGAAAACATCATGGCCAAAGCCAGGGTAAGTAAAATCAATTTTTTCATAGAGATAGTGTTTGAGGGTTCCGTTTGTACAAATATAGGAAAAGAAAATGAAGGACTTTCTTCAGGTTTTCTGCAGAAAAAGAAATGCGCTTTTATCAATACAAACTGAACTACCGGATAGCATTTTTTCAGGATGATTTTTCCGGCAGGAAAATTAGTAAAGTCCGTCCTGCCCGTTGAGGTCCCGAGGCCTTTCATGTCTTTCTCTTTCCTGGTATCCCCCAAAACGATAGGTAAGGCTGAGGGTGAGTATCCTGGTTTCGCGGTCAAAGCGCCGCTCCTGGGCAAAACGGCTGCCGTCGGTCTCCAGCACAAAGCGCTGGGTATTGAAAATATCGCTGACGTTGAGGCTGACGGTAGCATTTTGTCGCCATAAATTTCTTCTAAGCCCCATGCTCATGCCAAATACAGGCTTGATGCTACCCTGGGGCACAGCGATAGGTCCGCGGTAATTCCCCATCACCTGCACATTGAACCAGTTGGGAATGCGGACATTGCTCAGCAGGGAAAGGGTCCAGCTGTAGCGGGAGTTCACAAAGGAATCTCCTTCGCTGTTTACACCGGAAACTTCCGAATGAAAAAAGTTACCCGTAAGGGTGGCATCGGCATTCTGGCTGAAATTAAACTGGTTTACCAGTTCCACCCCAAGATTTTGCCGGGTATCGGAATTGATCCAGGTAACAATGGCATAGCGTTCGTCAAATAGCTCAAACACCCTGGAAAGGGCATCGGAAGTATGACGGAAATAGGTGCTGGCACTAAGGAAATAATTCTCCCATCCGCGCAGGTAGCTCACCTCAAAGCTGTTGGTGTATTCGGCATCCAGGTATGGGTTGCCAATTCGCAGGTTAAAGAAATCCTGGGCATTGATAAACGGCATCAGGGCCCATGTGCCCGGCCTACGAATACGGCGGCTGTAGTTGAGTTGAACATCCTGGTTTTGCGAAATTTCGTAATTGAGAAAAATGCTCGGGAAAAAGTCAAAATAATTGTTGGTGTGGGTGCTGTCAATGGCCGGCTGGTAAGATTCCGTGCGGGTATATTCTGCCCTTAATCCGGCCTGGTAGCTAAATGCTCCAAGATCCTGCTGCAGGATAAGGTAAGCCGCATGCACATCTTCATCAAAGCGGAACTGGTTGGTGATCAGGTCATCCTTTTCAGAATGTGCAAGATCAAAGCCAAATTCAGGATCATATTTCCTGAAAATCTGTTCCAGATCGTTTCGTCTCAGGGTTGAACGCCAACCGGCTTCGAAGTTGATTCTTTCGGTCACCGGAAGGGTATAGTCAATTTGACCGATATACATCTGGTTATTCAATGGCCTTTCATAGGTCTGCAAAGTTCTTTTATCGTCAACAGCTTCCTGCTGATCATTATAGAATTCCTGGTCAAAATACTCGAGGCGATCCTGCTGATCGTGGGAAAAAGAAAACCGGGCGTCCAGGCTTTGTCCGTTGCCATTGCCATTGGGCCGCCAGGAATATTCCAGCCCGAATTCATAGTTGGTCCTGGACTGGTCTTCTTCCAGCTGGCGCACAAACATACTGTCCAGCTCCAGCTGATTGTCCAGGGTCCTGATATTGTAGAGCCTTTCCCGGTCGCGGCTGCGCAGGTTGATATTGGAAAACAGCCGTGCCGAACTATTTTGACCAATATTGTATTCAAATCCCGACCTGATCAGATGCCCCTGCCGGTAATTTTGGGTATCAAAATCCTGATCCATATATGGAGAAACATTGGGCCCGCTGTATGCACGAAAGCTTTCGTTGTATTCCCACAACTCCCTGTATTGGTAGGAGTAGTTGGTAAATATGTTCATGTTGTTGGTGCGGTAGTTCAAATTAACCCCACCCGAATATTTATGCCCGGTACCGGCAGAAGTGTTGACCCTGCCGTTAAAACCAACCATGCGCTCTTCTTTGAGAACCAAATTAATGATCCCTCCCACACCTTCGGCATCATACCTGGCAGAAGGGTTGGTGATCAGCTCTACACTTTCAATGGCATCAGCAGGAAATTGTTCAAGAATGGATTCGGTATCATCACTGGTAAGATTGGTAGGACGGCCGTTGATATGTATCTCAATGTTACCGCTTCCACGCATGCTGATATTGCCTTCCTCATCCACCATCACCGATGGTAAGGTTTCCAGCACCTGCAGGGCAGTTCCCCCTTCGGCCACCACCGTATTTTCCATGCTGAAAACCCTGCGGTCGAACTCGCTCCTGAAAAGGGATGCAGCGGCTTCTACCACTATCTCCCCTAATTCTTCGGACAAAGAAGCCAGGCCAATTTCACCCAGGTCATTGATTCCCTGCTCTAATTCAACTTCTCTCCACAATTCCTGAAAACCAATGTATCCCAGCCTCAGATAATAAGTGCCAGGATCGGCCTGCAGTTCAAATCTGCCTTCCATATCGGCTACTCCTCCCGTAACCATGGAGCTATCGGAAAGGCTCATCAGGGAAGCATTGGCAAATTCAAGGGTTTCTTCGGTTTCACTTTGAATCACTGTCCCTTTTAACACCGTTTGCCCTATTGAATGATTGGATGAAAGCAAAATCAGCAAAAAAGAAACAAGGCCCATTGGTCTGAACATCAAGCGGATTGTATTGTAAAATGGTATAGTCAACATAAAATGGTCCCCAACTTAATTAAGCGTGATTAATGAATGATGATAAAAATCTGCCTGTTTAAAGCTGGCAAGGGTTATGTAAAAAACGCAGGATCAAAAAAATTGTTTGACGGGCGAAATAGCCAAAGGATCGGACAGGGTTTTAATTATATCTATAAACTATCATAAGTAAGTCTTTAAGAAGGTACGTTAAAAAATGCTAACTACACTTCAGACTAAAAATTTTGAATGTTTTTCTGTAATTTTGTGCTCCCAACTTCAAAGATAAATAGTTCATGCCGGTCTTGTTCCGGAAATTTGTGGGAGCAACCAACTTTATGATTAATGAGAAAGTTTAAATTATCCATAGCGGTTTTATTCATTATCTTTTTAGCTATTCCTGAGGGTCACACCCAAAACGCACAGAACAGGGCAAACGGACGGCTTGCCGTGTTTTTGGATTGTCCCTGGTGGTGCGATGAAAACTTTATCATGGAAGAGATCCCTGTGGTTTCTTATGTAAGGGATAAGGAACTGGCCGATGTGCATGTGATGATGACCCGCCATGGAGGGGGCATGGCCGGCACCAGTTATGTCATTTCCTTTTACGGTTACGGTGAGTTTGAAGGCCAGGAATACGAGTTGAGCTATTGGGCCCCCCGTACCAATACCGCCGACCAGAACCGCAGGGGATATACCAACAAACTGAAAATGGGGTTGGTGTATTTTATTGCCCAAACACCCGTTGCCGGACAGGTGCAGATTTCTTTTGACTATGACCCGGAACGCCCCGTTTTGCCAGAAGAAGAAATTGAAGATCCCTGGAACCGATGGGTATTTGAAATTTATGGAGGGGGAAACTATCGCAAAGAGGAAAAAAGTTCCTCAATGAGTTTTCGCTATGGGTTATTTGCCGATAAGATCACCCACGACTGGAAGATCAGGCTTCGCCCCTACTTCAATTACAGCGAGCGCACCTTTGTTACGGAAGAGGAGGATATTCGCAGTATCTCCCACCGAAACGGCTTTAACGGGCAGGTGGTGAAAAGCATCAACCAGCATTGGTCTGTTGGAGTGTTCAACACCATGCTTTCCAGCACTTTTCATAATATGGCCTTTAATGTGGAACTTACCCCTGCAGTCGAGTACAGCCTTTTCCCATACAGGGAAGCCACCCGGCGCTCCATCTCTTTTGCCTATCGCATGGGGTATGGCTATCATAACTACCGTGAAGAAACCATTTTTGAAAAAGAAGTGGAATTTCTATTTGGCCATTCCCTGGAGGCTGCCGCCAGATTTCAGCAACCCTGGGGAAGCATCAGGGCAGGTATCAGCGGCTCTCATTATTTTCATGACTTCAGTGCCAACCGGGCCGAATTTTTTGCCAATGTGAATCTTCGCCTTTTCCAGGGTTTTGCCCTTTCCCTCAGCGGGAACCTTGATCTTATAAACGACCTGCGCTCCATCCCTTTGGGCGACCTATCGGTGGAAGAGATCCTGCTGGAACAATCCCAGCAGTCAACCAGCTACCAGATTAACGCCTCCATCGGCCTGACCTATACTTTCGGCTCTGATTTCACGGGAGTTTACAACCCAAGGTTGTAACTACGGGTTGCTTTACTTTTTTCTGTTTGCACAAATTTTTCATTTGCGGAATTTCATTTTTATCTTTCAGAGGTAATACAATGAACCCGTAATTCCTTTTTTCCGGTCTCAGGCAGGTCTTTCAAATTATAAGTCCAAAAAAAACCGGCTTGCGCCTTGCAAGCCGGTTTTTTAATTAATTCATATAAATAACATGAACTACTCTTCTGAATATTTCATTTCCGCATGGCGCTTATAGGTATTGTAACGCCATTTGGCATTCTCTTCGGCGGCTTTGAACAGCTCGTCGGCTTCTTTCGGGAAAGCCTTTTTCAATGAACTGTAGCGCACCTCTGAACTAAGGAAATCCTGGAACTTATTCCAGTCGGGTTCTTTGCTGTCGAGTTGGAAGGGGTTTTTGCCTTCTGCTTCCAGCAGCGGATTGTAGCGGTAAAGCTGCCAGTAACCTGCCTCAACGGCAAACTTGGTCTGTTCCTGGGTAGCCCCCATGCCATTGCGCAAACCATGGTTGATACATGGAGAGTAAGCAATGATCACCGAAGGTCCGGGATAGGCTTCTGCTTCACGCACGGCTTTGAGGAACTGGTTCTGGCTGGCACCCATACCTACCTGGGCTACATAAACATAACCATAGGTCATGGCCATCAGTCCCAGGTCTTTTTTGCGCACCCGCTTTCCGGCTGCGGCAAATTTGGCAATGGCACCAACCGGGGTAGCCTTGGAAGCCTGTCCACCGGTGTTGGAATAAACCTCGGTATCCATTACCAGCAAATTGACATCTTCTCCGGAGGCGATCACATGATCCAATCCTCCAAAACCGATGTCATAGGCCCATCCGTCACCACCAAACATCCAAACCGATTTCTTCACAAGGTACTGCTTCAGTTCGAGGATCTCTTTGGCAATGGGACTTTCCTCTTTCTCCAGGGTTTTCACAACCTTTTGCGAGGCTTCTTTTGACTTTTGTGCATCGTCTTTTCCATCCAACCAAGCTTTAAAGGCTTCTTTGGTCTCTTCAGAAAGATCATCCTCCAGGCCGGTTTCCATCAGTCTTGCAATGCGCTCACGCAACTTGTTTACACCGGTTGCCATACCAAAGCCGTACTCGGCATTGTCTTCAAACAGGGAGTTGGCCCAGGCAGGTCCGTGTCCATCACTGTTGACGGTATAAGGGGTGGCCGGGGCAGATCCTCCGTAAATGGAAGAACAGCCGGTGGCATTGGCGATCATCATGCGGTCGCCATACAACTGAGTGATAAGCTTAACATAAGGTGTTTCTCCGCAACCTGCACAAGCTCCGCTGAATTCAAACAGGGGTTGCGCAAACTGGCTGTTTTTAACCGATTGCTCTTTGTTAAGCAAGGTGTCTTTATAGGTTACGTTTTTGGTTATCCAGTCCCAATGCTTGTCTTCCTGCATCTGCTCTCCCAGCGGCTCCATTTTCAGTGCCTTTTTGGGTGCAGGGCAGACCTCCACACAGTTCCCACAGCCGGTACAATCCAGCGGACTGACCTGTATGCGGTATTGCAGGCCGGACAGTGATTTTCCTTTGGCATCAACGGTAACCAGTTTTTTAGGTGCTTTTTTCGCTTCCTTCTCATCCAGCAGGAACGGACGGATCACTGCATGAGGACATACATAGGCACACTGATTACATTGAATACAGTTATCATGTATCCATTCCGGGACATTCACGGCAATACCACGCTTTTCGTAAGCAGTGGTTCCCTGGGGGAAGGTTCCGTCTTCTCTTCCGCGGAAAGCACTCACCGGAAGATCATCTCCTTTTTGTGCGTTGATCGGGAAAACAATATCACGGATAAACTCCGGAACATCGTGTCCGTTTTCTTTATCCTTGACTTTCACATTGTGCCAGCCGGAGGGTATATCAATTTTGGTCACCTTGCCGCCTTCGTCTACAGCATCATTGTTCATTTTTACAATCTCTTCCCCTTTGCGGCCATAGGTTTTCTTAATGGCGTCTTTCATTTCCTTCACGGCTTTTTCGTAAGGAATGACTTCAGCCACCTTAAAGAACGCGCTTTGCATAATGGTGTTGGTGCGTCCGCCCAGACCGATCTTTTCTGCAATTTCCGTGGCGTTGATGATGTAGAACTGAATATCGTTCTCTGCCATGAACTTTTTCATGTGGTCGGGGATGCGCTTTTTGGTTTCCTCTTCATCCCAGATGGAGTTCAACAGGAAAGTGCCTCCTTTTTTCAGGCCTTTGAGCATGTCGTATTTTTCCAGGTAGGCCGGAACATGGCAGGCCACAAAATCAGCGGCATTGATCAGGTAAGGCGAACGGATCGGACTGTCGCCGAAACGAAGGTGGGAAACGGTGATCCCTCCCGACTTTTTACTGTCGTAAGAGAAATACCCCTGTGCAAATTTATCGGTGGTATCCCCGATGATCTTGATGGAGTTTTTATTGGCTCCCACAGTACCATCAGCACCAATTCCATAAAACTTGGCCGAATAAATCCCTTTCGGGGAAACATCCACATTTTCGCCCAGCGGAAGGGAAGTAAAGGTCACATCGTCCACAATACCCACCGTAAACTGATTTTTGGGTTCGGGAAGTTTCAGGTTGTCAAACACAGCGATGATGTGCGCCGGGATGGTATCTTTGGAACTCAGTCCATAGCGTCCGCCCACAATAACGGGGGCATTTTCCTTCCCGTAAAACAGGTCGCGTACATCCAGGTAAAGCGGCTCGCCATTGGCGCCGGGCTCTTTGGTGCGGTCCAGCACGGCAATGCGCTTCACGCTCTTGGGCAGTACTTTAAAGAAATATTTTTCAGAGAACGGACGGTAAAGGTGTACGCTGATCAAGCCGACCTTTTCTCCCTGCGACATCTTATAATCGATGGTTTCCTTGATGGTATCGGTAATGGAGCCCATGGCCACAATCACATTTTCGGCATCAGGAGCGCCATAATAGGTGAAAGGATGGTATTCCCTTCCGCAGATTTTGGAAATTTCCTGCATGTATTCTTCCACAATATCGGGAACGACCTGGAAGAAGGGGTTGGCAGCTTCCCTTGACTGGAAGTAAATATCGGGATTTTGTGCAGTACCGCGGGTAACGGGATGCTCAGGGTTGAGCGCCCGGTTGCGGAATTCCTGCAATGCTTTCATATCCAAAAGCTTTGCCATTTCTTCCTGGTTGCTTTCCTCTACTTTTTGTACTTCGTGAGAAGTGCGGAATCCGTCAAAAAAGTGAAGGAAAGGAATGCGTGACTTGATGGATGCCAGGTGGGCAATGGGTGCTATGTCCATGATCTCCTGCACACTGCCGGTGGCCAGCATGGCAAAACCGGTATGGCGGGTGCTCATCACATCAGAGTGGTCGCCAAAGATCGACAGGGCCTGGGCGGCCAGACTACGGGCCGACACATGAAATACCCCGGGCAACAACTCCCCTGAAAGCTTATACATATTGGGGATCATCAGCAACAATCCCTGGGATGCCGTATAGGTGCTGGTTAAAGCTCCTGATTGTAAAGACCCGTGCACCGCTCCGGCGGCCCCGGCCTCCGACTGCATCTCTACCAGCTTCACTTCCTCTCCGAAGATATTTTTCCTCCCGGCAGCAGCCCACTCATCCACATTCTCCGCCATATTGGAAGAAGGCGTAATCGGATAAATGGCCGCTACTTCACTGAACATGTAGGCCACATGCGAAGCCGCATGGTTACCATCACATGTGATGAATTTTTTCTTTTTTGTCATAATCGCGTTTATTTATAAAGAGTCTTATTATAAGGCAGTTAGGTTTTTCTTTACCAATGGCAAAATTACTAAATATTATTGATTCATGGCAGGGAAACCGGCTATTTATAACGATTTTACGTAAGCAGGTTTTTAAAGTTGTTAATCAAAAAACATCCAGGAAATGCCAAACTTAAACATGTTCTCAGGAAGCGGGTAAAAAGGGATCTGGTAAACAGGAGGCTGATCCACAAACAGGGGCAAAATGTTTTGCAGCTTCACAAATACCCGGGCCCGGCCGATTTTTGCGGAAGCATAGGCATCCAGCAGAAAGGTATGGTCCGATGTATATTCATCCTGTACATAAAACTGCCTGACAACGGGTATGTAAGCCATGGGGCGGTATGGGTTGTTGTAATAAAGATCAAAGCCGATATTGGAATACAGGGCCTGATCAAAAGCATAAAAATCAAGGAAAAGGGAATGGTTGCTCACCAGTTCGGGAAACCTTTCAAAATGATCCGTTTCCACATACTGGTAAAGCACCCGGTGGCGGCTTTGCAAAATGCCGTAGCCCAGGTTGGCGGACAAACCGGCCGTCCAGACCCCGAAGCCGGAGGAGTTCTGTTCGGGCAAGGCAGCTGCATTCATAAAAACCATGTTGCGAAGAAGGTAGTAATTGCCCTCAAGCGAAAAGAAAGGGTTTTGATAAGTTGCCCCTGCATTGAAGATCCGCATTTTGTCGAAGTCGTGATCCCAGTATATATAATTGCCGATGAAGCGGGAAAAGAAATAAGGGGCTTCCCTTTCGGTATAAAAGGCATTCAGGCTTAAGCGGTGCATGCCCCGTTTCCCTCCCACATGCATCCCTGCTTTTATCTCAAAATCCTCATCATTGTATCCGCCCAGTACCATCCTTCCTGATCCTTCAAAAGAAAGGAAACGGTAGGGGTTTGTCTTCAGTTCCAGGCCTTGTTCAAACTGGTTAAAATTTTCCTCGTGAAGTCCGGAGCCCCCCATGCCCTCTCCTTCTTCCTGCAAAACATCCAAATAATCAGGCTGGCGGATATCCACCATGCGGTGCTGCAAAAAAACCCGGAAATACAGGGGCAGTTCAGCAGGTTTGCCTTCTGCAGGGAAGTTGGACCAGCTCAAACGGTTTTCCAGCAGGTTCACCTGGGTGGAATCATAAGTGGACATCTCGATAAAAGGAGGGGTTTCATAAAACCCGGCAGGCGGGGCCCCCTCATCAAAGACAAAAGATTTGCGGCGATAAGAAAAATCATGATGGATACGGCCCAGGTCAAAAAAGCGCTGTTCTTCAATGGTATCACTCATTTGTGTGCGGTAAAACCCAGTCTGGTATAAATGATGAATGTTGTAGGCTGTTTCACGGTAGCGGGACCGGGCACTCTCCAGCACCACAAAGTCGCTGGCTTCATCCTGCTCAAAAGCCTGCCGGTCTCTCAGTCCCCCGCTTTCTTCATTCTCAGGCCGGTTAATGATAAAGCTACCCATGGCTTGGTACCTTTTTGAGGGATGCACATAATCAAGAGTAAGGTTAAAATTGGAGTTGCCAGCTCCCATGCGGCTGTAATAACCCGGCGAGCTGATCAGCTGGTATTTGAAGCCGGCCACAAAATCGTCGCGCAGCCGCTGGCTGTGGCGGGCGTAAAACAACTGCTCACGTTCCGAACCCAATACATAAAACAATTCGGTGGAAACATGCTTGGGGCGATAAAACCTCAACTGTTCCCCTTTAAAATTATGGCCTGGGTACAAGGGTTGGGGATGCAAGGTAAAAAGCTCATCAGGCAGGGGGTCAAATTCCAGCAGGCGGGTTACATGCCCCACATTGCCTTTGGTGGCCAGAAACAGGCTTTCCCTTTTGGAGAATTCATAATGCTGAAAGTCCACAAGGGTGGTATCTACAAAAGCAGAGTCGCGCAAAAAAGGATTGGTTTGGTGGGCTATAGTAAACCAGGGCACTTCCGAATCGGGCCGTTCGGAACCGGAATTGGCCATGGCACCTGCAGGCAGCATTACTCCAACAATCAAAAAAACAACAGCAGGTACAACATTAAACATAAAACAAAAATAAACAGGTGCTTTGGTAATTCCTATTTCTGAAAAAATTTCGGTAAAGTTAATAATATTGGCAGGAAGTTTCCGCAAAAAAGAAAATGGACTGCTTATCCCCTCCCGGAATTTTTGCAGGGTAAGAAGCTTTTTTGCCAACCTTGCCTGCAGCTGGTTTTACCCTCATGTTTATTTGTACTGCCAGAAGGGACGCATGGAAAGTGTGGGCCTGAGGGCAGCCGAAAATAAAAGGGTTTCCTGTAGAGACGCGCCGCAAAGGCGCGTCTCTAAGCCCGGGACAGGGCTTGACCTGTCCTTTTATTGATTGCATCAATGAAAATACCGGGAATATTCCAGGCTGGTTTTGGAGATGCGCCGCAAAGCTTCCCTAAAAACCGGGCCATTCAAAATTAGAGTTTTCCAAAGCTGGTTCTTTCATATCAGAAGGTGTTTTTCTGTCAACGGGGTCAACCACATGCCACCTGGCAATCTGCGCATCATAAAACCTCGCACCGTAATTCCCGCAATAAGCGGGATAAACTCCCCAATTCAAATCAAAATCATCCTGAAACTCTTTGTCGTTGTAAAGGTAGCGGTTGCTGCTGCTTTCTTCGGAAAGGCCTGCGATGCGCATGCCGAAGGGGTAATAGTGGCTGGTTTGGGTGAGAGTGTAAAAGTCGGGTTCCTCAGTAATGGTAACCCAAGTATTGCCAAGATGATCCCGCAGGTGAAACTCGTTGATCCATTCATCCCGGGTTAAAGAGCTTTCGATCATCCGCCCCTGGGGGGTATTGACCCATGCCAGCTCTCCGTTCACCATCACAAACGGCCCGTCATACCGGCGCAGGGTGCCCGAACGGCCCTCCTCCTCCAGCTGCTGGCTGAGCTTCTGTCCCGATGCGGTATAAGTGTAATGGATCATGTTGGTCTCCCTCCCCTGGGTTAGGGTGATTTGTGAGGGTAAATTTAAGAAATTGGGGGAATTGGAATGTAAAAAAATGAAATACGACTTTACAACTGCAATAGGATACTCCGGCTAAGCCGGTTTCTGCAGGCCAAAGAAGAAGCTTTAGTCAGCCAAACAGAAAAAACCCTGGAAAGCACGGGACCGGCCTTGAAAAAATCCTGGTAACAAAAGCAGTGAGCGAAGCGTAAAAAAATTTGCTGGACCGCACTTCGCGAGACCTTAAATTTTTTAGCGTAGCGAACGCCCTTTTGTCAGGATTTTTTCGAAGCCTTGAGCTTTTGTTACTTTTGGGTCAAGCCAAAAGTAAAACAAATAAAAAAACTTTTTCTTCCACTTTTTTCATCGCCAAATTGGCAGGAGAAAAAAATCAATGATTTTTCGATCCACTCTCCACCCTCCATCATCTATCCTCTTTCCATTAACTGCCAGGTTTTACCCTTTACCCNAAATAAAACAGCCTGTCCGCAATACATGCAAACAGGCTGTTTAAATAAAAATCAGGCGACGACATATCGTCTGAGTGTGTACTTTTGCTGANAGTTATATTCGAAGCAAAAGTACTACAACGAAGAGATCCCGCATTATGCGGGACTCTCCCGGATTACTCCATTAAAAAAGCCCCTACCTGGTAAGGC
>SL_3KL_010_SEDDRAFT_10001840_pt1 | contig 19396 bp, 18 predicted proteins | sample SodLakKL_010_SED_2_FD_10381 | JGI IMG/M metagenome (IMG submission 10381) | reverse complement strand
AATGGGGTTGTGGGGGTCGGAGGTTCGAATCCTCTCGCTCCGACCATTTTTCAATTGCCCGCCGGAGATGATGCCCGGCCGGCCGTGGCAGCGTTGGATTGCTCACAGTTCCTTTATCCTCGATTGCGTTTAATTACGATCTGCTGATGAGGGAATCAGCCCTGCAGCCAATGTCACGATGGAGTATGTGTACGCAATGAAAAAACCCGGAAAGATCGTCAACATGCCCGATGTGGCAAGTCATGCCGAAACCCAGGTGGCCGGCAAGCTGGACTGGGTCGGGATGAACCATATCGAGATGCCTGTGCTGCTCGACGGCTCCGATGGCCGCCAGGTTCAGACCACTGCTCATATCAGCGCATTCGTCGATCTGGCCGAACCGGAAAAGCGCGGCATTCACATGTCGCGACTGTACTTGCATCTTGACCGCACCCTGGCTGAACACAGCGTGACGCCGATGGCATTGCGTCACCTGCTGAGAGATTTCCTGGAATCACATGAAGATCTCAGCACGCGCGCCATGATCCGGCTGGATTTCGACTACATGGTTCGGCGCCAATCGTTGAAGAGCGACAACAGCGGCTGGAAGCGCTATCCATTCAGCCTGATCGCCACACTTCAGGGCAGGGAGTTTGCCCTGGAAATGGGTTTCCAGGTGGTTTATTCGAGCACCTGTCCGTGTTCAGCGGCACTGGCTCGGCAGTTGATCCAGGATCAGTTCAAGAAGGACTTTGCCGGACGGGATGCAGTTGATGCTCGAACCGTGATCGAATGGCTGGGCACAGAGCAGGGCATTCTGGCCACGCCCCACAGCCAGCGCAGCGCTGCTGATATCCGGCTGCAATTGGCGCCCAGGAGGTTCGAGGCGCTGCCGTTTGTCGAGATGATCGATCTGGTCGAGAATACGCTCAAGACCCCCGTGCAGGCAGCGGTCAAACGCGAGGACGAGCAGGCCTTTGCATTACTCAATGGCCAGAACCTGATGTTTTGCGAGGATGCCGCCCGACGATTGCAGACAGCCTTGCAGGAGCAGGACCATATCGTCGATTTCTGGGCCCGATGTAGCCATTTCGAAAGCCTGCACCCACACAATGCGGTCGCCATCATTACCAAGGGCGTGGAAGACGGTTACCAGCCCATAGACGGGCATCCCTCGGGCTGGGTCGAATAATAATTCGCCTGCAGAGCCACGCTATGGAAAAGTGGGGCAATAAGGCGGGTTTATTCCAGGCGCTGCAGTCCAATCTGGATGTCCGGTAGCGCGATCCCGAGTGATTCAGCGTCCGGATCCGCCCAGCCCTGGGCAATGACTTCGCCACTGTCGGAATCGGAAACGGTCATTCGCAGAATCGGGTCCTGGTCCCGGCCGGGATCGTGCAGGTGCAGGTTCACAGACATGCCCAGCGACATTCCCGCAGCATCGACCAGGTCGATCTGATCGTCACCACTGTGCAGTTCGAATGGAGTGGAACGGTGCCATCCGTCCCCCTCGCGCCGTCCAGCCCAGCCGCTGAATGCACGAACCGGCGAAAATGCATGGATCTGGTCATCGGCCAGCGGCTCGCCGGTGGACAGGTTTACCAGGCGGTCGCCAATGACCAGGTGGTTGCCGTCAAAGGCAATTTCCTTGAGCAGTCCGGTCGATTGATTGCCCTCTCCGAAGCGACAGGTATCCGGATTGGTGCTGGCGCTGAAGCCTTCGCGTTGCAGGCTGAACTGCAGCTCGCACTGGCGGTGAACCTGGCCGGCTGAATCCAGTGGGGCGAAGTACCCTTCAGGACTTTGTTGGTCAGCGGTGGCTTCGATGGCCAGTACGAACATGCGTGGGGAGCCCCCGTGATCGAGCTGGGTCATGAGAAATTCCAGCCTGTCGGGGCCGGAGCCGGGTTGTGGTTCGATGTTCATCAGCAACGGGTGTTGGCCATCGAGGCGCTCGGAGCGTGTCAGGACCGTGGTGTAATCACCTGGAAGACGTGCGGTCATTTCCACCAGGGTCGGGTCGAGCAATGGCGCGGCGTTGCGATCCTCGGGAACGGTGGCACAGGCTGACAGCAACACGGCCATGAGCAGGACCGGCGCTCTGGTCATGAATCGTCATCCGGTGGCAACAGCAAGTAGGGGTCGACGCGGGTGTCACCAATGTTGATGCGCCAGTCCAGGTGCGGACCGGTTGCCCGCCCGGTTGCGCCGACCTTGCCGATGATTTCACCTTGTTCGACGTGTTGTTCATCCTCGACCAGAATCTCGCTCAAATGCAGAAATGCCGACACCAGCCCATGACCATGGTCGATGAAGATCGTGCCGCCGGAGAAATACATGTCCGGGTGAGTCAGGGAGACAATGCCGCCGGCTGGCGCCTTGACTGGCGTGCCGGTCGGTGCGGCGATATCCAGGCCCCAGTGCGGGTTTCTGGGCTCACCATTGAGGATGCGCTGCGAACCATAGACGCCGGTGATGGGGCCCGTGGCCGGCCAGATCCAGCCATCCAGCCAGTCGGTGCGTGAGTCACGTCGTTCGCGAGCCGAACGGATCAGGCGGGCCTCCTCGCGAATTCGTTCGAGCACTTCTGGTGGCGGAGTGACCTGCTCCGGGGGCAGCCCGTCGATGTGCTGAATGTCGAATTCGCGCGATTCCGGGGTCAGCGCCTTTTTCCAGGTTTTTCCATCCGGAAGCTTGACCAGGAGCGTTCGCGTCGCCTTTTCGTCTCGCCCGAACCCAAGGACGAAATCCCCGCCGTCCGACACCATCAGCTCCTTGTCATCGAGCATTGCACGACTGCCGGGCGGCGCGGAGCCGAACACCAGGCCACCCTGGACAATCTTGCCTTCAAGTTCAACATCGGCCTGGGCCGGAATCAGCCACAGGCCCATGAGCAGCCAGATGATCATGAGGCTACGCATCATCGCCTCGTCGTATGGTCAGTTCCTGCCCCGGACGCAAGATGCTGTTCTCGTCCAGCCCGTTCCAGCGCATCAGGTCGGCCAGGCGAACCTGGTGGCGACGTGCGATCGTCCACAGGGAATCGCCGCTTCGGACCGTGTAGCTTGTGGTGGCGACCTGCCGAGAACGGCCAGCCGGCTGGTCCATGTGGATCAACAGACGTTGACCGGGTCGAATGAGATTGCTCTGACCCATGCCGTTCCAGCGCTGGATGTCGGCCACGCTGACCCGGTAGCGACGCGCGATCACCCACAGGCTTTCTCCCGGTCGGACCTGATGCTGGAAGCGTCGGGTGGGCAATAGCCGCTCCTGAAGATTGGCCAGCTCCTGGTATCGATCGGCATAGGGTGACTGCTCCGGAATGACGCCATTTCCGGGCAAGCGCAGGTTTTGACCAATGCGCAGCAAGTCGCTGTTGAGATCGTTGGCCTCGCGCAGGGCGCGCACGCTGGTGTCGTGACGCTGGGCCAGCCCGGACAGCGTGTCGCCACGTTGAACGCGAATCTCTCGCCAGACAATCGCATCATCACCATTGACCTTTGGCAGGGCATCGAGCACTTGCTCGGTGTAATCGACGGGCACGATCAGGTGATGAGGTCCGGTCGGCGAGGTCAGATGCCGATTCAATCCGGCATTGAGCGCAATCAGCTCGGCCAGGTCCAGCCCGGCATAGACGGACAGGCGAACGATGTCGGTCGGACCATCCAGCGCGATTCGCTCGACGGTCGGCTGGTTGGGCCATTCGGGTCGCTCGAATCCGTAGCGCTCCGGTTCACGAAACAGGCAGCCCAGTCCATTCATCTTGGGAATATAGGCGCGGGTCTCGCGCGGCAGGCTGAGCTCATGCCAGGCCGTGGACCGATTTCGATTGCGATTGATGGCGCGCCGGACGCGTCCCTGACCGGCATTGTAAGCGGCCAGGGCCAGATTCCAATCGTTGTCGAATCGTCCTCCGAGGTATTGAATGTAGTCCAGTGCGCCACGTGTAGCGGCATAAACATCGCGCCGGCCGTCGTAGAATTCGTTGATCTCGATGCCATGCTCCCGGGCAGTGGCGCTCAAAAACTGCCACGCGCCGGAGGCACGGCCATGCGAGTAGGCGAACGGGTCGAAGGCGCTCTCCACGATCGGCAACAGCGCGAATTCGCCGGGCAGATCACGGGCTTCGATCTCGTTAGCGATGTCGTAAAGCCAGGGCTTGGCACGGCTCATGACCCGCTCCATGTACTCATCGCGCTCCCCGTACCAGCGCGCCCAGCGATCGGCGCGGCTGTCATCGGGACACTCGGAAAACTCGAAGCGATCCGCTAGCCGCGTCCACAAATCGGCCTCTTCCTCTTCCATTTCCAGGACCTTGACCCGGGCGGGAGCCGATGCTCCAACGCGTCCAATGGCCTGATCAATCATTTCGAAGGGATCGTCGAGCTGGGCCCGCAGGTAATACGGCGGCAATGGATCGGGCTCCGGCGGTGGCGGTTCAACTCCGGTCTCCATGATTGCGCAACCGCCAAGGAGCAGGATCAGAAGCGCAAGCAGGCTATTGCCCGATTTGCTGGGAAGAATGCTGAAGCCGGAATGCATGGGTGATCGGTCCATACCGTCAATCAAACCAGCCCACCATTATCCGGCCAAATTCAATCAGGTCAAGCATGTTGGATATTCGATTGACGCTCGTGGCGGGATACAATGCCTGATCGAAATGCACAATTGACAAGTTGCAAGAATAACAACCCTTATGTCCAAGAGCTCTCGTTCCGTCACCCCTGATCGAATCAAGGCATTGCTTCGTGAAGCCGGCCGACCAGTGACCCGGCGGCGCATGTCCGAACAGTTCGGGCTCGATCATGCCGAATCCGACCGGATGGTCAAGCCGGTCCTCGAGCAATTGATGGCTTCCGGCGAAGTCGTGCGCAACCGCCGCGCGGCCTATGGCCTGGCCGAAGACATGGACCTGATTCGTGGCCGCATCAGTGCCCATGCCGATGGATTCGGATTCGTGATTCCGGATGAAGGGGGTGATGATCTGTACCTGTCGCCACGCCAGATGCGTCTCGTCTATGACGGTGACGCGGTCTTGGCGGCGGTGACCGGGATCGACCGGCGCGGTCGCAAGGAAGGCGGCATCGTCGAAGTGGTGGAACGAGTTCATCAGCAGATCGTCGGGCGCTTGCTGATCGAAAGCGGGGTGGCCCTGGTCGTGCCCGACGATCCGCGCCTGATCCACGATGTGCTGATCCCGCTGGAGGGTATCGGCAAGGCCACGCCGGGCCAGATTGTCGTGGCTCGAATTGAAAGCCCGCCGACCCTGGAGCGCGACCCGGTGGGACGCATCGAGGCTGTCCTGGGCCAGGCCGATGAGCCGGGCATTGCCACCGACATCGCAATCTTTTCCCATGCCTTGCCGCACGAGTTTCCCGACGAGGTGCAATCGGCCGCGGAGGCGTTTGGCGATTCGGTCGATGCCTCGATTGCCGCCGAACGCATGGATCTGCGCGAACTGCCGCTGATCACCATCGATGGGGCCGATGCGCGAGATTTCGATGACGCGGTGTTTGCCGAGCGCACCGACAACGGTTTCCGGGTGGTGGTAGCCATCGCCGATGTGGCCGAGTACGTTCGTCATCAGGATGTACTGGATACAGAGGCACGCAAGCGCGGTACCTCGGTGTACTTTCCCGATCGGGTCATTCCCATGTTGCCCGAGACGTTGTCGAATGGCCTGTGCTCGCTGCGACCGGATGAGGATCGACTTTGCATGGTCTGCGACATGCGTCTGGATGAGAAGGGCAAGGTTAAATCCAGCCGCTTTCGCGAGGCGCTGATGCGCTCGCATGCGCGTCTGACCTACGACCAGGTCAAGCGCATGATGATCGACGGCGACCCTCGGCTGCGGGAGCGCTTTACAGGCGTGCTGGACAATCTCGATGCCTTGTTCGATGTCTACAGGGTCCTTGCCAGGCGTCGTGCCCGGCGGGGGGCGCTGGATTTTGATTCCCAGGAAGCGCAGTTTCAGTTCGATACCGACGGCCGGGTCGCCGATATTCGTCTGCGCACCCGCCATGATGCCCATCGCCTGATCGAGGAATGCATGATCCTGGCCAATGTCGAGGCGGCGCGCTTTGTCGGCAAGAGCGGGCTGCCCATGCTATACCGGGTTCACGAGCCGCCGCCGACCGACAAGCTCGAGGGCCTGGAGGCCTTTGTTCGTGCTCAAGGTTTGAAGGTGAGCTGGAAGGAAACCCCGGAACCGGCCCAGTTTGCCTCCCTGCAAAGCCAGGTGGCCGGTCGGGAGAACGAACATCTTGTCAACGCCGTGTTGCTGCGCAGTATGGCACTGGCGGTCTACCAGCCCGAAAACAAGGGCCATTTCGGACTGGCCTTGTCCGACTATGCGCATTTCACCTCACCCATTCGACGTTATCCCGATCTGCTGTTGCACCGGGCCATCAAGCACCAGGTCCGCAAGCGCAAAGCCAAGAACTTTGCGTATTCGGATTCGCATATGGTCGAGTTGGGTCGACATTGCTCGTGGACATCACGCCGAGCCGAGGAGGCCAGTCGCGATGTCGATGAGCGCCTCAAGTGCCAGTTCATGCAACGTCATATCGGCGACCAGTTCGATGGCATCGTCACCGGGGTGACCAGTTTCGGTCTGTTTGTCGAAATGACCCGCTTCGGCATCAGCGGGCTGGTGCATGTCACCGCCATGCCGAATGACTATTACCACTTTGATCCGGTCAGCCACAGCCTGACCGGCAAGCGTCGCGGCAAGCAGTTTCGCCTGGCCGACCGGGTCGAGGTGCGCGTCGCCTCGGTCAATATCGAGGAGCGCAAGATCGACCTGCGTTTGAGCGGGGATGGCGATGAAGCGTGAGCTGGCGATGGGCATCAATGCGGTTTCCGGATTGGTTGAACATGCCCCGGAACGCATTGTGCGAGTTTGGGTCAAGCCGGGTGGGCAACGCCTGGACGCACTGGTCACAGATCTCCAGGCGCACGCCATCAGTATTCAAAAGGCCGATGAGCGCAGTCTCGAGCGAATGGCCAAGGGCGTACGCCACCAGGGCGTGATTGCCGAGTTCCAGCCACGTGAACCGATTGACGATCATGGACTGAAAGACCTGCTGGATGCCTGCGAGAATGCGCCACTGTTGCTGGTGCTCGACGGTGTTCAGGATCCGCACAACCTTGGGGCTTGTTTGCGCTCTGCTGCAGCAGCCGGTGCCACGGCCGTGGTCATCCCGCGGGATCGGGCCGCGCCCCTTACGCCCGTGGCCCGGCGCGCGGCGGCTGGTGCCGCGGAATTGATTCCGCTGGCCGTGGTCACCAACCTGGCTCGCACACTGACCATGCTGGGCGAGCAGGGTGTCTGGCGACTGGGGCTGGCCGCCGAAACCCACAGCGACAGCCTGTTCGAAGTTGATCTGAGCGGTTCGCTGGCGCTGGTCATGGGTGGTGAGGAAAAGGGATTGCGCCGATTGACCCGCAAGCGTTGCGACGGCTTGATTCATATTCCCATGCCCGGGAGCATGGAAAGTCTCAATGTTTCGGTCGCGGCCGGCGTGGCGCTGTTCGAGGCCATACGGGTACGGGCAACATCATGAAGCTGCCGCAATCGCTGCGACTGGATTTGCCGGCCTGGATCGGTTTGTTTTGTGAGCAATTGCCCAAGATGCTGGAATCTCCCGAAGATCGCATGGCCGTGGCCATCAGCCTGTCGCGCCAGAACGTGATTCATGACAGTGGCGGGCCTTTCGGGGCGCTGGTGGTCGAGCGTGAGGCCGGGAAAGTCATTGCCGTGGGTGTCAACCGGGTCGAGCCGGCCAATTGTTCTTCGGCCCATGCCGAAATCATGGCGCTGAGCCTGGCCCAGCAGGCGCTGGCCTCCTGGAATCTGGACGGGGCAGGGCGAGGCGAATTGGAACTGGTCACCTCGTGTGAGCCGTGCGCCATGTGCCTGGGCGCCATTCCCTGGTCGGGTGTGCGCTCGGTGCTGTGCGGGGCAACCAAGACCGATGCCGAAGCTGCAGGGTTCGACGAAGGCGATCGCCCCGAGGGCTGGGTCGAATGCCTGGCGGCCCGCGGGATCGCAGTCACTAGGAGCGTGCAACGCGAGCAGGCCGCCCGGGTGCTCAATCAATACGCCCGCAATGGCCGGACCATTTACAGTCCCTGATCAGCAATAAAAAAACCGGGCCCGCAAGCGGGCCCGGCCATCCGGTTTGGGTTGGCTCCGAAGCCGCCGGGGCAGGCGACTCGGGCCAGGTCAGATGCTTTTACTGACCGTCTTGCAGCATGGTGGTCAAACGCTGCTGCAATTCCGGATCGTTCTGAATCGCCATGGCGATATCGTTGAACGAGTCTACATCCAGACCAGCGCTTTCAACCGCCTCGGTCATTTCTTCGTTGGCCTGGACCTGAAGTTCGTGGGCCTTTTCCGGGTCTTCCACGTCCTGCAGACGGCCGGCGAAGTCCTGCTGGATCTCCGAAATCTGAGTCTGAGCTTCGGCGAACTGCTGCAGCTCTTGCTCAGAGACATCGGTTTGCGGCGGTTCCTGCTGTTCCATCTGGTAGTCCTGTGCCATGGCTTGGCCACCGAAGACCAGGGCAGACGAAAATACGATCAGTGCGAAGATATTGCGAATTTTCATGAGTACTCCTCCTTGGAGTGATGATTGTAAAACTTGCAGAGACATAAATGCATGTTTCGTGCCAAAGCGGCGACAACCAATAAAATCAATAAGTTGAGTCGTGTGCTTCGCGAGATTTGAACGAATTGTGTGTCAGGATGGCGCATGTGACATAGAATAGGGCTCATGCACAGTCTTAGAATTCAATTGATTCTGCAAATCTTTCTGCCGTTGACCCTGCTGGCCAGCCTGCTGGTCTGGGTGAGTTTCCATACGGTTGAAAATCTGGTCGAGCATCGACTGGAAAAGGAAATCGAGCTGGTAGCCAGAGCGATGCGGGTGCCCGTGCAGCAGGCCTTGCTGGATCGTGACATGGATCGCATCGAGGAATCTCTTGATGCGGTTTTCGATATCGGGCGTGTCTATGGGGCTTATGTCTACGATGCCAGCGGTCGCCGGGTCGCCACCGCGGGCGAGGCGCGTCCCGGCTGGCAGGAGCAGGCCGAGGCCGCCGAAGTGGTGGCCCTGGGCGAGGAATTGGGGCGTTATGCAGAACTGGCCGGTGAGGAAGTCTTTTCGTATTTCGTGCCATTGACCGCGCCAACCGGTCGGATCGAAGGGTTGCTGCAGGTCGTTCGTCAGGAAAGCGAGATTGCCCAGCGCCTGCGCGAGATTCGTGATCGCGGTTGGTGGGCATTTGCAGCGGTAATGCTGCTGATGTTCGTGGTCTTGCTGGTTGGTCATCGTTTTGCGGTGGTTCGCCACGTGGATCGATTGCTTGACAGCATGGGCCGGGTTGAATCCGGTGAGCAGGCACACCGGGCCCAGGTTAGTGGTCCCAACGAATTGGCGGCCCTGGGTCGTGGTCTGAACCGCATGCTTGATGCCATCCAGAGCATGCGTGACGAGCTTGATGAAAAGCATCATGAGCACATCAGGATGACTGAACGTTTGCGTGAGCAGGAGAGTCTGGCGGCGTTGGGTCGATTCTCCTCCGGAGTGGCCCACGAACTGGGCGCGCCTCTGAGTGTGATTGATGGTGATGCACGGCGTCTGCTGCAGCGAAATGGCATCGATGACGACAGTCGGCGAAGACTGGAGCGCATGCGTCGTCAGGTATTGCGAACCCGGCAGTTGATCCGCCAGTTGATGGAGTTTGTGCGCAGCGATCAACGCGAGCGTTCCGAGGTTTCGATCAGCCGCTTGCTGCAGCAGGTCGCCAGCTCCACGTCTCCCCAGACCGAGGCGCGCGGAATCAAACTCGACCTGATTCCGGTCGATGACAACCTGCATGCTTCCGGATTCGAAGTGCGCCTGGAACATGCAGTGCTCAACTTGGTACGCAACGCCATCCAGGCCGCCGAGACGACTGTCAGGGTTTCAGCATTTTCCGAATGTGACCAAGTCGTGATTCGCATAGAAGACGATGGTCCGGGTGTCCCGGATGAACAGCATGAGCATATCTTTGAGCCTTTTCACAGCTCCCGGGAAGATGGCCAGGGTACCGGGCTTGGGTTGGCGATTGTTCGCACTGTAGCTGACGAGCACGGAGCGGAGATCCGGGTCAGTCGCAGCGGCAAGTTGGGCGGGGGCTGTTTCGACCTGGTGCTTGAACATGAGTGAAGTCAAACACAAGATCATGGTGGTCGAGGATGACCACAGCCTGGCAGAGCTGCTGGTCGAAGAGCTGGAGTCGGAGGGCCATCGGGTTGAATCTCATTCCAGTGCCGAGGTGGCCATTAAGGCAATGGACGAGTTCGAACCGGATGTCGTGGTCAGCGACCTGCAACTGCCCGGGGTCGACGGATTGCAGTTGCTTGAACAGGTGCGCGCTCGACATGCCGCCCCGGCGGTCTTGATGATCAGCGCCTTTGGTACCGTCGACAAGGCCGTTGCCGCACTCAAGGCCGGAGCTGATAATTTCCTGACCAAGCCGCTGGACATGGATCATTTCACCTTGAGTGTCGAGCGACTGCTGGCCAATCGCAAGCTCCAGGACGAGGTGCAACGCTTCCGAAAGGTGCTCAAGCGCGATGCATTTCATGATATCGAGGGCAGCAGTCGGCCCATGCGCGTGTTGTTCGATCGCATCACCCAGATCGCGCGCGCTGATGGCCCGGTGCTGGTCAGCGGCGAGTCGGGGACCGGCAAGGACCTGGTGGCACGCGCTATTCACGCCGAAAGTCCGCGAGCCGAGAAACCATTCCTGGCCGTCAACTGTGCAGGTGTGCCGGCCGAGTTGCTGGAGAGTGAATTTTTCGGCCACGCCGAGGGCGCTTTTTCCGGGGCAGAACGTGAGCGCGCCGGACTGTTTCGCGAGGCCGATGGCGGCACCCTGTTTCTCGATGAGATTGGCGAGATGCCGGCTCCGCTACAAGCCAAGTTGCTGCGCGCCTTGCAGGACGGTCGAATTCGCCCGGTCGGTGCTGACCGAGAGCATGTTGTCGATGTCCGTCTGATTGCGGCCACCAATATCAATCTGACCGAAAAAGTGAGCGCCGGGGAATTTCGCGAGGATCTGTACTATCGCCTCGAGGCGTTCCAGCTCGAAGTGCCGCCCCTGCGGGAAAGGCGCGAGGATCTGGACCTGTTGTCAATGAGTTTCCTGGCTCGTTTTGCCGCCGCGCGGGATCGTCCGGCCAGGCGGCTCTCGGAGAAGGCCCAGGCGGCCATGCATGCCTATCCCTGGCCGGGCAATGTCCGTGAATTGAAAAATGCCATGGAGCGGGCGGTCACCTTTTGCGAGAGCGAGGAAATCGGACCGGAACACCTGCCGGAACGGATACGCAAGGCTCCCGCCAGCCAGGCCGCGCCCGGAGCGCAAGCTGCGGCCTTTCCCGCCGAGTTGCTTGAAGGGGACATGCTGCCCAGCCTCGATGAGCTCAGGCGTCGCTATGTCAACTACGTCCTTGAACGGGTCAACGGCAACAAGCGCCGTGCCGCCGCCCTGCTCGGCGTCGGCCGGCGCACATTGTATCGCTGGCTTGAAGAAACTTAGTGAATAACCCTGCACCTACGTGGACTGATCGGACAGCCAGTCCACGACCTCTTCGGCCGGCATCGGGCGGGCGAAGGTGTAGCCCTGCATGATCTCGCAGCCCAGGTTTCGCAGCGCATCGGCATGTTCTGGTGTTTCCACGCCTTCTGCCACCACCCGCATGCCGAAGGCGTCGGCCAGTCCGATCACGCTGCGCACGATATTGTAGTCATTGAGGTCGGTCAGCATATCGCGTACAAAGCTCTGGTCGATCTTGACTTCATCGACCGGCAGGCTGCGCAGGTGGCTGAGCGAGGAATAGCCGGTGCCAAAATCGTCCAGTGAGATCTGAAGTCCCAGTTTGCGGACCGCCAGCAAGACGGCAACGGCTCGCTCCAGATCGGTGACCGCGGCATTTTCGACGATCTCCAGTTCCAGGCGCGCGGGCGGCACGTCCGGATATCGACGGAGCAAGCCCTGCAGCCTGTCGACAAAGTCCTCGCTCAAGAGATGGGGGCCGGAGATGTTGACGCTCAAGCTCAGATCCAGACCGTCCTGCAGCCACTGCTGAAGCTGCTGCAGGGCTTGTTCGATCACATGGTCGCCGAATCGCGATTCCAGCTCGGTGCGATCCAGCACCGGCAAAAAACGGCCCGGCTCCAGCACACCGGACTCGGGGTGCTGCCATCGCACCAGGCCTTCGAAGCCCTCCACCTGGCCGCTGGCCATCCTGATCTTGGGCTGGAAATACAGCCGGAACTGACCCTGGTCCAGGCCTTTTTCAATTTCGCGCAATCGCTCCCGCTGCTCACTGACCCGTGCCTCGATTTCCGTGTCAAACAGGCTGAACTGATTGCGCCCCGAAGCCTTGGCCCGATACATGGCCTGATCAGCGTGGCGAAGCAGGGTGTCCGGATCGGCGTCGTCTTGCGGGTAAAGGGTGACGCCAAGGCTCCCGCGCACCTGAAAGCGGCGTCCATCCAGTTCGATCGGACGTGAGATACCGTCAAGGATGAAGCGAAGCCTTTTCTCAAGCGCCGGGCCATCGCCGATGCTGTCCAGCGCCAACACGAATTCATCGCCACCGAGACGAGCGACCAGGTCACTACCACGAACCAACCGGCGCAGACGCCGTGCAACCTCGATCAGCACGCTGTCGCCGACCTCATGGCCCACGGCGTCATTGATGGGCTTGAAGTCATCGAGATCGAGATAGCACAATGCAAACGAACTTTGCGAGCGCCGAACCCGAATCATCATCTGTTCCAGCAGTACCCCCATCAACCGCCGATTCGGCAGGCCGGTCAGGGCGTCATAGTTGGCCATGCGAACCAGCGCGTCCTCGTGCGCCTTGCGCTCGCTCAAGTCGATATCAACACAAAACAACTCGGGCTCGCCATCAGGCCGGCGCAGCACGGTATGACTGGAGTAGACCGGAACCCGACTGCCGTCCTTGCGCATCAACTCCAGTTCGCCGTTTTCGATGCCCTTGCCTTCGAGCATGCGCTCAAGGTTCTCGCGCATGTCGTCACGCATTTCCGGAGGGATGATCAGGTCGAGCAAGTTGCTGCCAATGGCTTCGGCCGCTGAATAGCCATACAATTCTTCCGATGCACGATTCCAGTAGCGAACCTGGCCATTAGCGTCGTATCCTTGCACCGACACTCCGTCCACGTCTTGCAGAATGCGGCGGAACCGTGCCTCGCTCTCGCGCAGGCGCTCTTCCGAGGCGCGGCGTTCGGTGATATCCAGGCACACAGCCAGCACGCAGGCACGTCCGCTGAGTTGAATTGCCGTCAGCGTTACGTCATGCCACATGACGTGACCATCGGCGTGCCGTGAACACCACTCGAAACGGTCACGGCTGCGCTGGGCCGCCTGGCGTACTCTCTCCAGCGCCTGCTCTTCACCGTATTCAGGCCCTATCAGAGTGTGTGGCTTGGCTGCCTGAAGGTCTTCCATCGACGCATACCCCCAGCCCAACCAGGCCTGCTGGTTGGCGTCAAGTATTTCGCCGGTTTCGGCATCGTGGATCAGGGTCATGACCGGTGATTGTTCGAAGATGGCGCGGAAGCGACGTTCCGCCTCTACCAAATCGGTGACGTCCTGGACAGCACCGACCAGCTGGACTGCCTTTCCATCCTGTTTGACCGGTCGGCAAATCGAACGGGTCAGGCGTTGCTGACCGTTGGCGGTCGTTATCGAAAGGGTCAGATCCCAAGGCTCGCCCTGCGTCCGGGCACGCGCGAGGGCCCGCTCAAGCAATGATCGGTCTTCAGGTGGATAAAACGCCAGCGCATCGGTCACCGACAGATTGGTATCCACCGGCACCTCGTGCAGTCGATACGTTTGCTTGGTCCATGTCAGCTCTCCGCTTTGCAAATCCACTGACCAGCCGCCCACGGTGGCAAGCTCGGACATGGCGCTCAACAGGCTCTCGCGTTCGGCCAGTCTCTGTTGAGAGGCGCGCAGCTCGGAAATATCCACCGCTGAAGAAAATACTCTCAGGCGTCCGTCGATGGTCACCGGCATCAGGCTGACCAGTTCCCAGAATGGCTGTCCATGGACATCCACGCTGCACCACTCGAAGCGCTGGGCACGCCCTTCGGCGGCCTGACGAATCAAGGCGAGCGCATCGGTTTCGGAATAAGGTGGATCCGACCACATGTTCCGCTGGCGCAATTCTTCGAAGGAGTTCAATCCATACGACTCCCAGGCCGCGCGATTGGCGTCGAGCAATGCCCCGGTTTCCGGATCGTGCAAGATGATTGCCAACGGGCTTTGTTCGAACAGTACGCGGAACTGTAGTTCGGCCTCGCGTCGATCCGTCACGTCAGTGGTGCAACCAGGCCACGATAGATGACCGTTGACTTCGCGCGGCCAGGACTCGATCCTGAGCCAGCGCTGACGACCCTCGACGATGAAGCGCGCCTCGATCATCAAGGGGATATTTTTCTTGCGCGCCGATTCATGCGTCTGCATGACCCGCTCGCGATCGTCCGGGTGCACGTTGGAGAACGCGGTGTAGAGATCATTCTCGGCCTCGCGGCGCGAGACGCCCATCAACTCCAGCGCACGGTCGTTGATATAAACAAACATGGGGCCGGCATCAATGTCATCGACCACCTCGTGCAAGCCGATCGGAAGATTGCCGGCCATGTTTTTGTACTGCGCGAGCCGCTCCTGAATGCGTTGGGTTTGTCGCCGTGCACGAGAGAGCAAACGCCACAGAAGAAGTGCCGCGCAGAGCAAGATCAGGGCCAGCAGCCCCAGGACGGCGACAACGAGCGGGGTATGAATGACCGAGGCCGAGGTCGCGGACTCCGCAGACCACGCCGGCGTCGTTGTCACCAGGCTCGATAGGGTGAACAGACCAGCTCTATCCGGTATCCGGCATCCATCTGCAAGCCCTGGATCATCGCCACAACAGGCCATTTGTGTACTCCCTCTTCCTCGCGTCGGCAGCCGCGCGGCTTGCAGGCACATGCATGGTGTTTTCAGTGGTCAATTGTTCTTGATTTTCTGGATACGGTCCAGTTTGAGTTCGCGGGCCTGGGTGGGCAGGCCAACATCCTCGCGCAGGATGCGATGATCGGCCGGGCTGAGTTCTTCGTACCGGCCGCTGCGGACCCGCGCCGGCAGGAATACCGGTCCGAATCGCACGCGCTTGAGGCGGGCGACCTGGGCGCCCACGGCTTCCCATAAACGGCGCACTTCGCGGTTACGACCTTCCATGATGGTCACGGTATACCAGGCATGCCCGGCGGTTATCTCGCCGGGCACCAGGTCCGAAAAGCGCGCCACGCCATCCTCGAGCTTCACGCCCTTGAGCAATTGCTGAATCTGCTCTTCGCTGACCGCCCCACGGATCCTGCACAGGTATTCCCGGTCAACATTTCCGGAAGGATGCATCATGCGGTTGGCCAGTTCGCCGTCAGTGGTCAGCAGCAACAGCCCGGCGGTATTGAGGTCCAAGCGGCCGATGGCGATCCAGCGCTCGTTTTTCAGTCGCGGCAGGCGATCAAACACGGTCTTGCGACCTTCGGGGTCATTGCGCGTGGTCACTTCGCCTTCGGGCTTGTGGTAAATCAGCGTGCGATGTTCGGGTTGATCGGAAACCACACGAAAGGAACGCGAATCGAATTCGATCAGGTCACCGACCGAAACCGTCGCGCCCAGCCTGGCGATGCTACCGTTGACCATGATCTCACCGGCCTCGATGCGCTTTTCCAGTCCGCGACGCGAACCGTGACCGGCCTGGGCCAGGACTTTCTGCAGACGCCCGCTGCCGGCCGGGCCGGGATCAGTCGGCTGGTTTTTCGGCGGTTTGTGCTTTCTGGTCTTCCGGGGCTTCGATGTCGTGCTCTTCTGAGGGCGTTTCTTCGCCGGCGCCTTCTTCTTGCTGCGTTTCATCGGTGTCCTCCGTGGTCGCCGAATCCCGGTCGGGATTGGGGTGGGTCAGCTCAAGTTCAGGCTCCAGGTTGTCAATATCCTTGATTTCGGCCAGGGTGGGCAATTGATCCAGTGATTTTAGATTGAAGTAATCCAGAAACGCCTTGGTGGTGCCCAGCAGTTCGGGGCGACCGGGTACATCACGGTGACCGACCACCTTGATCCAGTCGCGCTCCTGGAGTGTGCGCAGGATATTGGCGCTCAGCGACACGCCGCGAATCTGCTCGATTTCGCCACGGGTGATCGGTTGGCGGTAGGCAATGATGGCCAGGGTCTCGAGCAGGGCGCGCGAATAGCGTGGCGGTTTCTCGGTCCACAGTTGCGATATCACCGGCATCAACGTGGTGCGAATCTGCAATCGGTAACCGCTGCCGACCTCGGTCAACTCCACGGCCCGGTGCTCCAGGTCGGCATCCAGTGCGGCCAGTGCTTCCTTGATCAGGCCATGTCCCGGTTTTTCGTCATCTGCAAACAACGCGTTGAGCTGATTCAGGCTCAGTGGCGCCGGCGCCGCCAGCAAGGCGGCCTCGACAACTTTCTTCAGGTACTCGATATCCATCAATTATCAATCTTTCGAAATCGTGGTGGCGCCATCCGGTCGACCACTCGTCAGGTCTGTGCCGGGCTGCGCACGTAAATGCTGCCAAACAATTCCTGCTGGACCAGATCGACCAGATGCTCGCGCAGCAGCTCGAGCAGGGCCAGAAAGGTCACGACAGCGCCGATGCGCCCCTCTTCCAGATCAAAACATTCATTGAACTGAACATACTGGTTGCGAGACACCAGGTCGGTGATGCGCGCCATGCGTTCGCGAACCGATAGTGGCTCGGCCTGAACGTGATGATGAGCGAAGATCTCCGCCCGGGCCATTACGTCGCGCAAGGCCAGAAGGATTTCCTTGAGATCCACCTCGGGTGGCAGCTTGACCTCACCCTTGTCCTCCACAGCGGCCGAGGCCACCGCGATATCGCGCTCCAGGCGCGGCAGTTCATCGAGATCCTCGGCAGCCTGCTTGAATCGTTCGTATTCCTGCAGCCGTCGAATCAATTCCGCGCGTGGATCCTCTTCTTCGTCCTCTTCCGGTTCCGGGCGAGGCAGCAGCATGCGCGATTTGATCTCGGCAAGGATTGCGGCCATCACCAGGTATTCGGCGGCCAGTTCGATGCGCATGCCCTGCATCATCTCGATATAGCTGGTGTACTGGCGAGTGATCTCGGCGATCGGAATGTCGAGAATGTCGAGATTCTGACGGCGGATCAGGTACAGCAACAGATCCAGTGGTCCCTCGAATGCCTCGAGAAAGATCTCCAGGGCGTCCGGGGGGATATACAGATCATCCGGCAGCTTCAGGACCGGCTGTCCCTGGACCACGGCAAACGGCATTTCCGCCTGCGTGATGCGAATGTCGGTGACCTCGTTCATGGGCCGCAAGTGTACCCGGTTTGACGACGGCTTTGCCCGATGATCGGATGACCGAAGCCGTGGAAAACCTTACAATGGCGTTTTGGGTTTGAACGGGATGTCCATGCTCTACATGATCCTTGGCCGCGATGCCGAAGACAGCCTCGAGCGGCGAGCTACTGCGCGTGAGCCGCACCTGGCCCGGCTGCGGGCGCTGGCCGACGAGGGCCGACTGATTGTAGCGGGGCCTTTGCCCGGTATCGATGCCGAGGATCCTGGCCCGGCAGGTTTCGAAGGTTCGCTGGTGGTGGCCGAGTTCGATGATCTGGCCGCAGCCCGGGCGTGGGCCGATGCCGACCCCTATATCCAGTCGGGCGCGTGGACCGGCGCCGAGGTCAAGCCGTTCAAGATGGTGCTGCCATGACCGAAGAACGGGTACGAATGATTCGCCAGAGGCTCGAACAGGCACTGGACCCGCAAAGCCTGGAGGTCATCGACGAGTCCTACTTGCATGTCGGTCACCCGGGCGCGCGGGACGGTCGGGGCCACTTTCGTGTGCGCATCGTCAGTGCACTGTTTCACGGGTTGCCCAGACTGGCTCGCCATCGACGCGTGTATGCGGCCATGGGTGAGCTGATGAACACCGACATTCATGCACTCACAATTGAGGCATTTTCTGAAAATGAAGCTTAAATTATTGATTTTTACTGTTTCGATTGCGCTTGTTGCCTGTCAGGATCAGCAGCCGGACAATCAACTGGTCGATGAGGACGACACCATTCTGGTCAAGGTCGATGGTCAGCCGGTGACCCTTCCCATGCTGGAATACATGATGTCGCAGCGCAACGTCTCCGAGGATGATCATGACGGCATGCGCGAAATTCTCGAAGAGCTGATTCGGCTGCAAGCGGTGGCCAATGCGGCGCGCGAAGACGGCCTGGATCGTGAACCACAGGTCCGGGCGCGGCGCATGATTCGCGACCTGGAAACCCTGCAGCTTCGATATTTTGACCAGATCTACCATGATTACCCGGTGACCGAGGATGACATCCAGGCCGTTTACCAGGACCAGGTGGACCGGGCCGGCGGAGAGCAGTTCCGAATCGAGGCCATTCTCTACGGCGACCAGACCGAAGCGCTGCGCCAGATTGCCCGCCTGGAAGACGGCGAGGCGACCTTCGAAGAGTTGCTGGCCAGCGCACAGGCAACCGGGCTGGGTGTCGATGAGCCGCTATGGGTGGATCGCAGCCAGTTGCCCGATGACATTGCCGCGTTGCTTGACGAGACCGAAATCGGCGAAGTGGTCGGATTGCCGCTGGAGACGCCGCAGGGCTGGCGGGTGTTGCGGGTGGTCGATACCCGGCCGATCGAAGTGCCGGCGCTGGCCGATGTACGCGAAGGAATCAGTCGTCACCTGGTCCGCCAACGTCTCGAAGCCCTGGTCGAGGATCTCTACGATGCCGCAGAGATCACGCCCATGCTGCCGCTTGAAGAAGCCCAGCCCGAAACCGAGTGATCAGGGCAGTGTGACCGGTGTTGGCGCTTGCCAGCCCTCGGCATGATGTTCGGCGACCACGGTGGTGTAGATGCCGCCGCGGACATTGAAATCCGCGCTCAAGCGCATGAAGCGCGGCTGAGTGGCCGCCACCAGGTCGGCCAGGATCTGGTTGGTGATTGCCTCGTGAAAGGCGCCCTGATCTCGAAAGCTCCAGACATACATTTTCAGGGCCTTCAGTTCCACGCAGAGTTGGTCGGGAACATACTCGATCAGCAATTCGGCGAAGTCCGGCTGACCGGTCTTGGGGCACAGGCAGGTAAATTCGGGTACGCGAATCCGGATGGTATAATCCCGCGCCGGTTGCGGGTTGGGGAAAGTTTCCAGTTCCCGGCTGGGTTGGCTGGGCATGTTCGGGTCACCTTTGGCTCGTTGGCAAAACAATAGACTAATTCAAAAGACGTCCATGCGACTGACCGCAATCAAACTGTCCGGCTTCAA
>SL_3KL_010_SEDDRAFT_10001839_pt1 | contig 19401 bp, 15 predicted proteins | sample SodLakKL_010_SED_2_FD_10381 | JGI IMG/M metagenome (IMG submission 10381) | reverse complement strand
TTTTTTTTTTGCATGACGGCAAATTTAGCAACCTGCAAACACTGCTTGAAATCTGATTCAAGCAAAAAATATTAAACAAAAATCAGGCAAGATGGAAGCTTTATTTGGAAGTATTCGGACTTTTCTGGAGTTGGTATCATAATCTTTTTTCCTAAAGGAACAGTTTCCGGGGTTGGTCAGATGTATTTTGAGAAATTTTTCCTTTTTCTCAACCGATCTTGAATATGGTTTAAATAATGGATGCCCTTTTCCCAAAAAGTATTGATTCTTTACCGCACCTTTTTTATAAAACTTGAACATTGAGTCAAATTTCTCTTTATTTTTTTTAAAATCAATTTTCATTTATGAAAACAATATTACTTGGTTTTTCGGAAAATTTTTCTTTACTTTTTGGTATTTCTGTGGATCGTTGTTCGGCTGAGGTTTAAAGAGGCTTTATGGGCGCTGAAGGCGCAAAACATACTCAGCCTAAAGCAGCGCCCTGGGTTTTGGCATATTTTATGAATCCCTGCAAGGACACGACATATAATCAGATTCGATATGCCGAGACAGATTATGTCGCGCCCTTACAGGGCTTAGAAACTGGTTTTTAAACCCAGGGCGCTGCCCTTGGGCTGAGTATGTGACGCCCTTTCAGGGCTAATGAAAACGGTTATTATCCTGGATTATTGCACATAAGCGAGACCCTCAAAAGAGTAACACTAATTCAAGAATGTCAACAAAAAATCCGAAAACTCAAGAATAGTATAATTTATATTCATGAAAAACAAAAACGCGTCTAAAGTTTCTCCGAAGTCAAATACTTACGACTTTTTTAAAAAAGTCTATGAACGGTTTCTAAAAATCCGGGGTGAACCCAAGCAAATAGCCTTGGGTTTTGCATTGGGCTTGTTTGTGGGAATGACCCCCGCTTTAGGCTTTCATATGGTTATTGCAATCTTTTTAGCAACCCTTTTCAAATGGAACAAAATCTCTGCTGCTTTGGCTGTCTGGATAACCAATCCGCTTACAGCCCCGGTAATCTACAGCATTACCTATATGCTCGGGGCCAAGGTCCTGGGACTTCGAAAATCTTATGAACCAACCAGCGAAGAAGTAACCTCATCTGTTTTTATTGACATGCTCAATAAAACACCCGAAATTTTCGCTGCCATGACCATCGGTGGTATAATTATCGGGTTGCCACTATCTTGTATCGGCGGCTATATTGCCTATACAATCATCAGCAGATATCAAGCCGATTTGAAAAAGAAATTGACTCAACAGAGATTAAAACATAGAATAAAAAAAGCGTTAAGAAAAGAAAGACGGAAACAAAAACGGCTTAACAGGGAAAGGGGAATACAAATGGATAAAAATAAAACACAACAAAAATACGAGTGCCCAAAATGTAATCAAATTAAGCAAACAGATGGCTCAAAAGACTCTGCTCCTGAATGCTGCGGCACGCCCATGGCACTCGTAAAAGAACTTCCTGTATGCCAATCAACTGCCACGGCTGAACATGCAAGATCGGATGAAATGATGGAGCCCTGTGATGATGGCCGTCAGGGGAAAATATAGCCGTTAATAAGTGAATTCTCCATTTTCATAAATGGTTGTATTTTTTCCTGATTTTAACACACCCACCACTCTTTTAGGTTCTGTGTTCACAAAGTCCCAGTGAAGCGCAGAATCGTTAAAACCCAGGTGAGTTTTGTATTCAGGGGTTAACATATTGCGATCTTTTGAAAAAGTATTTTCATAAGAACTGCCCATGGCCAGATGGCAATTGCCGTAATCACCGCCGAAGTTTTCATCATAAAGCGTATTGGCCATGAACCGATCGATTTTTGAAAATCGCCTGTCTGTCAGGGAAAACTCTCCCACCCTCCCTGCCCCTTCATCAAGTTTCAACTGTTTTTTCAAAAACACCTCACCTTCTTCGGCACTCACTTCAACCAATTTTCCTCTGTTAAATTCCAATCGAACGTTTTTCACATAATTACCATTCCGGTAGGAGGGCTGGTCTGCAAAATAAACACCATGAGTCGCTCTCCAGTCGGGTGATGTAAAAATCTCAAAACTGGGAATGTTGCGACCTGAAATACCAATCCATTTTCTATGGTCACCCAAACCAATTTCCATGTCAATTTTTTTGGATTCAACCTTGATGCATTTTAAATCGAGACTTTTGAGCCAGACCTTTATTTGACCGGCATTGGAATATAATTCCTCCCATTTGGAAACCGGTTCGGTTTCATCCAGAAAGCAGGCCTTTTTCACCTGATCGAAATAAGTTTTCAAATCAATACCGGCAGCATCGGCCAAGGCTTTGGTCGGATATAAACAAAGAGTCCAGGCAAATAGTCCCAAGGATTCCCTCCGGGTTTTGATATCTTTTAGAGGTTTTTGAGCGGCCATGGATTTGCCGATTTTTCCGGCATCGACACCCGTTAAATGGGTAATCGATTCAGGAGCGTTAAGAAAAATACTTCCATTTAATCGGGATAATAATTCTGACTCCCCCGGAACCTGAAATGTCAGTAGCTGATCATCAGCAAGCCGAAAAAAAACCTTTTCCATCCGGGGCGTGGAAACCACTCGCTGCACCGGATACATACCCATTTCCATAATGCGGCAAAAGATCACCTCTGCAAGAGCAATCGCAGGGTGATGATACTTAATAAGTATCACGTCATTTTTTTCAAACCTGGCGGCCCTGGCCTTTTTCAACCCCCATAAAAGCACATCTGCGTATCTTCCCATTTGAAATTCATTTAGCATATCATTTCTATCCTTAAGGATTGTTTTCCTTTAAAAACAGGCGGTGGTACTCTTCCTCACTCAAATATTTTTTCAAAAACCGCGATATAAATTCAAAAATCTCTTCCAATTCATCATCATCAAGCCGTTTGATGAGGTTTTTCATCAGCTCGTCATCGGAAAATTTCTGCAAATAATAGATCACCGTACTTTCATCGGTTTCACGGCTAAGACCAAACCCCACAAGACCCTGGTAATGTTCCACAAAATCATGAGAATGAATCGACATAAACAACCTCATTGAATTTCTGATACGATTTCAAGAAAATGGACTTTCTACCACTTCTGGAGGTTTTTGTATATGTAAAAACAAAAGACGGCTATATTTATTGACAGTTGTTTGCGGATTTTTTGTACAGCATCCCCTGAAAAGTCTTGATGTTCGGTAATGGTTTGTTTTATGCTACGGAATTAAAAATTGGAGGATACCAGGAAGGTCACCTCCCGTTGATTGGCGAAAAATCTTTTTTAATGGGAAAATATTCAGCACGGAGAAATGAATATGGTGTCAGATAATTCAGATAAAACTCAAAATGTTGATACGGATTCAACAGATGAATTGTATAAGGAAAACGCTTTTTCCGGATGGCAAAAAAACAGTAGGATGGGTCTTTTTGGGGATATCCTTGGCAGTCCTTTTGTCTGGGCGGGAACAGCCTTCGTTATATTGGTTCTGATAATAATTGTTTTTTGGCCCAAATCCGATGACAATGTACTGCATGCCAGGTTGGATCATATGGCAGAACGCATGGATATGCTTGAAAATCGGATTTTTCTTATTGAAACAAACTCTCAAAACTTATCCATGCAACCGACCCATGAGATAAATACAGGACCTCTTCAAAATAGAATGGAACAGCTGGAAGCCTTTTTGCATCATAAAACAAGCCAATTCAGCAATGAGTTGGAAAAAATCAACAAAAGACTATCTTCGGCTGAATCAAAACCGGCATCACCCCGTGTTGCCCCCCGAACAGCTCCCGCAAAAAAAATCGATACGGCAAAATACCATGAGGTCCAAAAAGGAGAAACACTCTATCGCATCGGCATCAATTATGGCATTTCTGTCGACAGACTTTTAGAATTGAACAACATGTCCAAAGATGCCGTGATACGGCCGGGACAAAAAATTATAGTCTCTCCTTAATAATAAATAATGCGGTGTTGCCATTACTTTTTAGGAATTTTTGTTTGATTTGAGCAGCAGGTTGATTTTTTCGGACAGAAAAGGATTGATTTTTATGGAAAAAAAAGCACCCCCTCCCTTCAATACGTTTCCATCTTCAGCTAAAAAGGGGATTGTATTTTTATTGTTGGCTTGGGCAAGCCACTTTTTATTTATTTATATATTTTTCGAGGCATTCGGAGTTGAATTCGGAAAAGAGCTGTGGCTTCAACAGTCCATTATCGCTCTTGTGGTATGTTTTTTCACCATCAGGGTTCGAAACTGGGCAAGAGTTCTTAGCATTGTCTGCAGCGTGATGATTATTGTACTATACCTGTTTGTCACTGCGCTTTTTTTCAAAAGCAGGATAGATTTTGCCGTGCATGGGGCCGCAAATGCCATCTTGTTTTCACTATCCACCTTTTTTCTTTTCTTGAAAGATACATCCGATTTTTTTAAATTACATTCTCCCCGGTGGGGAAAAAGCAAATCGGAAAAAAAATAGAGTTTTTCAGGTTTCTGTCATAAATCGTTCATCCGATTTTTTTTGGCTTACTTTTTTTGAGGCTTTTGCCAGCCATCCGGTTTTCACATTCTCGTAAACATCGAAATCAGGAACAAAAGGTTTTATGTCAAGAAGCGGTGTACGATCCAAAATATCCACATTTTCTATCTCCAAAACATTATCTGTTATCTTTTTCAGCCTCACAACGGAAATACCGATGGGGTTGGGGCGCCTGGGTGCTCGTGTGGCAAAAAGCCCCCTGGCCTTATCATCCAGAAAAGGGATGGTTTGAAGGGAAAATCCTTTGGACTCGTGGAAATGATAAATCAAAATAATATGGGAAAATCCATCCAGGTCTTTGAGCCCATCTTTATATTCCGGATGGATTTCTACACTGCCAACCACAGCATTTGCACCCGAGGGTTGGATGGGCATTCCCTCCGGTTTTTTAAAAGGCGAACGAATGATCCCTATTGTTTTATAAACAAATTCACTCATTTTCCTCTCCTTTTTCCTTATCATTCCTGAATATGGGGAAATTAAACCAATCGCGAATTTACAGGGCGATGAAACTGCGGCAAGGCCGTCACCATTTTCATCACCCTGAACACTTGTTAGCCTTGTTCAATCGGGATGATAACAATTTCCACCCTTCTGTTCAAAGCATCTACAGAAGAAATTGGCTGAGATTTTCCATACCCTATTGTATTAATACGGTAGGGGCTCACTCCGCGCTGCACAAGTGCTGATTTAACTGCTTCAGCGCGTCTTTCAGACAATTGTTGATTGTAAACTTCGCCTCCTACCATGTCTGTATGCCCTTCAACCCTTATTCTGGTTTGGGGATATTGAACCAAAACATTTGCAACACGGTTCAACTCCGTATAAGCTCCTGGTTTTAAAGTTGCCGAATCAAAATCAAACAAGAAATCCGATTTGAAAGTGGCTGTCAACACGTCCTGGGTTCTTCGAATGCTTGCAGCGTCGGTTGCGGCAACCACGTTTCTAAGCTCATGTTCCTGCTGGTCCATGTAACCTCCGATTTGATGGCCCGCAAGTCCTCCGATAGCGGCGCCGAGAGCAGCGCCAATAAGCGTTCCCCGGGTATCCCTGCCGATTGCCTGTCCGGTAGCAGCCCCTGCACCTGCACCGATCAACACCCCGGTTCTAGCCTTGCTTTCCTGATGTGTCGCTCCGGCACACGCATTCAGTGCCACTGCGAAAGCAAAAAGAATCAATATGGTAATGAACTTTTTCATAATCATTCTCCCAAAATTTTAAATAAAATGTAAAAAATCCAAATAAATGTTTCTGTTTATATTATCGGACATAAGTATATAAAATTCAAACTGATTTTCTTATTGCGGTCGACAATTTCTTGACAGCTTTTATTCAGGTGACTGCCAGCAAATCATTATCCAATCAACTGGTTCATTTCGAAAATGGGCAAACATATCGAAACGACGATAAATCCGACAATCATACCCATAATCACTATTAAAACAGGTTCCAAGAGGGAAGTAAGTGTCATAATCTTGGACTCGAATTCATTTTCAAAAACATCCGCAACCTTGAAAAGCATTTTTTCAAGATCTCCGCTATCTTCCCCCACCTTTATCATTTGAATACAAAGTGGAGGAAAAACCCCTGCTTCATCAAGGCAATTGGACAGGCTGCGTCCTCTACCCACCTCGCTGGATACAGAATCGATTGCTCCGGAAATCACACTATTGCCCACAATATTTTTGACAATCTGCAGTGCAGCCAACATGGACACACCATTTTCCAACAGGGAGCCGAGCATTCTTGAAAAGCGAGCTGCTGCCAATTTTCGAATCAACTCTCCCATACCTGGTGTCTTTAACAATAGTTTATGAAATACATATTGTGCTCGGGGTTTTTTCAAACATTTTCTGCATGCAGCCACAACTGCAACAGCTAAAGCCAAAGCAATCCACCAGAATTTCTGGAATAAACCGCTCACAGAAATCAAAATACGGGTATAAACTGGAAGCATCTGGTCCATTTCGTCAAAGATGGCAGTAATTGAAGGAACAATATATGCCATAAGAAAGAATACGACTAAAACTCCGATAACGGACATTAAAACCGGATAGGCAATAGCGGTTCGAATTCGATGTTTAAGTGCCTGCTGCCTCTCTGTCATCTCAGACAGACGTTCCAGGACGATGTCTAAGGTGCCTGAAATCTCACCGGCACGCACCATGTTCACATAAAAAGGGGGAAACGTATCCGGGTGTTGTGAAAGAGCCCCCGCAAAAGTGTTTCCTTCAACCACATCATCTTTGATACGGGCAAGCTTTTTTTTAAAATGTTGGGATCTGATTTGTGGAATCAGCGAATCAATGGCGTTAACCAGGGGAAATCCTGCACCCACCAGAGTCGACAGCTGTCTTGTATAGGCAGCTATTTCCAACGGGCTTATTCGAATAAAAAAAGAAGGTAAATTCGAAAAAAAACCTGATTTTCCCTCGGGGTTTTTTTCAATTTCATATACAGATACCGGAAAAATCCGGGCTGCCCTGAGTTTTTGACGGGCTGAAAAGGAACTGTCAGCATCAATGATGCCACTCATGGACTTTCCTTTTTCATTAAGCGCTTTATACTCAAATACTGGCATGGGCAAAAAAAGTTAAAAATTTATTTTACACCCCAGCGGGGCCGCATATATCTTTTATTTTAGTGTCTCTCAAGGGCTTTTGCCAAGGCGGGGCATCCAGCCTTTATTTTAAACCATATCACCAAAGAAAAATTAAATGCAAAAACAGTACCGGTTTATCTATCGAAAAAAAATGAATATCGTGTTTGACACATTTCTTTCTTTTCTATATTCTTTTTACGATTTTTCTGACCTTAACTTACTTTTACCATTCGCCATTTTTTGAAGGAGATTACAACAACCAGATGGAGTACGCAGCCAGGATCACTGGAACCGGGTCGGCTTTTCCCAAAAAATGTATAGCCAACCAGGAATTGGCCGAAAGATTGTCAAAGATAGGCATAGAAACAAATGATTTATGGATTCAGACAAGAACCGGAATCAGGGAGAGAAGATTTGCTAAAACTGATGAGCCTTCGGAATACAATTCATCCCTGGGATTGAAAGCCGCCCAAAAAGCCCTTGAGATGGCAGGGAAAAGTCCTTTGGACATTGATCAGATTATCTGTGCCACCTGCTCGCCCGATACCCTTATTCCTTCAACAGCTTGCTGGATTCAATATAAAATGGGTGCCAAAAACGCCTGGGCGGTGGATATCAATGCGGCCTGCTCAGGATTTTTATATGGTCTTTCAATGGCCGAGCAGTATTTACAATCCGGAAAAGTAAACGTATCACTCGTCATAGGTTCCGAAGTATTAAGTCCTTTTTTAAATTTCAGGGATCGTTCTTCCTGTATTCTCTTTGGTGATGGAGCCGGTGCCGCTGTTGTTGAAAGGGTTTCCCGGGATTCCGAAAGACGAATACTTTACACCCATTTGTTGTCTGACGGAAATCTGTGGAAACTTTTCTATATTCCGGCCGGCGGGTCCAAATTGGAAGTGACTCCGGGCCGATATTTTCAGAACCTTCATAAAATGAAAATGAACGGCAAAGAAATCTTCAAGGTTGCCGTAAGAACCCTTACCGAATTTGCGCGTAAAGCACTCAGGGAAAACGGTTTGCTTGTTTCAGATCTTGACTGGTTCGTTCCGCATCAGGCCAATCTTCGTATTATCGAAGCTGTGGCCCAAAGATTGGGCTTTCCCATGGAAAAAACCCTGATCAATTTGGACAGATATGGTAACACATCGGCAGCAACAGTTCCCACGGCGCTTGATGAAGGCATTCGTACCGGCAAGATAAAACCTGGCGACACTATCCTTCTGGATACATTCGGGGCAGGCCTGACTTACGGATCGATTCTGCTAAGATGGTAATGGACACGTGTATATTTTTTCAAATACGCCCTCCGAACCCCGGCTTTGAAAATGCAAAGGGAAGTTCCGGCTGCAAATAGCGCTGAAAATCCTTGCATTTTCTTGAGTGTTTACATTTTCTGCAGACCTCCGGGTCTTTGAGGGGCCTGTTTTTTTTTCGGTTGCACCGAATGTAAATTCGCACGTGGCTCATTTCGGATTCAAAATTTCCAAAAGTTCATACTCGGAGACATCCGACCAATCTCTGTAAGCATCAGCAACTGCAAAAACCCGCCCGCTTCGGATATTAGGGCAAAACACCCTTTCTACTCTGTTGACAATTTTTCCCACAGACTCCAAATGTCCCGTGGGTACTGCAACAATGATTTGCTTTGCATCCCATTTGGATACCGCTTCCAGTGCCACCAGCATGGTAAATCCAGAAGCAAGACCGTCATCAACCAAAATGACGGTTTTTTCTTTCAGATCCGGTAGGGGTCGTTTTCCCCTGAGCGCCTGCATTCTGTGCTTTACTTTTTGAGCCGTTTTTTTAATTCCTTCATTCACCAAATCATTGCTGAGTCCAATACGCTTTATCAAAGGCTCATTTAACCCCGTGATTCCATTAAACGCTACTGCACCATAGCCCGCTTCGGTGTTCCAGGGAAGGGTAATTTTACTCACCACGGCCACATCCAGTTCCAAGTGTAATTCATCTGCAATAACCGAGGCCACCGGAACGCCTCCCGCAGGTATTCCAAATATCACGGCAGTGGAATCAATAACACCTGAAAGCATTCCGGACAAAACTTTTCCGGCGTCTTCCCTGTCCTGAAAAACCCTGCTTTTTTCATTAAGCTGCTCAAGGTGATAAACATTTTTAAAATCAGGATGCTTTTCCATGCTCTCCCCCATCTCTCAATATGGATAACCCGTAAACCCTTTAGGCAAAAAGGATATCACAATAAGCCAATAAAGTGTATATTAAACCTTATAGCTGTTCAGAAAATGTTTTTGGCATGACTATAGGGAAAAGATCATACTTTTTCGTATATCTCCGACCGATAACGCAGCAAAAAACATTTTCTGGAAAGCTATGAGCAATTTTGTCGACATGGCCAATGAACATGGAAACCCGGAGATTTCCCTTGACAAACGGCGAGTTCCTATCTATCCATCGGTAAGAAACCTTAAATCAAATTAGAGTATCACTTATGAAACGAATCGAAGAGTCACCCCGGATATTAATTGTGACACCGGAGGTAACATACCTTCCGGATCGTATGGGAAGCCTTGCGAACCTGTTGACCGCCAAGGCCGGGGGGCTTGCTGACGTATCGGCAGCCCTGATTAAAGCACTTTTCGACCAGGGTGCAGATGTCCATGTGGCCCTGCCGGACTATCGATCCATTTTCCGGGATCACCTGGCTCCTTTTCTTAAGAAAGAACTAAGTGTTATCCGTAGCCTGATGCCGGATGACCGGGTTCACCTGGCCCAGGATCGGGCTTTTTTCTATCTCAACCGGGTATACTCTCAGTCCGGGGATGAAAATATCAAATTATCACTTGCTTTTCAAAGGGAAGTGATTAACAACATTGTTCCGAGGGTGCGGCCGGATCTCATTCACTGTAATGACTGGATGACCGGACTCATTCCCCCTATGGCCCGCCAGATGCGAATTCCCTGCCTTTTTACAATCCACAATATCCACACGGTCAAATGCACAATGGAGGTCATCGAAGATCGCGGAATCGATGCCGCCTATTTCTTTCATCATCTCTACTTTGAGCATATGGCCGAGGATTATGAAGGGGCCAGGGAAACCAATCCAGTGGACTTTCTGACAAGCGGAGTCTTCGCAGCCCACTTTGTCAATACCGTAAGTCCCACATTTCTCATGGAGATTGTGGAGGGTCGTCATAAATTCGTGGAACCACCTCTGCGCCGGGAACTAACCCATAAATGGGAAGCCGGCTGTGGATTCGGTATTCTTAACGCCCCGGATCCAGGTTTCAATCCCATTAATGACAAGGATTTATGCACTACATATGATGCTCAATCCTTTGTTAAAGGCAAATGTGAGAACAAAATAAAGATGCAACAATTGCTGGGTCTCTCGAAAAACGCCTCATCCCCTTTGTTTTTCTGGCCCTCCCGGCTGGATCCTATCCAGAAAGGCTGTCAGCTTCTGGCCGATATCTTATATTCGGTCATATCTGAGTTTTGGGAAGATGAGCTTCAGATGGTATTCATAGCCAATGGGCCGTTCCAAAAGCATTTCAGGGAAATCGTGGCTTATCATGGGTTTCAATACCGCATCGCAGTTTGTGACTTTAACGAGCATCTTGAGCACCTGGCTTATGGTGCATCGGATTTTATTCTGATGCCTTCTTTATTCGAACCTTGTGGTTTACCGCAGATGATTGCCCCTATATATGGATCTTTACCTGTCGCCCATGATACCGGGGGCATACATGACACTATCCAGCACCTGGATGTGGATGCCAACACCGGAAACGGCTTCCTTTTTTCGGTATACGACACTGCCGGTCTTCACGGTGCTATCCGCCAGGCCATGGGCTTTTTTCATCTTCCAGAGTCAAAAAAACATCCCCAAATCCGCCGAATCATGATCGAAAGCCTTGAGAATTTTAATTATGACGTCACAGCTTCACAATATATCAGTCTTTATGAAAAAATGCTCGAGCGCGATTTAATTCCACGATCCATACTTGGTGAAGAAATCAAATCAGTTAAATAAAGTTTTGCGCCAGCCAGGAATATGGAGTTCTTATTTTTCCAAAACACACAAAAGCAAAACCTATGCAATCCAAAAAGCAGGAGAAACAGCCCATAATTATGGATTTACACATTTTACAATATCCTGAGCCCGGAACCCGATGCATTCAATTTCGTGGAGATACTGCGACTTTTACTCTCAAATTATCAAAACCTGCTGCCGGGCGTGCTTTTCTTCGTACCAATATTGGGTATGGCAAAATTTCCCGGGAAGAAATCATCCATAACGTCAATGAAGAACATCCTCCCCTCGGGCGTGACTGGTTCGATATCCCTATGAAACAATTTGATAACGGGATGTTCCAAATAACAGTCCCCCTTTGCGAAATAGGACACTTCGAGGCAAAATGTCTTTTTTTCCCAAAGGATGCCATAAAGCCCCTATGGCCGGATGGACCCAATACAACTGTCAATGTGGAACCGGCGGACACCTGCTGCGCCAACATCCTCTATAATGCCTTTGTGCGCCAATTCGGACCCAATAAAAGCCGGAGAGCCAATGAGGACCCAGTCATGCATAGACGGATCCAGGAACTGGATAAAGCCGGTTATGCCGTCATTCCTCCGTCCGGAACTTTCAGGGCACTTATCAAAGAACTCGATTTTATTATCGGAAAACTCGGATGCAGGTTTATCCAGCTGCTTCCCATACATCCCACCCCCACCACTTATGCCAGGATGGGACGATTCGGAAGCCCTTACGCATCCCTGAGTTTTACCACGGTCGACCCTGCCCTTGCTGAGTTCGACCCGCGCGCCACTCCGGTGGAACAGTATCTCGAACTTGTGGATGCCATCCATTACCGGAATGCCAAAATCTTAATGGATATTGCCATTAATCATACCGGATGGGCTGCCGATCTTCATGAAACACACCCGGAGTGGCTGGTCCGAAAACCCGATGGGCACATAGAAGTTCCCGGGGCCTGGGGTGTGCTGTGGGAGGACCTTACCATGCTCGATTATTCAAAAAAGGAGTTGTGGAAATATATGGCGGATGTGTTTCTGACCTGGTGTCAGCGGGGAATCGATGGTTTCCGTTGTGATGCAGGATACATGATTCCCCTTAATGCCTGGAAATTCATCATTGCATCGGTTCGAAAACAATATCCGGATACCATTTTTCTTCTGGAAGGTCTGGGAGGAAAGATTTCAGTTACCCGGGATCTTTTAAACCTTGGAGGTTTCAACTGGGCTTATTCCGAGCTTTTTCAAAACTACTCCCGCCAGGAAATCCAATCTTATCTGCCGGAAGCTCTCAACATATCAGAAACCGACGGGATTACTATTCACTTTTCGGAAACACACGACAACAACAGGTTGGCATCCCGTTCGACAACCTATGCAAAAATGCGGACTGCTCTTTGCGCCCTGTGTTCTGCCAACGGTGCATTCGGATTTGCCAATGGCGTTGAGTGGTATGCCACGGAAAAAATCAATGTTCATGATGCACCATCTTTAAACTGGAATGCAGCCCATAATCAGGTGGAACATATTCAACAACTCAGCATCCTGCTCAAAAACCATCCGGCATTTCATCCTGAGACAAAAATCAAGTGGGTCCAGGAAGGTGACGGAGAATTTATCGCGCTGGCACGCCACCATATACCCTCGGGGAAAAAACTTTTGATTGTGGCAAACCTGGATGACCAGAATGCTGTTCAGGCAGCATGGAATCCTGAGAAAGCAAATATAAGAGGCAGTGTTTTTAAAGACCTGATTACCCAAAAAGACGTTTTTGTGAAAACTGCCGAAAACGCCGCAACCTGTTTTTTGGAGCCGGGCGAGGTCCTTTGCTTATCCGAAAACCCAGAGGATTTGGAACTGTTGGAGCAGTCAAAGGCGCAGCCATTTGCAATTGCACACCGAATTCAACACCAGCTCTTGCGTGCCAAGGCTTTGGACATCTTCATGTTTTACAACGATGTAAAAGATTTTGGAAATTTTGACCCGGATGCTGCAGCTTACCAACTCAGTGCCGATCCGATTCAATTTTGCCGAAACTTCAACCCAAAAAACCATGAATCCCTTGTGGTCACCTGGCAATGGCCCCGGGATCAGAATCGCGAAGTCATGGTTCCGCCCGGTCATTTTTTGGCCATTTTTGCAGAAAAACCTTTTCGGGCCAGGATTATGGATCAGGACTACTGTATCCGCCAGGAAAACAGCATTCAGAGTGATGATGGTGCTTTTTTCGCTATATTTACACCTGTTTTTCCGCCCACGAGTTTCACCCGTTATTCACTTTCTCTGACTGTTTTTGGCACGCCCCCTGCCCCACATATTCATGCACCATTGCTCTTTCTTCCCCGGCCTTCCCATTTTTGCGTCCAAAAACATTTTAACCGCAAAGATATTTTGAAAAATCACCAACTGTATCTGGATACCAATCAACGCGGGGGAATGCTCCGTGCAAATATCCGCTGGGGAAAAATCCGTAGCAAATACGATGCCCTTCTTGCCGGAAACCTGAGTCCGCAATTTCCAACCGATCGGCAAATCATGCTCAGCCGTTGCAGAGCCTGGCTGGTTTACCAGGACTATTCACAGGAAATCTCTTTTGACTGCTTTGATTCATTTTCCTATGATTACAAAGATCGCGCAAGATGGCGTTTTACTGTTCCCAGCGGCCAGGGCGAGCATGTCGTTCTCGATATTTTCATGAAAATGGTTGCCGGACAAAACACCGTTGTGACCCATTTTCATCGATGCGCATCACAAGCAGAAGGGCGCCTTCCGGATTCTTCAAACGTTAAATTAATCATCAGACCTGACATTGAAGATCGCAATTTTCACGAAATCACAAAAGCATATCTCGGACCGGAAACCATTTGGCCTCAATCCATCCAAAGTCAACCCAGGGGGTTTTTATTCTCTCCGCAATCTCACCATCGTCTGGCTATGGAAATTTCAAAAGGAATATTTTCCTTCGAACCTCAATGGATGTATATGGTCGATCATCCTTTAGAATCCGAGCGTGGCCTGGACCCTCACTCGGATTTATTCAGCCCTGGTTATTTTTCCGCTGAACTCAGCGGTGGAGAAACAGTTGGATTGCTGGCAAAAATCGAGACATATCCCTATTTTGAAGAAAAACAAGCCCATGAGAGTTTTTCATATTCACCGGCCTCTTTCAAAGAAGCAAAGGAGCTTACCCCCGTTGAAGCCCTCGTTGATGCTCTTGAACATTTTATCGTTCACAGAGAACAGCTTTATTCTGTCATGGCCGGATATCCGTGGTTTCTCGATTGGGGGCGTGACTCCCTGATTGTTGCCAGGGGATTGATCGCAGCAGAAAAATTACAAACCTGCCGTGCTGTCTTATCTTTGTTCGGGCGATTTGAAAAAAACGGCACCATCCCCAATATGATCCGGGGGGATGATGTGGGAAATCGGGATACTGCCGATGCGCCACTCTGGTTTTGTGTTGCATGTGCCGATCTTGTCCGCGCTGANAAAAGCAATGATTTTCTCGATTCTCAATGCGGCGGAAGAACAATCCGCAATATTTTGTTATCCATAGTAAATCATATGATTAGCGGAACCGATAACGGTATCCGCATGGACCCGGAATCCGGCCTTATTTTCAGCCCGGGCCATTTTACATGGATGGACACCAACTATCCGGCGGGAACCCCAAGGCAGGGTTATCCAATTGAAATCCAGGCCCTGTGGTTTGCAGCATTATCCTTTGTCTCTGAAATCGATGAAACGCAAAATTCAAAAAAATACAAAACTCTTGCAGAGCGTGTGCAACGTTCTGTTTTGGATCTTTTTTGGATGGATTCATCAGGCTACCTGTCTGATTGTCTTCATGCCGATTTCAATGAACCGGCCCGATCCGGACTCCGGGACGACGCTCTCAGACCCAACCAGTTGTTTGCCATTACTCTGGAAATGTTGAATGACAAAACCTTGATCCGTCGTATCCTGGCATCCTGTGAAGAACTTCTGGTTCCCGGAGCACTCAGAAGTCTGGCTGATCGCCCCGTACGTTTACCCCTGAGAATTGTTCATAATGGTCATGAATTGAACGATCCCAAAAACCCTTATTGGGGACAATACCGGGGGGACGAAGACACCAGAAGAAAACCGGCCTACCATAACGGCACGGCCTGGGCCTGGCTTTTCCCCACTTTCTGCGAAGCGTGGGTAAAAGGTTATGGGATCGAAGGGAAAGAAACTGCCCTGGCTTATCTTTCAAGCAGCATGGAATTAATGAACAAAAACTGTGTGGGCCATATTCCGGAAATACTCGACGGAAACGCGCCACACACCCCCCGCGGATGCGACGCCCAGGCATGGAGCATCAGCGAAGCGCTCCGGGTATGGATTTATCTTGAACGTAATCTGAAATAACCTTCAAACGGATAATCATGCAACCTTGAACCCGAAAGGGTGTGTGCTCACCTAAGCCTGATATTCATAATTGTGTCATAAAAAACCTCCTGATATCATTCACCCCCACCCCAGCCTTCCCCCACAGGGAGAGGGAGTATAGGAGTTTCCGGACAGGCACTGCTAAACATTTCTAGCAATTTCCATCATTATTGTGTATAATTAGATGTTCAAGTTTTTTGACACAGTTCTTTGCAATAACCGTCATTCCGGGTGCAACAGAGCGGAGACCCTGAATCCTGGGAGGTATCAAAACCTACTGGATAGCGCTGAAAAGCTTCACTTTATGACCGGCTTTTTCCGGAATGACGAAAAAATCTTGAATTCTCTCATAAATTATAATAAACAGACTTAGAACTCGCTAACTTCTCCTTCTCAGTCAGAATTTTCGAAATTTTCTCGCTCAAAATGATTTCGGTCTTGTTGATTCTCAAAAAATTTAGCAAGTGTACCCGTCATTTTTTAATGGGAAAATCCATTGGAAGGAAAATCGTTATAATAAAGGCTTCCTTAAACTCGATGGTCAAGTTTTTGGACACAATACTTTCCAATAACCGTCATTCCGGGCGCAGCGAAGCGGAACCCCGGCACGAAGTGAAGCTTTTCAGCGCTATCCAGGAAAGCATCAAAACCCAATGGATTCCGGCTTTCGCTGGAATGACGGAAAAAACCTGAACATCGAGTATAATAAGTTATTAAAAAAAAGCAGCGAAACAATTGTAGGAAGAATACTCGATAAATCCTGCCGCTTTAGTGGCTCTATTTAAACAACTAATTAAAGGAGGTTGTACAATGGAAAATGAAAAAGATACAAACGGCCAGGAAAATGAAAAAGAACCGGAAGGCGCTAAAGAAGATCCCGGTGAGAAAACAGAGATAAAAGATGAGAACGAATACAATCAAAAAGCAATTGAGGATGCTTATTATCAAGGAATTTCAGATTATCAGAATAGCTTGGCACAGCAGGAGCTGGATGACATCGCAGCAATCGCGTATAATCAAGGGTGGAATGATTGTGAAAACGCAATCGCAGCCAAGGAATGCTCGGAAGCACATTGGCTCAAATTGATTGAAGATGCTTATTACCAGGGTGTAAGTGATAGTCTTGCTACAGAGGCGGATGAATTAACATATGATCGTGAAATTGCTGCTTACTATCAGGGCATGGAAGATTATGAAAATACGCTTTCAAGTCAATTGGCTGCCGATGAGATGGCACAATTGCCGGAAAAAGCGATTCAACGCCCGATTGAACGGGTGGTTCAGCGGCCCACAGAACGTGTGACTCAGCGACCTATCGAACGGGTAATCCAGCGCCCGATAGAACGACCCATACAGCGCCCGGCAGAACGCGTGACTCAAAGACCTATCGAACGGGTAGTTCAGCGTCCCATAGAACGACCCATACAGCGCCCGACAGCACGGGTCGTTCAAAGACCTATAGAGTGAGGGGTTTTACATTTCACTCTACGCAAATTCGACATACCCTGAAAAAACCAAATACAAAAATCACTATCGTTGGACGGTAATAGCCTGAAAAGATAAATAGTGGCTTAGAGTTGAATGGAGCTGCACTTTTTTAAAAGGTGCAGCTCAAATACAACGTGAAATTGGTTACTATTTGTAAAACAAAAAGAACTTTTTTTATCGTTAGAAAAAAACTGATGAGGTAAATCAATTGAATCGATATAAAGTTTTATTAATTAATATGCCTTTTGCAACCACAAAGTGGCCGTCGTTAGGTATAAGCACGCTGAAACCTCAGCTGACAAAAAGAAATATAGAATGTGACATAAGATATTTCAATTTTGACTTTGCATCTGTTGTTGGAATCGATCTTTATGAAAAAGTCAGTCTGTATTCACCTAATTTATTGGGAGAACGGGTTTTTGCGAAAGTAAAATTCGGAAATGCGCTTCCCAGCGATAAAGAATATATTGAAACTTGTGGCCTGGATTGTATCAGGGATGAATCCTTTCTTAGTCAAGCCCTTGCGATGTCAAATTTTGTGGCGAAGTATTTGGATAGTTGCGCGGAATTGATTCATAGTATCGATTATAATTGTATCGCATTCACCAATATGTTTGAACAAACCGTCGCATCGGTCAGCTTGGCTGACAAGCTCAAGGCCTTGGATCCCCATCTGAAGATTATCATGGGGGGTGCAAATTGTGATGGCGAGATGGGTGTGGGGTTATCTGAATGCTTCCATTCCATTGATGTTATTTGCCGCGGAGAAGCGGATGAAACATTTCCAGCTGTCATTGAAAATTTTGCGGAAAATAAATCCTTGGATTCGATTCCTGGTGTTGTTTACAGAGACAATAATGGTATATTGCACATCAATGATTCAGTTGCAGTTATTGAGGACCTTGATGAATTGCCATTCCCGGACTTTAGTGATTATTTCTCGCAGCTTGGAAACTATGCTGAATTAAGAGGTTTGTGCCAGGAAGTTCACATGCAGTGTTCACGAGGATGCTGGTGGGGAGCACGAGCGGCATGCAAATTTTGTGGGCTGAATCGAAGCACGATAAAGTATCGTAGCAAAACACAATCTCATGCGCTCGAAGAACTTAACTACATAAATGAAACATACGTTCAACCAAACAAGATGAATATGATCTCCATGACAGATAATGTTTTAGACATGGCCTATTTTGATCATTTCATCCCTAGCCTGATAAAAAATCGGTCATCCCTTCACATATTTTTTGAAGTTAAATCGAATCTAAAAAGCCAGCAACTACATCAGTTAAGTCAGGCGGGTATAAGATGGGTACAACCCGGTATTGAAAATCTTTGCACAGATATTTTAAAAATAATGTCCAAAGGGGTAACCGGAATAAACAACGTCCGTTTTTTAAAGCAGTGCATGGTGGAGCAGATTTATGCCACCTGGAACCTCCTGTATGGATTCCCATATGAAAAAGAAGAACATTACGAAGCCCTTTACCAGATCATTCCAAAAATAGTGCATCTAATACCACCGGAAGGGTTCACGCCACTTTCATTGCAACGTTTCAGTGAATATTCGAACCATCCCGAAAAGTACGGAATTATCAATGTCAGGCCGGAAAATTCCTATTTTTTTGTATTTCCTTTCGATGAAAAAGTACTTAGCAAGATAGCCTATTTTTTTGATTATAGCTATTCTAAGGAAGCAAAGCCTTTTAATGGCGTACAAATGTTATCGGACTATATACAGTTCTGGACCACTTGCTTTGATAAAGGCCAACAATTGATTTCTGTTTGTGAAGACCCTGATGTACTGGTTTTGTACGATAGCCGATCCACAGCGGTATCCTCAACGCTTGTTCTGGTGGGTTTAGAAAAAGATATTTATGAATATTGTTACGATGTTAGAAATTTTCGTGACATATTAGGCTACCTTCGGAACACAAGTCCCAATACTCATTTGGATGATTCCAATGTGCGTTCTTTTTTGGATGAACTGGTAGAAAGAAATGTGATGATTAAGGAAGGTAATAAATATCTTGGTTTGGCAATTCCGGAAAATAGAAAACCAATCGAAAGTCTTGGGGTTTAATGCCAGGGAACAATGAGTTAAGCATAATGTTAGAATATTGATCATCCGGTGCTCTGCATGGCAGCGGCCATTCCGTTAATGCTTAGAAAAAGAGCATGGCGAAGAGGTCCCCGGTTTTCGTCTGAGACGTCTTGCCACCTGCGTAACAATTCGATTTGTACCAAATTGAGCACATCAGTGTATGGATTTCGCAATCGGATCGACTTTTGAATAACCGGGTGATTATCCATCAGTTCTTTCTGCCCGGTAATAGCGAGAAT